>CEQE01008318.1_pt1 | contig 12914 bp, 14 predicted proteins | sample 356201 | NCBI WGS metagenome assembly CEQE01 (sample SAMEA2619970, study PRJEB7988) | marine metagenome | biome: marine biome (ENVO:00000447); feature: mesopelagic zone (ENVO:00000213) & marine oxygen minimum zone (ENVO:01000065); material: "saline water (ENVO:00002010), including plankton...
TCCATACCTCATGCCCTCGAGAGAGTTTTTAAACGGGTCTTCGTCCAACTTCCAGTCTCCTGATTTTAAATCGTCTCAAATCTTTGGCACGCGACGCGGAATAATCGCAATCTGTCGAGCGCGAGCTACATAAAGTCCGCTCGCTGCAATCAGCGCAATCCCGATCCAGGAAAGAAGAGAGGGCAGGGTGCTGAAGAAGAGGTACCCGAACGTGACCGCCGCCACAATCTCGACGTAGGTAAATGGTGCAAGGGTCGATGCATCAGAATCGGCGAAGGCGTATACCAGCAAAACCTGGTTAATCGTGCCGGAGAGAATCAGAAGGCAAATGTAGAGCCACGCTGAATCCGGTATTCGCTCCCAGTTACCCGGGAGAAATAATGTCAGAGCAATTGTCGCGCAAACTGCGCCAGTGAATGCTGTGATCAGCGGCGGAGAGACTGCACCCAGCCGACGACTCAGTACCAGTTGGATGCTGACAACGACAGCGCAGAGGAATATCAATACTGCGCCCGTGTTGATCTCCTCAAACTCGGGTCGAATCACCAGCAGAACACCCACAAAACCACTGGTGACGCCAATCCACACTGGCCAGCCGGCCCGTTCGTTAAGAAACAGAACGGCCATGATAACCAACAGAAAAGGGTAGGCGTAGAGAATCGCGATTGCGTCCGCATAGTCGACGGTGCGGGAGCCAAAAACGAAAAGGGTAGTGGCACCGGCCATTGCCAGGCCGCGGATCAACTGCATCCATGGGCGGGCGGGCATCAGTCCGGAGATGCCAAAGCGCCGCACCAGATAGGGCAGCAACAGCAGGCTCATTCCAAGGAATCGAAACCAGGCGACCAGATAGGCAGGGATCTGCTCGCCCAGCAGTTTCATGATCGCTCCGGCAAATGCCGCAATGACCATGCTGATCATGATCAGAATGATTCCGCGCAGTGTACTTGGGGGCATCATTGTGCCGGTTACCTTGTCCTGGTCTTTTTCAGCGCGCTGTATTCTAGGTCAGACTGGCGGCATAACTGCAAATCTTTTGATGAGTGTTTGATCTGCTCCGTCCGGGTACCAAAATGATGTTCACTATGACCGTTGCGACTTTTCCCAGCGTAGACCCTTCAGTAGCGGTGTAGTCAATGGAGTGCCTGAGAGAGGTCATCGTATGTGACGGTAGAAAGCCCCACATTCACCCCTGTCATTGACGATGAAGAAATAGCCGTATACTGCACAGTGCATTGACGGACTCCAAAATCGCCACGACTACAGTCAGATAGAATCTTTGTATGAGTGAGTCGGCCGATCTCAGACCGGAGCCCTGGGCGGTATACCTATTGGGCTTGGTGACCCCGATGCTCGTTATCGGGGGTAACCTGCTGGGCGGGGCTTACACCGCGATGGGAGTCGTATTCGTGTGGGCCGTGGGACCCGTGCTGGATATCCTGATGGGCGAATCCAAGGAGCCTCGCCCACCCAGAGCGTCAGGACTTCCCTTCGAGATCCTGCTCTGGGTGCATGGTGTCGTTCATTTCATCGTCCTCGCCTCCTTTTTCAGATTCGCCTACCTGGAGGCATCCGTATCGCTGTGGTTCGTTACCGCGGCACTGTCGACTGGCCTTTCGGCTGCGGCTTCAGCGATAGTGCCAGCGCATGAGTTGGGTCACAAAAAGCCAACAAGCCCCGGCTGGAGGCTGGCGAGGCTCATGCTGTTCAGTGTGCACTACTCCCACTTCACCACAGAGCACAATCGCAACCACCACAAATGGGTGGCAACCCAGAACGATCCCGCAAGCGCCACCGAGAAAGAGGGGCTTTGGTCATTCTGGATCAGGACCATCCCGGCTCAGTTCCTTTCTTCAGCGAGAATCCACGCCAGGAAGGGCCGCACAGGCATCAGCAACCCGTCGTATCAATGGCTGGCGATTCAAGCGGCGGCTTTGGCAGCTATGCTGGCACTACCTCACGGCGAAGTCATGGCGGTCGGCTGGCTGATGCTGTCAGCGATCGCGATCCTTACTCTGGAATACGTGAACTACATTCGCCACTGGGGGCTAAGGCGTGCACTCGACGAGCGCCAGACCGGAATGCACTCCTGGAATACCGAGGCGAGGTGGTCGCGATGGTCCTTGCTCGAACTGACGCGCCACTCGCATCATCATCTCACGGCAAGTGTTCCGTTCTGGCAACTCCGCCCGCACCCGGGCGCGCCCGAGCTTCCCGCGGGGTACTACGCCTGCTGGTGGCCCTGCCTCATATCACCGATCTGGAAGCGCTGGGTCGGCAGGCGTATTCCCGCGAGCGCTATCTGATCCCCATCACCGAGTTGGAATTCTAAAGTCCATTGCCTTCTTGGACTTCGATAGTCACATGCGCGAGGTCACCAGTAGAGGCGCTATGCCGCTCAGGACCGATATTCCGCATGAGCACGGGAGTGGCGCGATCCTTGGTAATGTCCGCACCTTCATCGAATGAAAACCGAGAAAGGACAGTGGTTTCCAGGCGTGCACTGGCGACTGATCTCCCGTTTACCTCAAGTGACACGTTGGCACCTTGGCCAAGGCCGTTTCCGTCGTAATCGATAGCCACGGCAATCTGGTGTGAGCCTTCGGGCAGCAACTGCTTGCTCTGCAGCACAGCGAGTTCACCGAGATTGTTGCACACGTATCCGGCTCTCGCTCTAGAGCGTGGATTTCAGAAACCGGATGACATCGGTCCAGTATTGCTTTCGAACCTTGAAAAACAGTGAATGCCCTTCGGGTTGATAGGCGGGATAAATGATGGTGCGAACATCACGGCCCGCCTGCTCAAGTGCACCGATGAGTCGCTGAGTGAAGCGGAGAGTATCGCGGTTTCGAGTGTATTTTGATCCCGTATCGTTTTCCGCTACGAGGACGAACACCGGTACATTAATTCGGGATGCATCCTTAAGGCTGAGCGCAGAATTTACCGCCGGGGCCATGATAACGACTGCCGAGAGGTCTCGGCGCCCGGCCGCCTGCTGCCAGGTCAATAAAGCGCCCCTGGAAAAACCGATCACGCCGATGCGTTGAGGGTCAACGCCGGGCAGTTTTTTGACATAGTCAACCGCCGCGTTGGCATCATCCAGATGACCGGTCAAGGGCCGGGTGGGGCGCCGGATGAGCGCAATCCCAACGAAGCTGTTAGCGGCCAGCGCGCTGCAGGTGTCTTCGGGGGCGCCGCCGATCCGCCGTCCAAGGCCGCCGTGGTGATACACGACAGCCGGGAAAGGCCCTTTGCCGGCGGGTATACAGAGACTGCCTTGGAGTTGATATTGACCGGAGGAAACGCTGATCCGTTCAATAGTCCCGGCATCCGCGTGTGTCGCGAGCCCTGCGGCAAGACCCAAAAGCAAGCACCACCCCGGCGGACTTCGCAGGGTATGGACCTGTTGCCGGTTGGCCTTTGTCATCGACGGGGTAGCGCTTTTGCCGCTCTCCGTGGCAAATGCTCAGAACCTGACACACAGCATACCATCAGCCCGTGTTAAGTGATCGGTGGATGGTGGATCAGGAGCCGGTTTGCCATGTGCTGGCGACTCGCAAAAGGAGAGGGCGTTACCGATTAATTGACGCGCTCCATTGCGTACACCGCGTCAACACATCCGTTGGCCTCGTCTGCCGTGAGTCGGTCGAGGCCTGCTTTTCCGACTCCGTAACCGACGTCGAAAAGATAGGTGACGCCGCCGAAGATGGCCATGTGTTTAGCGGTTCTGGGCTTGTTCCCGGCCCTTTTTAAGGGCCCTCGATCAGTACGAGGTGGGTATCCGATGCCGCCTCCCGAACGATTCGTGCAGCGGTATATTGCTCTGATTCGTAGAATGCGCGCGCTTGCTCGATACTTTCGAACTCAATCACGATGCAAAGTCCCAGAGCCTTCCCCTCCCGTACGTCCGGAGCAGGTTCGCGAGCAAGCACCTTGCCGCCATACTCACCGATAACAGGAGTTGCCATTTCCACGAACTTCTGGAACCCTTCTTTGTCATGAACACTGATGTGTGCGACGAGATAACCTTTCGACATGTCTTTCTCCTATATCTCTGGTATTAAAAAAAGCAACCGATACAGCAGCTACCCGATAGTCCAATCCTAAATCTATCACCCAACCGCACAAGTTGGACAGGAGCAAATCCTGCGGGCCCCAATGAAGCAGACTCCAAAGAGGCGAGCCCTATCCGCCTTCAGGCTCCCAGCCTGCTCTGATCAGGCCTTCTATCAAGATATCGGCGAGCGCCGAGTTGGGAACAAAGATCTTCCTGAAGTCTTCGCGGGTCTTCAGGTTGGGTCGAAGCGCAAGATAGTCACCGAGCGCCTGTTTGGCTTCTTCACCTTTGTCGAGATACCCCATGACAGCGGCTTTAAAGCCCCGATACATTCCCGAGTTGGGTAACTCGGCGATGACCTCTTCGATCAGGTCATATGCCTTTTGATAATCCTGCATCCCCAGGTAAATAAAAAAGTAGTTGGCTTTGCGATCCATCAACTTGGGATCGATCGGGTTGATTTCCACTGATTTGCGCAGATACTCCTCAGGCTTTTCATACTCTCCAACATGAATCATGGCGCCAGCCGCCCGTCCATAGGCTTCGGGCGAACTTGGGTTCAGTTCGAGTGATTTTTCGGCATATTTTGCAGACTGTGAAAAGTTGCCGGTAAAAAAGTAATAAGAAGAGATCATCAGGGCCGCCATCGGATTCTGGGGATCGAGTTCGGCAGATTTCTTCGCAAGTTCATGCATCTCGTCCAGAATCTCGTCAGAGTTATCCCGAGTGAAATGCATCAGTTCCCAGTGACAGATATTCGCAAGCATGGAGTATGCGAGCGAAAAATTCGGATCCAATTCCAGCGCCTTTTCACAGAGCCTTCTGGATTCGGCGAGATTTTCGTCTTCACCATCGCTCGAGTGGCGGTCATTGAACATCTGGAGAGAGCGAAGGTAGTACTCCCACGCACTGTAGTTGTCGGGCTTTGACCGTTCGATACGCTCCCTTTCATAACTGCCCAAGGTCGGATTTACCTGGGCCGCGATCGAGGTAGAAACTTCATCCTGCACCTCAAAGATATCTTCGAGGTTGCGGTCCCATTTCTGCGACCACAGGTGATGATCCTGCTCTGCATCAATCAGCTGTGCCGTGATCCGTACCCGTTGGCCGCCCTTGCGGACACTGCCCTCAACGATATAACGCACCCCGAGCTCCTGGGCGACGTCCTTGAGGTTCACACTCTTGTCTTTGTAGGTAAAGCTCGAGTTGCGCGAGATGACTGGGAAGTTTCGCCATAACGAAAGATTGGTGATGATGTCCTCGGTGATGCCGTCGACAAAAAAGTCCTGCTCGGGATCACCGCTCATGTTGGCGAAGGGCAGCACCGCGATCGCCGGGGGTTTGTTTTCTGCCGCCTCGGATGGAGCTGCTACTGCTGGAGTCTCTGCCGGGGCTGTCTCTGCATCGGAAGAGGCTGCCATCTCGGCGAGGGTGGAGATCTCGATCTTGTAGGTATCGACCGGGCTGCGGATGTTCTTCATCTCCTGCTCGCCGGTGGAGACAAAGGTAATGTCGAGTTTCCTGCAGACTTCCTCGTGAAACTTGCCGGATAAGGAGATGCCGCCGGGCTCGGCCAGCGCTTCGAGCCTTGCGGCGACATTGACGCCGTCGCCGTAAAGATTGTCTCCCTCGACGATGACATCACCGAGATTAAGACCGACCCGGAACTGCATCCGGTCATCCGCAGAAACGCCGTCGTTGCGCTGCTTGAGACTTCGCTGAAACTCGGTGGCGGCGACCACGGCATCCACCGGGCTTGCAAACTCGGCAATGATGGAATCGCCTGCACTGCCGAAGATCCGGCCGTGGTTGGCGGTGATGCACTCGTCGGTCAGCGCCCGGCAGGCCTTGAGGTTTTTTAAGGTGCGGTCTTCATCATCACCCATCATCGCGCTGAAGTTGACCACATCGGCGGCGAGGATCGCAGCGAGTTTGCGTCTGGGTTTGGGGTCGGTCATCTCTGAAATGAGGGATACTTTAGCCAAAAGGCCTCGGCTTCAAACTATACACTGCTTTCGCTACGGCTTAGTGGACACGTCCCCGTGTTCGCGAATCCGCGGGGCAGAGCGGATCAGCATACGCGGGTGCTCGGACTGTGGTGACGCAATCAGCTCGACCGTATCCTGTTCTTCTACCAGCCTGCCTGATTTGAGCACCCCGATCCGGTGCGGCATCGCCCGGACCACGGCAAGGTCATGGGTAATGAAAAGATAGGTCAGTCCGAGGTCGCGCTGCAGTTGCTTCGGGAGGTCCGGACTATATCGGCTGCGCTGTGAAGACTCCGGATTTTTCTTCGTTGCAAATCAACTAGCCGGGCATCTCCCGGCGGAAGGGCCGGTTGACTCTCCCGCTACGCGCTCAGGTGTTTACCGTGTGGCAGGAGACCTGATGCTGGCCGGATCCGTCGATATCCCGCAGTTCTGGAGCCGTGCTCAAGCAGGTTTTCCTGGCAACCGGGCACCGTGGATGGAACTTGCAGCCTGAGGGCGGGTTCAGCGGGCTAGGTACATCTCCCTGCAGAATGGTCTGCTTGCCGCGGCGCATCGGATCCGGGACCGGAACCGCCGAGAGCAGGGCTTGCGTATAAGGGTGCCGCGCATCCTGATAAAGAGTGTCGCGATCTGTGAGTTCAACAATCTCGCCCAGGTACATCACAGCGACCCGGTCACTCAGGTGCTCAACGACGGCGAGGTTGTGCGAGATGAATAAAAGCGTCAGTCCAAGATCGCGCTGCAGCTCGCGCAGGAGATTCAAGACCTGAGCCTGTACTGAGACATCAAGTGCTGAGACCGGTTCATCGCAAACCACAAAATCGGGCTGCAGCACCAGGGCCCTGGCAATGCCTATTCGCTGCCGCTGCCCGCCGGAGAACTCGTGAGGGAAGCGCTGGGCGTGCGCGCGTTGCAGGCCAACCCGCTCAAGAATCTGCCCGACCTGCTTGTGCTGTTCAGAGGTTTCGCTGCTGCCATGGACCTTCAAGCCTTCGGCAACACTATTGCCAACCGGTGTGCGAGGATCCAGCGAAGAATAAGGATCCTGAAAAATGATCTGCATCCTTCGGCGCAGTTTGCTGAGGTCATCGCGCGAGGCCTGCGTGAGATTCTGGCCATCAAAAAGCACGGATCCCGAGGTCGCCTCGATCAGGCGGATGATGAGGCGGCCCAGCGTGGATTTCCCGCATCCAGATTCACCGACGAGACCCAGCGTCTCGCCCCGACGTATAGTCAACGATACCTCATTAACGGCTTGTACCGCTCCTGTCTGGCGCCGCAGTAAGCCAGAGTGCACTGGAAACCGTTTTGTCAGGCGATCAACTTCAATCAGATGGTCGGTCATGGCTGATCTCGATGTAACCAGCAGCGCACCTTGTGCTCTGTTGAAATAGGCGCAAGCGTGGGTCGCTGGGCCGTACAGGCTGGTAAATCGGCCTTCGATCGTGCTTCACATCGGGCGGCGAAGCGGCAACCTTTGGGCAGGTCGACGAGGCTTGGCACTCTCCCGGGGATCACGGCCAGTTCCTCCTGGTTCGCGCCCAGCATCGGAATCGAGCGCAGTAGCTGCTGCGTATACGGGTGCTGGGGGCTGTCAAAAAGCGTTTGCACGGCGCCTTCCTCAACGATCTCGCCGGCGTACATCACCGCGACGCGGTCCGCCGTCTGTGCGACGACACCGAGGTCATGGGTAATCAGGATCACTGCAGCGTGGGTTTGCTCCTGGAGTTCGCCGATGAGTTGGAGAATCTGTGACTGGATCGTGACATCAAGCGCAGTGGTAGGCTCGTCTGCGATCAACAGTTGGGGTTCGCAAGCCAGCGCCATCGCGATCATTACACGTTGCGCCATCCCACCAGAGAGTTCATGCGGATAGGCAAGGGCGCGTTTCCCGGGGTCGGGAATTCCGACCTTGGTCAGCATTTCAATCGCTTTGTCCTGATTGGCTTGAGCAGCGCTTTTCCGATGAATCTCGTAAACCTCCGCAATCTGCTTCCCTGCATGCACCACAGGATTAAGAGAAGAGGAGGGATCCTGGAAAATCATGGAAATCTGGTCACCGCGCAGCCTGGCCATATCGTCGGCTGAAAACGACAGAAGATCTTCGCCATTGAACCGAATCTCGCCTGCTTCAATCTTTCCCGGCGGCGGAATCAGTCGCATGATCGATAACGCGGATACGCTCTTGCCGCAGCCGGATTCCCCAACGATCCCGAGAACCTCGCCCGGGTATATTTTGAGATCCACCCCGTCAACAGATTTTGCGACGCCATCGCGGGTGTGAAACCAGGTCTTGAGGCCCTCGACGGTAAGTACCGGTGGTTCGGGCATGAGATCAGTGGTTGAGGCGAGGATCGAGTGCGTCCCGAAGCCCATCACCCAACAGGTTGAACCCAAGCACCGTCAGCATGATCGCGAGACCCGGGAAAAAGACGAGGTGCGGCGCACTGAAGACCTGGTTGCGTTCAGCACCCAGCATTGTTCCCCATTCGGGCGTCGGTGGCTGCGCACCCAGGCCCAGAAACGACAGTCCAGCGGCATCCAGAATCGCGCTCGCGATTCCGAGGGTTGATAACACCACAATCGGCGTCAATGCGTTCGGTACGATTCGGGTCAGCAGGATCCGGAGACGACTTGCGCCAAGGGCCTGAGAGGCCGCAACGTAATCCATCTCCTTAATGGAAAGTACGCTGGCACGCATCACCCTGGCGTAGGCCGGCAGCGTCACTATGGATATTGCAAAAAGCGCGTTTCGGATGCCCGGCCCGAGTACGGCGACGATGGCAATCGCAAGCAGCAAGGAGGGGAATCCGAGGATTACATCCATGATGCGCATGATCAAGTTATCGAGCCATCCACCCCAGTAGGCAGCGATTGCGCCGAGTATTGTCCCCCCGAAGAAGGCAAATAACACCGTCGTAAAGCCGATCGACAGGCTGACTCTTGCGCCATAAATCACGCGACTCAATTGATCGCGAAAGTTCCCGTCGATACCCATGAGGTGTTGCGGCCTTTCGCTGGGGCAGCCAAGCAGATGAATGCACGGCGCCTCGCGTTTCCGGACTTTCTCTTTACCGATCAGAACTTGTTCGGGATCATAAGGCGCGAAAGCCGGCGCCCCGATCGCCATGGTCATCATAAAGCCAATCAGGATCAGGCCGACAATCCCCGTTTTTCGGCGCAACAGTCGCCTCAGGGTGGTCTTCCAAAGGGAGATCGGTTTGGTCTGCAGCCATTGCTCATCAATTCCGTCGGAGAGAGAGTCGGCGGCTCCTTTTAATGACATCATGCCTCAGTCCAATCGTACTTTAGGGTCAAGGAAAGCATAGGAAACGTCAACGATCAGGTTAATTAACATGTAGCAGACTGCAATCACCACGGTAAATGCCTGGATGATCGGGTAATCTCGGGCGGTGATGGCCTCAAAGAGCATTCGACCCACTCCTGCAAGACCAAATACGGTCTCAGTGAGCACCGCCCCGCTCAGCAATCCCCCCATCTGGAGTCCGAGGATGGTTACAACAGGCAGCAGGGCGTTTCGCAGTGCATGTCCAATAAGAACCCTGCGTTCAATTGCGCCTTTGGCCCGGGCGGTTCGGATGTAATCTCGTCCAAGCACTTCAAGCAGGCTGGACCGCGTCATGCGCGCGATGATGGCCATGGGAATCGTACACAAGGCGAACACCGGCAGGATCAGATGCTGGACAGCATCTTTAAGAATTTTCCAGTTGCCCGTAATCAGAGCATTAAATACAAAATGATTGGAGATAAATTCGAGGAATTTGGTCCACGTGGTGCCGGGGGCCAGCTGCCAGCTCCAGGCTTCATAAAACGGTACGGATACCAGCCCGGCACTAAGGCGTCCCGATGGCGGCAGCCAGAACGGTGTCCCCTTGAGGACTAGCGCGAATAGGTAGGCGAGCATCAATCCCAGCCAGAAAACGGGCATTGAGATTCCAATGTTGGCGACAACCATTGTCGCGACATCAGTTCCGGTGTTGTGCCGCATCGCCGAAATGATGCCGAGCGGAACGCCGATCAGAATTGCCAGCAGCAGCCCACCGACCGCAAGTTCAATCGTCATTGGCAGACGTTCAACCAGAATCTGACTGACAGGACGGCTGAAGCGGATGGATTCTCCGAAATCGGCTCGTAGAATATCCTTTGCGTAGATGCCGAACTGCACCACGATCGGTTGATCAAGTCCATGATCGCGCGCGAACCGTTCGCAGACCTCAACGGTCGCTTTTTCTCCGAGGATGGCTTTACATGGATCGCCCGGGATCATACGCGCGAGTACGAACGTCACCAGGAGAATGCCGAAAAGAACCGGTATCGCAACCAAGAGTCTGCGGATGATGTACTGCAGCATGACCTAAGCGATCTCGCTTTTTTGTTGGCGTCTTGAAAAACAGACGGGCAGTACCGAGGTACTGCCCGTCTTATCCAAAAGGTCTACAAGGAACGTTTTAGCTTATTGGGCGTTCATCAGACCATCCCAAAGGTAACTGTAGTACTCGAAAGCTCCGGTGTTGCCTTTGTGATTGGGGTTGGCAGCGTCAATGCCTGCAGCCCATGACGCAACCACATCGTTTGCATCAAGGCTTGAGCCATCATGGAACTTGACGCCTTTTCGCAACTCGCAAGTCCACACGGTGGAGTCGGCGTTCGCCGAGCAGTCGGTGGCAAGGCGGGCCTCGATGGCGCCTGAATCGATCGCATAGCCTAGCAGCGGCTCGACCACCTGCTGACAGGCGGCAAGCGATTCCCCGTCTGTTTCGTCGGTGCAGTACAGGCTGATGGGCTCCGCGTTCTGCATGAACACAAAGGTGTCTTTGCCCGGATCCGCACGATGGAAGAGCGGTGCGCCAAATGGACGGAAGTGGGCGTTCTTGACGCCTGCTAAAGCGGCGGATGCGGAGGCGCCATGGGCGATCGGGACCATCGGCACAATCGCTTTGATGGCATTGTTAGCATCCTCGTAAAGCGGCCGTGCTACAGCAGCATCACCGATACTGGAAGCCTCTTCAAGGAGTTTGTATATCTCCGGATGCGGAGTGCCATACTGCGGGTTCTTTGAACTGAAGTGGAAATCCAGGAAGTTCGTGACGTGCGGATAGTCCGCACCCCAACCCAGCAGGTAGAAGCCGTCCAGACGTCCGTTGGTTGATTCGTCGATGAATTCTCCTGATTCCATCACGACCACTTCAGCATCGATGCCGAGGTTATCCCGAAGCTGGGTCTGGAACTCGACCGCAACGATGCTTGGCTCTGGGAGATATCCACGGAAAACGTCACGGAAGAAGATTTTTGTCTTAAAGCCGTCGGGATAACCCGCTTCAGCAAGCATCGCTTTGGCTTTTCCTGCGTCAAACTCATACCAACTCTCACCTTCGCAGGCGTTGGTGATTGAGCAGGGCGTGAAGTGCGATGCTACTTCCGATCCACCCGGGAAGAAGTTATCTACAATTCGCGCACGATCGATGCCCATCGCGATCGCCTTGCGCACGCGCAGATCATCGAAAGGCTTGAAGGTATTGGTCATCGCCAGATACAGCGTATTCGGGTTGGCGACCGGAATGAACGTGAGACTCGGATCGTTTTTGACCGAATCAAAGTCATCCGGACTGATGTTGGTAATCTGGTCGACAGTTCCGGCTCGTAGTTCGACCAGTCGCCCCGCACCGCTGTCGGACCAGCGGATGACAAGGGTCCCGTACGGCGCGGCCTGACCCCAGTAGTCATCGAAACGACGCATAATGATGCTGTCGCCGCGAGCCCATTTTTCAAGTTTCCACGGGCCAGTGCCCACGGGTTTTTCAAGAATGTCGCCGCCACCGCCAGTCGCGTTCAGATACTCCTCGGGCTGGATGCCGAAGGGAGTGAAGGCGGCTTTTGCCATGAACGCCGGATCAGGCTTGCACATCGAAAAGCGGACGGTATGCGCATTGACCGCCTCGATAGACTTGATCTTGCCGCCGTAGCTACAGTCTTTGGCGGCTACGCTGTTTCCCTGGAAGGCCCCCGCGGGACCGGCCAGGAAGGCTGTTGCGAGGATGCCCGCAATAGCCGGTGAGAAAATTGAATGTTTCATGAGCCCTCCTTAGATTCCTCTCATTGGTATAAAGAAGTCGTTGCGGCGTATTCCGTTGACACGCCTTTTCCAACGCGCAGGCTAATTTAGCATCGGACTGGGGTTTGCGCCACCAATTTGGCGCCGCGTTTGGTGCTACTGGTTGTCGGCGATGGCCAGCTGCTGCGGGGCCTGGGTGGAAAGGGCGTGATTCTTCCGATACTCGAGGATCGAAATGATCTTTTCTTCTGCGGCCGATACCGACCACATGGGTTACACTTTATTCCGGCGATAGGGTTAACACTTTCTCCGACTCAATGGCCCCGGTGAGTATTATTCCTATGCCAGTTATAGTCCTGTGATCGCCGGGTAAGGGAGTTCTTGATCTTGAACAAATGGCGGACCGTTCGACCGGGCCGGCCAGTTCCCGATCGTGGCCCTGGGTGGGCCTCAAGACTGCCAGACGTCGAAGATGAGCGAGTGAAACAGGATCAACTAAAGAACCCGCACAAATACCCGGTTCACTAGAAGGAGACCACTATGCGGCGCTGGATATGGCTGCTCGTCATTCTGATTCTCATAGCCCTCGGAGCCTACGGTTTTCTCGAGTTGGATGGGCAAAAGGAATCGCCGGGCTATCGTCTCGGGAAGATCGATCGTGGCGAGATTCAGATGGTGATCTCCTCGACCGGCCGGGTACAACCGGTCCTGACTGTCGAGATCGGCTCGCAGGTCTCTGGCCAGATCTCTGAAGTGCTGGTTGACTTTAATTCCCGTGTTAAGGCTGGTGCGG
>CEQE01039632.1_pt1 | contig 12908 bp, 8 predicted proteins | sample 356201 | NCBI WGS metagenome assembly CEQE01 (sample SAMEA2619970, study PRJEB7988) | marine metagenome | biome: marine biome (ENVO:00000447); feature: mesopelagic zone (ENVO:00000213) & marine oxygen minimum zone (ENVO:01000065); material: "saline water (ENVO:00002010), including plankton...
CCATTGTCCATATAATCTCTCAAGGCATCCCTGTCATTGGCATCCAGGCTTGGGAATGCCCACTCGCAAAGCCATACCACAATGGGAAAATTGCTGAGCGCTTCACGGGAGGGTGGACCGGAACCGATATGATCCCACTTTCCGTAAAGGACATTCATTTCGTCCAAAATTCCGGAATAAAATAGATCTGCATTGCGGGTGCCTTCATCATCATCTACGATAAGAACAGGCATTTTACCAATGACAACACTGATAGTGTCCGAGGCAAAAACTTCCCCTTCTACATTGACGGTCAGAGCAAACCAGCCCATATGGGGATCGGCATCTTCAGCAATGGAAAAACTTAGTCCATTTAGAATGGTGTGGGAGGTATCAGAAGGAAAAGGGGAAACACCTGTCTCACTAATTTCTACTGTCAAATCAGAATCAATAGTAGTCAGAGTTACAAAATATTCATCTGCAGAACCGAGGGAATAATTTCTGTAAAAAGTTGAAACATGAACGGTTTCACCCCTGTCAAATAGACCATTTCCATCGCCTCCCACGGAATCACTTACACTTGCGTTTACAAGGGCAATTCTGGGCGGAATTTCCACAAAATCTGATTCGTTATAGGTCAAGCCCTGATAGGCATTCACCCGCCCGGACCCGAGAAGCCCCTCATATCCCGGATTAAACCCGTCAATATTGGTTGTGGATCCGGCGACTCTCATAGCAAGTTCTTGGGGTGTCAGATCAGGAAAAAATGATTTCACAAGTCCAGCAACACCTGCAGTAATTGGGCTTGCCATGGATGTGCCGGAGAAATTTGCATAACTGTGCTCGGGTACGGTTGCCAGTGTTGAAACGCCCGGCGCAGCCACATCCACCCAGATGCCATAATTGCTGAAACTGGCACGATTATCATTGGATCCGGTTGCCGCCACTGACATCACTTCCTCATAAGCAGCGGGAAAGTGTACATCATCCGAATTGGAATTTCCAGCTGCCGCAACCACAAGAGCGCCCAGACCAGTAACATAATCAATCACATCCTGCCCATACTGGGAATAACCACCACCACCCCAACTGCAGTTTATGACACTTGCCCCCATCTCAGCCGCATACATAATTCCCTCCATCCCATTGGCAATCCAGCTTGCGGCTTGATCGTCGCTGTGTTTGGTCACGATTGTTCTAATGTTCCACGCAACTCCGGCAACACCAACATTGTTATCTGTTACTGCGTTGGAAAGTCCTGCTACGTGACTGCCGTGTGCGTTCCCTGCGCCGATGTTATCGGGATTATTATCGCCAAAAGCAAAATCCCATCCCCACACATCATCCACAAAACCGTTGCCGTCATCATCAACGCCTTCAGTCCCGTTCATCTCCGGCTCATTGTACCAGAGATTGTCCGCAAGATCAGGATGATCCATATCCACACCGCTGTCCACAATTCCAATGAGAATTTCACTGTTGCCATGACTCACATTCCAAGCGAGATGTGCGGATATCTTTGGTAGATGCCACTGGTCACTGTACATAGGATCGTTTGGTGTTTCAAACTGCTCGTGGACGGTATTGGGCTCTGCGTAGAGCACTTTGGGAAGACCGCTGACAGCGCGGGCAACCGTTAATGGACTTGCTTCTGAATTGTATTTTACTTTGTAAATTCTACTCACATCAGGCAGGTCTGTCCGCCTTTCGTGGGTGGGAAAGACCGGCTCAATAGAGCTCAACCCAAACTCTGACAGAACATAATCAACAGTTGTTATGCCGGTGGAAATTTGAGGTCTCATTATTTGCTCAGTGTCCGGAGAGAGCTTTAAAATGATTTCTCCGGGGATTGCATTATCAGGAAATGAATCTTTTCCTATAAGAGCTACAGACATTAAAAATAATACGGTCGAAATCCGTAAGTTAAATTTCTTCATTGTTAAATTCCTCATATCAGTTATTGTATGTGTTTAATAAAGTAATAATATAATAGCTGGGCAAATTACAAATCAGAATACATCATTTCAATTGAAAAGCATGGTCAGGAAATTAACGAATACGCTTCAATTCGTACTCAAACAACTTGGATGTTTTTTCAAATCTCTCCATAATGACTCAAAATAATCATGAATACTGATTAGCCTCTTTACATTCCGTGGAGAAGCGGAGGGCTGTGTTATTTTAATCATAAAACATTTTTCTACTCTGCTGTACTTATCCCGCGTTTTGGTCCGCCATAACCCACCATAAGTGCAATCCCGGACAAAATAAGAATAATGCTAAGCAGTAAATTCCATGTAGGTTTATCGCCAAAAATCAGCCAAGCAAGAATAACGGTCGTGGGCGGTTGGGCGCATGCAATAACAGCCACCTGTGTGGGTCGGATTCTCTCCAGAAGCCATACCCACAAATAATAAGCGACGCCTGATGTTATAATTCCCATGTAAAGAACACCAAGCCAGGTTGATGTTCCTGCTGTTGAATAATCACCTACAACTGCCGCCACCAACCCAAATGGAAAGTAGAGCATGGCGCCGAACGCCATCACAAGGAATGTAGTCTCGAGGGCGCCGTACCTCTCTACAATGGGTTTCCCCAACACAGTGTACAATGACCACGATAAAACGGCAATCAACAAAATTAAATCCCCGCCAATAGTGCTCTGGTGAAATGTTAATAATTCATTAAACATTAATACAAAAACACCAAGAATAGAAATCCCGATTCCAGCCCACTTCCACCATTTTAACTGTTCCAAGCCAATTAAGATTGACAAAAGAAGCACCCAAGCGGGCGTGGTTGCATACAAAAGAGCGGGATGGGAGGCAGGTGTAAAATGGATTCCAACAATAAAGGAAAGTTGATTCACGGGAACGGCCAGCGCCGCAAGAGTTAAAAACCTCCACCTGTCCCCCGGCTCAAGGGATATCGTTTTTCCTGTTATTTTCATGAGCAGCCAAACTGCTGCTACAGCCAGAATCGACCGGTAAAATGCAATAATCCACGGAGACATTTCCAGAACCGCTTCCTTTGCTGCAATGTGGGTAAATGATGCTCCCAGGTTAAAGAAAAATATAACACCCCACAAATTAAGTTTTTTTTTCACGCTTTTATTCCAAAATACATTAAACAATGTTTTCAGCGAATGATTCGTTGTTATTGCCTTTGCCGGATTTTTAACTAATTTCAAGCGATGAATCTACAGAAAAAAACGCAAGCGCAACTTGGATTAATTATAACCGCTTTCATTTGGGGGGTAACTTTTGTGATGATTAAAAACGCCCTGAATGATGCGCCGCCTTTTGCATTTGGGGCATACCGGTTCCTGATAGCCGTTTTCTTAACACTTTTGATTTGGAATAAACATTTAAAGAAATTTTCACAAAATGAGCTCATTGGTGGTATGGTTTGCGGGTTTTTTCTGTTCTGCGGGTTTGGATTTCAAAATTTCGGGCTCATTCACACTACCGCTAGCAAATCGGCATTCATTACAGCCATTTATGTTTTGTTTGTGCCTATTCTTCTTTTTCTATTATGGAGAAGTAAAATACAATCAAGAAGTTGGGTGGCTGTTGTTCTAGCAATACTGGGGATTTATATATTAATCAATCCACAAAATGCTGGGATGAACCGGGGAGATATTATCACTTTATTCTGCGCTCTTTCCTTTGCAAATCATATTGTTTTTCAAGATATATTTCTAAAAAAGGGAATTGATCTGAAAAAATTCTTTTTCATCCAAATCATCGTTGTATCTTCTTTTTCTTTTCTGGGGAACTGGCTGTTTGAACCAAGGGCAATTATCTGGTCAGGTCAATTAATCTATGCCTTGTTTTTTACAGGAGTTTTTGCAACTTTCATCGGATTTTTAGCCATGGTATGGGCACAGAAAATTTTGACGGCAAATGAGACTGCAATCATTTTAAGTCTTGAACCGGTATTTGCATCGCTCTATGCCGCAATCATTGTGGGTGAAATTCTTGGAATCCATGGGTGGCTTGGTGGATTTCTGGTTGTGATAGGTGTTATCTATGGTCAAACAGGAAAAAAATAACTGAGTAGTTACTCTTTTTTGCTTAGCTTGGGAAAAAACTGTCCCGTCGTTTCCATATATTCTTTGTAAACATCCCCAAATTTCTCAATCATAAAATCCTCTTCCTGCTTAATATGCCAGATCCAGAAATAATGAATCAGTATGACTGACAGCACCACTGCCCATGACAATTGATAAATGGCAACGAGCCCTGTCCCGCTCCAGATAACAGTGGAATAAAGGGGGTGACGCACCAATCGAAAAGGTCCCGATGTTACTAGCTCTTTTCCTCTTTTATTGGGATTCAGCGCAATCTGGCTCCACAGCACCATGACAACTGCATCTATAATGAAAAAAATGATCAGAGCCCAGCGGAAGGTTTCATTCATGTTAATTGGGAAAATCTGAAAAAACCGCCCAATATTCAGAGCAAAAATCCAAATCAGCACAGTGCCGAGTATTCCTGTTGGTCCGGAACCGAAAAGTTGTTTGTATGTCACGGTGTCTCTGCAGTTGAATCTGGAATAATGTTAACCAGGAAAAACTTTGTTGAGACAGATGAAAACAGGCCATAACCTCCTTCAATATTACTGAAAGGAGGAATATATGGGTTATATTGCATTGGGTCTCCCCCAAAATAATCGCTGAAAGCTTGATCTGTTGCCTGAACAAGAATCAGATGAACACCGTAATAATTAAAAAATAACCATCCAAACTGTAAGGGGGATTGGTTTAGATTCCAAGCAAAGGGATTAGGGCGATAATAAAATCCGTTTTCATCTTGATACATAGGACCTTTAAATGCGTTGGCTGGAAAAGATGTGTCCACGATTGCATTCGAAACGGTATCATCGAGAGCCAAACTAACAGTTCTAACCATACCAGGTTTAATCTCTGTTGACCATTCAATATTAAACATTGGTGTTGAGCCAAAATAAGTAGTATAGCAGTCACCCTCTTTATAAATAAATGTTTCCATGAGTGTGCTATCTCCACCAATATATTCTTGGCTATTCAACAAAATCTCCAACAATTCAGCAAAAGTGTGCCCGCTTGTATTAAAAAGGTTGTTGTTGGCCGGAACAGTATCGGTACATACTTCCTCAGATGCTGGGGGAATCCATTCAATAGAACTTAAGGATAGCGTATCAGGCACCGTTGTTGTAGATATGACAGAATCATTACCAACAATTACTTTCAAATGATATGTTTTGCCAGCTTCAATGATGTGCATATACGTTGAGTCTATATATCTGCCTGGTATGTCGGCTGCCACCAGGGGGATGGTATCTTCATTCGTAAACAGAAAAACTTCTGCAGAATCAATCCAGTTTTCCTCTGCCTCATGGGGCTGATCGAAAGAATAAGACCACGACACAAAAAAAGTGTCTATTACTGGGGCATAGGCATTCAAATTTCCGAATACTACAATTGTGGGGTCATACGCTTCAGGATCTACTGATTCTTCACAAGATAAAAAAATTAATCCCACAATAAAGAGCCAATAAACCGGTAAGTTGTTTTTAGAATTCAAAAGTCACTCCAATTGTCGGCACAATGGGGAATCCGTCTATTTTCATTTTTTGTGGGACCCCCTCATCATCTTCATCAATTTCTTTATCGCCATCATCATCTATCCCATTTTGGGTATCCCCAAAATGATAAAGATACCGGAAAACATTTTTCTTCCAGTAAGCATTAATAATTTGGATAAAAAAATCACCCTCTAAGCCCCACAATGAAAAATGTCTCACGGCACCAAAATCAAGGCGGTCATAATTGGGATAACGGTCAGAATTTCTTTCTCCAGGTATCGGGCGATAAAACGGATCAGAATCAAAAGGAAGAACTTGTATATAATATCCATGTATTGGGGTGTATGGCTGACCCGACTGCCATGTCCACCTTAGATTCATATCCCACTTATTATTAATTTGGTAATTTGCCACTATGTTAAAGGCGTGGGACCTGTCCCAGTTGGTGTAGTATTCTTTTTCCTTTAGAATTTTCTTCGATACTGAATAGGAATATGCTACCCACCCATTCAACTTTCCGTATTCTTTCTGAAAAAATAGTTCTGCACCGTAGGCATAGCCGTCACCCAATATGACCAGATCAGACAGAACAGAATCAGAAACTATTTCATCTACGGTTGAACGTGTATCCACAAATGTCATCATGTTTTCCATTGTTTTGTAATAAGTTTCCACCTGAATTCTGTAGGTTGATCCAAAATATTCTTCAAAACCCAGAACCGTCTGAGTTGCTGATGCGGGATAAACAGACCGATCAATCGCAAACCACGCATCCAAAATTTTGGGGTAATAGTCATCCTGAATGGCTTCCATAAACTGGTGGTAAATACCGGTAGAAAAATTGATGTACCTGTCTTCTGTAAGTAAAAATTTGATGCTCAGACGCGGGTCAAAATACCAGTTGGTTTGATGGTTGCTGTAATACATCATACGTAAGCCTGATTCCACAATTATTCTATTAGCAAACCACCGCTTCATTTTCAGATACGCCGCACCTTCCAAGGGAGTCTGTTCAGTATTAAATATTATACTGTCCATAAAAGTAGCCCTGTACTGAAATGATAAATCCTTTAATTCAATGCCCCATTTAAACTGTCTTTTTTGTGAATAAAAATATGTCCAGTCTGATCGGAGCGTTCTATCTTTAATAAAATCTTCTTCATTGATGCCTCCACCACCACCCAGCCCAAAGAGAATATCAAATCGACTCGTTGCCAGCATCCAATGGGATACCAGTTTTTCATTGAACAATTTTCTATAATTCAGACTAAAAGTCTTGTTCCCCCAGCTTGTATTTATCAAAAATTCATCCCAAGAAAGGTTGTCAAGTCCTGTATACCAACTGATTGAAATACGGTCATTTTTTGTGATATCCTGAAATATGTGCCCCTGCAGATCGTAAAAGTAATAGGGGAAATAAATTTCAGTCCCCTTAAATACCCAATCAAAGTATGTCCGTCTCGCTGATGCAAGCCACGCCCCCTTCCCTAGAGGGCCTTCCAATGTGGTCTTTGCTGATATAAGAGAAATAGAGGTCTTACCAGTAAACTTCTTTTGATTTCCCTCTCTACTTCTTACGTTGAGAACAGCAGATAGCCGCCCACCGTATTCTGCATTGAATCCACCTTTCAATAGATCTGCTTCTTTTACGGCATCCATAATAAAGTTTGAAAATACACCACCTAAATGAGATGGATTGTAAACAGTAATCCCATCCAGAAGAATGAGGTTCTGATCAGTATTTCCTCCCCTGATGACGAGTCCTGTGCTGAATTCCGTTTCTGTGAGAACGCCCGGCAAGCTCTGGAGTGATCTCATTAAATCTGCTTCACCTAAGCGGGAAACGGATTTCATCTGCCGCATATTCAGTCGAACCCGGCTGGTTTGAAAATTCACCTTCCTTTCTATCCGCTCAGCGGACACTTCTACCGATTGAAGTTCAACTGTTTCCAGGGTTAGTTCTATTTCTTTTTTAATTTTTTCGGAAGAACGAATTATCAAACTGTGCTTTTGGGTGACATACCCAAGAAAACTGACAATAAACTCATATTCACCCTTTGGAATTCCTGAAATAACAAAATAGCCGTCAATGTCCGTGGCTGTGCCAAATTCTGTGTCATAGAGATACACATTGGTGCCGGGGAGGCCTTCTCTGGATTGTTCATCATAAACGTAACCAAAAACGGTGCCAGATTCTTGTGTAAAGGCAAAAGAAACCAGTAATGAAATAACAATAAGCGATTTTATTCTACTATTCATTTCCCTTAATGAAAAATTCAAGGATATCTTCGCCATGAGTCGTGACAGTCACACTGTCATAAATTTTTTCAATGATGCCCTCTTCATTAATGAGAAATGTTTTCCGCTTGGGCATGAACCATCCCTTTGCCCCATAGGCGGCAGCAGCAGATTTATCCTTGTCACTTAAGAGAGTAAATGGAAGATCATATTTTTCTCTGAATTTTTGATGGGATTCGGCTGAATCGTAACTGATGCCAAAAACCTGAATGTTTTTTTCAGAAAACATAAAGTAATTATCCCGGAAATTGCATGCTTCCTTGGTACAACCGGGTGTATTGTCTTTAGGATAAAAGTAAACAACGACTTTTTGCCCTTTATATTCAGATAGAGTGTGCAATTTCCCATCTTGATCGGGGAGGGTAAAATCGGGGGCGCTATCACCAATTGATATGCTTTTATTTGAGCTCATTACAAATGTGGTCAGCAAAATTAAAGATAACCAATAATCTTTCAAGTTACAATTGCCTCGGCTTCTTTCGCCATTTTCACATCTCTTTCTGTTATACCCCCGGAATCATGGCTGGTAAATGCTACTTTTATTTTGCACCAGCCCACCTCAAGATCGGGGTGATGATTCTGCTCTTCTGCTTTTCCCGCCAGCCGATTCACAAAATCGATGCCCTTCATGTAAGTATCAAATGTAAATTCTTTTTCAATCTGATTATTCCGGTGCTGCCAGTCCTTAAGCGCTTCGAGCGCTTCATTGATTTCATTTCCAGATAATTTACCCATATTATAATCTCCTGATTTTGTGGTTAAAGTTACTTAAGAAGGGTCTTATATATCGAAGAGTTTAACTAAAGAACCAGAATTTATCCTTGTACCTGTTTTAATTTTTCCATCCGCTGTTTGGTATCTATGAGTTCGGGGATTGTATTAACTGCTTCTTTCCAAAGCTTTAGTAATTTCCCATAGTTTTCACGCGCTTTATTAATCTCACCCATTTCTTCATAAACTCTCCCCAAAACATAATAACTTCTGGGGTTATTGTAAGCATCATTCATAGGATCAACAAACTGTTGTTGCATTAAATAACCTGCTTCTAAAGCTTCCTCATAATCCTTTAGTTTTAATAATAGCATTGCTTCCTTTTTGAGATAGCGATCACGAAGATAAAGGGGAGCGCGATTATCGAGCTTCTTAGAAAGTTTTAAAGCTTCTTTATTTTTTCCAGTAAGCATTAGATGGTCCACTTCAAGGCCAGAAATAAAAGGCAATATTATATCAAAAACTTGATGCCTCTGGTCAACTGTTTTTTCTATATCATTGATTACCGCCTTAAGTGAATCAGGTAATTTTTTTGAAACATAAATTTGCCCCAACTGGAATTTTGACCAAACATCAAAAAATGGTTCAGGATTTGATTGCGCTACTTTATTTATATATGCATAAGAAGAATCCAAACTACTGATTTCATCATATAAAATAGCAATTTTCATTAACATTTGAAATTTCCCCATATTTCGCTTTTCGATTTTTAGAACAGGAGCTCTCATACATATATCAAGTCCCTTATAATATTGACCCCTTGCTAGATATGCAGCAACCATAATTGAGGCTGCTGAAAAATATATGTCATCTTCAACCTTCTCTTTTAGTTTCCAAACACTTTTGGCCATATCGATCGCTTCTTCAAACTTTCCCTCTCTTCGAAATACATCTGCAATCGCTATTATTGCCGGCCCATCTTCTGGGGCAATATCATATGCTTTTTTATATGCTTCATTGGCATTATCGAAATCGCTTTGGTATTTATACATCTTTCCTAAATTTAGATATCCAAATGTCTCATCAGGTAATGACTCAATATATTCTTTCGCTTTTCTTATACCAAGGTTGTATAGCTCTTCCCTAGCATAAATATCAAATATATGCTTATAACCAAGCTTAAATTCCGGGTCTAGCCGGATAGCTTCCTCAAAAGCATTCAACGCTTTTAGTGGATTGTCTGTTTCTCCATGGTAATATGCTTCGCCCAGATTATACCATAGCTCTTTATCTTCTGGCTGTTCCTTAACCAACTCTTCAAAAGCAACTCTGGCTTCTTGAAATTCCCATTGTATTAGCATTTTGGTGGCCTTTACCATCCTCATCTCGAATTCAGGCGGTTTTTGCGGACTGTTGAGAATTTTGTCCAGCCATTGGACTGCCCCCTTTCCTTCCCAAGAAGCATCGTTCCACCATTGTGCAATCGCAAGTTTATAATATGCCTTATTGAACGTAGAATCAATCTCCACCGCTTGTTCCAATTCTCCAACGGCTTCATAGAAATGAAAATTATTTAGGTAGTCCACCCCTGAAAGGTAATGTTCATAGGCTTTCAAAGAGGTCGTTGTCCTCTGCTCTAAAGGAATATTTTCAACATCCGATTCGGAGTTTTCAATTTCAAGATCGGAACGAATGAGGCTGGTCAAATTATCGATCAAAGCATAGAGATTTGTCCCTTCCGCCTTGCGTGTCTTAATAACAGACCCATCATCCACATCAAGGAGTCTATAGGTAAGAATCTGTCGATCACCAATATCAATGACGTTTCCTGTCAGCATATTCTGGGCGCCGGCCTGCCTGGCTACTTCCAATGCCAAGGATGGATCAATAAATCGACTGTCCCGATTTCCCAACTGCTTCTGAACATCAAAGAGACGCTGACTACTGAACACCTTCAGGAGAGGAATATCGGTAAGGTCCGTAATGATGAGCTCCTGAACAATCTGCCCGATTCTCCCCACGCCTTGCATTTCACTCAAATTTTCAAAGCTCATTACAGCTAAAGATTGTTTAGATGTTTTTGATAAACCGGGATTTTTCTGTGAAATAAACCACCCGGCACTTCCAATTATTACTAGTACAACTGCCAATATCAAAAATTTTAGCAACGAAAGTTTAGATGAGATACCATCCATGAATTCAGTTTTTTTTACACCTTGGGGAGTGATGTCATAAATCCACCCAAGAATCAGGACAATTGGAAATCCCATAATAAGTAAAACAATAAGAAGTGTCATACCCCATTCAGGTAAGTGAAGTGCGGGGAAAATGATGTCTCCCACCTGAATCAGAACAAAGGCAACAATTCCGTATGCAGCGGCTACCTTAAAAACTCGCCGACGTTTAAGCTCTTCGAGGAAACTCATTAATTTTTATGATTGAGCCTGTGTTAAAGAATCAGAGTTTCTGCTCTTTAACGCTTCCCAGGCCAGATAAGCATAGCCCAGAATTATAAGCCCAATTACAAGCCATCCTTGAAGCTGATAAGATGGGTGTGTATACATTTGCATATATGAAATAATGTCCACGCCATACCACATAATGCCTATTCCCAGTAAATAACTCCAGGGGTTCCATCTGCAGAAGTATCTAAATAGGATGAGGAAACAAACAAACCAGAAAACCCTAACCAACATTTCAGGCCATAACATTAATACCCGACTGGTTGGATCACCAATTGCAAAAAATATAAAAAACATTATTATCATTAAATTAGAGAGAACGGGCCCTTTCCCGGAAAAATAACGTCGTTGCATATAAAAAAGCACAATAGCAACCAAAGCCCAATAAGGAGCCCCGCCTAATATTATTACAAATAGATTAAATCCGGGATAAAATGTGTCAGACGGCCAAGAAGCCAACGAATCCAGGGGAATCCAATTCGGGAATATAACTGTGACTAACTTTTTAAATGCTCCACACAATGCAATGAAACCAACAGCTACAAAAGAGGACGTTAGTGCATCAGACAAATATGGCTGGCGATTTTTCTTTAAATATGAATTATACATACCAGGCCACATCATATAAACTGCCAGTACAATTAGGGTACAGTAAAAACCTACAAATGCTAGATTTAACAGATAATCCTGTAACACATCTGAAACTATATGTTCTGCAATTATTCTTTCAGTATCATAGCCCCACATAAATGTGGCCGAGTCATTTATGTAATCCAATCCCTCTATAGCCACAAAAGAGATACCACCAAGAACAATATATTTCCAGGGGACACTATGTGTTTTTAGAAATTTCTGCACTATTATAAAAATAAGAGTTGCAAAGACCATCATAATTAGTGTTGAATAAAAAATACTAATATTTGAAAATAAAGTGGGTTTTTTATATTCTCTCTCCCACTCTTCAGGAATCCAAATACCCCTATGAACAGCATCAACACCATTCCCCTGGACTGTAACCCAATATAAATACCGTGCTTTCCCCACAAATTCTTCTGACTGGAATGTAATTTCATGATCAGTTCTAACAATTACACCCTCATTCTTTTTTTCTTCAGATTTGATTTCCTTTAATGAATACAGGGATTTATCAAATCCCCACTTATCTTCCAGCTCATTTGCAGCTATGATTAATGCTGAATCTGCTTCAATTGAAGGCACATAAGTTGTATCTGCCAGGGTGTATACATATTCAGAAATAGCCCCGTTACGCATATCAACTTCTATCTTGTACTCTTTTTCAATGCCCGGTTTATAAAAACGTACTGCCCACTGATAGGGAGTGTCATGATTTGAATAAACATCCTTAATTATTTCAGCGGCATTTTGTGATGAATCTTGATTTGCATGTTCAATAATGTATTCTGTGTGCATCAAGTTTGATCCGCCGATAGCCAGCCAGCCTGGATTCACACCCCTGCTCCAACTTATTATATCCATTTCATCATTGATCACATGGCTAAAATCACTTATATCAATATTTTGATCATTTAAAAAATCAATGGCATTTGAAAGTGCTTCTTGTCGAGTGGTATTAAAATCGATAAGCTCATCAAATTCATTTTCCTCTTTCATAAAAACAAATAAGAGAATGCTGCAAGCAGCTAATACCAAGCCGCATTTTCTGCGCTTTGAAGATAACGGCTTATAATCTGTTGTAATGATGGCTTCATCCTGTTCTTTCTCTGTCTCTTCAGAAAGAATTTCTGTATCCAATGCATTTACAAGTGGGTCGGATGAGATAAATCCACCATTTTTTAAATATGATATGATTGAATAAACCAGCGGCAAGCAGAAAAAACCAGCACAGAGAAGACCGGATGCGAACATATA
>CEQE01130654.1_pt1 | contig 12907 bp, 16 predicted proteins | sample 356201 | NCBI WGS metagenome assembly CEQE01 (sample SAMEA2619970, study PRJEB7988) | marine metagenome | biome: marine biome (ENVO:00000447); feature: mesopelagic zone (ENVO:00000213) & marine oxygen minimum zone (ENVO:01000065); material: "saline water (ENVO:00002010), including plankton...
AAAGAAAAATTTCTTGGAAAAATTAAACAAACTCCTCCTGTAAAATCACGTGTAAAAAGACAAGAGAGAATTAGAGAAATAAAAAAATTTTATATTTTAGAAAAAGATGGAAAGAATATATTATTTCATATTGAGTGTGAAGGGGGAACTTATATTCGAAAAATCTGTAGTGATCTAGGAGATTATATGAAGATTGGAGCGCATATGTTAGAATTAAGAAGAATTCGTGCAGGAATTTTTAAAGAAGATGATAAAAATTATCCTTCTATAAATTTATATGAATTTGAAAAAGCTGTTGATGAATACAAAAAAGGTAATGAAGAATCACTAAATAAAATTATAATTCCTGGAGAAATAATTACAAAATTACATCCCATAATTAAAGTTAAAGAAAAAGAAGTAAAAAGATTATTAACAGGAAAACCTATATATAAAAAAGATTTAATTAAAGAAGGAAAAATGGAAACTGGAAAAATTATTTGTGTTTTTTCAAAGGCGAAATTTATTGGAATGTATAAAGTTATTAATGAAAAGGAGATATTTGCAAAATCAGAATTTGTAATGCAGCCAATAAAATGAGACATTTTGTATATTTTTCAAGACATGCATCAACTACTGGAAATTTTAAGGATTTAATGAAAGCAGGACGAATGGATATTGTAATTCATTCAATAATTCAAGGATTATTTTTGTCTAATAGTTTTAGAGAGGATGTTAAAATGCATTTGGTTTTTTATGGGATGCCTGATCCTCCAAAACATATTGAAATACAAGTAACTCAAGATCTAGAAATTAGTAAAAAAGATATTGCTAATTTAATTAAAAAGATTCTATATAAATATAGAAAGAATAAAAAAACAGAAGTTTTTCCAAAATGTTTTATTGAAAAAAAGAGTTTTTTAAAAGTAATTGAAGAATTAGAAAAAGATGGTAAAGATATTTTTATTTTAGATAAAAAAGGTATTGATATAAGAAAAGCAGAAATTTTTAATAATTGTGTTTTTGTTTTAGGAGATCATGATGGTTTGCCAAAAAAAGAATTAAAAAGATTAAAAAAAATAGCAAAACCAATTTCTATTGGACCAAAAACTTATTTTTCTAGTCAAACAATTGCAATTGTTAATAATGAACTTGATAGAAGAACTATATAATTAAATACCCTAAAAATTGATTAAATATATGAATTATTTAGGTACAGCAGAAAAACTCTATTTTACTCATGCTAAAAAAATTTCTTATTTGACAAATGATGAAGAAAAAGAACTTGGAAAAAGAAAAGATAAAGGAGACAAAGATGCTTTTAATAAACTTGTTGAGTCAAATTTAATGCTAGTTGCAAGTATTGCACACAAATATAAATCTAATCGAAAACATTTAAAATTAATTGATCTAATTCAAGATGGTAATCTAGGCTTAATAGAAGCAGCAAAAAGATTTGAACAAGAAAGAGGAAATAGATTTTCTACATATGCTCGATGGTGGATTAGAAGCTATATAACTAATGCTATAAGAGAATATGATCACACAATAAGACCACCTGCTAATATACAGGAAATGAGAAATAAAATTATAAAATACAATATAGAATTTATAACAAAAGAGGGGAGAACTCCAACTCCCAAGGAGACTCATAAATATACTAAAATTGATTTAAAAAAAATAGAAATGATAATGGGAGATTGTTCTCATATAACAATCTCATTACAAACTCCAGTAAATGGAAAAAACCATAATAATAGAGAATCAATAGAATATTTTATTAAAAATGAATCAGAAGTAAATGATGGAAAAATTATAGATAATATAAAATTAAAAGAAACTATTAATAAATTACTTAAAACACTCTCACCCGAAGAAGAAATGGTTCTAAGAAGAAGCTTTGGGATTTATGAAGATTATAAAATGCAGTGTGAAAAGGAAAACTTAGCAAAGATTAGTAGGGATCTTAATCTTACAAGAGAGAGAGAATTAGGCAGATACAACAAAAAGCCTTAGAAAAAATGAAACACTTTACAAGAAAAAAAGAATTAGAAGCATTTGTATAATTTTAAATATAACTTCTCTAGAATAAAAAATAATATAAACCGACTCTTTTTCTTATCAAAATGGTTAAAAAGGCAATAAAGGATAAATGTGGGGTTTTTGGAATATTTGGTGTAGAAAATCCTGGAGAATATACTTATTTAGGGTTGCATAATATCCAGCATAGAGGTCAAGAAACTTGTGGGATTGTGACATCTTGTGAAGGTGAAAAAGAATCAAAAGGAAAATTCAAACAATATCATGGTAAAGGAATAGTTAATGATGTTTTTAATGAAAAAATTCTTGAAAGATTAAATGGAAAAGCTGCAATTGGTCATGTTAGATATTCAACAAGTGGAGGATCTTCACTTAGTAATGCCCAGCCAATAATTGCCAACACAAAAAATGGAGTTATATCAATTGCCCATAATGGACAATTTGCAAACTATAGAAAATTAAAAAGAGAACTTATGAAAGAAGGAAGTATTTTTAAAACAACAAGTGATACTGAAATTGCTCTTCATAAATTTTCAAGAGCGAGTAGAGATTCAATAAAAGAAAATATCTATGAAGCATTCAAGGACATAAAACCTTCTTACTCTATTGTTATGCTTACAAGAAAAGAACTTATTGGATTGAGAGATCCTTCTGGAATAAGACCATTAGTTATTGGATATATTGAAGATAAAAATGCATATGTTTTAGCATCTGAAAGTGTAGCATTTGATATTATTAATGCAAAATATATTGGTGAAGTTGAACCTGGAGAAATTGTAATTATTGATAATAATGGATTAAAAAGAGAACAACTTTTTAATCCTGAAAAACAACAAAAGTGCATTTTTGAATGTATTTATTTTTCGCGACCAGATTCTTTTGTTTTTAGTAAAGATTTAACAATAAGTGTTGCAAGAAAAGAATTTGGACGACAACTTTATAGGGAATGTCCAATTGATGCAGATGTTGTGATTCCTGTTCCTGATTCTAGTATTGATGCAGCACTAGGCTATAGTTATGAATCTAAAATTCCTTTTGATTGGGGTTTTGTAAGAAATCATTATATTGGAAGAACTTTTATTCAACCAACACAAACAAAAAGAGATGCAGGAGTGATAAAAAAATTCAATCCCAATAAATCAATTATAGATGGAAAAAGAGTTGTTGTTGTTGATGACTCCATTGTAAGAGCAAGCACATTAAAAAAACTTATTAAATTACTCAGAAAATTTGGAGCAAAAAATATTCATGCTGCAATAAGCTGTCCTCCTTATAAGTATAGTTGTTATCTTGGTATTGATACTGCTGAAACAGAAAGATTAATTGCAAATGAAAAAACAATTGAAGAAATAAGGGATTTTATTGGTGCCGACTCTATTCATTATTTAAGTAAAAATGGCATGTTAGATAATAAACATCTAAAAGGAGAATTTTGCACTTATTGTTTTGATGGTGAAGAAATTATTAAAAAAGAATAAAAAGTCACTTAGATAAGATATAATATGAAAAAGTCTGTAAGATTATATATTAATGGAATAGTTCAAGGAGTATTTTTTAGAGCATTTGTAAAAGAAAATGCAGAAAGATATAATATTAAGGGTTTTGTTAGAAATTTAGAAGATGGGAGAATTGAAGCTTTTTTAGAGGGAAATTCTGAAGATGTTAACAAGATGATTGAATTATGTAAAAAAGGTCCAAAACATTCACAAATAAAAAATATTCAAATTAAACCAGAAAAATTTCAAGATTTTAAAGTGTTTAAAGTTTTACATATATAATTTTCTTTAAATCCCTTGAGCTGAAGGGGATAGTAAACCATAATTAACAATCTCAATGTAATGAGAAACAGAGAAATCTTCTTGTCCTGAAAGCACAGAACGAACATAATCCATATCTACTAAATTGCCAGGACACGATTTTTCAATATTTGGAAATTCATTATGGCCTCTTACATTCTTAATAGGAATATTATATTGCTTAGTTTTTTGTTCTAGAAGAGAGAACAAAGTTTCAAATTGTTTTTCACTTGGAATAACTTTATCAAAATTACCAATTAAACATACTCCTAATGAATTTCTATTATATCTAAGAGTATGTGCTCCTTCAAAATTTTCAGGTCTTCCAGAATAGAGTTTCCCATCTTTAGTGAAAGGTCTTGCATTCCCAATCAAATAATGATAACCAATATTCTCCCATCCTCGTAGATATTTATGTCTTAATCTAACAAAAAATGGGAAATCATTATTTCTCTCTGTATGGTGGATGATTATATGTTCTACTTGTTCTAAATGGTTCATACTCTTTAGAGATAATATCTTATTAAAAAGCTTTCTGGAAAAGAAAATTGAATTTAACAAGATTAATCTATTTCGGGTAATAATCTTTGTTTCTATTTTAATCTTTGTTTCTATTTATTAGTCATCATAAAAGTATTTTAATAACTTTTATCTTCTTTAATAAAATGATATACACAAATTCTGATGGAGGAGCAAGAGGTAATCCAGGACCAGGTGCAATTGGTGTAATTGTAAGACGAGATGGAAAAATTCTTACAAAATATAGTGCTAAAATAGGAAACAATGTTACAAATAATATTGCAGAATATGAAGCATTAATTAAGGCATTAGAATTAGCATCAAAATTTACAAAAGATGAAATTACATGTATTCTTGATTCTGAATTAATTGTTAAACAACTTTTAGGAGAATATAAAGTTAGAAATCCAAAATTACTTGAATTATTTTTAAAAGTTCAAAAACTCCAGGAAAATTTTAATAAAATAAAATATCTAAGAGTTAGTAGATGGAATAAATTTCAACAAATAGCTGATGAATTATTGAATGAAGCATTAGATAAAGCAGGACACAAGAGATATTATAGAAGATAATTATTCAAACAAATTAATCAAAGTTAATATAATGGTGATATTGTATGTCGTTTATTAATCCAGATTTTATATTAAACTTGGGAACAACAAACATTCTAATTTTATTGATAATATTTTCTTTTACAAATGGACTTTTTTTGCTTCCAGCAAGTCAGGTAATTTTAATTATTGGAGGATTAATTATTAGTCTAAATAATCTAAATTTCTTTATTGTTTTTGCAATTTTAGTCTTATCAAATTTCTTAGGAAATTATATACTTTACTTTATCTCTTTTAAATGGGGAGAAAAAACAGCTAGAAAAATATTACCAATAAGAAAAAAGACACTAGATAACCACATACTTGTAATTAATTACCTTTTCAAAAAATATGGTTCATATATTATATTCATCGGACGAAATTTACTTGTTTTACATAGCCTAGTTTCTATTCCTGCAGGAGTTGCAAAAGTTTCCAAAAGAAAATATACTCTTTACACCTTACTTGGAATATCTACATGGTCTCTACTTTTTATGTGGATAGGTATTATCTTAGGGAATAACTATGAATATTTCTTAGAAAAATTCAACATTATTGGCTCAACTATTACGATTATTATATTAATAATTATTTATTATTTCTTTAATGTTTATATGAAAAAAATATTAATACTCGCAAAAAAAAGATAACAATTTATAAATATCTATTTTCTTAAGATAATATGGGTCGTGAAGAACAAATAATAAATGAAAGAAAGAGGAAAATTAAGGAATTAAAAAAACTTGGAATAAATCCATATCCCAATAAGTTTGAAAAAAAACAAACTATTTCTGAATGTTTAAGATTAAAACTTAAAACAAAAGTAAAAACAGCTGGAAGAATAATAACAAAAAGAGATTTAGGAAAAATTTCATTTTCAAAATTAAGAGATAACTCAGAAGATATTCAAATTGTCTTTCAAGATAAAGAAACACCTAAAAAAGAATTTGATTTTTTTAAAAAGTATATTGATTCTGGAGATTTTATAGGATTAGAAGGAATAATAATAAAAACGAAAACAGGAGAGCTTTCTATTTTAGTTAAAAAAATTGAAATACTAAGTAAAGCAATAAAACCTCTTCCTGAAAAATTTCATGGATTAAAAAACGATGAAGACAAATTTAGAAAAAGATATCTTGATATTTTAATGAATCCTGAAGTTAAGGAAATTTTTATTAAAAAATCTAAATTCTGGGAAACAGTTAGAAATTTCTTAAAAGAAAAGGGATTCTTAGAAGTAGAAACTCCAGTTCTTGAAACTTCTGCAGGAGGAGCAGCTGCAACTCCATTTAGTACACATCATAATGCATTAGACATGAATGTTTATCTTAGAATATCCATGGGAGAATTATGGCAGAAAAAATTAATGGTTGCAGGATTTGAAAAAACCTTTGAAATAGGACGACAATTTAGAAATGAAGGAATGGATATGGAGCATTTACAAGACTACACTCAAATGGAATTCTATTGGGCATATGCAAATTATAATGATGGTATGAAACTTGTTGAAGAAATGTATAAAAAAATTGCAAAAGAAGTTTTGGGAAGTTTAAAATTTGAAACTCATAGTTATAAAGTTGATTTAGGGAAAAAATGGGAAATTTATGATTATGAAAAAACAATAAAGAAATATACAAAAATTGATATTTACAAAACTAGTGAAAAAGAAATTAAAAAGAAACTTAATGAATTAAAAATTGGATATGATCCTAAAGTTGACAAATGGAGACTTGTTGATAATTTATGGAAATATTGTAGAAAGAAGATTTCAGGACCAGGTTTTTTAATTAATCAACCAGTTGAGATTACTCCCTTAGCTAAAAGAAATTCAAAGGATTTTTCTAAGGTTGAACAATTTCAAGTAATTATTGCTGGAACAGAAATAGGTAATGGATATAGTGAATTAAATGATCCTCTTGATCAAGAAGAGAGATTTAAAGAACAAACAAAATTAAAAGAAAAAGGGGATACAGAAGCTCAAGAACATGATAAAGGATTTGTTGAAGCATTAAAATATGGAATGCCTCCTACTTGCGGATTTGGCGTTTCTGAAAGATTATTTTCTTATTTAATTGATAAACCAATAAGAGAATGTGTTATTTTTCCTTTAATGAAACCTGAAAAGGAGGTTAAAAAATGAGTTTAATTGTTAAAAGTAATATAAAAAAAGTTGTAAAAGAATTAGATAAAGAAAATGCAGTTTCGAGTGTTGCTGAAGAAGTTGGAATGGCTCTTGAAAGAAAAACAGAAGAGCTTTTAACTGATGCTATAAAAAGAGCAAAAGCAAATGGAAGAAGAACATTGCAAGCTAGAGATTTGTAAGACATATTATCTAGGATATAAATATTTATAAGATATTAATTTTTAATATCAAAATGTCAGAAAAAGATAGAGAAAAATTTATCAGATCAATGAATTATAGCTTGACAAAAATGATTAAGGAAGAAAAAGACGTTAGTAGAGTTTCTGAAACTTTTCATGAACTATCTCAAAAAGGCAAAGTTTGTATGGTAATTTATGAGGGGCAAAGATTAATTGAATTAAAAATTCCTTATAATCAATTGTATGAAGAATTTCAGAATCTTGTTGACAAGGGGCGTAAAGTATATAGGCTCCATGAATAAAATTATAAAACTCTAATTTTAAAAACATCTCTTTCTTTTTTTTAATCATGCCAAAAAACAAATCTAAGGGAAGTAAAACTGAGCGAGAATTATTCCAGAAATTTATTGATGATGGACGATATCGTGTTGTTAGAGTTGCAGGATCAGGTACAATGGAAAATGCTGATTGTGATTTAATTGCAGGAAAAAAAGGAAATAAGTTTGCAATTGAAGTTAAGTCAAGCAAAAAACCAATAAAATATATTTCAAAAGAACAAATTGAAAAATTTTTAGTTTTTTCAGATATATTTGGACTTAAACCAGTTATTGCATTAAGATTTAATCGTGAAGGGTGGTTATTTATTAATCCAAAATATTTAAAAGATACTGGGAAAAATTGGGTTATTTCTTTAGAAGAAGCACAAAAAAAAGGAAAAAAATTCTCGCAGTTTTTTAGATAATAGATTGCAATAAAGTTTAAAATCAATAATTTCTTAAGATTTTCATGATAAAAAAATTATTATACTTAATTATAATATTTTTAATTACTCCAAATATAACTGCTGTAATTATTTCTGAAATTATGTATGCTCCAACTTTTGGTGAAAATTATAATGAATGGATTGAAATATATAATGATGGGCCAGATGTTGATTTAAGTAATTGGAGTTTGTGTGGCAAAAATATTTTAGAAGGTTATGTAGACCATAATGAAGCTGAAGCTCTAAAAAATGAAGAAGGATTAATTTTAACTGAAGGAGATTATGCGGTACTTACAGATGGAGGTAGTGGAACAGAAGTTTATTCAAATTTTGAAGTTTCAGGATTAGCATTACATGTAGATTCAGCAAGCTTGTGTGGACGACTTTCTAATACTGGAAAAGAAATTTCAATAGACAACAATCAAGGAAGTTTAATTGATAGTGTTACTTATAATTCTGAGTGGGGTGCACAAGATAATTCTAATAGTTTACAATTTGATGGAACATGGTGTGAAGCTTTACCTACTCCTGGAAAGGCTAATAGTTGTTCAATTCCAGAAATTCGGGAGGAAATAAAAGACACATCAGAAATTGTTGAAAGTTCTAATGACACAACTGAAGAAATAATATCTAATGAAATTGGAGAAAACATAGTTGAAGTACTTGAAGAAAATACAGAAAAAGAACTAACTAATTTAGCAATTGAAGAAAATAATGAATTAAGTGTAATAAAATTAAATCCAAAAGACATAAAAACTGAAAATGATAAAGAAGATTTAAGTATAGAAGGTTATGCAATGTATGGATTTGTATTTTTTTGTATATTGTTGACTTTCTTATTTATATTGAAGAAAAATAAGTTTAATAAAAATGAGTTTGATTAGCAAAGAAACAAAAAATATCAGAGTAATGATGGTAATTGAAGTTCTAGGAAGACCGCCAAAACACTTAGAAAAAACTTTAAATGATATAATAGGTAAAATTGACGAAGAAAAAGGAGTTAGTGTTAAATCTAAAAAAATAAATAAACCAAAATTAGTAAAAGATCAAAAAAAATTTTATACAAACTTTGCTGAGATAGAAGTTGAAATCGAAGAAATATTATCTCTTGCAATATTAATGTTTAAGTATATGCCAGCACATATTGAAATAATCCATCCTGAATTAATTGCTCTAACTAACAATGGCTGGAATGATATTTTAAATGAACTTACAAGAAGACTTCATGGATATGATGAAATAGCAAGAGTAATTCAAGTAGAAAAAGGAATTTTAGAAAGAAAACTAAGAGATATTTTGGAAAAGAAGAAATAATTATTTATATTTAATTTTCATTGTTAAGATAATAGTTACAAAAATTAAAGATATTCCATTTGCTATAATTAAAGGCAAGTCTTTAATTAATATTCCATAAACTAGCCACAAAATAACTCCTATTATTAAAGAAAGATACATTAATAAAGAAATATCTTTAGTACTCTTTGTGTTAATTGTTTTTATTGCTTGTGGTAAAAGAGAACCTGTTGTTAATCCTGCTGCTATTAATCCAATATAAATTATCCAGTCCATATTAAATTTAATTTATTTTTGTTTAAATAGTTTTATTTCTTAAAAAATAATTATCTCTTTCCTTTAGCTATCTTTAATAAATTAATATCTTTTTTTGTGCCTCGGTATTTATTCTTAAAAAACCAATATACAAATCCAATAATTAAAAGAACAATTATCCATCCAATTATTTTCCCTGTTGAACTTTCTTTTACTTCCTTACATTGCCCTAAACAACAAATTCCATCTTTTGCATATTTTGTTTCTCCAGTACATTCTGAATCACAAATTTTTCCACTAATCTCTGAACAAGTTTGAGAGGTTGTTTGTATTTCTTCATCTATTGGGACATAGTCCTTTAAAAAATCTAAATTAATTGTTAAATATGAATATATTGTATTATTTCCGCTTGATTCTTTAGCTGTTATTTGCCCAACAATTTGTTTTTCTTCATTATCTGACGATATAGTAAGTTCAATTTTAATACTTGAATCTTCTTTTAATTCATCAATCTCAATTGCTGAAAGAGAAACATATTGTTCTAATGGATCTAACACAGATAAAGATATATCTTCTAGTGTCTCTTTACCTGTATTACTAAGATAAATTATTTGTGTTTTTTCTGAACTCAAAGACATTTGAATATTTAATTCAGATTGATCAAATTTGAAGTTTTTATTTTTATCTATTGTTTTATTTAGAAGAGTATAAATTGGAATTTCATATACTAAATTATCTGAACTTAATTCAATTAGTTTGTTTTGTTCTACATCTTCTGATTTAAAATATATTTTTTTACTTTCTCCAGAAATTAATGTTGTTACATCTTCATTTATGTTTGATTTAATATTAATTTTTTCATCTTGTAGGTTTTGAACTTCTAGAGAAAAATCCTCTTTTGCTATAATAAAACCAGGATTTATTGAAAAATCAGAAGTTTCATTCTTTATTGAAAAATTCCTAACAATATCTTTATCACTTACATCTCTTCCTTCCATATATTCTACATCTTCTATCGATATTGAATAATTATTTGAAGTAACTGGTAATAATGCATAAATATAAAATTCATTATTTATCTTTGCAACATCATATTCTATTGGAGTTCTTACATGACCTCTGTAAAAAAATATATTTTCTTTAAGAATTGGCTTAATAAAATTTCCAGAAACTTTTGCAATAAGAGTTTCTCCTTGTTTAAATTCAGATTTGATGTCAAACTCAATTGATGATATAATTGGAAAAACAAGTAATAAAATTACTAAACTAATTATAAGTCTCATTTTTATAAAAGAAATCTATAGTTAATAAAGTTTGTTTTTTCATTAGAGTCTTTTCCTATCATCATTTCAATCCAATCCCTTTTGAAGGGAATAAAGTTCATGATATTTTCCTTTTTTCTTCATTAGTTCTTTATGATTACCTACTTCAATAATTTTCCCTTTATCCAATACCACTATCTTATCTACATTTTTAACTGTTGAAAATCTATGAGCAATAATAACTGTAGTTCTTTTAGATATTAAACGTTTTATGCCTTCTTGTACATTTCTTTCTGATTTTGCATCAAGAGCCGAAGTTGGCTCATCTAAGATTAATATCTTTGGGTTCTTAAGAAAAGCCATTGTTATTGCAATCCTTTGTTTTTGCCCAACAGATAATTTCACCCCCCTTTCTCCAACAAGAGTCTTATATTTTTTTGGTAATGACATAATAAATTCATGTGCATTTGCGGCTTTTGCAGCTTTAATAATATCTTTAAAACTTGCTTTGGGATTTGCATATTGGATATTATTAATTAAAGTATCATTAAAAATACTTATTTCTTGAGGGACAAGTGCTATTTGTTCTCTCAACCATTTTAATTTTAATCTTGAAATATCAATATTATCTAGAAAAATATTTCCTTTTGAAGGTTGATAATATCCAAAAATGAGTTCTGAAAGAGTTGTTTTTCCAACACCACTCTCTCCTACTAAAGCAATACTCTCCCCAGAATTAATGTTTAGATTTATATTATTTAGTATTTCTTTATCTTTATTATAACTAAAATTAATATTTTTAAAATTAATTTTACCAGTAAACTCTTTTATTGTTTTCTCTCCATGTTTCATTGCCTCTGGAACTAATTTATTTAATTTAATTATTCTTTTAATAGACACAGTCGCTTTTTTATAAAAATTATAAAATTCGCTTAATCTGAAAAATGGACTAAATGATAAATTAATATATCCAAAGAACATTATAAATTCTCCTTGGGTAATTTGACCACTTCTCAAAAAGAATATAGCAGTCCCCAATACAATAACAAAACTTAAATTGTAGATAATTCCTTGGATATGTTGAAGTCTAGCTGATTTTTCTGCACTATCTTTATAAGGAGGAAGTGCTTTTCCTATAAATGATCTTAAAAATTGTTTCTTTTCGTTATCTTCCATAGCAAAACTTTTTATTAAAAAAACATTGTAAAGTTTATCGTAAACATTTCCATATTCTTTTTCAAAAGCCTTAATCATATTCTCTTCACTTTTAAGAACAGGCTTTGTTAGTTTTAACGTTATAATTGAATAAATAGCAAATGTAAAAAATACAATTAGTCCTAATTGCCATTGTATAATCAACATTGCTCCCAACGCAAAGATTAAAAATATTATTGAAGGGAGGATATTTGAGACTATTTGAATAAAATGTTGGAGATGCCAAGAACCTCTAGAAACCTTTTGTAAAATCTCTCCTGTTTTTTTTGTTTTATGAAAAGTTACAGGCAATGTCAAGAAATGTCCATAAGCTTCAACTTCAGATTCTAATGAAAGTTTGGCTCCAAGAGTATCTCCTAAAGCTGATGTTCTTGCTGAAGTAAAATTTGAAATTAATCCTAAAATAGCCCAAAGTCCAATTAATGATAATAAAAGAGTAATTGTTGTGTTAGGAATCAAGGCTAAATCAAAAAGTCTACCATAAATATAAGGAACAAAAGCTGTTAAAACAGAACCAAACGTAGCTATGGCTATTATAATTGTTAGTTCTTTTTTGTGTGCTTTAGACATATCAAGAAAAAACTTTCTAACAGGATTATTGTCTTTCTTATTTTTCATTTTAATCTTAAGAATTATATAATTTTAAAGTTATTGATATTCTAATATAAAATTTCTTAATTTAGAAATTCACTTCCCCATTTCTTTAAGCTTTTTTAAAACTTCATCTAATTCTCCACTTTTTCTCGCTGGATGAGGTCTTCTTATCGGAGCTCTATGTGTTTGCGGGAATATTTTTCTTTGAATCATTCTTTGTGGTGGACTTCTAGGAGGAGTTCCTGGTTTTGGTTTTCCTTTTCCAGGACCAGATTTAAA
>CEQE01059852.1_pt1 | contig 12899 bp, 14 predicted proteins | sample 356201 | NCBI WGS metagenome assembly CEQE01 (sample SAMEA2619970, study PRJEB7988) | marine metagenome | biome: marine biome (ENVO:00000447); feature: mesopelagic zone (ENVO:00000213) & marine oxygen minimum zone (ENVO:01000065); material: "saline water (ENVO:00002010), including plankton...
AACTATTCCTTTTAACCTAATTTTCTTAGGTGTAGATCACTTAATTTTTACTCGAGCTTTAAGAGGAGGAAGAATTATTGCGAGAGCTGGAAGAGCAGCTAAATTAGTAAGATTTAGTAGATTGCTTCGTTTAACAAGATTTGTTGCAAGAGCACCTAGATTTTTACGTATGAGAAAACATTTGAAACCTGGTAAAATTAGAAAAAAACAACCTCATGAACATGAGATGAAAGGAGTTTTAAGTTTTAAAGTCATTTTAATAATAACCATTAATTCAATCATGGGAACAGGAATTTGGTTCTTAACAGCTGCTGGAGCAAAACATGCTGGCCCAGCATCATTAATTTCATGGGGAATACTCTCTTTAATCTCTGTATATATAGCGATGTGTTTCTCTGAGTTAACGGCTATGTTTCCAAAAGCAGGAGGAGTTTATGAGTTTGCCAAACAAGCCTATGGAAGATTCTGGAGTTTTGTAATTGGATGGACTACATCAATAGCAGGTTCTGTAACTATAGCTATGCTCTTATTAGGTGCAATGCAATACCTTATTCCTTTAGAATATAGTGCATGGTATGTCCCAATCTCTATTGGTTTACTTGTATTATTTAATTATGTAGCATATAGAGGAATGCAAACCTCAACAGTCATGTTAGTGAGTTTTGCAGCTGTAACCTTTGTAACTGTTATAGCTATCCTTATTCCAAATATCTTTTCATTTAATTTAAGTAATTTAACTCCATTTTTTGTATTCCCTAGCATGAGTATTATCCTTTCGATATTTTTCATAGCTGAAACTTTTTTCGGATGGGAATCTGCTGTCTTTCTTTCTGCTGAGACTAAAAATCCATCTAAAGTAATGCCTCGAGCATTAATTTGGGGAACAGTAATAATTGCTGCGTTAGCATTTTTACTAGCAGCTACTTCAATTGGAATTATCCCATGGGAACAATTTGGAGAAACCGCTGCCCCTCTAAGTGCATTAGGAGAAGCTCATTTTGGTGGTGCAGGAAATATTATATTCACATTATTAGTTTTTGTTTCTATTATTGGCGCAGTAGCGTGTTGGGTAGTAACTGCACCACGATTATTAATGAGTTTAGCTGAGGATAAATTATTTTTTGTGCAGTTTGGGAAAATTCATCCTAAACACAAAAGTCCTTATGTTTCTATTGTATTTCAAGTAATAATCATATCAGGGTTGATTTTTGTAGGTGCAGGAAATTATGAAACCTTATTACATATGCTTATTCCTTTGATTCTTTTTGTGTATTCAGCAGTTCTATTAAGTGTGGTAATGTTAAGAATAAGACAACCAATGATCCCAAGACCCTATCGTGTTATTTTTGGAAAAATTGGACCTTTGCTCACAATTCTCTTTATGGGATTCTTATTATATATGTTTATTCACGAAACCCATGGCGCACTAGATGTATTAAGAGTCTCAGGAGCACTTATCCTGTTTGGTATTCCAGCTTACTTCTTTATTGAAATATTTTATGATGATAAATATGTTTCCATGAGAAAAGACTCCATGGCTCGATTTAAACATATCTTTCATCAAATGGGAACAAATGTTCCTCGATTTAATCATATTATGAATCTAGTAGGAACCCCTAATAAAAATCATGTTGTTGTTGATTTGAATTCTGAATTAGGAATTTTTACTCACTTACTCCATCGTAAAGGTATAAAATATAAAAAAGTATATACTGTTCATAACTCAGATGTAGAGCTTGAAATTTTTAAAGAAAAAGTGCATAAAGATCAGAAAAAGAAAGTTACACCAATTAAAGTAAGTGGTTGGGCAATTCCCAAACAGATTAAAAAAGCAGATAAAATTGTAGGATTTGGAGTGTTAGGAAACGTAAAAGATATTGATTCGTTTTTAAAACAATTACATAACACTCTAAAACCAGGAGGTCATTTTTGTTTCCATATCAAACATCATATGCTTGATGTATCTCCAAATGCTTTATTTGTTAATGATAAAAAACAAGTTGAAAATGCTTTCAAAAAAGCAAAACTACACGTTTCTTACAAAAAATTAAAACATGTCTTTAAAGAAGAGATTTTTATTCATGGGTATAAATAATTATTGAGGCTTTAATAAATTTCCAGGTTTTAATTGAAAATATATATCAGCAGATTGATTAATAAAATCAACTAAGTCCTCCATTGAAATTTGAGTTTTTAAAGAAATAGGATGTAATGCTTCTTCAAATTCAGATTCTGAAGTCATAGGCACATTTGTCCCTTCATTAGTTTTAACATAGATTACACCTCTATCTATTCTTCCAGGCCCTATTGGAAAAATAAGATGATCAACTCTTCCTTTTTCAACATCAAGAACTCTTAAAGAAAGAGTTTCTTGGATTGGATGCAATGCAATCACCTTATATTCATCAAAAGTTGGAAATGTATTATCCAAATAATTAAAATCAAAATAAAAAGTATCTTTTCTTGTTGATTTTGGCCAAAATTTGTGGACATTAAAAGATGTTTCAAATCCATCAAAAGAAAATAATAATTTACTTTTTTCACCATTAAGATGAGGAAACGCATCTACTTCCATTGATCCACCATTTCTCTTAACCGCATTTAGATTAACAGGTTCCTCTGACATTAAATAAGCATCAATAAAGTAAGGTTCATTTTGAAAATCCACAATAAGAGGATGGTGTCTCCCAAGGCTAGTATCTCTTAAATATCTCATAGAATCAAAACCAACTCCTTCAAGCCTTGTTTGTATTCTACTATTTTGATCTATACAATTGCATCCAAACTTTGGATCAATAGAAACTCCTGCAATTCTAAACATAGGCACAGCTGAACTATAAGGAATGGTATTCAGAGCATCAGCATATATTGCTCCTAAAACTCCCAAACTAGGTCTCATTTTAACTGTGAATTTAATGTGATTTAAAAATTTATGGTAATTAATCCAAGGTTTCTTCAACTTCTCTAAGATGTTCTGCTAGTTCTGCTGGAAAATGTTTTCTATACACTTCTTGAAGATCACATACCTCCTGAGCAGATTTAAATAATCTTTGCAAATTAAATAAAATTCGAATCTGATCAACAGGATGATAATATTTATCATTTGCAAATAATCCAAACTTGGCATCATTCATCCTTTCTCTGACTTCCTGAGCTAATGTTAAAAAATCTTCTGAAAATGATTCAGATAATTCTGCCACAATATCTGTATGTTCACTAGACATTGCAACTGTCTCTGATCCTAATGAAGTATTTGCAACATGAATTTGCTCCATAGGTACCTCTGATCCCAGAGGATATAATCCTAATCTCCATCCTACACTTATGAAATTATTATTAATAACTAAGGATCTGCTGCACCCATCATATACATCTCTTTCGTATGGAATTTCGATGGAAGGAATAAATTCTTGAATAATAACAGATCGTTGTCCAACTTCTTTTACTAAGTGTAATAAATCTAAGGTCATATTTGTATACGCTGCCTCAACTAAATCAGGTTCTGTAACATGGCTTGTCATTCCCTTTAAAAATGTAGGAGTCCTAAAAAGTCTCAAACCTCTACCTTGCAGTCCATCAAATGGCTTTCTAATTTTTAATTGTCCTTTATAGTTCTCCATCCATTCCTTTACTGACTTAAATGAATTCATTCCACACCCCCATAGCGTAGAATCTGGAAAATATTTTTTTAAATCTACGGAAGTATCAGGAAATAAACTATCCAAATAATATAATAAAGCTTTATCTGATAGTAATTCTTCTAAAAATAAGTTATTCATATATTTTTCTCCTGGGACTACATCCTCCAACAAAGTATTTGAAAATCCATCAACTAGAGCTATATCTCTCCAACTCAAATAATTCCCGTTAGGAACTGCCCTAATGCTGGTAAATTCTTTAATTGCGTCTACGGTTTGAGTATTGGGAATCAGCGCATACCTAATACCATGTTCACTAAAATTATAACTTGCTATTTTAAGAACAACTAAATCTAATTCATTTGCCACATCAACCAATGTATCAACATTTTGATCAGCTCTTTCAAAACCTCTATCATATTGATTTCTCCTTTTTTGAGCGTATCTTCTTGGTAAGTCATCAACCCACTCAATGACTTGATGAAATGGATATCTTCTTCCGTAAAGATTATCAACTTTTTCTTGAAATTTTTGCATTATATCATTATCTGGATTTAATGGATTAGAATCAATATGAAAATAAACAAGTATTTTATCCCCTAGTTGCAAACTTTTTAAGTATTTTTTAAAACCATCACCATAATTTAGCATGGATATTCCAGTAGTTCGACCATTTCCTTCAATAACTTTTGCCTTTTCCCAAACCTCAGATCCTTTTGGATTAGGTAAAATTTTGGCATCAATTCCTAAAAGATATCTCTTCATAATAGTGGAGAATTATAATACCTTTTAAAAAAGTATGTAAAACATGGCAAGTTTTTTAAGGAAAAGCTCATTTTCTCATTAGTATGACAAAAATAGGTATAGCAGATACAATGTTTGCACGTTATGATATGGGTTCTTTAGCTATTAAAACAATAGATGAAAATTCTCCTTCAGCTGATATTGTTAAATATACAGTTCCTGGAGTTAAAGATTTACCTGTTGCTGCAAAAAAACTTATTGAAGAGCATAAGTGTGATATTGTTATGGCTCTAGGCATGGTTGGAAAACAGCCAATAGATGAAACATGCGCTCATGAAGCAAATCAAGGCCTTATCCAAGCTGAGTTAATGACAAACAAGCATATTATCAAAGTATTTGTCCACGAACAAGAAGCAAATGACGATGAAAAACTTAAAGCAATATTTGTAGACAGAACTAAGAAACATACTATTAATACTTTAAAACTCTTAGAAGGCATAGAAGCCTTGAGTGAATTCGCAGGTAAAGGCAAAAGACAAGGCAGTGATGATGCAGGATCCTTATCGTAAATTTTAAATAGGGTAATTCTTAAATAAGTTTATAATGGAAAAAAAGCTTTATTATACTTTGATTACTACTCTATTGTTATGTATAGCTATTTTAGTGGTTATTGCTGCTCCCGATAATGGTCATGATGTTTCTGAACTAACTTTAGATCCTATTTTCATAAGTGATGGAAAAGTAGGCATAGGAACATCAGATCCTAGTATGGGCGATAGTGTAGGAAGTATATTTACTGTCAAAACACCAAGTGTAGCAGAGCATACTGCAATTGCTGCCTATAATGGAGATATAAAAGGATTTGCTGTCAATGTGTTAAATGATGGAAGTTTTAGAATTTATGATGGAGCAGCTGGAACTTGGAAACATGGATTAACACAAAAAAGTGGCCAGGTTGAAATTGCTGGAAACATAAAAGTAAATGGAAACATCATAGGATCTCAAGGCTGGACTGATCTACCATTAATTATCCCATATGTTCATTACACAGATATTCATGGTACTTTTGAAAGAGCACAATATAGAAAAATTGGAGATATTGTCTATTTAAGAGGATTAAGCCTGTATCGACCAGGAGGAGTTAATACAGCACCAATAGAAGAAACCCAGTTAGGACAGTTACCTCTAGGTTTTAGGCCTCCAAAACGTCTTATTTTTTCTGCAAACAGTTGGACTGATGATGCACGAATAGATATTCATGCAGATGGTAAGATAACAGTTCTTCAAGCAGATATTTCTTGGGTGCCATTAGATGGAATATTTTTCTCAACTACTTAAGTTTTTTCAGTTAATATTTTACCAAAAACAGTCCCAGGCTCACCATTTGAATACAATGGACCTCCTGTAAAAATCTCTTTATATCCCTCACTCTTCACTAAATTCCATATTGGATCTGAATGTCTAACATCTGAAAAAATCGCCGTAGCTCCAGAGTCTGTGGCATGTTTAATAACTTCCTGGAGCAATGCCCTTCCAATTCCCTTACGCCTAAAAGATCCTGCTACAACTAGAGTATCAGTCATATAATCCTTTTTATCCACTTGATAATCACCACGAGTAAAAATAGTATCATAATATTTTACAAGAACTGAACCCTTACCAATCTTTTCTACTAGTCCAGCGTAATAAGCTTCATCTCGTTCCCTATTTTTTTCCTCACCTAAAGTAATAGTCATTAATATATGTTCCATTGATTCTTGATGCCTTAAAAGGGGAGTAAATCCATAAAAACCAACAGGAGTATCTCCCATATACGCTATGAACATTCTGCCAGTATCTAAAAGGTTCAAAATTCCCGAAATACTACCATCTAAATATTCCAATTCAAGTTCACAAAATTCCTTTCGATAATGTGTTTCAACAAAATCTGCACAACTAGAGTCACCAATGCGAATATTAATACCACTCATTATTCAAATAAAATATCAAACCTTTTTAAATACATACACAACAACAAGATTTTTAAGCAACACAGTATTCTTTTACAATATGACCCATAACATAGCAATAATCCAAGCAGAATATAATGAAGAACTAACCAATGAAATGGTTCAAGTAGCTGAATCTCAATTAAAACAATTAGGAGCAACTATAACAAATAAGATTAAAGTATTTGGAGTTTTAGATATGCCTTTAATAGCATTAAAACTTTTAGAAAAAGAAAATGTTGATGGTTTAATTGTAATTGGAGTTGTTATTAAAGGTGATTCAGATCATGATCAATTAGTTGCTAATCAAGCTACAGCTATTCTCAAAGATATTGAACTAGATGTAGAAAAACCTATTGCATTTAGCATCATTGGTCCTGGTATTGATAAAGAAAAAGCTTCTCAAAGAACTGAACGTTACGCTAAACACGCTGCTGAGACTATTGTTCAACAAATAAAAAATTTAGAATCATTAAAATGAAGTATATGGAACTTGCTTTAGAATTAGCAGATAAAGCAAATCCCTTTCCTAATCCTAAAGTGGGCTGTGTAATTGTAAAAGATGATAAGATAATAGGGCAAGGCTACCATAAAAAACAAGGAACTGATCACGCAGAAATTGCTGCAATTAAAAATGCTAAAGAATCGATAGAAAATTCTACTATGTATGTTACTTTAGAGCCTTGCAATTCTCATGGAAAAACTCCACCTTGTGTAGAAGAAGTAATTAAACAAAAAATTAAAGAAATATACATAGCTACTTTAGATCCTAATCCTAAAACTCACGGCAATAGTGTTAAAAAATTAAAAAAAGCAGGAATTAAAGTGCATGTAGGCTGTTTAGAAGAACAAGCTGACCAGTTAAATTGGGAATTTTTTACAGAAATTAAAAATAGACCTTATATATTACTCAAAACATCAATGACTGCAGATGGTTTCATAGCAAAACCTGGAAAACAAACTGCTATTTCTTCTGAACAATCAAAACAATGGGTACATCAAAAAAGAAAAATCTTTGATGCTATATTAATTGGTAAAAACACAGCACTAATCGATGACCCTCAATTATCTTCTCGATTAGAAAAAACTACATATCCTATTAGAATAATCCTTGATACAAAAGGAAATATCCCCTCTACCTTAAAATGTTTCAAGTTACCAGGAGAAACAATTATACTCACATGTAATTTAAAATATAAAAATAAAAAAGCAAAAGTTATTCGTTGTAAAAAAATACATTCTAAAATCAATTTAAAAGATGCATTAGAAAAATTAAAAAATGAAGGAATTACCTCAATAATGGTTGAAGGAGGCTCTAAAATTATAAAAGAATTTATTGACCAACATTTAGTCGATTTACATGCATATTTCATTAACCCAAGAATATTAAAAAATGGTATGCATTTTTACAAAGGAATCACACCAGATAATATTATTGAAAAATTAAAATTAAGAATTATGCATAGTTGTAAAAAAGGAGTAGATACTTTTATCTTAGCAAAAAATGATTAAAGCAATTATCTTTGATTTTGATGACACTTTAGTTAGCTATAAAGATATTTATCTGCATTCTCATAAAGAAGCTGCTAAAAAATTGAATATTAAAGTTCCTTCAGATATTGAATTATTAAAATATGCAGGTTTGCCTTGGAAAACTATGGTTTCTAAAATCTGGCCAGATATTAAATTTGAAGATTTTTATTCTGCTTATGTTGAAGTAGATGATATTATTGATAGAACTCCTGTTAAAGGTGCTAAAGAAGTAATTCTTCAACTTTCCAAAAAATATGATCTCTTTATTATTTCTTCTAGAGAAAAAGATTCTATTTTAGAATTAATGGAAAAATCCTCATTACCTATAGAAAACTTTAAAGCAATTTATGGAGATGATTCTTTACCTTACCATAAACCAGATCCAAGAATCTTTGATCCTATATTAAAAGAATACAAACCTGAAGAGTGTATTTTCATTGGAGATTCTGATTATGATTTAATCCCAGCTCAAAAAGCAAAGATTACATTTATTGCATATCTAAGTGGAGTCTGCCCTAAAGATGTTTTTGAAGAAATGAATGCTGATTTTATAATTGATGATTTGAGAGATATTCCGAAATTATTAAAAAATTAAGTGTATTTTTCCAATAGAACTTATTAAGAGGTATTATTCTTTAAAGTAATGGAAAATGGAGTAGTTACATTAGAGAGATATTGGAAAAATTTTAGGATATTTTCATATAGGAATAGAACATTGGTTGAGTTCTTTTTTATAGGAATCTACGGATTTGAGCAGTTAATGTTAGTAGGATTTACTTTTTTTTGGCCAGAGTTATTAATGCTTATTATTACTAATTATTCTATTATACTATTAACAACTTTTGCATTAAACAAATTAGTCATGGAATCTAGAATAAGAATTCTTGAGAATAATATAACAAATATATCTAAAAAATATGATATTCTTAAAATTTTATTTGATCTTGGGCTTGATCGAAAAGAAAAAACTAAAATTACAAAAGATTTAAATAGATACAAAACCCAAAAGGAGATGAGATGATGGTGAAAAAAATAATTGAAGAATTAGAGAAAGAAGATAGAAGATTTTACAGAAAAATCAGAAAATTGATGGATGAGAATACAAGAGAATTTGAAAAGTCTATGGAACAGATTAGGATTGGGTTAAGATAAATATTGACAACACTTATAAATTCTTAGAATTTCCGAAAACTATGACAGAAGAATTATATGATGAATTAGATAAACATGGAAAGCCTACTGGGAAAACTATTACTCCAGAGCAAGCTCATAAAAATCAAATTTGGCATGCTTGTGTGCATGTTTGGATCTATAATGAAAAAAATGAGATTTTACTGCAAAAAAGATCACAACAAATGGACATATGTCCTGGATTGTGGGATATATCAGCAGCAGGACATCTCTCTTCTGGAGAAGATCCATTAAAAACAGCTGCAAGAGAAGCAAAAGAAGAACTAGACATAGATATAAACACTCATGATTTAAAAAAAGTAGGATATAAAAAATTCAATAAAAAACTTCCCAGCATAATTGATAAAAATTTTATCCACACTGAATTTGTCCATGTCTATTTATGGAAACATGACAATCAGAGATTCATAAAAGATAAAAATGAAGTTGAAGAAGTTAAATTTATACCTCTAGATGTTTTTGAAAAAGAATGCAAAGATGAAACCAAATATGTCCCCCACAAAGAATATTATGATTTTGTTGTATCTGAGGTTAGAAAAGCCCTTAATTAATCCCAACAACCTTCAACTTAAAAGTTAATTTCTTACCAGCTAAAGGATGATTTAGATCTAAACTCACTTCTTTATCTGTAACACCAACAACTTTAACAGGAAATTGGCCTCCTTCTGGAGTTTGGAGTAATAATACCATACCTTCTTTTGGTTCTTGTTCTTTAGGAAACTGCTCCCTAGGAATATTTTTAATCATCTCAGCGTTTTGAGGGCCATAAGCATCTTCTGGTTCTAAGTTAATGGTTTTTTCTTCATCTTTTTTCATACCAATAACTGCAGCATCAAAACCCTTAATCATTTGGCCTGATCCTACTTCAAACTCTAAAGCTTTGCCATGTTTCTCACTAGAGTCAAAAACAGTACCATCTTCTAATGTTCCTGTGTATTCAACTTTAATTTTATCGCCTTTCTTAACTGTCATAAGGGAAGAAGTTAGGTTAGGATATATAAGAGTTACTATTTTAAGGGATTGAGCGGCGTGGACGGGACTTTCGAAGTTCCGTAGATTTTTCGAACCCGTAAAGGTCGGAAAACCCACCTGATTTTCAGTCAGGCCCCATACCGGATTAGGGTACCACGCCATTACTCAAAACCACAAAGTTTTTAAACTTTGTAAGCTTGATTTATGTTGGTCGGAAACCCACTTGGTATCAGTTAGGCTTCGGATTAGGATACCATTTTATTTATTCTTTATTTCTAATATAATCTTCTCAAAAAAAACATCAATTTTTTCAAGAATTTCGGAGAAACAAGAGACTCTAATCAAAAACTTACCATTACCTTTATATAATTCCATTTGTTCTTTCGACTTATGGAAAACCCAACTCTAGAAGATTGGAAAAAAGCTGGTAAAATAGCAGCTGAAACATTAGCCTTAGGTAAAAGTTTAGTTAAAAAAGGCGCAACAATGTTAGAAGTTTCAAATAAACTGGATAAATTTATTTATGATAATAAAGCTATTCCTGCTTTCCCATCTCAAATTAGCTGCAATGAAATAGCTGCACATTATTGTGCTCACCCTAAAGATGAAATTATTTTTGATGATCAATTATGTTGTATTGATGTCGGTGTTTGTTATAATGGTGCTATTGGAGATAACGCAGATACTATTGATTTATCTGGAAAATACTCTGATATTGTAAAAGCTGCACAAGATGGATTGAAAGCTGCTTTAAAAGTTGTACAAATTGGCACACCTTTAAATGAAATTGGTAAAGCAATTAAAGATGCTATTGCCTCTCATAATCTAAGTCCAATAAGAAACCTCTCAGGTCATGGTTTAGACACATTTAACATTCATACTTCACCAACAGTTCCTAATTATGATAATGGAAACACAGAAACCTTAAAAAAAGGAATGAGAATAGCTATTGAACCCTTTGCAACTAATGGTGCTGGAGTTATTTATGAATCTTCTCCAAACACAATTTACATGCTTGTCAACAAAAAACCTGTTAGATCTTTAATTACAAGAAATATTCTCAAAGAAATTGAAAAATTTAAAGGCTTACCATTTACAACACGTTGGCTTACTGATAAACATCATGAAGGTAAAGTTAACTTTGCACTAAAAGAGTTATTACAATTAGATATTATAAAAGATTTTCCTCCTTTAGTTGATAAAAACAAAGGAATGGTTGCCCAAGCAGAACACTCTGTCTTAGTTGAGGATAAGATTATTGTTTCTACTAAAGTTGATTAATCATCTAAGTTTTCTCTCACTTATGAAATGCAACATATGCTCTACACTTAACTCTGCAATCTCAGCTGCTTGGACAATATTGACTTTATCAGCTTCATAGAGAATTATTGCTTTCTTGATATTAATTTCTTTTTGAGATAATTCCATCTTTTAATTTTATTTTTTTAAGATTATAAAAGGGTGCGGTGAACTTATTTACCCTTTATTTATTGATAATTATTCACTACTTTTAAGTAAGAAAAATACATAACTTTATATAGAACTAATAATTCTTGTTAACAGTTAAATATTGGTAAAAATGGAAACAACATCTATAGATAATTTAGTTTTAGAACCTGATGTAGATACACCTATAGAAGAAGACCAAGTAGTAAGTCTTATCAGACAAATACAAGCTCATCCTACTTATGCAGAAAGAACTGGTGAAACTGTTACATTACACTATAGAGGAGAAACATACCAAATAAAAAAATCAAAACAAAAGGCAAAAATAAGTTTAGAAAAACGTCTTGCAATTGAACTAAAAAAATCAAAAATAGAATGTGAGAAAAAATTAAACCCATCAGGAGCCATGAATTTATTTGGATTATCATGGAGTGGATTATCAAGATATGGGAATAAACATTCCAAAATAACTTTTGATCAAGGAGATCCCATAAATTTTATAATATATAGTGATAAATTCAAAAATAATGACAGAACATTTAAAATACAGGAAAGATTTGATAATAAAAGTAACAACTTATTTACAGAACTTACAATTCCAGAACTTATACACACAATACAAGAAGATCCAGGATACGAACAAATAAAAGGAGAAACTGTCACAATACATTTCCAAGGACAAACATACACAATTAAACAAGCATCTGAAAATGTCCGTTCAGGATTGCGAAGACTACTGGGACAGAAATTAAGGCAAACTTCAGTAGATGTTGAAAAACGTTTACCCTCCTCAGGCAATTTATCAGCATTTACATTATATTGGAATGGCCACCGAAATAGAAAAGAAAGATTTACAAGAACGACTTTTATTAATGGGCACCCCTGTAAATGTGAAATTTACTCTGATATATATCATCATTCTGATGGAAGAGCAAAAATTGAAGAAAAAATAAATTTAATTAACCAAACTTCAACCACAGAACTTACAATTCCAGAACTTATACACACAATACAACAAGATCCTGAATACAAAAAAAGAAAAGGAAAATCCATAAAAATACACTACCAAGGACAACACTACAATATCAAACAAGGAAACGGAACAGGAAGGACTGCCCTTGAAAAATTATTAGGATCCGAATTAAAAAAAAGTAAAGTCTCTTTCGAAAGGAAGTTACCATCCACAGGTGAATTTAGCGCGTTCGGAATGACTCCATATTCCAACAAGAGACTGGCTGCTAAAAATATAAGAATAACATATGAAATGGATTGTCCAGTTGAGATAGGAGTATGTTCCAACATTTTTCCCCATTCTGATGGAAGAGCAAAAATTGAGGATGAAATAAATTTAATTAACCAAACTTCAACCACAGAACTTACAATTCCA
>CEQE01005732.1_pt1 | contig 12879 bp, 12 predicted proteins | sample 356201 | NCBI WGS metagenome assembly CEQE01 (sample SAMEA2619970, study PRJEB7988) | marine metagenome | biome: marine biome (ENVO:00000447); feature: mesopelagic zone (ENVO:00000213) & marine oxygen minimum zone (ENVO:01000065); material: "saline water (ENVO:00002010), including plankton...
CCCGCCGCGACGGCGAACGACGAGGTGGCGATGAACTGGCGGCGATTCAACGTCTGGGTCACGCTCGGCTCCTCATGCAAGACTCGGCGGGCCGCCGTCCTGGCGGCGAGCGCCAATCTTCTCACGAATTCTCATCGCCCGCCCGGCTCAGGCCGCCGGCTGCGAGAGCAGCACGATCTTCCCGATATGCGCGCCGGCTTCCAACAACCGGTGCGCCTCGGCCGCGGCGCGCAGCGGGAACGTCGCGTGTATGACGGGCCGGGCCCGGCCCTGCTCGAGGAGCGGCCAGACCTTGCGATGCAGCGCCTGGGCGATGGCGGCCTTCTCGCCGACCGGACGCGGCCGCAACGTCGAACCGGTCAGCAAGAGTCGCTTCTGCATGATCGGGATCCAGTTGATCGTCGATTTCGGCCCGCCCAGAATCGCGATCTGCACGAGCCGGCCGTCGGGCGCCAGCGCCTTGATGTTGCGGGGCGTGTAGTCGCCCCCGACCATGTCGAGCACGACGTCGACGCCGGCGCCGCCGGTGACATCGGCGACGACTTCCACGAAGTCCTCGTCGCGATAGTTGATGGCACGCTCCGCGCCGAGCCGCTCACACGCCGCGCACTTGTCCGGCGTGCCGGCGGTGGCGTAGACGTGGGCGCCGAAGGCGGAGGCCAGCTGGATCGCGGTCGTCCCGATGCCGCTCGAGCCGCCGTGTACCAGGATCCGCTCGCCTTCGGACAGGCGCCCTCGATCGAAGACGTTGGTCCAGACCGTGAAGTAGGTTTCGGGCAGCGCCGCGGCCGACATGGCGTCGACGCCGGATGGAATCGGGAGGGTCACGGCGGCGGGAGCGACACAGTACTCGGCATAGCCGCCGCCAGGCACCAGCGCACAGACAGCATCACCGACCCGCCAGCGGTCGACATCCGCACCGCACGCCGCGACCGTCCCGGCCACTTCGAGCCCGGGCAGGTCGGACGCCCCCGGCGGCGGAGGGTACTTCCCCTGGCGCTGCATGATGTCGGGGCGGTTCACACCCGCCGCCGCCACGGCGATCAGCACCTCGCCACGGCCCGGCGCCGGCCTCGGCCGGTCGACCGGTGTGAGGACCTCTGGGCCACCCGGTGTGGAAATCTCGACGGCGAGCATCGGGGAGTAGAACTATACCCGAGAGCCCTGCCCTACTCGATTCTCAGGGCGGTCATCGGGTCGACGCGGGGGGTGCGGCGAACCGCACGTCTCTGATCATTCCGTTCTCAGCGCCACCATCGGATCGACCAGCGTCGCGCGGCGGGCCGGCACGAGGACAGCCACCAGCGCCACGAGGATCAGTACGATGGGAATCGCGACGTAGGTCGCCGGGTCGGTCGAGGTCACGCCAAACAGCATCGCCGACAGCAAACGGCTCAGGCCGAACGCACCCGCCAGGCCGACCGCGGCGCCCGCGAGTGTCAGTGCGAGGCCCTGGCCCAGGATCAAGCCCAGCACGTCACGGCGCCGCGCGCCGAGGGCCATCCGGATGCCGATCTCCTGGCGCCGCTCGGCGACCGAGTACGCCATGACTCCGTAGATGCCGATCGCCGCCATTAGGAGCGCGACGACCGCGAAGCCAGCCAGCAGTCCCATCGAGAACCGTCTGACGCCGAGCGAGGCCGAGACCCGCTGGTCCATCGTCTGGATGTTGAACAGCGGCAGACCGGGATCCTCGGCCTGCACCGCACCGCGAACGGCGGTAAAGGTCGTTTCGGGATCCACGGACGTGCGGAGCGCGACGAACATCGCGCCGACAGGCGTCTGGGCTGCCGTGTAATAGATCTGCATCCGCGGGTCGGCCTCGAGGTTGCTGTGCTTCACGTTGCGCACGACCCCGACGATCTCTCGCCAGTTGGGCTCCCCGGGGGCGCTGTCGAAGAAGAACGTCAGGCGCCGGCCGATCGGGTCCTGGTCGGGGAAGTAGCGGCGCACCATCTCGTCGTCCACGACGACGGTGAGCGGCGCCCCTTCTCGGTCGCGCTCGGTCAGATAGCGGCCGCGCAGCAACTCGATCCCCATCGCCTCGAAGTAGCCAGGTGTCGTGGCGCGCGGATCGCCGTGCGGCGCCGCGGCATCCGGCGCGATTGGCACGTCCTCGATGGCGAACGAGCCGTTTCCTCCCACACCGCTCATCGGCAGCGACGAGATGGCGCCGGCCGCCTGGACGCCGGGCAGTGCTCGCACCCGCTCCAGGGTCCGCCGGTAGAACGTCGCCCACTCACTGGCGCCGGGATAGGTCGTGGCCGGCAGGGCCAGACGGAAGGTCAGGGTCTGTTGCGGCGCGAAACCCGGGTCGACGTTGAGCACGCGCTGGAACGAGCGAATGAGCAGACCTGCCCCGACAAGGAGGACCAGAGCCAGGGCGACCTCGGCGACGACCAGCGCACGCCGTGTCATCTGCCGGCCGCCGGCCGACCCGCGTGCACCCTCCTTCAGCGCGTCGTGGAGGTCGGCCCGCGACACCTGGATCGACGGCACGACGCCGAACACCAGACCGGTCAGCAGCGACGCACCCAGCGTGAAGGCCAGGACCGTGGCATCGATCTCGATCGCACCGAACTGCGCCAGGCTCTGTGGGGCCACGACCGGCAGCAGGTCGACACTCCACACCGCCACCAGAAGCCCCAACCCTCCTCCGACGACGCTCAGCGCGACGCTCTCGGTGAGCAGCTGGCGAACGATCCGGCCGCGGCCCGCGCCGAGCGACGCGCGCAGCGCGATCTCCTTCCGACGGGAGTTGGCTCGCACCAGCAGCAGGTTCGCGACGTTGGCGCAGGCGATGAGCAACACGAAGCCGACAGCGGCCAGCAGGACGACCAGCGCCGGGCGTACCTGCTGCACGAAGCCTTCCGGCAGCGACGCGACGCCCACGTGCCAGCCCGCGTCGAAGGTATAGAACTGCGGCTGCAAGATGGCCGAGATCCGCCGCATCTCGTCCTGCGCCTGCGGCAGGCTGATGCCGTCACCCATCCGCGCCACGACGCTCAGAAACTCGCTGCTCCGCTGGCCCGGCTCGCGCTGCGCGGCCGTGAATCCGATCGGCGTCCAGAGGTCGGTGCCGGACGGGTAGTCGAACGCCGGCGGCATCACGCCGACCACCTCGTGGGTCGCCCCATCGAGCGCGAAGGTCTGGCCGACGATCGCGGGATCGCCGCCGAAACGGCGCTGCCAGAGGCCGTGGCTCAACACGGCCACCCGACTGCGATCGGGGGCGTCCTCCTCCGGCACGAAGGTGCGGCCGTGAATCGCCTGCACGCCGAGCGTTGGAAAGAACTCGTACGACACCGCACGCGCATTCAGCCGCTCGGGTTGGCCGAGGCCGGTGAGGTTGACGCCGCGGAACGCGACGGCGGCCATCGACTCGAATGCCCGGTTCTGCTCGGCATAATCGAGGTAGCCCGGCACCGACACGGACGCCTGAAAGCCATTCATGATCGGGTACACATGCGACAGCGTCACCAGCCGGTCAGGTGCGGCAAACGGGAGCGGCGTCAGCAGCACCTGGTTGACGACGCTGAAGATCGCCGTGTTGGCGCCGATTCCGAGGGCGAGCGTGACGACGGCGATGACGGTGCGGGTGCCTTGCGGAAGCTGCGCAGGGCGTAGCGAAGGTCGTGGACAAAGTCTCGCATGATCTCGGTCTACTCCGGCGACGCCACCCAGTATGGGGATAAGCTTGACGGGTTCGGACGCCGGTCGCTGATAAGGAAACGTCGTGCCAGGCTCGACCGGCTCCCTAACTCGCACGACCACAACGAGATGCCGCCGCGTCGTCGTGGGGCGCGCCCTGGTCGGTGTTCAACGCTGGGCGAGCGGGTCCCAGAACCGGACACCGACGCCGGGTGATGCGGCATGACGGGAGGAACCTTGGACATGCAGGTAAGGACGAGAATGACGCGGATGACGTTCGCGCTCGGAGTGCTGGCGTTTGGAGGGGTGGCACTCGCCGTGCCCGCAAACGCGCAACAGGACGGCCTCAAGATCTACATCTCGGCCGACATGGAAGGCGTCACCGGCGCCGTGACGGGCGACCAGCTCAGCCCGGATGGCTTCGAGTACCAGCGATTTCGTCAGTTCCTCACGGACGAGGTCAACGCCGCCATCGAGGGTGCGCGCGAGGCCGGCGCCACGGAGATCCTGGTCAGCGACTCGCACGGCAACGGCGAGAACCTGCTGATCGAGCAACTGCCCGAGGAGGTGCAAGTCGTTCGTTCTTGGCCGCGCCCCCTGGGCATGATGCAAGGCATCGACGCGACGTTCGACGGCGTCATCTTCATCGGCTATCACTCGAGCACGTCCAACCCCGACGGCATCCGGGCGCACACCACGTCGAGCGCGCGGCTGTCCGCCGTGCGCCTCAACGGCGTGGAGATGACGGAGGGCAGCTTCTGCGCCGCCATCGCCGGGCATTTCAACGTGCCCGTGATCATGGTCTCGGGCGACGACGCCGCGGTCACCGAGGTGCAGGCGGTCGTGGGTGATGTCGAGGGCGCGATCGTCAAGTGGGCCTACAGCTTCCACTCGGCGCGCACGCTGCATCCGTCGGCCGGGCAGGAGTTGATCCGCGAGCGGGCGCGCGCGGCCGTCGGTCGGCTCGCCGACGGCGACTTCAGTCCGTACACGCCCGACGCACCGCTCCGGTTCGAGGTGACGTTCAAGCACTACCGCCCGACGCAGCTCCTGGCCTACCTGCCGCAAATCGAGCGGATCGACTCGCACACCGTGCGATACGTCGGCGACGACATGGTCGACGTCTCGACGTTCTACACGTTCATGATGAGCTACGATTCGAACCTGCAGCCCTGACGACATGACGACCGACGACGCCGCGACCGTCGACCTCGAGCCGTTGCAGCCGGCAGACTGGGGATCTGTCTCCGCGATCTATCGCGAGGGCATCGAGACGGGCAACGCGACGTTCGAGACCGACGTGCCGTCCTGGGAGGCGTGGAGTGCCGCCCACCTCTCGACGTGTCGAATCGTCGCGCGTGCGCCCGGTGCGCCGGGCATCCTGGGCTGGGGGGCGCTGAGCCCGGTGTCGGGCCGATGCATCTACGCCGGCGTCGCCGAGGTCAGCCTGTACGTCGCGGCGGCCGCCCGAGGCAAGGGCGTCGGCCGGCAGCTCCTGCGGGCGCTGGTGGCGGCGTCGGAGCGCGAGGGAATCTGGTCGCTCCAGGCCGGCATCTTTCCGGAGAACACGGCCAGCATCGCGCTCCACGCGGCCTGCGGGTTTCGCCACGTTGGCGTGCGCGAGCGAGTCGGCCAGATGGACGGACAGTGGCGAGATGTCGTGCTGCTCGAGCGGCGGAGCGACGTGGTCGGCGTCTAGAGATTCTTCCTGAAGCACCGGACCAGGCCGACGTCATCGAAACCGAGTGCGCGGTGCGCGGCGATACTCGCGGTGTTGTCCGGATCGGCATCCGACGCGAACTCGATGCAACCCTGGTCGCGGCCCCAGGCCTCGGCCGCGGCCACCAGATTGCGTCCGACCCCCCGTTGCCTGGTGCCCGGCCGGACGAACCAACCTTCGAGATACGCGACGCGCTGAGTCCGGCAGCCTTCGGCGTAGTGCCGGACGGAAAGTTCAGCAAAGCCCAGGGGGCGGGCGTCGACATCCTCGGCGAGCAGGACCGCCGCGGGCTCCAGACTCCGGCCAGCGAGAAACTGGTCGATCTCGTCGCGATGTTCCGCCTCTGAGCTTTCGGGCCACAGCTCCCGCCGCATCGCCAGCCACGCCGCCGCGTCGTCCGCCTCGACGGGGCGGATCGCGACCATGTCTAGAACCCGACGCCCATGACGTTCAGGCGGATGCGGAGGAGATACATGTCCGCCGTAACGTAGAGCGTGGATCCGTCGTCGCCGAAGGTGCAATTCGACGTGCTCTGGGTCGTCACCAGCGAACCGAGGAGGTCGCCGTCGGCGTCGACGATCAGGACGCCGTTCTCGGGGCCGGTGATGTACACGTTGCCCTGTTGGTCGACAGCCATCCCGTCGCCCCACGATTCGTAGAACACCCGGCCGTCGCCGAGACCGCCGTCGGGCTCGACGTCGTAGGCCATCACGACCGGCTGGTTCCGGCCGTCCGAGTTGGCGACGTAGAGGGTTCGCTCGTCCGGCGAGAACGCGATCCCGTTCGGCCGTGAGAGATCGTCGACGAGCCGCGAGATTTCCCCGTCCGGTGTGAGCCGGTAGACCCCCTGCACCGCCATCTCCTTGACCGGATCGTCCATCCCCCGCTCGAGGCCGTAGGGCGGGTCGGTGAAGTAGACGTCGCCGGTGCTCCGCTGCGCCACGTCGTTCGGCGAATTGAAGCGTCTCCCCTCGAACCGGTCGACGAGCGTCTCGAACCTCGCGGTGGGCGCCTCCCACGGCGCGTCGAGCCGCGCGATGCGTCGATCGCCGTGCTGCGCCAGGACGAGGCGGCCGGCGCGGTCGAGCGTCAGGCCGTTGGAGCCGCTCTCGCCGCCCCGCGGAGTCTCTCCCGTGTAGCCGGACGGCCGGAGCCAGAGCGTCGAACCCTCACCTTCGCGCCACAGATGGACGGCGTTGTTCGGAATGTCGGAGTACAGGATGCCACCCAGCGCCGGCACCCAGACCGGACCTTCCGTCCACTCGTGGCCTTCGGCCAGGATCTCGAACGCGGCGTCGGGCGACACGATCGCGTTGAGGCGGCCGTCGACCCGCTCGACGCCGCCGATCGTCGCAGGCTGGGAATCGCTCGCCTGGTCAACCGTCATCTCGGCTCCTCGGGCGAACGACCCTGCCAAGACGCAGGCGCACGCGACGAGCGATGCGACGAACGTGTTCATCTATCCTCCTCGGCCCAGCGCCGCTACCGGGCGACCTGTACGCCCAGAATCTCGACCCGCTGCATCGGCGTCTCGCCCTCGAGCGGCAGCGACTCGATGGCATCCACGGTCTCCATGCCGTCGACGACGCGGGCGAACACCGTGTACTCGCCGTCGAGCGCGCTCACGGTGTCGGTGCAGATGAAGAACGACGTGTCGGCGCTGGCCGGATCGTCGCCCCGCGCCATCGAGACGATGCCACGAACGTGCGGCGTCGCCGAGAATTCGGGTTCGAGGGTCGTGACCAGCCGACGCTGGCGCTCGTCGAGCGGCCGGTTGCGACTGCCCAGCCACCCCGACTGAATCAGCATGCCGCCGACGACACGGTGGAACGACATGCCGTCGAAGACGCCGACCGACGCGAGGCGGAGGAAGTTGCGCACGTGCTCCGGCGCGATCTCGGGCATGAACTCGAGCGTGATCGCACCCGAAGTCGTGCCGAGAATCGCCCGGTAGGCGGCGAGTTCCTCGGCGCTGTCCTCCGAGAACGGCGCGGGTTGCTCGGCGGGTCGGTCGCGGATCGTGACCGACCGGATCGCGATCCGCTCGACAGCCTTCCCCGACTCGTCGGTTTCGGCTTCCGAGATCTCGGTGACGAGGTTCATGCCCTCGATGACCCGGCCGAACACGGTGTAGGACCCGTCGAGTGCCGGCTGGTCGACGACGCTGATGAAGAACTGCGAGCCGGCGCTGTCCGGATCGCCGGGAATCTGCGCGGCCGACACCGCGCCACGCGTGTGCGGCTCGTCGCTCAGTTCGGCGGCGAGGACCCCAAGGCCACCCTGACCGTAGAGTTCGGGCTTCTCGACGTCCTTCGTCATCGGATCCCCGCCCTGAACGATGCCGTGCCTGACCATCCGATGAAAACTCGTGCCGCTGTACACGCCCTCCGCCGCCGACTTGATGAAGTAGCCGACATGGTTGGGTGCGGCTTCGGCCAGCAGGTCGATGATGAACGGGCCACGATCCGTCTCGACGACGGCCTGTTTGGCGGTCATCTCCTCGACCGCGAGCGACGTCTCGAACTTCGCGGCGGCCTCCGATGCATCCTGCGCGCCGGCCGATCCGACGACCAGGACCAGCGCGACCGCCACGACGACGGCGAGCGCTCTAGCGTTCGGCCCGTATGTCGTAGGCATAGATCTCGTCCTGATGACGAAGGATGAGCCGGCCATCGGAGATGATCGGGTGGCTCCACGTCATCGAGAATCCGCTCTCGATCCGGAACCGGCCGACCTCGCGGTAGTCGTCGGCCGTGGCCTCGGCCAGGCCGACGATGCCGCGCTCACTGAAGAGATAGAGCCGATTGTCGGCGTAGATGAGTGACCCTTTGCCGACACTGCGATCCCGCCAAGCGACCTTGCCGTCACTCAATCGCAGCGCCGTCAGAAACGCGCTGTTGAAGCCGTAGACATGGTCGCCGACCAGGACCGAACTGCTGTGGTGGTTCCGCATGCTCGTGCTGAAGTAGACCTCGCGTGCATCGGCGCCGTCATCGCCGATATCGAGCAGCGCCGCGCCCCGCCCGTAATTCGACGACAGGAACACCTCGGTCCCGCGAACAATCGGCGTCGCGATATTCGCGGTCCGGTTCGCGACGGCCGGGTAGCTCCAGGCGAGCTGGCCGTCCTCGACGACGACGCCGAGCGCGCGCTGCGCCGTGAAGAAGACCGCGGTCTCGATCCCGCGGATCCGCTGCGTGACGGCCGACGAATACGCGGCGCCATCGCCCTGGCTGCGCCAGAGGAGCGCCCCGTCGTGACGATCGAGCGCCACGATCGCCCCGTCTCGAGCGCCCGCGTTCACCAGCAGGCGGTCGCCGACGACCAGCGGCGATTCACTCAAGCCCCAGTGGGGACGGTCGCCGTCGAAACGCTCCAGAAGGTTCTGCGTCCAGACGATGCGGCCGGTCGCCGCCGCGAGGCAGGTCAGGTCGCCGCGCGCGCCGAAGACGTACAGATGGTCCCCGACGACGGTCGGCGTGCTGCGCGGCCCATCGCCCATCTCGTTGTCGAAGCGGCGTCCGTGGGCCGTCGCCCAGAGCTGCTTGCCGGTCGCCGCATCGTAGGCGAGGACGAACTCGCTGCCGCCGCGCGAGCCCAGGGTGTATAGCCGGCCTTCGGAGGCCGAGAACGAGGAGAACCCGATGCCCGCACCGCTGGCGGTCCAGAGCAGCGGCGGGCCGTCTTCGGGCCAGGACTGCAGCAGCCCACGCTCGAGTGAATGCCCATCGCGATTCGCGCCGCGCCACTGGTGCCACCCCGGCGCCTGTGCCGGAAGGGTGACCTGCACGGCCACGGCACCGAACGCCACCGCGGCAACGACGGAGGCGAGCGGACGCACAGGGGCGAATCGCATCGGTATCTCAACCATCTTACCCTGCGACCCTCTCCCCAACGCGCCGCCTTGGGGAGAGAGGGCGACGATTCGCGCGTGTTAGCATGAAACCCATGGCCTTGCTGGACGAAGATCCGTCGGTCGCACCCGACGACGAGAGCGAATCGTCAGGCTCGGGCGGCCGCGTCGTGGTCATCGCGCTGGCGTTGATCGTGGTCGTCGCGGGAGCCTACTTCTTCCTGTCGTCGCCCGAACCCGAACCTGTCGTGGCCGAGCGGGCGGCGCCGCCACCTCCCGCGCCCGAACCGGAACCCGAACCCGAGCCGGATCCCGAACCGGTGAGACCAGCGCCCCAACCCGAGTCGGAACCCGAGCCCGAGCCGGAACCCCAGCCGCCGGCCGCGCCGACGAACGTCTTGCGGGTCACCAGCGACGTGGACGGCGCGCAGGTCTTTCTGGACCGACGGTTCCTCGGCAACACGCCGCTCGACATGACCGACCTCGAACCTGGCCGGCACCAGGTGAACGTGGCCGCGACCGGCTACGAGGGAATCGTGCAGACGGTCGACATCGGCCCCGATGATCCGGTCGAGTTGAACGTCGAGTTTCGGGTGGTCCGGCTCGACGAGGCGATCGACGTCGTCCACACGCACCGTTTCGGTTCGTGCAGCGGCCGGCTGGTCGCGAACCTGCAGGGCTTCCACTACCAGACCGACCACGATGATGCCTTCTCGGTGTCACTCGACGACGTCGACGCGTTCGAGCTCGATTATCTCGACCAGACGCTGTCACTGGCGATCCGCGGCGGGCGTACCTACAACTTCACCGACGAGCAAGACACGGCCGACCCGCTGTTCGTCTTCCACCGCGACGTCGAAGAGGCGCGGACGCGTCTGGCCGAGGGTGACCGTCCGGCCACCGGCGGGTAGCCCGAGTGCCGGCATGCCGACGCGCTGCGCCTGGGCTGGCAGCGACCCGCTGTACATCAGGTATCACGACACCGAGTGGGGTGTCCCGCAACACCAGGACCGGAAGCTCTTCGAGATGCTCATGCTCGAGGGCGCCCAGGCTGGCCTGAGCTGGATCACCATTCTGCGGAAGCGCGCGGCCTACCGAAAGGCCTTCGATCGCTTCGACCCGCGAAAGGTCGCTCGCTACTCGGCGGCCGACCGGCGCCGATTGCTCGCCGATGCCGGCATCGTGAGAAACCGGCTCAAGATCGACGCGGCGATCGGCAACGCGAAGGCATTCCTCGAGGTCCAGCGGGAGTTCGGCCGGTTCGACACCTACATCTGGCAATTCACCGACGGCCGACCGATCCGGAACCGGTGGCGCACGATACAGGAGGTGCCGCCGACAACCCCCGCCAGCGACGCGATGAGCCAGGACCTCAAGCGGAGGGGGTTCAAGTTCGTCGGCTCGACGATCTGCCACGCCTTCATGCAGGCCACCGGAATGGTCAACGACCATCTGACCGGGTGTTTCCGGTATCGCCAGATTCGCTAGGCGTTCGCGTCTCGGCGAGGCGCTGCAGGACGATGCCCGCAGCCGTGGCGACGTTGATCGAGTCGACGCCGGCCGCCAGCGGAACCCGCACCGCGACATCGGCTGCATCACGCGCCGCGTCGCTCAGGCCGTCGCCCTCGGCACCGAGGAGCAACACGAGACGCCGCGGTGGCGTCGACGCGACGAACTCGCCGAGGGTCACCGCTGGCGGATCGGGCGTGAGCGCCGCCAGGGTAAAGCCGCGTGCGGTCAGCTCGGCCAGGTCGCCGGGCCAGGCCGTCAGGGTTCCGAACGGCAGGCGCAGGCTGGCGCCGATCGACGTCCGGATCGCCTTGCGATAAAGCGGATCGCAGCATCCCGGACTGAGTAGTACGGCCGCGGCGTCGAAGGCCGCGGCGTTCCGGAAGATTGCGCCGACATTGTCTAGGTTGCCGACGTTGTCGAGCAGCACGAGAACGGCCGGCCCCTCCGCCAGACCCGACAGCACCTCCGCCATGACCATCGGCGGCGGCCGCTCCCCCAGCGCCAGGCATCCGCGATGGAAATGGAAGCCGGCGATGGCATCGAGGCACGCCTGCGCGGCCACGTAGACCGGCATGTCCCGCCGACCCGCGTCCAGCACGCCACCCAGCGCGCGGTAGGCCGCCTCGGTGGCGAGGACCGACCGCGCTGGGAACCGTGCCTCCGTCAGCAGCGTGCGGACCATCCGCCGCCCCTCGGCGACGAAGAGGCCTCGCTCGCGGATCAGTTCGGGGTCGGGAACGTTGCGATAGTCGGCGACACGTGGATCGTCGGGGTCCTGGATCTGGACGCGGTGGGCGTGGCCGGCCGGGCTCACTGCTGTACGACGGCGCGCTTGCTCCGGTGGCGGTCGAGCACCGCGCGGGCGAGCCGCTTGCTCAAGTAGACCTTCGACTCGCGATTGTCCTCGGCATTGACCTCGTACTTGATGACGTCGAATTCGAGGTTGTCCAGGACGCCGCGCATGGCGTAGAACTTGTTCTTGGTCTTGACGACGATCTCGTCGAAGCCGTTGTCGAGCGCCCAGGCTTCCTGTTCCTCGCTGAGCGCACGGAAGTGTCCCTGGCCTCGCCAATCCCGCCGCGTCGCCCCGATCCAGCTGTAGAGAATCTTGCGGTCGCGGAACCTGACGCAGTCGTTGAGGCGCGCAACCAGGTCGGCCAGCTTCGGCTCGTCCTCCTCGGCACGGACCTCGTGGGCCACCTTGTACGAGACGGGCACGACGGTGCTCGGGTCGGTGGGCAGCGGCGCTTCGGCCATGAGGATCTGATGGTCCCGGCCGTCCAAACGTCCGATCACTTCAGCCGAGGTCTTCCGCCGGGGAAACTCCCCGAAGTACTCCTCGATGTACTGAATCTCCAGCGCGCCCTGCTGCAGCCCGTACTGCCGGATGTTGTACTCGACCGATTCGGTCATCGTCTGATGTTAACCCCATCCACTGGGTCACTGCCCCACGTCTCCTGGTGTCGCATCGTAGGCGAGGTTCGGCGCCAGCCAGCGTTCGACGTCGCCGACCGCCTGGCCCTTCCGGACGGCGTAGGCCTCCACCTGATCCTGGCCAATCCGACCCACCGTGAAGTATCGCGCCTCGGGGTGACTGAAGTAGAGACCGCTGACACTGGCCGCCGGCGTCATGGCACACGACTCGGTCAGGCCGATTCCCGCCCGGCCGGCGTCGAGCAGATCGAAGAGCCGCTGCTTCTCACTGTGATCCGGGCATGCCGGATAGCCGAAGGCCGGCCGGATGCCCCGGAACCGCCCGGCGACGAGATCGTCTGGGCTCAACTGCTCCGCGTCGCCGTAGCCCCAATCGCGCCGCGCCTGCGCGTGCAGCTGCTCCGCGCACGCTTCGGCCAACCGATCGGCCAGCGCCTTGGTCATGATCGCATGGTAGTCGTCGTGGTCTCGTTCGAACTCCGCGACCAGATCCTCCACGCCGAGGCCAGCCGTGACCGCGAACGCACCGAGGTAGTCGGCGTGAGGGTCGCCGCGCGGAGCCACGTAGTCCGAGAGCGAGCGGTTCGGCCGACCATCGACCATCACCCCCTGCTGGCGGAGCGTGGGGAATCTGGCCAGTTCGCTGGTTCGGGCAGCGTCACCGTAGACGGCGATCGACATGGCGTCGGCATCGGCGGGCCAGAAGCCG
>CEQE01036240.1_pt1 | contig 12861 bp, 14 predicted proteins | sample 356201 | NCBI WGS metagenome assembly CEQE01 (sample SAMEA2619970, study PRJEB7988) | marine metagenome | biome: marine biome (ENVO:00000447); feature: mesopelagic zone (ENVO:00000213) & marine oxygen minimum zone (ENVO:01000065); material: "saline water (ENVO:00002010), including plankton...
GCAGGACCACGACCACTAGTTAACTCAACTTTTTCAGCTTTTTTTAAAACCTTTAATGCATCACTTTGTGTTTTAGGTGATAGTTTTAGAACTGATGAAAATCTAGAAATATAATCTTTTGGTGAGCTTTGTTTTACTTTAATTCCTAATTTTCTTATAACAAATCTATATGTTCTTCCTATTTCTTTTCTTTCAACATCTGATGCTGTTGCTATTTCATCTAAAGTTCTAGGAATATTATATGATCTACATGCAGTATATAAGCATGCAGCAATTACTGATTCCATACTTCTTCCCCTAACTAAACCTCTTTGTAAAACAAAATTATAAATTCTTGATGCTTCATCTCTTACAACATTTGGTAAAGTTAGGTAAGATGCAATAACTCTTAATTCAGCCATTGCAAGTCTTAAATTTCTTTCAATACTCGTTGATACTCTTTCCTGCCATTTTTTCAATCTTAAGAATTTTCTTGTTTGTCCTGATTCTAATTTGTAAATATCTGAAATTTCTCCAACATTTGTAGTTAATCCTTTATCAAATTTTTGCATACTTATTGGTGCTCCACCACGGCCTTTTTTCTCATTTTTATCAAATTTTCCTTGTAAATCTACTCCTGTATCAACCATTTTCTCTTCAACTACAAGGCCACAATCATTGCAGATAACCTCTCCTAAGTGTGAATCATAAGTAAGATTAATACTATTGCATTCAGGACATTTTTTTATAAAGCTCATTTTAATATTTTAGATTTAAAAGTTTAACGTAAACCTTATAAATACCATTATTTTATAAACTTTTGCTTTTTTGTAGTTATGCACAAAAAGTAAAAGAAAGAAAATTATTTGACTAAAATACCGTTAACAATTCCTTCTTGAGTTGGACGATTGGTGATTTTAACTTTTCCAAATTCTGTTTCAACAATTGTTCCTTTTGTTATAATATTTTGACGTGCAAGAAATCTATTTGAAGGAGTTTCAATTACATTTTTTATTTCTGTTTTTTTTGTCTTCTTATTCTTTTCTTGGATATTTATAAATTTTGCTTTTAATAAAAATACTTTTTCATTTCCACCTTTTATTCTCTTTGTCTTTCTTTTTTCTTCACCTAATTTAATAATTCTTTTTTGCCCAGCTATTTCATAAAGCTTTTTTTTCCTTCTTTTAATATATTTTCCTCCTGATATTTTTCTACCTTTCTTCATAATACATTAGTTAATTTTTTATTTAAATAGCTTTCTATTAAAATTTTTTATTTTTTATTATAAAAAGATTTATAAACAACTTATACAAACTTAAATTATGGTTAACGGGATTGAAAGACCTTTGGATTTATTGAATAACTCTAAAAATAAAGAAGTTTTAGTTCATTTAAAGGGAGATAAACAATTTGTTGGAACTCTTCTTGCTTTTGATATTCATATAAATTTAGTTTTAGATAATACAAAAGAAATGCAAGACAATGAATTAAAGAGAAATATTGGACTCACTTTTTTAAGAGGAGATACAATAATTTTTATTTCTCCAGCATCAACTGCATTAAAAAAAGAGTAATTTCATAACTTATATAAAGGATTTTTCACTTTTCTTGTTATGACAGAAAAAATAAAAGTAACTTTTTTAGGAACATCAGACTCTATTCCAAGTGCAAATAGAAATCCTACATCGATTTGGTTAAATTATAAAAATGAAAATATTTTAATTGATTGTGGAGAAGGAACACAAAGGCAAATAAGAAAAGCAAAATTAAACCCTGGAAAAATAACAAAAATTCTTATTACTCACTGGCATGGAGACCATATTTTAGGTATTCCTGGATTATTACAGACTTTAGCTTTAAGCAAGCACAATAAATCATTATCTATTTATGGTCCAGTTGGAACAAAAAAATTCATGAGAAATTTATTTAATACTTTTATATTTAAAAATAAGTTTCCTATAAATATTGTTGAAATTAAAAAAGAAGGAAAATTTTTTGAAACATCTAATTTTTATTTAGAATCTAGAAAAATGACTCATGGACCTTTGTGTAATGCTTATACTTTTATAGAAAAAGGACAAATAAGAATTGATAAGAAAAAATTAAAAAAATCAAAACTGCCTTCTGGAAAATTACTTCAAAAATTAAAACAAGGAAAAGATATTATTTATAATAAAAAGAAATATTTAGCAAAAAATTTAACATTTAAAAATGAAAATAAAAAAGTTTCATTTGTTTTGGATACATCTTTAAATAAAAAAATCACACCTTTTGTAAAAAATTCTGATTTATTAATTTGCGAATCGAATTATGCTTCAGATCTTACAAGTTTAGCCAAAGAGTATAACCATATGACTTCAATTCAAGTAGCAAATATTGCAAAAAAATCAAATTCAAAAAAATTAATTTTAACTCATATAAGTCAAAGATATAATAAAAATTTAAATAAGTTTTTAAGTGAAGCAAAAAAAGTTTTTAAAAATAGTTCTCTAGCTAATGATTTGGATGTTGTTGAAATATCTAAATAGAAAGATTTTAAATAGAATTTTTTCTTAGTTTAATTAAGGCCCCTGTAGCTCAGCCTGGATAGAGCGATTGCCTTCTAAGCAATAAGTCGCAGGTTCGAATCCTGTCGGGGGCATTTGCACGGGTGGCACAATGGTACTGCATTCGCCTGCAGAGCGAATTTTCGAGAGTTCGATTCTCTCCCCGTGCTTAAACTTTTCGTGAAGTCCCCTTGCTTTATATTATCTTTTTTTAAGAATTAGTTCTGCTTTTCTTATATTGGTATATGGTGGACAATACCCTAACTTTTTCCATACATTGTATCTCATAATATGTCTTTTATTAGCAAAGCCTATTTCTTTCATCCATTTTTTCGTATTTTTTATTCCAACAATATTAACTGCAGAAGTTCTATAAATCTTATTTCTTTTTTTATCATACTTTTTTCTATTTTCTATATGGCTATGAAAGTTTATTTTCTTAAGTAAATTTTTTAGATTGTTTACAAATTCCTTACAACTAAAATTTCCAATTATTATTGGATAATAATTCTTTTTGCCATACCTTGTTTTGAATTTGATTGTAAAATCTGTATCAGCTAATCCTCTAAGGAATTTATAGATTATGTTCTTATCTGATTTAAAGATAAATTTAGGAACTCTTAAGAAATCTTTCTTTCCATTAGGTAAACCGATTATATTCACGAAAAAAGAAGTTATTGCTTTTGACCTTGTAATCATTATTCTACAATTACCTTTTTCTCCAAAAATTTTCTTTTTAAGGAGGGGATTTATATTAAACAAATTTTTGAATAGAGTTGTTACATAGTTTTGATGATAATCTGAATCTTCAATTAGGTCTCCAAATATTGTAATAATATATCTTTGATTCTTCATAGTGATGTTTCCGTCTCCCATAATTATCCCTATAAGCTCTGCTAGTTCTGGAGTAAGTTTCTCAGGAATTTTGATATTTCTCCATTTATCATATCTGCTAAATTCTATATCTTTTATATTAAATTTCATTTTTATTGAATATACTTCTTAAGTAGTATAAGTTTTATTTAAATATTTCCAACTACTGAAGAGTGATGCTACTAAAGTAGTATTTTTATATGATGAATTGTAACATTTAAATATCTAAAATAGTTAATAATCTTAATATTTATTATTGTAAAATGTATAAAAAAATAAGGATAGATGCTTATAACTGTAGATGTGAAAGATGTAATCATAAATGGATAGCTTATGAAAAACCTCCTATTGCATGTGCTAAATGTAAGACAAGGTCTTGGAATATAAAACCTAAGAATAAGAAGAAAAAGTAAAACTCGCCTAAAATGTGGGTAATAAATAAAATATTAATTAAATCCTTTCCCGCGTTTTTACATAAATTTTAAATAGTTTTGTAGTACCTAATTATTAATGGCATTTATTGTTAAAAAAATAATTAATAAAAGAGATTATTATTATCTAAATGAAAATAAAAGAATAGATGGAAAAGTAAAAACAAAAACTCTTGCATATTTAGGAAAAGATAAAAAACAAGCTGAAAAAAAAGCAAAAGAAATAATAAAAGAAAAAAAAGAGATCAAGATAGATAATGAAACTGAAAAAGTAAATACCAAAATTTCAATAGAAGAACTAGCTAATTTTTGTAAAAGAAAAGGATTTGTTTTTAGAAGTTCTGATATTTATGGAGGGTTTGCTGGATTTTGGGATTTTGGACCATTAGGAGTAGAATTATTTAATAATATTAAAAAAGATTGGTGGAATTTTTTTGTTCAACAAAAAGAAAATATGATAGGAATAGAAGCAAGCATAATTAGCCATCCCAGAACATGGAAAGCTTCAGGACATATAGAAAACTTTTCAGATATTGCAGTTATTTGCAAGAAATGTAAAAATTCAACAAAATTAGATAAGTCTGAATTGGGAAAAGTTAATTGTGAAAAATGTGGAGGAGAATATGAGAGTTATGGAGAATTTAATTTAATGTTTAAGACAAAAGTTGGAGCATTAGATTCAGAAGATGCATATTTACGAGGAGAAACAGCTCAAGCAATGTTTATGAATTTTAAATCAATTCAACAGACGTCAAGAATGCAATTACCTTTTGGTATTGCCCAAATTGGAAGATGTTTTAGAAATGAAATATCTCCTAGAGATTTTTTATTTAGAAGCAGAGAATTTCACATAGGAGAATTTGAGTTTTTTATTCATCCTGGGGAAAAGAAATGTGTTTTATTAGAAAAGAAACATTTGAATCTAAATCTAAATTTTTTAGATGAAGAAACTCAAAAACAAAAGAAAGAAGATTTAAGGAAAATAACTATACAGGAAATGATTCAAAAAAATAAACTAGATGAATGGCATGCATATTGGCTAGCAGAGCAAATTTTATGGTTTAAAAATTTAGGATTAGATGAGATTAAAATAAGGGAACATACAAAAGATGAGCTTTCTCATTATTCTTCTGCTACATTTGATATTGATTATGAATATCCTTTTGGAAGTAAAGAAGTTGCAGGAAATGCTAATAGAGGGCAATATGATCTAACTCAGCATCAAAAAGAAAGTAAGGAAAATATGGAAATCTTTGACGAGAAAACAAAACAAAAAATAATTCCAAAAGTTATTGAACCGACATTTGGTATGGAAAGAGTTTTTTTAGCAATATTGACAAAAGCATATACATATGACAAAAAAAGAAATAATATTGTTTTAAAATTAAATCCAAAGTTAGCTCCGATTAAAGCAGCAATATTTCCTATAGTTAAACAACCAAAATTTGAAAAGATTGCAGAAGATATTGTTAAAGATCTAAAAAAAGAATGGAATGTTATTTATGATAAATCTGGATCAATTGGTCGTCGGTATGCAAGAAATGATGAGGTAGGAACACCTTATTGCATAACTATTGATGAAAATTCTTTAAAAAATAAGAGCATTACTATAAGATTTAGAGATACAACAAAACAAATTAGAGTAAAAATTTCTGAACTTAAGAATATTTTAAAAAAATTAATTAATTGTGAAATTGAATTTGCAGATGTGGGAAAATTAGTAAAATAATTTTTTCTTTTTTGTCGTCGATAAAAATAAAAATTAATTTGAAATTATTTTTAATAAAAATCAAAATTTTACCGGTAATTTTTTTATAAAAAAGTTTATAAATAATTAATTCCTCATATTACTAATTAAAAAGAGGTAGTTATAATGGCAAAAAAGAAAGCAAAGAAAAAAACAAAGAAAAAAACAAAAAAGAAGGCTGCTAAAAAGAAAAAGAAAAGAAGATAAATTATTCCATTTTTTTATTCCATTTTTTTAATTTATCTTTAGTCTTCAAATATTTTTTTATTTGAATTAGAATTGTAAAGTTATTTATAGAAAAAGTTTTAAACTAGTTATTTTTACTATCTTTATGGAAGATAGTTGTGTGTTTTGTAAGATTGTTAATGGTGAAATTCCTAAGAAGAAGATTTATGAGAATGATAATTTCTTTTCAATTCTTGATGTAAAACCAATTGTAGAAGGGCATAGTTTAGTTATTTCAAAAAAACATTTTAAAACTTTTTTAGATTTACCAAATAGTTTAGGAACAGAACTAATAGACTGTATTAAAAAAACATCTTTTAAATTAATAAAAGATTATAATGCAAGCGGATTTAATATTGTGAATAACAATTTTGAAACAGCTGGGCAAATTGTAAAGCATGTTCATCTTCATATTATTCCTAGAAAAAAAGATGATGGATTAAAGATGATCTCTTAAATGGCTCTGGGGAGAATTTAACTCCCGACCTATGCCTCATGAGAGCATCGCTCGAACACTGAGCTACAGAGCCAAAATTAAGAGATATAATCAATTTAAAAATCCTGCGATAAATATTAAAACTCCTTTTTGTTTGAAATAAAATGGTTGTAGAAGAGGTTGTTAATGTTTCTGCAGGTGTTCTATCCAGCACTATCTTGGAAATAGGCAAGGTAGCCTTATGGTTACAAGCCTTTGGTGTAATAATTGTTTTATGGATAATTTTTCAAATAGTCTTAATAATTAATGATAGAAAAAAAAGAAGACTTATTTATTCTATAAAAAAAGATATAATCAGAATTGAAAAAAAATTAGATAAATTATCTAAAAAAAATTAATTTTATTTTCCTAAAAGCTTTGCTTTGTTTATTTCCTCTTGTTTTTTTATTCTTGATAAAAATCCAGCTATCTGATTTCTTAATTTTTTACTTGGCATATTACGCCCAAGTATTTTTTTATTCTTTTCAAAACTCTCATTAAATTCAATACCTTTTTTAATTAGAGTATTTGCAGTTCTTCTTGTTAACTTTGATTTTATCTTTCCCATATTTAAGTATCTAAGTAAGGCTTTTTAAATATTTTTATTCTAATTTTTCTATCTTTGATAAGTTTTTTATTGCATTAATTAGTTCATTTAATTTTTTTGGTGTTTCTCCCAAGGTAAGGAGAATATAAGGAAGGTTTAATTCTAAGGATTTTTTGTGAACTTTAATTAAATCTGATTCATTAATTCTTTTTTTATTATACGCAATTAATAATTGTTCTTTTCCATTATCTTTAATTTTTAGTGTAAGATCATCTTTATTAAAATTTTCAATATCTAAAATTTCTATTGATTTTTTTAATAAAAATTCTTTTACTTTATTAAAGAATTTTTCATTCTTTTTTTGAGAAATCTTTTTTTTAACTGGTTTTTTCTTAGGTTTTTCTTTATTAACTATATTTAATTCTTGTTTTTCTTCAATTTTTTTTGGAATGATTTTTCTTTCTATAATCTTAATTGTTTTTGGAATTTCTTTAATTTCTGATTCTTTTATTGTGAAATATCTCCAAAAAATATCTTCATCTCTTTTAAATGGTATTGCAAAATCTCTAATTGATCTAAGTGCAACTCTAATTGAAGGTTCTTGTTTTTTATCATTTAATATTTTTTTCTCTTTTAGAAGTAGAAATGCTTCTCTTTCCTTACTTTTGAGATGTTGTGAATATCTTTCAAGCATTGATTCTTGTCCAGGAATAAAATATACTGGAGAACTTCCAACTCTCATATTACTAATTATAATTTTTTTATCTGATACTAATTCCGAAAGAAAAGCTGATGTAAAAAGAATACTTAATCCTATTCTACTTGCAATATGAACTGGCAAACTTGGACCTCTTATTCTAAAGATTGATATTATTTTTTCTTTTATATTTGCTGTATCTTGTATTGGCATAATTAAATTAAAAGGATCTATATTATAAGGTTTTTGATGGTTTTTAAGGTTTAATCCAATTTACAGTGTAATAAGATATTGATCCTTCTTCATCAACAATTGCTAAAAGTAAACTTTTTCTGGTTGAATGAGCAACTCTATTTTTTGCAGAAAATTCAGGCCAAGTAATCCTATTTGATTCATGATCTGTAAAAACTATCCATTTTGCATGTTTTTTCCCTGGTTTTGTTCCTTTATCATAAACTCTAAAATCTGCTCCGAATTTTAATGCTGTTTTAACAATATATCCTCTTTCTCTTAAATCCTTAAATACAGGATATTTTATTTGAATTCTTTTATCAATCTTTTGAAACTTTTTTATTAATTCTTTTAGCTGAACTTTTTTAGTTCTTAATATTATTTCCATTTTCCCTTTTTCTATTAAAAATAATGTTTCAGAAAGAGAATATTGTATTTTACTTCCTACGGGCTCTCCAAAACAACTTTTTTTATGAAGTGTATGGGCTTCATTTGTGTTACTTGAGATAATTTCTCCTATAAGATATGCTTGTATTTTTTCCATGACAAATTTAAAAAAAGAGAATATTTAAAAATATGCTTTTCTATAATAAATTATGAAGGCTGCTAAACATTCTGTTACAGAAAAGGTTATAGTAGCGAGAGTTCTTTTAGTCTTACCATTATAAATTTCATCTATTTTTTTAGGTGATTTTATTATAATTGATTTTTAAGAGAATTCTATGAAATAAATTTAGAGAGAGAAGATGATAAGAGCGATAAAGATAATAAGGAAAGATGACGGAATTTCTAAAAATTTAATGAAGAGAATTTATGAAGGTCTTAAAAAATCAAACTTTCCTGAAGAAGAGTGGAATCTTCATGGTAGGAGATATAGTATTAAGGGACTTGATAATCTCAGCAAGACTCCTGGAATAAAACTCTTTTTAGGAGAAGGGATAGAAGAAGATTTAAAGGAATATGATGGGTCGAGGAAACACAAAAAAACTCTTTTTTAAAACGAAAAGTACTTATATGAAACAGGTACTTAACAAAAGTAATTTAAATTGAGAATCTATTTATTAATATGGAGTATAATTTTAAGAAAATAGAATCTAAATGGCAAAAGAAGTGGGAACAAAAGAAAATTTTTGTTGTTAAAGAAAATTCTAAGAAAAAAAAATATTATGTTTTAGATATGTTTCCTTATCCTTCTGGAGAAGGTTTGCATATAGGTCATGCCTTTGTTTTTAGTTTAGGAGACATTTTCGCGAGATTTAAGAGATTACAAGGATTTAATGTGCTTTACCCTATAGGTTATGATAGTTTAGGATTGCCTGCAGAGAATGCTGCAATTAAAGTAAAAGTACATCCAGCAGATTATACTAAAAAATCTATAGCTAATTTTATGAGACAACAAAAAGCAATGGGTTGGAGTTATGATTGGACTCGAATGATTAAAACAAGTGATCCTGAATTCTATAAGTGGGACCAGTGGATTTTTTTAAAGATGTTAGAAAAAGGAATTGCTTATAGAAAAAAAGCTCCTGTTAATTGGTGTTCTAAATGTAATACTGTTCTTGCAAATGAACAAGTTATTAATGGAAAATGTTGGAGACATGAAGATACAGAAATTAAAATAAAACATCTTGAACAATGGTTTTTTAGAATCACAAATTATGCTGAAGAATTAATAAAGGGGTTAGATAAACTTGATTGGCCAGCAAAAGCTAAAACAATGCAAAAAAATTGGATTGGAAAAAGTTATGGAACAGAGATTAATTTTAAAATCAATGGAAAAAATTGGCCCATATTTACAACAAGACCTGATACGCTTTATGGAGTTACATTTATGGTTATTTCTGCTCAACATCTAAGATTAAATGAATTGATTACAAAAGAGAAGAAAAAAGATGTTGAAAAATTTTTGAAGAAAATTAAATCAGTTTCAGAAAAAGATAAATCTAATTTAGATAAAGTTGGAGTTTTTACAGGAAGTTATGCAACCAATCCAATTAATAATAAGAAAATCCCTATTTATACAGGGAATTTTGTTTTAGCAGATTATGGTTCTGGAATGGTTATGGCTGTTCCTGCTCATGACAAGAGAGATTTTTTATTTGCTAAAAAATATAATTTACCAATTAAGGAAGTTATTAAGGGAGGGGATATTAGTAAAAATTCTTATGAAGGGGAAGGTGTTTTAGTTAATTCTGGAGCTTTTAATAAATTGAAAAATAGAGAAGCTAAAGAGCATATAACAAAAGCTCTTGAAATGAAAAAATTAGGAAAGAAAATAGTTCAGTATAAACTTCGAGATTGGTTAATTTCAAGACAAAGATATTGGGGAACACCAATTCCAATTATTTATTGTGATAAGTGTGGTATTGTTCCTATTCTTGAAAAAAATCTTCCAGTAAAATTACCTAATAAAGTTAAATTTGGAAAAGAAAATCCTCTTAAAACAAATGATAAGTTTGTAAATGTTAAATGTCTTAAATGTAAAGGGAAAGCAAGAAGAGAGACAGATACAATGGATACTTTTGTAAATTCTTCTTGGTATCATATGAGGTATACTGATCCTAAAAATGATAAAAAAATCTTTGATTCTAAGAAAGTAAATTATTGGGAACCTATTAATCAATATATTGGAGGTCCAGAACATATTACAATGCATCTTATTTATACTAGATTTTATACAAAATTTTTAAGAGATCTTGGTTTGTTAAAATTTGATGAACCTGCCTTAAAGTATTTCACTCAAGGAATTGTAAAGGGAGGTGATGGAGAAAAAATGTCAAAGTCAAGAGGAAATATAGTTGAACCCTTAAATATAATTAATAAATATGGGGCAGATTCATTGAGGTTATACTTAGTTTCAAATTCTTCTCCAGATAAGGATTTTGATTGGAATGATAAAGGGATACAAGGTAATTTTAAATTCATTAAAAAAGTTTATAGTTATTTTGAAAAATTTAATTCTGGGAAGACTAGTTCTAAAATTGAAAGTAAATTAAATAAAACTATTAAAGAAGTAACAGAAAATATAGAATCTTTTAAACATAATCTTGCAGTTATTAAGATTAGAGATCTTTTTAATAAATTTGTCATGGAAAAAATTGATAAAAAAACTGCTGAGAGTTTTTTAAAACTATTACATGTTTATTGTCCATATATAACAGAAGAACTTTGGTCAAAATTAGGTAATAAAAATTTTATTAGTTTAGAAAAATGGCCTGTTGTTGATGAGAAAAAAATAAATGAAAAATTGGAAAAGCAAGAACAAGCTATTGTTAAATTAGTTGAAGATATTAATCATGTTGTAAAGATTGTAAAAGAAAAAAAAGATGTAAAAAAAGTCTTTATTTATGTTTTACCTAATGAAAAGGAAAATTATTTTGGAAATTTAAGTTTAATTAAGAAAAAAACAAATTTGGATGTTGAAATATATGCAGTTAATAATAAAAATAAATATGATCCTGAAAATAAATCTAAAAAAGTTAAACCAGAAAGACCTGGAATTTATATAGAATAAAAAGTTTTTTTATTGTTTTTTTGAACCTAAATCTTTATTAGCTTAATTTTTTAGTTTCTTATATGAAACAATTTCCACAAATTTTTAATATTCTTTTTGGAGTAATTTCAGTACTTGCGATAGTGTCAGGTTTTCTAATAGAGGAATACCAACTTCCTTTTTGGGTATTTGGAATGTCTTTGTTAATTTTTGTTGTTTTGGGATATTATGTTTTTGATAGTAGAACTAAGTTAAATTTGCTAATTAATAAATTTAAAAAAATAGAGGAATCTTTAAATATCTATGATCGTTTAAACAAATTAGAACTTAAAATGAAAAAAAGAGGACAAATTAATTTAATTGAAATAATTAAAATAGGTCTTGCAATAATATTGATAATAGTTTTTTTTAAAGCAATAATGTCTCTTATTTAAGTGGAATAATTATAATTTTAGGAATTCTTCCCCTTGTTAAATAATTTTATTCCAAAATAGCTTTAATTCTTCTAACACCCGAACTTGAAGATTCTTCTTTTTTTATCTTAAAAGTTCCTAATTCACAAGTATTTTTTACATGAGGTCCTGAACAAATTTCTTTTGAACAATTTTTAATTGTATAGACTGAGACAACTTCTCCATATTTTGCATTAAAAACTCCTGTTGCACCTTTTTCTTTTGCTTTTCTAAGAGGCATTTCTTCATGTACAACTTCACATGCTCTTTGTATTTGTGCATTAACTAATTCTTCTATTTTACTTTTTTCGTCATCAGTTAATTTTCTTGAAAAATTAAAATCTAATCTTAATCTATCTTTTGTTATATTGCTTCCTTTTTGAATTATGTTTTTATCTTTTAAAACTATTTTAATTGCAGCTAAAAGTAAATGAGTTGTTGTATGAAGTTTTGTTGTTTGTTCATTATTGTCTGCAAGGCCTGAAGAAAATTTTCCTTTTGCAGCAGTTCTTGAAAGTTTTTGGTGTTTTTTCAATTCCTTTTGAAAATCATTTATATTAACAGAAGATCTGCTTTCCATTGCGATTTCTTTTGTCATTTCGATTGGAAAACCATAAGATTGGTAAAGAAGAAATGCGTCTTTGCCAGAAATAGTCTCATTCTTAACCATTTTTTTTAATTGTCCTAACCCTTTTTCTAAGGTCTGATTAAATCTTTCTTCTTCTTTTTCTAACTCTGATTTTATTTTCTTTTTATCTAATTTGTAATCATTATAGATTTTAAAAATAGGTTCTACGATTTCTACAACAGAGTTAATATTTAATTTTTTCCCATATCTTATTGCCCTTCTTATTAATCTTCTTAAAACATACCCTTGTTCAGTATTTGAAGGAGTGATTCCATCAGCAATTATAAAAACAGCTGCTTTTATATGGTCTGCAATTATTCTCATTTCTTTTTTATTTTCTTCGTATTTCTTTCCAGATAATTTTTCAATTTGTTTTATTATTGGTTTCCATATCTCTGTAAGATAATTATCATTAAATCCTTGAAGAGTAGCAATTGTTCTTTCAACGCCTCCTCCAAAATCAATATTTTTTTGTTTTGCGAGATTATAGTTTCCATCAGAATCTTTGATAAATTCCATTAAAACGTCATTTCCCAA
>CEQE01041776.1_pt1 | contig 12844 bp, 10 predicted proteins | sample 356201 | NCBI WGS metagenome assembly CEQE01 (sample SAMEA2619970, study PRJEB7988) | marine metagenome | biome: marine biome (ENVO:00000447); feature: mesopelagic zone (ENVO:00000213) & marine oxygen minimum zone (ENVO:01000065); material: "saline water (ENVO:00002010), including plankton...
TAAGATGTGCGCGATGTATCGAGGCATGTCCTGAAGACGCGATAGATATAACTTGGCTGGGGAAAAAGAGACTAGTCAGAGCTCCATTCATTACCCTAATAATAATCACGGCAGTTTGCTGGTATCTCTGGTTCGCAGTCCTTCTCGTTTCATACGCTTCTAAGCTTAGCGAGTTTTCGGGTTTATAAGGTAGTATTACTATTAGACGGCAACGAACTCATCAAAAAAGGGGGTGAAACTAATTGCCAAAAGAAATATCAGGGGAAGAAAAAGCCCTAGTCTGTTTTGACTACATCTACCATGCAATGCGAGGTAAACATGTCCTCCAACAAGCTGGTTTCGATATGAGGGAGGTATCTCCTCCGGTAGAATACAGGACAGGCTGTGACTTGGCGCTCGAACTCAGTTCAAGAGATGTTGAGGCTGCGGAACGCATCCTGGATGAGAAGAGTGTACTCGTTATGGATGTATTGTTTCTGCCCAAAGACACCAAGCTAGCGCCGGCATATTTAAGCAAGCTGATTAAAACAAAAGACATCGGCGACTATACCATGGTTCGGTGTGGTAACATGAAAATCACCTACCGGAAGGGGGTAGGGACAATCGTAAACATTTCCGGGGGCGCCTGACCGGATATACCATGGCTCAGTTTGAGCCTATTAGGAACAGTGATTGGAGAAGGTCCTAGGCCAAGAGAGTTGGGGAAGACTCTCTGTGCCTACACTCTAGAGCATGCCTATCTAGAAGCCCTTGAATTATTTAATAAAGAAAGGAAGCGGAAATAGAATGCTGCTTTTAGCTGGTACCATGCCAATCGAAGATATGCCCTTAACATATGGGGCCTGTAAGTACGATGACAACAAACTTACCATTGGAGACTACGTCCTTAAGGATAAATATGTAACCCTGGGGACGGCGACTATGATTTCAGCAGCATCAGCAACTTGCCAGGCCTTGGGCATAAAGGCACCACAGGCGGTTGTTATCGGTGACATCGGTAAGGGTGAAGGAACTCTGGAAATGTTCCGATTTTTGACCAATGAAGTGGCCAAACTAAAACCAACGGTATTAACCCTTCACTACTTACTGCCAGCAAGAGAACCATTCATAGAACTGGTCAATACCGTTAATAAAATGGAGAAAAAACCATTCTTTATCGCTGATGCCGGTGCTTTACTAAACGCCAAAGCCGTTGGGGTTAGCCAAAAATTTGACCTCTTCACCCCGGACCCAGGCGAGTTAAGCTTCCTGGCCGACCATGATGCCGCCCACCCGGCATACGTACGACATTTCATCTTTGACGTTGACAACATAGAGGTGGCAAGATTAGGGAAGGAAGCCCATGAACATGGGGATACGCCACGCTATCTACTGGTTAAGTCAGCTACCGACCACATATTAGTTGACGGTAAGGTAGTTGGCGTAGTCAAAGACCCCTTTGTCCCGGCCCTTGAACCAATTGGCGGCACAGGAGACACCATCACCGGCGTAGTCTCAGCACTGATATATAGCGGTATAGAACCAGCTGAGGCCTGCATCAAGGCGGCTAAGATTAACCGGTTAATGGCTGACCTGTCCAACCCGACACCAGCAACCAAAATTGCTCAGTTAATTCCCTTTATACCCGAAGCGGTTAAAAAGGCGATCGGTTAAGGTAAACCAACTTGTCGCTAGTGATGTATGCAGCCTCTCCAAATTATGCCTTGACTGAGAAAACGAGGGTAGTATAGATGAGCGGCAAAGTATATCTGGTGGGTATTGGTCCTGGGAACCGGGACAATATAACCCCGAAAGCGATAAGCGCGTTAAGCAATGCGCCAGTCATCATAGGTCATAAGGCCTGTTTAGACCTGATAGCCGAGTTTATCGCGGGGAAGGAGATTATCGCCGAAGACTTGAGCCCGGTAGAGCGGGCTGAGATAGCCACGGAGCAAGCCCTCACCGGGAAAAATGTCGCTATCGTAACCACTGGGGACCCCGGTATCTATGCCATCGCCAGCACCTTTTTCAGTTATCTCACGGGAAGAGAGATAACTGTCCCCGTAGAGGTCATTCCAGGAGTGACAATAGCTAATGCCGCCGCCGCCCTGTTAGGTTCGCCACTAGGGCACGACTTCGCTGTCATCAGTCTAGCTGACTTGGCGACTACATGGGTTGACATCAAGAGACGGCTCAAGTCTGCCGCTAAGGCCGGTTTCGTAATTGCTTTATATAACCCAAAGAGTAAAGTGGGAAACCAACGGCTCAAAGAGGCGATAGCTATTTTACTGAATTATAATAAAGATTCCACCCCCGTTGGTATTGTCACCGATGCTACCGGTAAGGCAGAGAAAGTCCAAATTACTACTCTGGGAAAAGCATTACGTTGCCATATTAGTACACAGACGATACTAATAGTGGGCAACGCCAAGACATTCATCTTTAACGACACGATGATTACCCCAAGAGCATATAGAAAAGGCGTCGGCTATTAATTAAGAGGATTATGATTACTCCGGTTGGATTTAATACCACACAGAAAAGAGGGCGTACCCAACGTCTCTTCGCTCCGCTTCAATTAGGTCAGAAAATTTACCTCCGCCCTGCCAATCTCAGATTAACGACCCCAAACCGGCAGCCGTCTGAAAACAAAGGGTAAACTCCTGAGTTGGGTAACCAAACGGCGTAAGTTATCGTTAAAGCTACGTAATTTCAACTCCGGTGATATCTGTTGTTTGGCTCCCCAAAGCAAAAGACCGATGGTGGTGGCATAAGCCGGGTCATGGAGGGAGTCGTTAATTCCCGGCATATCGACGGGCGCGCCCACTCTGACTGACAGCCGTAATATCTGGCGGCCCAGTACATCGATGCCGGCTAAATTCGAGCTGCCGCCAGTTAAGACCAGACCAGCCGGAACCAAATCCTCATATTTCGACTGGGGCAACTCAAGCAAGATTAACCACAAGATTTCCTCCACTCGGGCCCGCAGAATATGCCTTAATTCTTGATAAGAGACACTCCGTCCGTCTTCAGATATTCGCCCAGCCAGTTCCGACTGGCCTTCGATAACCGACATCACACTACCATGACTCTTTTTCATCGCCTCGGCAGCATTAAAGGGTAAACCCAGACCGATAGCGATATCGCGGGTAAGTTGATAGCCGGCCACCGCTACAATGGCAGTATGCCATATACTCCCATCCTTAAAAATAGCTACGTCAGTCGTGCCGCCACCGATATCAGCTAAAATCACACCTTTTTGCTTTTCCTCTTCCGTCAGCACCGCTTCACTACTCGCTAGAGGTTCGAGAACCAGTTCCTCAATACCGATACCCAGACCTCGAATACATCTAGCAATATTCTTTATTGAAGCTACGGCGGCCGTAATAATATGCGTCTCTACATCCAACTTATAACCATGTATACCTACAGGATTTCTTACACCACCACTATCATCAACGGCGTAACTCCGGGGGATAACATGAAGCAGCTTCCGGTCACTAGGAACATCAAAATTCCGAGCGCTCTGTAATACCCGTTTCAAATCATTGGGACGCACCATTCGGCCATGGCGGGCAATCGCGACCGCCCCTCGCTGATTAAGCGAGCTGACATGCCGACCAGTGACGCCGACATAGGCTGACTCCACCTTATGTCCACTAGCATGCTCAGCTTTCCTCACTGACTCACGGATGGCCTGCCTAGCATCGTCAATACCAGCCACCACCCCCTTATGTATACCACTTGATGAAGCAATACCGACGCCAGTAACGCGCAGAATCTCCCCCTTCTCAACCTCAGCAATCGTGGTGCACACCTTGGTGGTACCGATATCAATTGCTGCCATAGTAATTCCACTTCCCATACGCCCTCCTTCGTCCTTCATCCCGAAGAACCTTCTTCATTAGCAGACGACCATCTTACTAACACAAATATCCCCGACACGCTCCGCGGCGCGCAACTTAGCACTGCGGCTGCGTGGATTTACCTGAATCTCAGCCGGAGACGGCGTGATGACCTTCTTGTTGATTAAACTCAGTCTGGCCTTATGGCCGCAAACGCAGATCGGCGTAACCGACGGGCAGACACAATCGCTAGCTTCTCGTTGCATAAACTGTTTGACAATACGGTCTTCGAGGGAATGATAGCTTATAACCACCAAGCGACCGCCGGAATCAAGTAGATTAACCGCCTGCTTTAACGCTAATTTCAGATTTTCTAATTCCTGATTAACAACGATACGCAAAGCCTGAAAGGTCTTAGTCGCCGGATGAATACGACCCCGGCGGGAACCAACCGCCCGCTTGACAACCTGAACTAACTGCAAGGTCGTTCTTATCGGACGGGCGAGGACAATCTGGCGAGCAATACGCCGATTATAGACTTCTTCACCATAAGTCCAAATGAGCTGAGCAAGTTCAGCCTCGGAACAGCTATTAACAATCTCGGCAGCCGTCAGTTTTTGGTTATGGCTGAAACGCATATCCAACGGCCCATCATGCTGGAAACTAAAACCGCGCATGCTATCCTCCAGCTGGGGCGAAGACAACCCTAAATCAAATAAGACACCATCCATCGGGAGAAAAAAGCCCTGCTCATGACAAATCGCCTCGAGGTTAACGAAGTTATCGTGGACGAGCCGGATAGAATCACCGTAAGCATCCAGTCTAGACTGAGCGGCTTTTATTGCCTCAGAGTCGGCATCAATACCCAGCAACCACCCATGTGGTGGATCATGCTCCCAATACTCCAAAATAGCGGCGGCATGCCCTCCACCCCCGAAAGTACAATCAATATAGCACCCTCGGGGGTGAACGCCCAGAGCCTCAAGGGCCTCCTTAACCAGCACCGGGATATGAACCGGCCTTACCATCGCTTTGCCTCACTAATGTTGTTCCAAACTTTCGATAATTTGCCAGGCCTGTTCCTGACTCAACGTCTTCTCGACTTCCCACTGTTCCTTATTCCACAGTTCAAGGTAGTTGCTAGCCCCAGCGATAATCACTTCGTCCTTAATGCCAGCATATTCTCGAAGTGGTACCGGCAGGGTAATTCTCCCCTGCCCGTCAAAATCAAGACTAAAGGCAGTAGCAAAAATCACCCGGTTTAGCCGCCGCAGCCGGCTCGAGGTAACGATACCAGTAGTCAAGGCCGCTGCCATTTTCTCCCACTCCGATTGTGGATGAACGACGATGCACTTCTCGACTCCCGGCGTTAAAACCAAGCCTTTATTTAACTCCAAGCGGAACCTAGGTGGAATTAGCACACGACCTTTAACATCAACCTTATGCTCAAACTCACCAAAGAACCATCCCAGCTCTATATCCATTTTTCTTCCCGCTGCCTACCATAAAGATACTTTTACCCCTATTTTACAAACTATTCTACCACTTTCCCCCACCTTCTACCATTTTGCAACATAGCTCCCTATTTGTCAAGTGAGTGATGGGTTGGAAAACCAGTGATCAGCCCGATCATTTCGTGTCACCGTAGTAGCTAACTGACGATAGAAAAGTTAACACGCCATTTAGTGCACTCACACAGAGGCAACGTAAGATTGACAGCATCCCGATAATCACCTAGACTATCTACAACAAATAACTAATCACAGAAAGTAAATCCAAGACAACTGGAGGCTGAAAATGAAAATAATGGTTGTCGGTATGGGGCAGTGCGGTTGCAATATCGCCGATGAGTTCTACGGTATAAACAATTATGCCAAGTCGTTTTTCGGTCGCCGTATGGAAATCCTAATCGACGCTTTCGCAGTAAACACTGATGACGCAGACTTGGCAAGCGTTAGACATATTCCACGCGATAAGCGTCATAGGATTCTGATCGGGTTGGCAAAAACATTTGGTCACGGAGTAGGTAAGATGAATGTCGAAGGAGCCACGATAATGAGCGAAGCCTACCCCGTTATAGTTGAGAATTTGATAACCTCCAGTAAGTTTCATGAGAGTGATGGAATTGTAGTTGTTGCGAGTGGGGCTGGCGGTACTGGCTCTGGAGGCATTGGATGGCTGATAAAGGGACTAAAAGAAAGAATGGAGAAACCAGTCTACGCCATAATAGTGATGCCTTTTGCTTACGAAGAAAAGGGAGAACATTCCTACGCAGTGATAAATACAGCCCGTTGCCTGAAGACCGTGAACCAATATGCAGATGCGGTATTCTTGCTAGATAACGAGCGTTTTGCGAAAGCGGGTGTCGGAATATCCACAAACCTGCACGAGATCAATCAACAAATAGTGAAGAATTTCTATGATCTCTTCTGTGCCGGAGAGGAGTATAGACATCAGTATATAGGCAGTAAAGTAATAGACGCCGGGGATATTAAACAGACTTTAGGAGGCATCTGTACCATCGGTAGAGGGGAAGTGCCTCTTTCGACATTTTACGGTCGGAACAAAACCGATTACCGAGAAGCGGCTAAAGAAAGTGTCGGAGCAATCGGAGCGTTGGGACAAGCCATAAATAGTCTAACCCTTAAGGCAAACATAGAAGATGCGGCGAGAATTCTAGTTCTAATTAGCGCTCCGAAAGATGTTACCACCCTAAGTGTGTTGAGCGAAATTTCGAATTCTGTACAAGAAAAATCTCCTAAAGCAGTATTGAGAATAGGCGACTATCCTCGAAGAGGAAAGGAAATCTCAGTGTCTATAATTCTCTCACAGTTAACTGCGGTGGCCAGAATGGAAGGGCTATTTCTCCAGGCCGAGCTTTTACTCAAAAATCAAGAGAAAATAGAGGAAGAAACGGCCCAGAAAGTCAAGCTCATGCACCAGACCAGCTCCAATATTCCACCGTTAGCCTAATAAACCCACCTAATTACACATCCTCAAACATCATCTTCCCAAGCATGTCATTCACCAAGTTACCATATACTCGTGCTGTACTAATACACAATGACGCGCGTGGTTACTCAGGATTTTCACTTGACCCATCACCCTTAATAACCTATAATTTCAAGAGTTTACGTGAAGCTGAGAGAACAGATGATAGAACATATTGAGGGATTAAGGCTAAAGGCGCTCCAGGAGCTAGCGAGCGTAAACAACGCTACAGAATTAGAAGCATGGCGAGTACGATATCTGGGGCGAAATAGTGAACTAACTCAGGTGTTACGCAGTCTAGCTACTTTACCCCTAGAGGAGAGGAAGAATGTTGGTGGACGGGCTAACGATGTTAAATCCGACTTAGAAGATAGTTTCAAGCAAAGAGAAAAAGAAATAGCACTAACACTAACAAAACTAGCATCGTCCACAAGGGAGGCTATCGATTTTACCCTCCCCGCCCGCCCACTACCGAGCGGTCATTTGCATCCTATCACCCAGACCATCGATGAAATGTGTGATATTTTCGCATCGCTCGGCTTTCATGTAGTAGAGGGACCAGAGGTGGAATGGGATTATTATAATTTTGAGGCATTAAATATCCCCGAGGAACACCCAGCTCGTGATACCATGTCCACTTACTGGATTGATACGGCGCCGTCCGATAATGAAAGAGCGATGTTGCTGCGTACCCACACGACGTCGGTCACGGCTCGAGTTATTGATGGTATGAAGCCACCAATAAGAGCCATTGAGCCCGGTAGAGTCTACCGCTATGAGGCAAGCGATGCCACCCATGTACCGATGTTTCATCAGCTTGATGGTATCGCCGTGGATAGAAATATTACGATGGCCGACCTAAAGGGAACGCTTTATGAATTTGCCCGTCGCTTCTTTGGTAAGGAACGTAAAGTGCGTTTCCGTGGTGACTATTTCCCCTTCGTTGAACCGGGGGTAGAAATGGCTATCGAGTGCGCCGTCTGCCGTGGGCAGGGCTGCCGCCTCTGCGGCAATAGCGGCTGGATTGAGATACTGGGGGCAGGGATGACCCATCCACGAGTACTGGAACAGGGCGGTATTGATCCCAGTATTTACACCAGCTTTGCCTTCGGTATTGGTCTTGACCGCCTACCGATGCTACGTTACGGCATTGACGATGTCCGGCTCTTTTATAGCAGCGACCTAAGATTTTTGAGACAATTCTAATGCATTCTCTCAAGTGGTCTCCGTCTAATGAGCACAGCTTACTAAGAAGGGAGGAAATAGGATGAGAAAACTAACCGTCAGTTTTATTATCGCTATCCTTATCATTAGTGGCGCGGCTAATTCAGCCTTACTCATACAGCAAACCGATAAGTTAGGAAAAATTAGCTCCGGATTAGTCACTCTAGAAGGGAAAGTTTCAACCTTAACGGGAAATGTTTCTACATTGCAAGGTAGTGTTTCCAGCCTGCAAGGTAGTGTCTCCAACCTACGAGACAATATTTTCGGCCTGCAAGACAATATCTCCAATCTACAAGGTAATATTTTCAGCCTGCAAGGTAATATCTCCAACTTGCAAGTAAAATTAACCGATGCGGAAGCAAAACTAACCAACTCGGAAATAAAGCTCACAACTTTACAAACTGACCTTCTAAAAACCAATGCCGACATCGCGAAAGTCCAGGCGAATACTGTATCCCAGGCAACGACTTCTTTTGCCGAGATAGTAGCGCTGGTCGAGCCGGCAGTAGTACGGATTGACGCAGGCGACGTGTCTGGTTCCGGTTTAATAATTAGCCGTACAGGATATATATTGACCGCTGAACATATCATAAGTGACGTCTCCTCAGTTAAAATTACACTACTTAACGGAGAAAAATACGATGGCACTGTTATCTCTAGATACGCGACGATAGATCTTGCGATTGTGGAAATTATTTCTACCCGGACTGACTTTCCCGAAGCCATTTTAGGTACGTCAGAAAATTTAAAGGTTGGCGAGGAAGTAGCAGCCGTAGGCTTTCCATATATATCCTACCTTGAAGACCCAGCTACATTCACAGCAGGTATTGTATCAGCCATCCGCACTATAGACAGCATTGAATATATTCAGACTGATGCGGCCGTAAATCCAGGCAACAGCGGCGGGCCCCTGATTAATCTTAAAGGTGAGGTTATCGGTCTCATTACCTGGGGACTTTATGAAGGTCTAAATTTCGCGATTCCGATTGAGCAGGCGAAAATCGTTATTCAAAACACGATAAAATAAGAATGAAAGTTTCTCTCAACTGGCTCAAGGAATATCTTAGTATTAGCCTACCCCATTCCGACCTGGCACAGAAGTTGACCATGGCCGGGCTTGAGGTCAATGGGGTGAAGATCATCGGCGGCCAGTGGGAAAACGTCGTCGTCGGGCAACTCACGGTCATCAACCCCCACCCCGATGCCGACCGTCTCCATCTGGCGACAGTGGACCTGGGTACGGAACAGGCAACGGTAGTTTGTGGAGCACCAAACCTCCATCCTGGCGATAAGATTGCCTTCGCTCGTGTCGGTGCACAACTCATCGCTGGACGTGGTAGAGAATTAGTCCGCTTAAAACCAGTCAAAATTCGTGGTATCATCTCCAACGGCATGGTCTGCTCAGAAAAAGAGCTGGGCATTTCGGACAAGCACGAGGGTATTGCAGTCTTACCCACTGATGCCCCAGTGGGGGTACCACTAGCAGCTTATCTGGGTGATGCCATTCTCTATATGGAAGTGACACCCAACCGACCAGACTGCCTTTCGGTAATTGGTATCGCTCGGGAGATTACGGCGCTGACGGGACAGAGTTTACATCTCCCAGAGATTAACTATGAAGAGACAATGCCGTCGGCGGAACAGTCGGTGGCAGTGGAAATTCGCGCCCCCGACCTGTGCCCCAGATATTGTGCCAGCTTACTCACCAATGTGAAGGTGGCGGAGTCTCCGTCATGGCTGCAGCAACGACTCTTAGCCTGCGGTATGCGCCCGATAAATAACATTGTCGATGTCACCAATTACGTCATGCTGGAATACGGACAACCGCTCCATGCCTTTGATTATAGCCTAATTCGGGGCAAGCGAATCATTGTACGCCGGACGACCAATAACGAGAAAATAGTTACCCTGGATGGTACGAACCGACTCCTTCCCAGAGATATGCTGGTCATTGCTGATGCCGAGCGTTCGGTGGCAGTGGCGGGAGTAATGGGTGGCGCCAACAGTGAGGTCTCTCCGGAAACCACCACAATATTACTAGAAGCGGCTAATTTCAATCCAGCCAGCATTCACTATACCGGACGTACTCTGGGCTTACCCAGTGAAGCCTGTATGCGATTTGAAAGGGGCATCAGCGCGGAGTTAGCTTTACCTGCGCTGAAACGAGCAACACAGTTGATGACGCAACTGGCCGGTGGCAAAGCGGCTCAAGGCTGGGTGGACATTTACCCCGGCAAACGGGAACAGAAGCCAATCTTACTCTCGACTACGGAAGTGAAACGCATCCTGGGTGTTGAGTTTAGCCTTGACCGAATAATAGACGTTCTGGTTTCTCTGGGCTTTGATTGCCAGCGAGTTCCGATAAAGAATCGAAGTTCTGCCGAAGTTATAGTCACAGCTCCCTACTGGCGGAGCGATATCCGTCTAGCGATCGACCTCATCGATGAGATTATCCGTATTACCGGCTACAACCAGATCCCAACCCCGATGACATCGGGACTCAACCAACCGATACCCAGACAAAGTCCGGAACCACTCACGGGCTTAAAACGCCAAGTCAGAAACCGACTGGCCGGTTACGGTTTCCAGGAAATAATGACCTACTCGCTGACCAGCCTGGATATGCTCAATAAGCTGTTGCCGAAAACTCATCCTCTAGGACCGAGACTACTACGTGTCACCAACCCGATAACGGCGGAGCAGGAATACCTCCGTCCTAACCTGCGGTCTGGCTTACTAGCGACGCTTTCAGCCAACCGCAAATACGAAGAAGGCGGACTTAGGCTTTTTGAACTGAGCCGAGTGTATCTGGCCCGCCCAAAAGATTTACCTGAAGAGAAGGAAACCCTTTGCGGCATACTCAACGGATCGAGGCTGGCGAAATCATGGCACGGTGATGATCAACAGTTTGACTTCTTCGACGCCAAGGGAGTTGTCGAAGACTTACTCAATCGGTTCGCTATCGAAGCCAACTTTGAGCCATATTCGGACGAAAATCTACACCCATCCAGGCAGGCGGTAATAGTGGTCTCGGGTGAACAGATAGGTATCGTTGGCGAACTGCACCCCCAAGTAGCGGAGAACTTCGAGATTTCGGGGACTACCTATCTTTTCGAAATCGACCTGATAGCGTTGTTACCTTTTACCCTCAGAAATCGTGTGTTCCAGCCGGTTCCGCGTTTCCCCGCCGTAGTCAGGGATATGGCATTGGTGCTGGGAACAGAAATCACCCACCGGCAAGTGCAGGATACCATTAAGGGCTTCCCTCTGGTTAGCCAGGTGGCTCTTTTTGATGTTTACGCCGGTGAACAGGTGCCTCAGGGGAAAAAATCACTCGCCTACCGGATTACCTTCCAGTCGCCAGCACAGACTCTGACCGATGACAAGGTTAATCGCGTTCTAAAGCGTCTCCTCGAGAAGTTGTCCCAGGAACTTGGAGCCACCCTCCGTGCCTAACTCAGCTTGTATTAGATAAGCTCTTCGAGGCCATTGAACATATCATTAAGGGGGATAAGATGAGATGCCTTCTCAGAGCGTCGTTTCACTTCGACGCTATTCTTCTCCAGAGTACGGGGGCTAATAGTAACCCGTAACGGTATCCCCAGCAGGTCGGCATCATTGAACTTTACCCCCGGAGATTCGATACGGTCATCGAAAAGTACCCCTAAATGTTGCACCGTGAAATCAGCGTACAACTTCTCAGCTATCTCCGCCACCCGCGGATTCTCCAAATATAGCGGGCAGAGATAAATCTGATACGGCGCAATCGACGATGGCCAAATAATACCCTTACTGTCGTGGTTCTGCTCGATAGCAGCGGCAAGCAGCCGGCCGACACCGATACCATAACATCCCATAATAATCGGATACGAAACGCCACTCTGGTCAACAAAGGTGGCTCCAAGTTTTTCGCTGAGGAAGGTACCCAGTTTGAAGATATGGCCGACCTCAACCCCACGGCTGGATTGTAGTTTACCACCACACCTGAGGCATTTATCTCCGGCGCAAGCTCGAGCAATGTCAGCAACAACATCCGCCATGAAGTCTCCCGGGTAATTGACATTTTTCAGATGGATGCCAGGCTTATTGCCGCCGGCGATAAAGTTAGTTCCCAGTGTTACCGAGTCATCAGCGATAATCTTTATCCCCCGCGAGCACCACAGAGCTAAGTTCGCTTTTGCTCTTGTAGGATCGCCAATATCAATCTTAAGTACCGGCGAAGCCGCCCCGGGCACAATGCCGGCTGCCGTTACTTCGGCTTCGGTAGCCATACGAAGGTCAATACCACCCAAGATATTTTTCAGTTTCACCTCGTTCACATCAAGATCACCCCGGATAATAACAAAGGTTAGCCGACCATCGGCAATATAAAAGACAGCTTTGAGTGTGTGACTGGGTGGTACTTTGAGAAAATTCGAAACTTCTTCAATGGATACCACACCCGGAGTACTGACCTCGGCCAGGGGTAACGGTTCACCCCCACCCACCATCCCCTTATTATTTTCCGCTTTATCAGCATTAGCGGCGTACGTACAATCAGGGCAGTGGACGATTTCATCCTCACCACCCTCCGTAGTGAGCATAAATTCGTGTGATTCCTTACCACCGATGGCGCCACTATCGGCCTCGACCATCACCGTCGGCAGGTCACAGCGGGCGTAGATATTCCGGTAGACCTCGAGCATCTTATGATAGCTCTCACCTAGTCCGGCTTCATCGGCATCAAAACTATAAAGATCCATCATGTCGAACTCACGGACTCGAATCAGTCCACCCCGGGGGCGCGGCTCGTCGCGGAACTTGGT
>CEQE01082712.1_pt1 | contig 12833 bp, 9 predicted proteins | sample 356201 | NCBI WGS metagenome assembly CEQE01 (sample SAMEA2619970, study PRJEB7988) | marine metagenome | biome: marine biome (ENVO:00000447); feature: mesopelagic zone (ENVO:00000213) & marine oxygen minimum zone (ENVO:01000065); material: "saline water (ENVO:00002010), including plankton...
CGGCGGAGATCCATTCAGATCCCAGGCCGCTGCTCCCATGTGGTTGCGTGGCAAGCAGAGCATGGAACTGGATCTGAAATCCCACCCTGCGGTTGAACGATTGCATGACCTGACCAAACGGTGTGATGTTGTCGTGGTCAACCATCGCGATGATGCCGCTAGAAAACTGCATTGTGACTACGACACCCTGAACGCCGTCAATCCCCGGCTGATCTATTGCCAAATCACGGGATTCGGTCGCAGGGGACCCTATGCCGACCTGCCCGCCTACGAAGGTGTGGTGGCTGCCAAAGCGGGACGGATGAAGGATATGGAGGCGATTCGACCAACGGCAGGACCAGCCTATGCCGGCGTGCCGGTTGCCACTCACGCAACAGCACAAAGCGCCGTGTCCGGAATCCTGGCCGCTCTGCTAGAGAGACGCAGGACGGGGGTTGGGCAGGCCTTACATACCAGTCTGCTGCAGGGCCTGATGCCCTATGATCAGGGCGGATCGATGATGCTGCAGCTTCGACAGCGGCGGCCCAAACGCAACACGCGCCGCCGATCCAGCTACGACCCCTTCACGGCGATGCCCACCCTCAATTACCACCCCGTGCAGGCCAAGGACGGTAAGTGGATCCAACTGGGTAATCTGCTGCCGCATCTGTATATGAACTTCTATCGCGTTGCCGGTCTGGATGACTTCCTGGACAGCGAGGACTACTCGACTGTGGCAGCCAACTGGTCAGAGGAAGAGCGGGAAGCGTTCCGCGACAACATGTTGCAGCGTATGCAGCAGAAGACTGCGGCGGAGTGGATGTCTCTCTTTATCGCTGATGGCGGGGTGGTGGCACATCCGTACCAGAGTACTGAAGATTCCCTCAAGGACCCGGACATCCTCGCAAACGGCCATGCCATCGAGTCCGGTGGCATCAGACAGCTTGGGCCGGTGGCGAACTTGACGGTAACACCCGGATCCATTGCGGGACCGGCCCCCCGCCTCGGAGAACACAACGATTCGGTGCAGCTTAAGCGTGTGGAATCGGACCAGCCGACTGCGATCGATGGCGCCAGCACAAGGCCGCCTCTGGACGGCATTACGGTTCTGGAGTTTGCAACGATTATCGCAGCCCCCATGGGTGCATCGTTTTTGGGTGACATGGGCGCCAGGGTGATCAAGGTGGAATTGATCGGCGGCGATCCCATCAGAACCATGGGTCCGGGGATCGGCGCCAGTCGCGTCAATAACAGCAAGGAGAGCATCTGTATAGATCTGAAGTCGAAACAGGGCCAAAGCATCGCCCATGGCCTGATCGGCAAGGCAGATATCGTCATACACAACTACCGACCGGGGGTGCCGGAAAGGCTCGGTATCGGTTATGCCGATGCCAAGCGCATCAAGCCGGATATCGTCTACCTGTCCGCCAACGGGTACGGCCCCGACGGACCTGGAGCGAAAAGACCGTCTACGCATCCCATTCCGGGAGCTGCGCTTGGCGGAGCTGCCTACCAGGCAGGCGGTGTCCACAATTCCGGCCTGCTGAGCTCCGATGCCTTGCGTGAGACCAGTCGAAGACTATCACGCGCCAACGAAGTGAACCCAGACCCCAACACTTCCATGGTGGTGTGTACCTCCGCCCTGCTCGGATTATATGCCAGAGAAGCGACCGGTCACGGACAACAGATCTTCGTCGATATGTTCGGCGCCAATGCCTATGCAAACTTCGACGATTTTGTCGCCTATTCCGGGAAACCCTCTAAGCAGCCGTTAGACGCAGAGCTTCACGGGCCCCATCCACTCTACCGGCTTTACAAGTGCAAGTCCGGATGGATATTTCTAGGACTCCCTTTCGATGCAGAATGGGCGAAATTCTGCGAACTGACAGGGCACACAGATCTCCTCAAGGATCCGGCATTCACAAACCGTCAGAATCGAGATCGGAACCAAAACAGACTGAGCGACGTTCTGACTCGTCTCCTCGTCACCGAGTCAGCCCAATACTGGGAATCACTTCTGGCTTCCAAGGGATTGGGTTGCGTGGTAGCGGACCATCAGTCCATGTCTGAGTTCTTCCTGAACGATCCGCACGTACAGGAGAACAGCCTGATGATCGAGGCGGAACACGCTCGTTGGGGTGCATATCTCCGCTACGGCCCGATGGTCGAATTCAGTCGCAGCAGCAACACGCTGGGCGCGGCCGTGCTCGCCGGCGCAAACACCGATAGCCTTTTGCACGAGCTCGAGTACACCGATGATGAGATAGCCAAGTTACGCGACGATGAGCGGGTATGGTCTGAACCGATAGAAGCCACACCGCGGTAACTCGTCCAGAGCTACATCGACAGCTTAAACTCTGTATTCTCTGTGGTGAAATACACTGGGATCAGGACTGCAGTTAACGCAGGCTAAATCCTTGGTAGCCATTGTCAACGACATCTTCGCACTTGCGCCGGTACCTGCCAACACCACCAACATAGGGCATGAATACCCTCGGTTTGCCTTCAATGTTGGCGCCCAGGTACCAGGAGTTGCAGGTCGGCGCCTGCAGCATGGTGCCTTTGCCAACCTGACTAACGTGTTCGACCCATTCATCCTCGGCGGCCAGTTCGGGCTCGATTTCGCTATACTGGTTTTCCTGCATGTGAAGGATGCAATCCGTTATCCAATCCACGTGTTGTTCGATTGCCACCAGCATGTTGCTCAATACGGACGGACTCCCCGGCCCGGTGATGGTGAAAAGGTTTGGGTAGCCGTGAACCTGCAGTCCCAGATATGCTCTGGGGCCGTCTTTCCATTTGTCCTTGAGCCGCTTGGATTCTCGTCCCTCGATGTTGATTCGATTCAGCGCACCCGTCATCGCATCGAAACCTGTGGCATAGATCAGGATATCCAGTTCGTACTCGGAATCCGTCGTCTGTAGCCCCTTGGCGGTGATCTTTTCGATTCCCGAGCGCCGCAGATCGACGAGCTTTACGTGATTGCAATTGAAGGTCTCATAAAAGTTGGTATCGAACACCTGGCGCTTGCATCCGATTGGATAGCCCTTCGGCGAAAGTACCTCAGCGACCTCAGGGTCATTGACTAACTTCTTTACCATGTCGCGATAGAGCTCGCAGGCCACTTCGTTTGCGGCAAGATCGGTGTATACATCACTGTAAAGCCTTAAGAAGCCAAATCCATTTTCGTCGAGCGCAGCTTGTCGTTCCTCATGACTTGTTTCGAGTATGCTCTTTGGCGTTGCCGGATCGCCATGCTGTTGTTTTGGCATGCCAAAGTTTGAGATACCAGCCTGAGAATACCGTTGCATCTCCCTCACTTCAGGATAATTGCTCTTGTATGATCTCTCCTGTTTAGTACCCAACGGTCTATTGTTGGCGGGGAGTGTATAGCCCGGCGTTCTCTGGAATACCGTTAATTCCGCAGCCGTTTCGGCTATGACGGGGATCGCCTGAACAGCCGAAGATCCGGTACCTATGATCCCCACTCGTTTGCCGGAAAAATCCACGCCTTCCTTTGGCCATCGACCCGTGTGATAGATCTCACCGGCAAAGTCGGCCTGTCCATCGATCTCCGGCGTGTGGGGTACGGACAGGCACCCGGTTGCCATGATGCAAAACCTGGCGTGGTAATGTTCGCCTCGATCCGTGCTCACCAGCCAACGGCCGCTGAGTTCATCGTATTTCGCATCGGTAACGCGGGTATTGAATTGTACGTCGCTGCGCAGGTCGAACCTGTCGGCAACGTGATTTGCATACTCCAGGATGTCGGGTTGGGCGGACATGATCTCCGACCACCGCCACTCCTGCTCCAGTTCTTTAGAAAAACTGAAAGAGTACTCCATCGTCGGCACATCGCAGCGCGCGCCCGGGTAGCGGTTCCAGTACCATGTACCGCCCACATCGTCCGCGGCTTCGATGACCATGGCGGACATGCCGATCTGGCGCATTCGATGCAACATATACATACCGGCGAAACCCGCGCCAACGATAATCGTATCGAGTGAATTTCCGTCTTGATTTAGCAAAGTCTTTCCTTTCTTTTGGCGAAAATCCTGATTCTATCCCAGTACTTGAGGAAAGTGAAAACGCCACGGTGTATAGTACTCGGAGTTGGGAGTGGCCCGATTGGAAATGACGCAATAGATTGCTTACGAGCCACGCTGGCAGGATGCCGCAGTTGGATGGGTGTATTTCCGGGGACAACGAGATAGAAGGAGACGCCAAATGTCAGATCCAGATGCGATTACGGAAACAAAGCAGTGGACGATGGAACAACTCGAAGAACTCCCGGAAACCGGGCTCATTGGGCTGTGGCAGTCCCTGCCTGCCCCGAACTTCGAGGAATTTCAGGGAGAGTACAACTCCTCTGTAACCAACGAATCACGTAAGGGGCACAACGCGTATATGTTCGACGAAAACAGCGCTCTGGGTTATTGGCTGGGAAAAGCCTACCTTCCTGAAACCGCGACCACCGGTCAAGGCTACAACCGATGGCGACATACTGATGACAAAGTTGCACGCAACGGACGCTTTGGCACCGAAGACGGCATCTCCCTGTTCGACGGAAAACCAGCGCTCATGATGCACTACGCCGCCTACAGTCCGGACAACGATAGGGTCCAAGGGTCGCGTCTGGTCGATGAAATCCGAGAGCTTGGGGGCGGATTCTACATCGGCATCGGCACCGTCGAAAACGACCGTACGGTAGCTTATCCTTTCATACTGCAGGGCCCTGTTGACCCATGGGTCGGAGTCGACGACGAGCGCGCGGAACCGAAGAAATAGGCCGTCTCTGCCGGATCCGTGCCCTAGCCCGCCTAACGATCACACCCTGACGGGGCCCCTGGGAACGTCATGCCCATGCAAAACGCGTCTTGGACTCACCAGGATGTGCGATAAACCTTAAGGCCGATTGCCCGAACACAGATAGTGACAACCACCATTGTTGCTGTCCCCGAACGCTGATCCGGGGGGCATGAGGGCCAAATGAGATTCCCCCGTACCTTCATAGTCACGCTGTCTTGTGCGTTCTCGTGCCACGCGGACGGCAGCTCAGACTTCAATCCCTGGCAGGACGCCGCGATCTATGAGATCAGATATGTCATCGACGTGTCGCAGCTGAAACAGGGAAGTCACCGTCGACTGTGGATTCCACTACCGCGTGAATCCGCCCAGCAGAGCGTGCTTGCGACTGAGATCGAGTCGCCGTGGACCTATCGGAAACACGTCGACGCCAAAGGCAATGCCATGCTCTACATCGAGCTTGATGCGAGTCACGGCTCCGCCACCACGATCGTCAACCATTTCAAGGTCAGGAGATCACCGTCCGATGGCTTGCGTCCTGCCGAGATCGACGCAAGTTCCGCTGATGATCCTGCCCTCTATCTCAATCCTGCAGCAAAGATACCGCTCGGTGGTCTGATCAAGAAAATCGCGGAAGATGAGGGTAAAGGCATCGATTCCAAGCCACGCCTCATCCGCACCTACTATGACTATGTGTTTGACACCATGACCTACTCAAAGGAGGGCGAAGGCTGGGGAGAAGGAGATGCCATCTGGGCGTGCACGTCCAAGTATGGCAACTGCACCGACTTCCACTCTCTCTTTATCGGCATGGCCCGCAGCAAGGAGATCCCAGCCAGGTTCATCATGGGATTTCCACTATCGGGTGACAAAAGGGAGTCGCGACACGACGGCTATCATTGCTGGGCAGACGTCTTTGATGAGATCAGCGGCTGGCGGCCACTGGATATCAGTGAGGCAAAGAACAAGGATACGCGCGATGCCTACTACGGGCGCCTGCCCAGCAATCGGATCGAGTTTACCGTGGGCCGGGACCTCGCCTTAACGCCGCCTCAGCAAGGCAAACCGCTCAACTACTTCATCTATCCCTATGCGGAAGTCGACGGTCAGGTGATCGACAAGCTTCCCGTTGAACTGCACTACAAGCGCCTGACCAGTTTCAGCGCACAGCAAGGCAGTGGTGAGTGAGCTGCACGCCGCGATCGACCATCCCAATCTTCATGGGTCAATCTCGTCTTCGTCTATGACTTCTTTCTCCAGTTTGCCGGCTGCAATCCACTCCGCAACGCAGGGCTGACGCAACACCCTTGCTACGTAATCGCTCTCCACCCCGGCAAGCGGAATGCTATAGCCTTCAAAGCGAAGTGCGACGGGCGCAAACATCGCATCCGCTATCGAATACTCTCCAAACAACCACTCTCCCTCGGCAGCGAACTCACTCCGACAAGTGCGCCACAGCGAAACGATTCTCTCGATCTCTGCTTCCGCCTTTGTTGACAAGCGAATACCGCTAAACTTCTTGCGGCAATTCATGGGTAATTCGTTTCTGACGTTCTGGAAACTCGAATGCATTTCGGCACTGACCGATCGCGCCATGGCACGAGCATTTGCATCGACAGGCCATCCGCTGCCAGCCAGGTATTTCTCAGACAGATACTCGAGGATCGACAGTGAATCCCATACGGTCAGATCACCATCCTGCAGTACCGGGACCTTGAAGCCCGACCCATATTGCGCCAGCTCTTCCGCGGTCGTCTCCGTAGAGAGTGCCACCCGCTTTTCTTCGAACGCAATCCCATTCTGCTTCATGAACACCCACGGTCTCAGCGACCACGAAGAGTAGTTCTTGTTTCCGATAATCAAGGTCGGGTCCGGCATCTGTACACTCCTGTCTCTGCTGGCTGAGGGCGCTACGGATACTACGCCCGTACTCTGTGTGTATATTCTAACGTGAGTGCATTCAGCCACCTATCAGGGTAGTCTACTGATCAGACCGGAACAGGCCCATGAACATGACTGAGATGAATATGTCGCTGTGCGGACCCGCGCAGCAAGAAATCCACAGTGAGCTGACGGTGATGCAACGGATGCTGCAACTGGATAACGCCCGCGTCCTTGAGCTCGGCTGCGGCGCCGCGGAGAAGACGCGACAGATTGCCGAACGAACCGGCGTATCGGCAGTCGTTGCTGCTGAAGTCGACGCAATTCAACACGAGAAGAACCTGTCACTGAGTGATTTGCCCAAGGTGACTTTCAAGACCTACGGCGCCGAGCAGATCCGGGAAGACGACGGTTCATTCGATATCGTGATGATGTTCAAGTCATTGCACCATGTCTCAGGCGAACAGATGGACACTGCACTCCAGGAGATGCATCGCGTTCTGCAAGAAGGGGGTTGTGCTTACATATCCGAACCGGTCTATGCGGGCACGTTCAACGAGATCATGCGCTTGTTTCACGATGAAGAGGCGGTCCGCCGAGAAGCATTCGACGCACTAGCCCGTGCGGTGGATAGTGGGCTGTTTGAAATCGAGGACGAGTACTTCTTCAAGAACGTCATTACGCTACAGTCCTGGGAGCAATACGAGCACGGCATCCTCAATGTCAGCCACACAGATCATCAGCTCTCGGCAGAGATCCTTGCCGAGGTTAAGGCCCGCTTCCTCGCCTGCCGCTCGCACGAGGGCTTCGTATTTGAGATTCCGAATCGGGTAGACCTGCTCCGAAAGTCTTCGTGAATTGATTAAAAGACCGTGGCGGATCGCCATTCGTCTTCCGGCAGAGACCATCAACAATGAAAATCGCCATTATTGCAGTCCTCGCAATCGGCATCCTGGCCTCTGTCGTTTTTGGCTGCGTGCAGATGCAGCGCGATGCATTGCTTGACCAATTGCCCGTATACGAACCCGGCAGCAGCAAAGAGAACCACGCATGGTCAAACGAAGAGTCGATTACCATCCTCGATTATTCGGCCGACGCCATGGAGATAGGAATTTCTCCTGACGATCGTTACCTGCTGTTCAATGACAATCAGACCCCCAACAAGGACATGCACTGGTCGTCGCGGATCGATGACAAGACGTATCAGTACAGAGGCAAAGTGGTCAATACTGTAACTGATACGGTGGACGGCACACCCAGCTTTGATCGTCAGGGAAATATCTACTTCACTACACTGAAGACCCGCAGCAATGATTACATGAGCCTTTATCGGGCTAGATTCGAAGACGGTACGGCCCACGAACCGAAACCGTTAGCTGGCGATGTCCACATCGAGAACAGGGATCAGTTTCTGAAAGTTTGGATCAGTCTCGACCCGGATATCTCAGATGATGGTCGATTTCTGTTCTACTCGGAGGGCCGTTTCGACCCACTGGTCGGCCTGCCCTACCCCTTCAACGTCAGAGGGGCGGAAAGAGTGGGCGACACCTTTGTCAAAATGGGCGACCAGATACTGGCCAACGTCAACTCCGACTTTCTGGACTATGCACCGACCATCTCAACCGATGGGTTGGAGATTTTCTTTTCAAGAATTGGCAAGGTGAATGGTAAACCAGACATGATCGGTATCTTTACGGCTCGAAGGGTGAATACCACACAGCCTTTTTCAAAGCCTGAGAGAGTCATGGCGATTACCGGGAAGGTAGAGGCCCCGGTCCTTTCCGGCGATGAGCAAAGACTCTACTATCATCGCATGGATGGAGGACGGTTTCGCGTCTACCGAGTCACCCGCCGAAAACGCGGTAACTAAGGTGCGTTCGCGTGTGGCGAAGACCTATGCGCCGAGGGACCTACCCAATAAGCAGATGCATACCGGTTAGGAACGCCATCCCCTGCCGATAGGCGTGCACGGCTCTCTCGGTTATCTCCGTGGATGCGATAGCGGCGATCGGATGGGTGACCGCGACAAAGGGATAGGCAGGCAGTCCCAATTCTCTGGCAGCGTCTTCTGCCGAGGATCTGAATGGTTTGCTGCAGAGCGTCAGAGCCGGTTTTCCGTATTGTTCGAAACTGATACTGTCCTGCACAACGCAGGCAGCAGAGCTTTCACTGTCACCGATCGCTGTAATCAGGAAGTCACAGACTTTACTGAGTGCCAGTAGATGCTCGGCCACACAAGGTTCGGTGGCCTGCTTGTTGATGAACTCCACCACAGTACACTGGTGTCGTCGCTGGTAAAACTTTGCCGTCTCTCTGGCCAGCAGATCCGCATTGTCCCTGTCGTTGACCAGAATACCGATGTTGCTGCCGTTGACATCGACGATACGTCTCGCCATTCGGTTCTTTCTTACGTTGGGATCCATCCGATGGACTATTTCCTCAGGTCTGATTGAAATTCGTCCAGTTCATCTATGCCGGCCAGCCCCATCTGTTCACAACGGGGCCATTATACGTGTATATTGCAGGTGAGTGTTGGATCAAGGGGGGCCTAGCCGTTGCTGGTTCGGGAGCCCGACTTAGCGCTGGGTGCGCACCCTTGCGTCCGCACGCTGGGCGTTTAGAAGAAAGAGAACAGGAATCCAAATGAAACTGCTTGTAGCAAATCGAGGGGAGATCGCCATCCGCATCATTCGGGCGGCGGCTGAGCTTAACATTCCCACGGTGGCTGTCGCTCCCAAGGACGATGCCGGTTCTCTGCATACCGGTAAGGCGGACGAAGCCGTCACTCTGGAAGGGATAGGGGCTGCCGCCTACCTCGACATTGAACAGATCGTCGCCGTTGCCAAAGAGTCGGGCTGCGACGCCGTCCATCCGGGCTACGGCTTCCTGGCTGAGAACGCTGACTTTGCCCGACGATGCACCGAGGAAGGTCTAACATATGTAGGCCCCCGGGTGGAAACGCTTGAACTGTTCGGTGACAAGGCGCGCGCCCGCGTCGCTGCGACGACTGCCGGTTTGCCGATCATCCGTGGCCTCGACCATGCCGTCTCCGCAGAGGAAGCAGCCGCGTTCTTCGCAGAGCTCAGTGACGGGCGCGGTATGATGATCAAGGCTGTTGGCGGTGGCGGCGGACGGGGCTCACGCGTGGTGGAGAGCGCCGACGAAGTCGCGGCAACATTTGATCGTTGTAGCACCGAGGCGCAGGCTGCTTTCGGTAACGGAGACCTCTACGTCGAGGAATTCATCCAGCAGGCGCGCCATGTGGAAGTGCAGATTCTCGGCGATCTCCACGGTGCAATCATTCACCTCGGAGAGCGCGAATGCAGCGTTCAACGATACTTTCAGAAGATCATCGAGGTGGCGCCGGCGCCCAACCTGGCGGACGATCTCCGTGGCCAGATCATCGAAGCCGCGGTGCGCCTTGCGGATGATGTCGGCTACAGCAATGCCGGTACATTCGAGTTCCTGGTGGATGTCTCAGGCAATGAGAACGGCCAACGGTTTGCGTTCATCGAAACCAACGCACGTCTGCAGGTCGAGCACACCGTGACCGAGGAGGTCACCGGGGTGGACATCGTCAAGGCCCAGCTGCGGCTAGCTGAGGGTGCATCGATTGCCGAACTCGGTCTTGACCGCCCAGATGTCAGTGAGCCCCGGGGATATGCAATCCAGGCACGTGTCTGCATGGAATCGATTCGCGAAGACGGTTCCATCGTCCCGTCCGGCGGCACGCTGAGCGCCTACGAGGCACCGAGCGGACCGGGGGTGCGCACCGACGGATTCGGGTACGGCGGCTACCAGACCAGTCTGTCATTCGATTCCCTGCTCGCCAAGGTCATCGGCCATTCTCCCTCCGCTGATTTTGCGGACGCCATCGCCAGAACCTCCCGTGCGCTGAGCGAGTTCCGCATCGAAGGCGTCGACACCAATATCGGTTTTCTGCAGAGCATCCTTGCCCACGAGGATTTCGCCACCGGCAACATAGACACACGCTTCGTCGATAACGAGATGACGGGTCTGGCGACTTCCACCGCCCTTCCCCGATTCGTAGTTCCGGCGGCCGGCGCCCCGGCGGCCGGTGCCCCGGCTGGCGACATTCCAGCGCAGGAAGACGGCTATGCAGGCGCCCGCGTCGAGGATAGCCGTGACCCGCTTGCCCTGTTCAATCATGATACGCAGGTCAAGTCGCAAGATAGCGAGACGGACGATGGCTCCGAGCCGACCGGGCCGGCCAATCTCCCAGCCCCAATCCAGGGCAACGTTATCTCCGTAGACATCACCGAGGGTGACGAAGTACGGGCCGGCCAACAGATCGCCACAATTGAATCGTTAGAGCTATACCACGTAGTCAAGGCGGACCGGGGCGGCAAGGTCCACGCCGTCTCTGTGGCCGTCGGCGAGTCCGTGCGCAAGGGCGATCCGATCATGCAAGTCATGGAGGCGGATGTGGGAGCTAGCCCGGTCGAAACACCTGAACAGATCGACCCCGACCACATCAGAGGCGATCTGGAGCTCGTAAACGAACGCCGCACCTACATCTACGACGACTTTCGGGCGGAGAAGATAGCCAAGCGCCACGCAAAGAATCAACGCAGCCCAGCCGAGAACATCGAGCACCTGTTCGACGGCACGTTCAGGGAATACGGCCCGCTCGTCACCGCTGGTAGCTGGCAAAAGCAGCAGTGGTTGCGTGAGACCACGCAGGCCGACGGACTGGTCATGGGAATCGGCAACGTCAACGGCCATCTGTTCGAAGCGGAGCGCTCACGCGCGGCCGTCGTTCACTACGATTACATGGTTGTCGCCGGTACCCAGGGTGGCCGGGGACATTATAAGCAGGACAGGATGTACGAACTGGCAGGGCGCTTCCGGCTGCCTCTGGTTCTGTTCGCAGAGGGAGGCGGTGGCCGGCCAGGTATCAGCGGTGGAGAAGCCGAGACCCGTACCACTTCGGCTCCACCCGTGGCTGGCGCTGCGGCCATTGATCTCGCCGGCCAGGGCGGTGGCGGCGTTCCCATCGACTCGTACACGTTCACCAAACTCTGTGAACTCAGCGGCCTGGTTCCCCTGGTGGGCGTCAATTCCGGACGCTGCTTCGCGGGGAACACGGTCATGTTGGCGTGCTGCGATGTCATCATCGCCGCAGAGAACTCGACCATTGGATTGGGCGGGCCGGCCATGATCGAGGGCGGTGGCCTCGGCATCTACACCCCGGAAGAGGTGGGCCCCATGTCATTCCAGGTCCCGAACGGTGTGGTCGACATCCTGGTGAAGGACGACGAGGCGGCGATAGACGCCACCAGAAAATACCTGTCCTATTTCCAAGGCCCGATCGACCACTGGGAGGCACCCGACCAACGTAGGCTGCGCCACATAATCCCCGAGGATCGCACCGAGATGTACGATATGCGGGAGATCATCGAGACGCTTGTGGACCAGGACTCGATCCTGGAGATTCGAGAAGCCTTCGGCCCCGCCATCATCACCGCCTTCATCCGCATCGAGGGCCGGCCGATGGGGCTGATCGCCAACAATCCGCATCATCTGTCGGGTGCGATCGACAGTGACGCCTCGGATAAGGCTGCGCGCTTCCTGCAGCTGTGCGACTCATTCGATCTGCCGGTGCTTTCGCTGATGGACTGTCCGGGAATCATGATCGGACCGGAGTACGAACGCGCGGCGCTCCTGCGGCACTCGGGGCGCATGTTCGTCACCGGCGCCAACATGACGACGGCGATGTTTGGTGTGGTAGTGCGCAAGGCCTACGGTATGGGCGTGCGGGCCATGTGCGGAGGCAGCTCCCTGGAGCCCTTCTTCACGGTGGCCTGGCCGACGGCGGAGTTCGCCGATATGACCATTGATGGCCGCGTGAAGCTCATATTCCGCGAGGAACTGCAGGCCATCGAGGATCCCGACGAACGCCAGGCCGTGTACGAGCAACGGCTTGACGAATTCCTCGATCGGGCGCGGGCGGTTAATTCCGGCGGCACGAATTACGGGATCGATGACGTCATCGACCCATCGGAGACCCGAGAGTGGATCGCCCACGGGCTCCGCAGCCTGCCGCCGACATTGCCCCGCAGCGAGAAGAAAAGACCGAACATCGATACATGGTAGCTGCTGCCGAGATACGTGGTAGCTGCTGCCGAGATACGTGGTAGCTCCTG
>CEQE01140794.1_pt1 | contig 12832 bp, 10 predicted proteins | sample 356201 | NCBI WGS metagenome assembly CEQE01 (sample SAMEA2619970, study PRJEB7988) | marine metagenome | biome: marine biome (ENVO:00000447); feature: mesopelagic zone (ENVO:00000213) & marine oxygen minimum zone (ENVO:01000065); material: "saline water (ENVO:00002010), including plankton...
TTGAGCTCGATGTCGCAATACATGATCCATGAGCACCAACGCTAACATGGCTTCAACAATAGGTGTACCACGAATCCCAACACAAGGATCGTGTCTCCCTGTAGTAACAATGGTGGTATCGTGACCATCACGATCAATAGTGCGTCCAGGAAGCCGAATGCTTGACGTTGGCTTGAACGATACATGCGTTACAATAGGCTGTCCAGAAGAGATTCCACCCAGAGTTCCCCCAGCATCATTGGAAAGAAATCCTTCATGCGTCATCTCATCACGATGATCGGTTCCCTTCTGCACAACCACACAGGACCCTGAACCTATCTCAACACTCTTAACGGCATTGATACTCATCATTGCATACGCAATATCAGCATCCAACTTGTCAAAGACAGGTTCGCCAAGTCCAGGCGGTACGCCTTCTGCAACAACAGTTACTTTCGCACCCACCGAATTCCCTTCTTTACGCAAATCATTAATGAAGGAGGCCAATGCCTCAACCTTCTGGGCATCTGGAAAGAAAAAGTCGTTCCGATTGACCTCATCCCAATCAAATTGTTTGGGGACAATAGATCCAAGTTGCGAAACATATCCACGAATTTTTATTCCAACTTTTTCCCTCAAGTACTTCTTGGCAATTGCTCCTGCGGCAACACGCATGGCCGTTTCACGGGCAGAGGAACGCCCTCCCCCACGATGATCGCGAATACCATATTTTTGTTGATAAGTGTAATCCGCATGCCCAGGACGAAACTTATGCTCCAATTCATCATAATCCGATGATCGAGCATCAGTATTTTCAATAATAAGTCCAAGTGGCGTTCCAGTCGTCTTTCCTTGGAAAACCCCAGATAAAATTTTCACCACGTCGGATTCGCGACGGTGACTTTGATATAAATTCTGTCCAGGTTTCCGACGATCAAGATCGGGCTGGATATCCTCGGAAGAGAGTTCGATTCCAGGAGGACAACCATCCACAATACAGCCAAGTGCCAATCCATGGCTCTCGCCAAAAGTGGTTACGGTGAAGAGCTTTCCAATCGTATTACCAGGCATTAGAAAAGCGATGATAGAGATTGAGAGTCAGCAATCAACATTATAAAATGGTTTGCAATTGGACACTATATAGCATTATCTTCGTTCCCATTTAGTCCTTATTGCGAACAGCAACAAACTCAAACATAAACACAATAGGTGCCAACGCTACTCCACCAACCGCAAACACAAGGGCGATCCAAGCACCTATCAGACTAAAAGTATCATCAGGAGGCAGGCTACTCAAGTCGAAAGGAAACTTAATATATATGGATAACCATCCCGCTCCTGTACACAGAAACAAGCAGTAACTCCAAGGATAACGCCACACAGAGCCCCCTCCTTTTTGACCCTTTGACCCATCACAAAGATGCACTAACATAGAAGCAGCCGATGCGATAATTCACATGATTGTGAAAATCATCCACAGTGGTGGGCCGTGTAGGGATCGAACCTACGACCCGCTGATTAAGAGTCAGCTGCTCTACCAACTGAGCTAACGGCCCACTCTGGCGCGCCTGGAGGGATTTGAACCCCCGACACATGGCTTCGGAGGCCATTGCTCTATCCGAGCTGAGCTACAGGCGCATAACGTGCAATATACACTCTGTCGCGACGGATATAGCCCCGTAAAAACGGGTGGAAGCTAACACATATTATGAGGCGTGTCCAGCAAGATATTGTTGCGTCATTATCTTGTCTGGACAAGAAAATATTGCATCAACTCCACCCCATTCACAGACACAGCCATCACTGAGAAAAATGACTGTCTCAGATAATTGCTTGGCCTGTTCAAGATGATGTGTCACAAAAATCACAGTTAGTCGAGTCCCTAGTTTTAGGATAAGGGATTCAATCGCCTCTGAAGACTTTGGATCCAATGACGCGGTGGGTTCATCAAGTAGAAGCACCTTGGGTTCACATGCCAGCGCACGCGCAAGAGATAATCGCTGTTGTTGTCCTTGAGATAACTCGTTGGCCGAATGCTTCAGTCTATCTTTAACTTCATCCCACAAGAATACGGCTCGCAACATCGTTTCTGCTATTTCGTAAAATTCACTTTTTGGTCGCAACTTCAAGCGCTTTACTCCGAACAATACGTTCTCGTAAATACTAGTGGGAAACAGACACGGCTTTTGAAAAACCATCCCAATATCCTGTCGTAATCTCGAAACATCCACTGACCCATTTCTATTGTCATAAATACTATTCCCGCAATACGATACCAACCCTGTACATCGAAACGTCGGATAATGGTCATTTAATCGATTGAGTGTCCGCAACAATGTTGATTTTCCGCTCCCTGATGGACCGATAATACTAGTAATACTCCGTTGCCGAATCGTAATATTTACATCGGTGAGTATAGGAACTGACCCAAAGAACAGGTTCACATCCTCCAGTATAAATACTGTATCAGAAGGACAATCCATTCTCAGACTTTCACCCCAAAACGCGATCGTATTACAAGTGCCCCTGAACTGAAACAAAATACCAACACCATGAGTGTCAAGGCCGATCCCCATACCGCACTTGTCGCCGATAAATGTACTGCTTCTTGCGAAAGAACCAAAATATGCGTCTGCAAGGTTGTGACAGGTTCATTAAATGATTTAGGCAGATCAACTCCAAAAAACGTTGTCGCAGTAAACAAGATTGCAGCTGTCTCACCCGTTGCTCGAGCAAGACCAAGCAATAACCCAGTTACGATTCCATGAAAGCTATAGGGGATAATTACTGTTCGAATAAGCTGTGGAATGGTCATACCCAATGCCAACCCTGCTTCGCGGTATTGAACTGGAATCGACTCAATCGCCTCTCGAATGCTCACAACGAGCGTTGGGAGAATCATCATTGCTAAAATCAACACTCCACTCAGCCAGGAAATTCCCAATCCAAAGTACAAACCAAAAACCAGATATCCAAAGAGACCAAACAGAATTGTTGGAACCCCGTTCAAGGCGTAAATCAAGCGCATCACAACAGATTGAAACCTAAGAGAAAGATATTCTGATTGGTAGAGCGCCGTCCCCAACGCAATTGGCAAACTGATCAAACCAGCTCCTACAGCCAGAATCAATGTCCCCATAATCTGCGACCGGATGCCTCCTTCAGCCCCAAATGATCGAGATGGCTGCGAGAAAAACTCCCAAGTCAGCACCGCTCCTCCCTTTGCCACCATCACCGACACAACACTTACAAGCAGCATGACACTAAGCACAGTTGTGAGCATTGTGAGGAGAAACCAAAACCTCCCGACCAAACCCCTTCCTCGAACACTCGTCATCATCGACAAAGATTTCCGTTTTGACTCATTGGAGCCTTCCTGTCCAACCTACCCGTTCTGCCAACCACGTCAATGTCATCACCATGCCAAACAGAATCAACCCAAGCGCAACCAAAGCATTCCAGTGGAGTCCAACGCCAATCGACTCTGCTGCTTCTCGCCCAATCTTTGACGCAATACTCTGAGCAGGAGCAAACAGGTTGTAGAAAGGATCTGGAATCCGATCAAGGCTTCCAATCACCAACATCACTGCAACAGTTTCTCCCATTGCCCGAGTGGTGCCTAAAAATATAGCCCCCAAAATTCCAGGAATGGCTTGAGGTAATACTGCATAAATGATGACTTCATGCGTCTGCAACCCAAGAGCGTAAGCTTGCTCTCTATAAAAGTTCGGCACAACGTGAATTGCATCTTCAGAAAGAGTCATCACGGTAGGAAGAATCATGACGCCAAGCAATAGACCAGCAGTGAGAAGACAGTTCCCATCAACAAGCCCAAATAGATCACGAATCCATGTGGTCACCAATAGCATTCCAAGCAAACCGTACACAATACCTGGAACCCCAGCCATGATTTCCATCACTGATTTCAAGATGTACCTCATTCGTCTCCCTACAACCTCCGAAGTCACCACCGCCGTTCCAATCCCTAGAGGCAATGCAATCCCCAGAGCAATTCCAGTAACGACGGTGGTGCCATAAATCATCGGCAACGCACCGTAGGTCTCACCAACGTACCATTCCTCCCCGAAGATAAATTCCCACCCATATTTTTCAAAAATTGGAAGGCTACCGCTAATAAGAAATACCAGTATGATACCGGCAAGCGAAGAGGAAATGAGGAAAGAGATACCAAGAAACCACGGAGTCATCGCACAGGCACATATCCCATTTCGCGAACAATACGTTGCCCGTCCGGACCGAGAAGAAATGCAATAAATTTTCTGGAAAGATCATTAGGCATACCATCAGTCACCAGACTAAGATCCCTCACCATTGGATAAATACCATTTCTCACATTTTCATCCGTGAGAGCAAGAATGCCGTTTCCATCACGAATATCTACACCAACAACATCGTTGTTCAACCACGCATATGAAAGCATGCCAATAGCTGTATCACTTAAAGCGACCTTAGTACGTTGCTCATTGTTTGAACCAGTGACCAAATCGACACCTAGTGTTTTCACTTGAGATGTTCCAAAAAAATATTCCATGAACACATGCCTAGTTCCACGATGAGCTTCTTTATCAATGGTTATAATCTCACGATCAGGACCGCCAACCTGACGCCAGTTAGTCACTTCCCCAAGATAGATTTTCCTTATATCTTCCTTCGCCAGACTGGTAACGCCAGCATCATGAATTTCAGATGAAATCACACAAGCTACAGCATCTCGCCCAATAACATGAATACGAAAGTCTGCCTTTGGAAGAGCAATTTTCTCATCGTCTAAAATACGGCGAGACACCATTCCGATGTGTACAAGATGATGACCAACTGATTTCACCCCCACCCCTGAGCCACCAGGGTTTACCAGCACCCGTATATCAGGATGATGAGCAGAAAATGCTTCGGCTGCACGTGCCACAATTGGCAAAACCGTTGATGAGCCCGAAACTTTTATCACAGACTGTCGCGCATCCACAGTATGCGGAATTAAGCCTCCCACACTGAGGAAACCGGCAATGAATAGGGATGTTAAAAATACAACCATTATGGGCAAAATCAGAAGACTATGGAAAAGAAATACGACAACATCCTAAATCAATTTCTTTTTTTTCTCGATTAGTGAGACTCTCCCCTATTTCAGGAAGAAGCCGGTAACAAATACGTTGACCATCTCGTAATCCTTCAACGAGGCCAGCATTTTTCAAAATTTGCAGGTGGTGAGAGGTATGGGGCTGAGACAAATTAAGTTCATGTGCAATCTCGTTAACACACTTTTCACGATCTAATAATGATCGAAGAATTCGGAGACGTGTATCATCCCCCATCGCCCGCAACAAGCCAGCACAATCCTTAGAACTTCGCACGGGTTTTGCTCTCAGCGACCGTGTCATACCGGCTAACAACACTCCCCGTTTGGACTACAAGCGACAGCCTCACTAGATACAGGTTGTTGCGCACGATTCAAAATATAAAAAAATGGTGCATACTGTGAAGTCGCCAACACATCATCTGTTTTCGAACAAATTTCGATCGGAACACCACTTTCAAACTGATGATGATCATCATCCTCAGCCCGTTCAAATAAACTCGTCATCGTCGCAAAATTTCCCTTCCACTCACACGGTTTATCTGCAGGAAGAATCTGCAGCAATTCCGGGTCATCATCGTTCAGCATCTTTCCCAACACCTTGTCATTGGAAAACAGAAACCAGGGTCGAAACGGCTCTAGATGCAACAAATCAGATGTTTTTTGGTCAATCTTGCGCCAAAGACCACGAACAAACGTCTGACCATACTCATCAACAACCCACTTGAACGGCCCTTTGAACACAGCATATTCTGAAAAAATCCCTTCATTAGGAAAAAAGGAATTCGGAGCGGCAACTTTGTAACCCGTTACCGTCAACGCAGAAAAATGCACCCCATCAATCGTACCCCACGGCGCTACATTAACCTGATGGACTCCAACAAAACCCGTAGCTCGAATTGTTCGAAGATAATCACGGGTATACATTGCACCCGAAAGACATGCACCCCATCGCTCTTGATCGTTCAGCAAATAGTTTGGAATCGACGTGTCAGCAACAACGTCAGAGATAGTAAACCGTCCACCAATTTTCAATGCACGATATATCTCTTGAAACACCCTTTGTTTGTCCGGAGCCAAATTAATCACGCAATTTGAGATAATCAGATCAATCGTTTGGTCATCGACAGGAAGTTTTTCAGCTCTACCTTTGCGAAACTCCACATTAGATTGTGCATATCCCAAATTGACCGCAACAGCTGCAGCAGAATTACGCGCAATCTCTAACATTTCATCAGTCATATCAACACCAATGACAAAACCATCTTTACCCGTCAACCGAGAAGCTTCAAAACAGTCAATTCCTCCTCCAGATCCAACATCAAGAACTGTTTCACCAGCGCGGACAGTCCCTAACCCAACGGGAACACCACAACCATTTGCTATTTGCAATACCGGCTGAGGAATGTACGTGGCGAGAGCTTCCATGTCATATCCATCTGGAACACAAAGCTGCTCACCTTTTCGCGCTACACTAGCGTACCTCTCAATTACCGACTGGGTCAGGGAACTATCTGACATCGTAACGCCTCCTTCATCTCTACAACCTACTAAGCTAAGATGCTACTCCTACCACCTACCAACAATATTACACTAAAATACATAGAGATATCGTTATATGTCTTACAATTGTAGGCTGATTGTTCAGCCCCATAACAAACACACAGTATTCTCGACCTACAATCACGATTTACCTCTCTAATTTAGCTCTATTTTTCTGCACAACTTCCTCTCATGCGGCAATATCCTAGCCAAACAAAGATATTTTGCAAGTGCTTTCGATGCGTGCTATAAGAGACACCTCTCAACGAGAACGTTCGCAGAACACAAACATGAAGGCTTCATGCATCTAAAGCAACTCGATATAGTCGGGTTCAAATCCTTCGTTGAGGCCTCAGTTAACTTTGGACTTGGCATCACCGCTCTCGTCGGTCCAAACGGCACAGGAAAAAGTAATCTTGTCGACGCCATACTTTGGGCATTGGGGGAACAATCCCCAAAGTCCCTTAGGATTGAGCGTATGGAAGATACAATTTTCAATGGTGCAACTTCTAAACCTCCACTGGGAATGGCTGAAGTCACCCTCACCTTAACTGCCCTACCTGAAGATCAACCGGACGTGACCATCTCACGCCGACTCTTCCGTGACGGCCAAAGCGAATATGCTATTAACAAAAAGCCCTGTCGTCTTCGGGACATCCGTGACCTATTTTTTGACCTCGGTGCAAGTTCTAAGGGGTGTACTGTCATCGAGCAAGGAAAACTAGACATGCTTCTACAAAGCTCTGCTCAAGAGCGTCGTGCAATGATTGAGGAAGCAGCCGGGACCATGCGCTACAAAAAGCAGCGTATTGCAACAATGCAGAAAATAGAGGCCAGCCGAGGCAATCTCCTTCGTCTACACGATCTAATCGACGAACTCCAACGCCAACAGAGAACCTTGAAGCGGCAAAGCCGCGCCGCGAACACATACAAGACAATTCACGATGAAATACGAACGCTTGAACTCTCTCTCCTAAAGCACGACCACGACAACCACCGCAATCATTTAGACGTTATTGAAACCCAATTAACCTTGGCAAATGAACAAGAATCTACACTGAGCACCAGACTCTCAGAGATAGACGCTGACCGTCAACACGCTGGGAATCGTGAAACTGCAGGTACTGCAAAGCTTTCACAGACAAAAGACTCTGCAACTGCTTCAAAAATTCGCCTTGAGCGTGCATTGGAAGCTCTAGAACGTCAACAGACACTCATATCGATGTGCCACACTCAACTACAGAAAGCCGCGACTTCACTCACTCAAATCGAGAACGACGATCTCAACGATAATGTACAACAACACACCTGTCAGGACACACTAGATAACGTACAGCATGATATAGAGGTGACAAAAACAACACTCACAGCCCAAGAGTTAGACTTGGCTCACGCGCAAAAGCAACAACGCACAATTTATACAGAGATTGAGCAACTCCGTGCAAAAGCAATGGAAAACATCACTGCAGAGAGTACCGAGGCCCAATCCATCAGTGCAATGGAGGCACGACAACAAGAGTACGTCATCAGGCAAGAACGCGACACAAGGGAATACGAGTCACTAACCCACACCATTGAGAAGACGACCGAACGACAACATGAACTTTCCACTCAAATATCAGAACTCGAACAACAGTGGCAACAGCATCAAGAAAACACACACAAACACGCCTCTGTACTTCAAACAGTTCATGAATCAAACACACGCCTCACAGATGAAGGACACGCTACCAACGAAAACGTCACGGCACTCCAATCTCACCTCTCTGCGCTTCAAGGAGTCCTAGAGGAACAATGGTCATCATATGGCGAGCAAGGACCAAAGCTATCCAGCGCAGGCATTCGAGGTACTATTGCTGAGATTCTTCAGGTTCCACCACAATATGAACGCGCTATTGAAGTCGCTTTGGGCGAACGTCTTCGCGGCGTTGTTGTCGACGGACATCTCCAAGCACAAGAAGCAATTAACCTACTTCGCACCCAAGGATTGTCTCTGGGAACTTTTATTCCTCTTCACCCACGGCTACGCGCTAATGAAAACGACCCTGTGGCCCCACTACCTGGAATAGTCGCTATCGCTCGAAACGTGGTAACCACCACAACGGAATTTAACCCAGTCATCGACTATTTGCTCGACCGCGTGATCATTGTTGAGAACCTTAACTATGCGCTCGAACTATGGGAAAGCAGTGACAATCATTCCCAGAACCATCTCTCTCACCCAATGTTTTTTGTTACTCTCGCCGGGGAATATGTTGACGCTGGAGGGATTGTCGGCGTGGGATCAGTCCTCTCATCGATGGGACTTCTACAACGACAGCGTGAAGTTAAAGAAATAGAGACTCAACTTGCAGATGCTCGCACACACGCTGAAACAATACAAAACCTCCTAGCAGAACTAGCCGAGAAAATTCAAGAACATACACAGCAACAACAAGAGCATGAAGCAAATGCCAGAACAGAAGAGATCCAACTAGTGAATCTCAAAAAAGACAAAGAACGGACTGATCATGAGTTGCATCGATCCCACGAAGACCACAAACGACTTACGCAATCCATAGAGACAAATCAACACGCATTATCATCTATTGATCAAGAGCTCACCAATACACATAACCGCAAAGAAACACTCACGCACAATCATCAGACCATAGACAAACTCCTCACCCAACTCCAGCAAGAAGGGCAAGCAAGCGAAGAGGTTCTCCAAACTAACCTTGAACGCGTAAACAACACACGCCTTGCACAACACACATTACTCTCACAACGCGATGGTCTACAATCGGACCTTGAAAACCTAGAACAAGCAACACTTGATCGCAAGGAAAGCAAGGCTCAGCTTGAACAAGAACATTACCGTATGACTGAACAATGGAACTCAGCGCAAGCCGATGCTGCTCAACTTGAAAACTCAATTCATGTATTGAACTCAGAGCTGGAATCTCAAGATACTGCGGTGGCAACAGCACAAGCCAATCTTGACCAAATGACAGCATTCACGCGAACATACAATATCGCATATACAAATACCCAAACAGCCTTAGAGAAGGTTCGTCAGAAACGCAGCGAGCTCGCTGTAAGTCGAGCAGAGCACACTACCAGCCTTGATCACATTGCAACTTTACTCTCCGAGACCTATGAAATATTGACACTGGAAATCTTACAGGAGCAACTTGGAGACATCCGCATCGATGTTGAACAGACGCGCGCCACACTTTCCCAGCAACGACAGCGGCGTGACCGTCTCGGCCCTATTAATCTTGCTGCAGCCGAAGAGGCCCTAGCACTCGACGAACGTTTGTCTTTTCTGACTGCCGAAGAGAATGATCTCATTCAGTCAATCTCCTCACTTGAAGATATCATGACGCGATTGAATGACACCACAAGCCGCCTCTTTCAGGAAACCTTTCACACACTTCGAAAAAACTTTAACGATATCTTTAAACGTCTTTTCGAGGGCGGCATGGCTGACCTTGTTCTTGACGACCCAGACCCCATCACAGCGGGAGTCGACATTGTTGCTCAACCTCCAGGAAAGCGCCTAAAACAACTTTCAGTGCTTTCGGGAGGGGAAAAAGCTCTCACCGCTTTTGCTCTTATTCTTGCAAGTTACTTGATGAGTCCAACTCCTCTCTGTGTGTTGGACGAAACCGATGCACCTCTAGACGACGAGAACATCGCGCGATTTATTAGACTCCTTCAAGAAGTATCATCATCAGCCCAATTTTTGATTATCACGCACAACAAGCAGACCATGACTGCTGCTGATAAACTCTATGGGACTACCATGGCAGAACCAGGTATCACCATCCTCCTTTCTGCATCCCTTGAACACACACGATAGCCCTCCCTAAAACATCTATACCCACTTTACTTGAATACAGACACTTCTTCTTGCTATACTGCGTTCACGCTTGCTCGGGCCTGAGTTCTATTTTCTCTATGATCGCGATAAACGAGTATGGAGTATTGAGAGAATGAGTCTTGTAAACCATTGGGAGGAGCGGAGATTTCTAGTCGCTGCGTCACAACATCCCAAGCAACGGGCCCTTCCAAATTGTGCCTAGCCAGTTTAGAATGTGACTTATGTCGATTGCTTTTGTGCATACTTTAAGTGTGCGTGCCTTTTGCTCAATGAACAGGCACAATCACTCCACAGCCGTCTTGGATAATTTACCCGTGCTAGAGAATAACAGATCCTAAGCTCAAGACATGGAAACTTCAGTAAAAAGCAAGCTTTGGTACTTGAAGCAGGTCAAACTGTTCTCTGATCTCAGCGATGCAGAGATGACTGAGATGGAAAAAATGACCCGGATGGAAGCCTTCAAAAAGAGACAACCAATCTATCTCCCAGGCGACCCAGGCGATTTCGTCTACCTGCTAAAGACAGGGAGGGTAAAAATTTCAAAGATCGGTGACGATGGAAAGGAACTTACACTGGTCATCCTTGAGGCAGGTGAAATTTTTGGAGAACTGGAGATGTTTGAAGAGGTACCCCGGGATACGATTGCTGAGGCACTCGACGATGCCCATATCTGCATGATTCGGCGAGAGGACTTTGAACGACTTCTGAAAAACCAACCTCAATGCAGTTTCAAACTTACCAAACTAATAGGCCTTAGGATGAAACAGATTGAAAACCGTATCGAGGATTTAGTATTCCGAGATGCACCTGCCCGCCTAGCGCAGCTTCTGATTAACCTCTCAACATCCTTTGGCTCTGACACCACAAACGGCCGCACCATCACAACAAAAATGACACACCAAGAACTTGCTAACCTTATAGGAACAACCCGTGAAACAGTAAGCCTCACACTCGGGCAATTCCGGCAATCTGGCCTAATTATCATGGCAAAACGTCAAATTACTATTTTAGATTTAGCTGGTCTGCAACAACTAATATAAACACACCAGTAACAGTTTCCTCACAAATGTTTTCCACCTTTTCCCAACCCGCCTGAGGAATTCCATTGAATTCCATTCCGATTTTTGATCACAATTGACGCACTATGCATGCTTACTTTCGATCTTTCTACTATTCAATCGTTATCGAACGTCCTCTCATCGCCCTATCACTTGTCGCCCTAATTGTCGGATTTTTCGGATTGCATGTTTCGAATTTTAAGCTAGATGCTTCAGCAGAATCTCTCGTCCTCGAAGACGATATCGCTCTCCAAGCTTACAGAGAAATTAGAGAACAATATGGGGCAGATAATTTTCTCATCATTGCTTATCGCCCAATGGAAAGTTTATTGTCTGATGCCACTCTTTCAAACCTCAAATCCCTTCGTGACGCATTAGGCACTATTCCTAGAGTCGAGTCTGTTCTCACCATACTCGACGTTCCTCTCTTACAAAGTCCACAAGTTTCTCTTTCTGAAATGACTTCAAAAATCAGAACATTGGAGAGCCCAGGAATTGATAAAGGCCTTGCCTGGAAAGAGTTTTTGGAGAGCCCAATCTATCGAAACCACCTCGTCAGCCCAGATGGAAAAACGACCGCCATCCTTGTAAATTTGCACCGCGACGAGCAATACCACTCCCTTCTCCAGCAACGCAACCATCTCCGGAATAAACAACACAAGATCGGCCTAAACACGGATGAAGCCTCTGAACTCGCTACAATCATTGACGCGTTCACTATCTCCCATACAGAGGCAATCAAACGAGAACGCCATGAAATCGAGACAATACGAAACATCATGGAAGACCACACTGACCATGCCAAGATGTACTTGGGTGGTATTTCTATGATTACAGCAGACATGATTAGTTTTATCGAACACGACCTAGTCGTGTTCGGTGTGGGTGTTCTTGGATTCTTGATCCTCATACTCACATTATTCTTCAGGAAAACACGCTGGATAGTGCTCCCAATGACCTGTTGCGTAATCACTGTATTGGTCATGGTCGGCATGCTCGGATTGCTCGACTGGAAAGTGACCGTTATCTCATCAAACTTTATATCACTTCTTCTTATTATCACCATGTCACTTTCCATCCACCTCATTGTCCGTTTTCGAATTCTTCAAGCAGAGTTTCCTAAAAACACTCAGAAAACATTAACGTACCAAACCATAAAAATTATGGCCAAGCCATGTTTTTATACCGCAATTACAACAATCGTGGCTTTTGGATCTCTCGTCGTCAGTGGAATACGCCCGGTCATAGATTTTGGTTGGATGATGTCAATAGGCATTTCTCTCGCGTTTGTCC
>CEQE01054807.1_pt1 | contig 12808 bp, 9 predicted proteins | sample 356201 | NCBI WGS metagenome assembly CEQE01 (sample SAMEA2619970, study PRJEB7988) | marine metagenome | biome: marine biome (ENVO:00000447); feature: mesopelagic zone (ENVO:00000213) & marine oxygen minimum zone (ENVO:01000065); material: "saline water (ENVO:00002010), including plankton...
TTACCGAGCCTGACTAAACCGTCCGGGAAACCGGGGGAAGACCAAGGCTCCCGTAACCGTTTGAAAGTAAAGGCCGATCAAACCAAAAGCGCATGTCATCAAAGAGTTACGATGACCGGCCTCAACGACACAGTCTGCTATCCTGCTCGGACGCTGAGCGTCAGTGCTCTCGCCGTCCTCCAACGGACATGCCGACAGACTTCGAACGGGTCTCCAGCCGCCGGAACGCGACCGTCGGCGCCTTTCGCACGGCCGCCGCGCCCCGCGTGGCTGACGCACCGATGCTCCTCGACGGCCGGCACCTCGTGGAGGACGCCAGGCGCGCGGGCGTCGCCGTCACCCTGGCGGCCGTCATGGCGTCGCGTCTGGAGGCAGACGCTAGCCTGGCGGCGCTGGCCTCCACCATCGCGGGCGAAGGCACCCGCGTGCTCAGCGTCACCGACGACGTGATGGACGCGATCAGTCCGGTGTCATCGCCGTCGGGCATCGTCGCTCTGGCCGGGCGGCCCACGATCTCGCTTGACGATGTCCTGGCCCGATCGCCGCAACTGGTCGTCGGACTCGTGGACCTGCAGGATCCGGGTAACGTCGGCGCCGTCATCCGGACGGCTGACGCCGCCGGCGCGGGCGGCGTCGTCGCGTCCGGCCACTGCGCCGACCCGTACGGCTGGAAGGCCCTGCGCGGGGCGATGGGTGGCACGTTCAGGGTGCCGGTCGCGCAGGTGCCGGACCCGAGCGCGGTCGTCACCGAGGCCCGCGCGAAGGGCCTGACCATCGTTGCGACAGCGCCTCAGGGCGGGACGCCGCCGTGGGCGATGACGCTCACCCAGCCCGCCCTCGTCCTCATCGGCGGCGAGGGTGCCGGCTTGCCGACGGCGCTGGTGGCCGCCGCGGATGAGACCCTGTCGATCCCGATGCCGGGCGGTGCGGAGTCTCTGAATGCCGCCGCGGCAGCCGCGGTCGTGGTCTACGAGTCGGTTCGACAGCGTCGCGGCGATGACTCCCCGGCGGCGCCGGAGCCGGCGCCATGAAGACAGGCGAACTCTTCACCGACCCGACGCCGACCGGCCCGGCAACTCCGTCGCCCCTCGCCGAGCGGATGCGCCCGCAGTCGTTCGACGAGTTCGTCGGCCAGCGCGACCTGCTCGCGCCGGGACGCCCGCTGCGCCAGGCGATCGAGCACGATACGCTTCAGTCGATCATCCTCTGGGGCCCGCCCGGCACCGGCAAGACGACCGTCGCGCGCCTGATCGCGGCCACCACGCAGGCGCACTTCATCGCCTTCAGCGCCGTCCTGGCCGGGATCAAGGAGATCAAGGCGGTCATGGCCGAGGCCGAGGAGGCCCGCCGTCGGCTGGGTCGACGGACGATCGTCTTCGTCGACGAGATCCACCGGTTCAACAAGGCGCAGCAGGACGCGTTCCTGCCGCGCGTGGAGGCGGGCGACATCACGCTCGTCGGCGCGACGACGGAAAACCCGTCGTTCGAGGTCAACGCCGCGCTGCTGTCGCGCTCGCGGGTCTTCGTCCTCAAGACGCTGCAGGAAGAGGACCTGGCCGCCATTCTCGCCCGGACGCTCGACGACGCCGACCGCGGCCTCGGCGGCCGGGGGCTGGCAGCCACGCCCGAGGCGTTGCAGGCTATCGTCCGCCATGCCAACGGCGACGCGCGCGTCGCGCTGAACCTGCTGGAACTTGCCTCTGCGCTCGCTCGAGGTGACGCGGCGAAAGGCGCCGCGACTTCACCGAAGACCATCGACGGCCCGATGCTGGCCGATCTGCTCCAGCGCCGCGCCCTGCTGTACGACAAGGGCGGCGAGGAGCACTTCAATCTCATCTCCGCGCTCCACAAATCGTTGCGCAACAGCGACGCCGATGCCACGGTGTACTGGCTGGCCCGGATGGTCGAGGCGGGTGAGGATGCCATGTACATCGCGCGGCGCCTCGTGCGGTTTGCTTCCGAGGACGTCGGCAACGCGGACCCGCGAGCGTTGACGATCGCCGTCGCCGCCAAGGACGCCGTGCATTTCCTGGGCATGCCCGAAGGCAACACGGCGCTCGCACAGGCCGCGCTCTACTTGGCCACCGCACCCAAGAGCAACGCCGTCTACACGGCCTACAATCGCGCCGCCGCGGACGCGCACGACCGAGCCGCGGAGCCCGTGCCGCTGCACCTGCGCAACGCGCCTACGAAGCTGATGAAATCGCTCGACTACGGGAAGGACTACCGCTACGCGCACGACGAACCCGACGGCGTCGCGGCAATGGACTGCCTGCCGGAGAGCCTCGCGGACCGGCGTTACTACCGGCCGTCGTCGCACGGCCTCGAACCCAAGATCGCCGAACGGCTCGCCGAATTGCGTCGGCTGAAGAAGAAGGCCTGAGCTAGTAGCGGGCGATGTCGCGCAGGTCCGGAAGCATGGCGATGAACGCGTCGAAGATCCTCGGATCGAAGTGTCGTCCGCGCTCCGCCCGAAGCATCGCCAGGGCTTCCCCCTCAGGCAGCGCCGGCCGGTAGATTCGGTCGTGGATCAGCGCGTCGTACACGTCGAGCACGGCGACCACCTGGGCGGCCTCCGGAATCGCCGACCCGGAAAGGCCCCGCGGGTAACCCCCTCCGTCCCACCGTTCGTGATGACTGAGCGCGATCGACTCGGCCATCTGGATGGCGCTCACACTGGAACCGGAGAGCATCTCGGCGCCGATCGTGGTGTGTCGCTTGACGACGTCGAATTCGGCGGAGGTCAGCGATCCCTTCTTCAGCAGCACCTCGTCCGGAATCGCGATCTTCCCCACATCGTGCATCGGCGCCGCGAGACGGATATCCGCCATCGCCGCGAGACCCCACCCGAGCGCTTCCGCCAGGGTTTCAGCGTAGAGGCCGATCCGCCGCACGTGCGCGCCGGTCGTCTCGTCGCGATACTCGGTCGCGCCGACCAGACGCTCGCAGAGTTCCTCCTCGCGACAGCGGATGTCCGCGGTCCGCTCGCGCACCTGCTCTTCCAGTCGGTGCTGGAACGTCGCGCTCTCGAGGGTCAGCCGGCGCCGTTCGAGGGCGTTGGCCACGTTGATGAGAATTTCGTTCCGCTCGAGCGGCTTGACGACGTAGCCGTACGCCCCGAGCTTCAGGCATTCGTTCGCGATCTCCGGATCGTCGACGCCGGTCACCATGATGACCGCGAGATCGGGCTTGCTCGTCCGCGCCGTTCGCAGCAACTCGATGCCGGACATGCCCGGCATCAGCATGTCAGCGACCATCAGATCACTGTGTTCACCCTCGAGCGCCTCGAGCGCCGCGGCGCCACTGCCGACCATCCGGCACTTGTAGCCGTCCGCGGCCAACCACCGGCAGGTCAGATGGCAAATGAGCTGCTCGTCGTCAACAACAAGAATCTTGTGCGCCTGCGGTATCACGGCCATGGCAGTGTCGGCGGAGGTCGCCGGTATCGGTCGATCCACGGACCGATTCTTAACGCACGAAGAGTGCCAGGCTGGCGCTAGGCTAATGTCTTGATACGACAGCGGTTCGTCGCCGGCCGCTGTGCGCACGCCTGTGCGGTCGCGGACCCGGGCGCACGGGTGCAGGCGGTTGAGGCTGTCTCCGGCTAGCCCTTCGCGACAGGCCGGACGAGCAACCACCCGACGATGAACGCCGCGACGCCGCCCGCGAAGGTTCGTGGACTCGGGCCGAGCGGCCCGGCATCGACGACCGCGAACAGCAAGATCGACATCCCCAGCAGCTGCAGGAAGCGCCCTGCGTAGTACGCCGTCCAGCGCATCAGTCCCCCGGCCTCACGCCCGATCGAAGCTCCGCTCGATCTCGTGCCGTCCCAGACGGAGCAGGACCGGCCGTCCGTGGGGGCAGACCGTGGAGTACGCCGTGCGACCCAGCTCGTCGAGGATGTGCCGCATCTTGTCCGGCGTGAGGGCATCGTTCGCTTTGACCGCCGCGTGGCACGCCGTGGTCGCCGCGATCCGGCGTAGCGCCTCCTCGACGCGCTGCCCCGAGTCGAAGCCGTCGAGGTCGTCCGCCAGCGCACGGATCGTCGCCTCGCAGCCAGCCAGATCCAGCAGCGCCGGCACGGCCCGGACCCGCACGTCATCCCCGCCGAACTCCTCGACCTCGAAGCCAAGCCGGTCCAACGCCTCCACGTGTGCGGCCAGCGCCTGGCGCTGGCCGGCCGACAGTTCGATCAACAGCGGCTCGAGCAGACGCTGGCTCTCCAGGCGGCCAGAACCCAGGCGCTCCATCACCCGCTCGAACAGCACACGCTCGTGCGCCACGTGCTGGTCGACCACGACGATCCCCTCGTCGTCGACCGCGATGATGAACGTGTCGCGAAACTGCCCCAGCGCGATCATCGGCTTCACGCCCGTATCGGTTTGGAGTGCCGGCGCGGCCGGCTCCCGGACGAACGCCGCGGTCACGGGCGCCCAGCGGCTCGGAATCGACGCCCCGGCCATCACGCCGGGAATCGCCCGGGCCTGTGGCTCGCCCGACCGCGGCGCCACCGCCTGGAACTGCAGTTCGGGTGCCCCGCCCTCCCCGAGCGCCTCGCCGAGCGCCCGGCGGAGCACCTCGTGCACCAGCGACTGCTCGAGAAACCGCACCTCGGCCTTCATCGGGTGCACGTTCACGTCGACGCGGTCGGCGGGCATCTCGATGAAGAGATGGACTTCGGGGCTGCGTTCCTTGATCGTCGCGCGGCTGTAGGCGGTGATGATGGCGTGCGCGATCGTCCGATCCTTCACGATCCGGCGGTTGACGAAGATGTTCTGCGGCCCGCGGACCGGCCCCGTCGAGCCATGCTCGGCCAGCGCCGCGATGTACCCGCTGACCCGGAGGCCGCCGGCCTCCTTCCGCACCTCGATCAGATCCGGACGATCACCGTAGAGCTGATAGAACCGCTCGGCGAAGTTCTCGGCCGGCGCGCACCGCAGCACCTGGCGTCCGGCGCTGGTCAGGCTGAATCCGACCTCTGGATACCCGAGCGCCAGCTGGGTCACGAGTTTCGAGATACGCGCCGACTCGGCGGAATCCGACTTCAGGAACTTCCTGCGAGCCGGGAGGTTGTAGAAGAGGTCGGCGATCTCGATCTGCGTCCCTTCGGGCGCACCCGTTTCGCGCACCGACGCCGTGACCCCGGCGTTGACCTCAATCAGCGTCCCGGTCGCTTCCCCACGGGCCCGCGTCCGCAGGGTGAGGTGACAGACCGACGCGACGCTCGGCAGCGCCTCGCCGCGAAATCCCAGGGTGTGGATCGCGCTGAGGTCGCTTGCGCTCGCGAGCTTGCTCGTGGCGTGCCGCTCGAGCGCGAGGACGGCGTCGTCAGCCGTCATCCCCTCGCCGTCGTCCTCGACACGAATGAGCTTCTTGCCGCCCAGCTCGGTCGTGATGGCGATGCGCTTGGCGCCGGCATCCAGGGCGTTCTCGACGAGCTCCTTCACCGCCGAGGCCGGCCGCTCGACGACCTCACCCGCGGCGATCTGGCTGGCCAGCTCTGTCGACAGGCGGTTGATTTTCGCCATGGCGAGGTGATGGATGACGGCCGCCGGATCGAAGCGCCCGGCGCGTCACGCCTTCCCGAGCGCGGCCCGGGCGGCGGCCAGCCGCGCGACCGGAATCCGATAGGGCGACGCGCTCACGTAGTCGAGGCCGACCTCCGCGAAGAAGTGCACCGAGGCGGCGTCGCCGCCGTGCTCCCCGCAGATGCCAATCTTCAGATCCGGACGTGCTCGCCGGCCGCGCTCGACGCCGATCTGCACCAGCTCACCGATCCCCACCGTGTCGATCGACTGAAACGGATCGCGTTCCATGATCTTGCGGTCCTGATAGATGCGGAGGAAGCGGCCCGCGTCGTCGCGCGAGAAGCCGTATCCCATCTGGGTCAGATCGTTCGTGCCGAAAGAGAAGAACTCGGCCTCGGCGGCGATCTCGCCGGCGACGAGGGCGCCGCGGGGCACCTCGATCATCGTGCCGACGAGATAGCGCACGCGCTGGGCCTCCTTGGCCATCGTCTCCTCGGCCACCCGATCCACGATCGCCTTCTGGTCACGAAACTCCCTGGCGTCGCCGACCAGGGGGATCATGATCTCCGGAATCACCTCATCACCCTCGGAGGCGAGCCGGCACGCGGCCTGGATGATCGCCCGGGTCTGCATCTCAGTGATCTCGGGATACGTGATGCCGAGGCGGACGCCGCGGTGCCCGAGCATCGGGTTGAACTCGTGGAGTTGCTCGACCCGCCGCAGCACCTTGCGCTTGGCCTCGATCGCTTTCCCCTTCTCACCCCGCACCTCCGCCACGGCCAGCTCGACCATCAGTTCCTCGCGTTTCGGCAGAAACTCGTGCAGCGGCGGGTCGATCAGGCGGATCGTGACCGGCTGGCCCTTCATCGCCTTGAAGACGCCGTAGAAATCCTCGCGCTGGAACGGCAACAGTTCCTTCAGCGCGGCGCGCCGGCTTCGCTCCGTCTCGGCCATGATCATCCGCTGGACGATCGGAATCCGCCCCTCGCCGAAGAACATATGCTCCGTTCGACAGAGGCCTATGCCCTCCGCGCCGAACGCCAGGGCGATCTTGGCCTGGTCGGGTTGATCCGCGTTCGCCCTGACCCCCAGAGTTCGATGCGCGTCGGCCCAGCCGAGGAGTTTCTCGAATCGCTGGTAGATATCGGACCGCTTCGCCTTGAGCTTGCCCGCGAGCACCTGGAGAATCTCGCTCGGCTTCGTCGCGGCCTGGCCAATCTTCACTTCACCGATCAGGCCATCGAACGACAGGTAGTCACCCTCACGCACCTCGTGCCGGCCGATCCGAAGACGCCCCTTCGACTCGTCGATCTCCAACTCGCCGGCTCCGACGACCGACGGCTTCCCCATCTGCCGCCCGACGACGGCCGCGTGAGAAGTCATCCCCCCGGTGGCCGTCAGCACGCCCTGTGCCGCGTACATTCCGTGGATGTCATCTGGCGCCGTTTCCTTGCGCACCAGAAGCGCCGGCCGGCCCTCGCGGGAGCGGGCGACCGCGTCGTCGGCCGTAAAGACGACCTCCCCCGACGCCGCGCCGGGCGAGGCCGGCAGGCCGCGCGTGGCGACCGGCAGCGCGGCCCACGCCTTGGGATCGAAGACCGGCGCCAGCAGCTGCGTCAAAGACTCCGGGTCGACGATGCCGATCGCCTCCTTCGCCGAGATCCGCTTCTCGGCCACCAGATCGGTCGCGATGACGACCGCCGCATGGCCGGTCCGCTTGCCGCTCCGGGTCTGCAGCATGAACAGCTGCTCGTCCTCGATGGTGAACTCGAAGTCCTGCACATCGCGGTAGTGGCGTTCGAGCCGAGTGGTGATCTCACGAAGTTGCGTGTAGGCACGCGGCAGCACCCGTCGAAGCTCGGCGATCGGCTCCGGTGTCCGGATGCCCGCCACGACGTCCTCGCCCTGCGCGTTGATCAGGAACTCGCCGTAGAACTCCTTCTTACCGGTCGCCGGATTACGCGTGAACCCGACGCCCGTCGCCGACCGGTTGCCAGTGTTGCCGAAAACCATCTGCTGCACGTTGACGGCCGTGCCGATGTCTTCAGGAATGTCGTAGATGCGGCGGTACTCGGTCGCCCGCGGGTTGTGCCACGAGCGGAACACCGCGTCGCGGGCCATTCGCAGCTGCTCATGCGGATCCTGCGGAAACTTGCGGCCGGTCTTCCGCTTCACGAGCCGCTTGTACCGATCGACGATCGTCCGCAGCGCCTTCTCCGAGAGCGCCGTATCCTGGCGGACACGCTTCTCCCGTTTGACCCGATCGAACACGGCGTCGAAGGTGTCCTTGGGGATGTCGAGAACGACGTTCCCGAACATCTGGATGAAGCGGCGGTAGCTGTCGGCGGCGAAGCGGCCGTTCTTCGTCCGGCGCTTCAGACCCTCGACCGCCTCGTCGTTCAATCCTAGGTTCAGAATGGTGTCCATCATGCCGGGCATCGAGAACTTCGCTCCGGACCGGACGGACACCAGCAGGGGGCTGTCGCTCGAGCCGAGTTGCGCGCCGGCGACGCGCTCGAGCCGTGCGAGATACTGCATCATCTCGCGGTCGACGGTCCCCGGGACCTTTTCGCCCCGCGCGTAGTACGCGCCGCAGACGTCGGTCGCGATCGTGAACCCCGGCGGCACTGGCAGGCCGGCATTGGTCATCTCCGCGAGGCCGGCGCCCTTGCCACCCAGCACGTCCTTCAAGTCGCGATGCCCCTCGGCCTTGCCGCCGCCGAAGAAGTAGACGTGCTTCTTCCCTTGGGGCCCCTTCGCCTTCGTCCGGCGCGTCGCCGGCGCAGCGGCCCGGGTGCGTGCCCCCCGGCCTCGGCCCTCTGCCCTCGAACGCTTCCTGGTCGTCTTCGCCACTGTCCTGGTCCCTAGGTGTGTCGCGGCCGACGGCTCACCCTTCCGGGTCCGCGACGATCTCCGAGATGTCCCCCAACTGCAGAATCAACCGCTCCAGCCGCTTCATCAGCCTGAGCCGGGCGGTCCGAACGACCGGATCATCCACCATGACGAAGACGTCCGTAAAGAACCGATCGACGGCAGGCCCGAATTTCGCCGCCTCGGCGAAGCCCAGACGAAAATCTTGGCTGCTCGCCATGACCTCGTCGATGACCGGTTGCCGGGCCTCGATTTCCTTCACCAGCTCGCGCTCGGCATCCTCCGTCAACACCGTGCCGAGGTCGGGCCCCGCCGCCTCGGCCGCCTCGTGGTCCGCATCCGACAACTCGCACGCGATGTTGCGAACCCGTTTGAACGCCACCGCGAGCTGTTTGAAGTCGCTCGACTCGGTGAACTCCGGTAGCACCTCGAGCTTCCACCTGGCCTCGAGCGGCCGCACCGCGGCCCCCGCCGCACCGGTCACGGCCCGAATGTTCCGGATGTCGTGGCCACGCTGCTCCAGCACGTACTGGAGCCGTTCGAGCATGAAGGCGACCACGGCCTCGGAAAGCTGGGCGTCTGTGCGCCACGCCTCGAACGGCCGCGCGGCCGCGTCGAGCAGTTCACTGCACGAGGTCCGTGCCGTGACGCCGGTCAGTTCGGGCAGGTCGATCAAGATCCTGAACACGCCGTGCGCCTGGCGGCGCAGCCCGAACGGGTCACGTGAGCCGGTCGGCCGCTCGCCCGCGCAGAACAGGCCGACGATCGTGTCGAGCTTGTCGGCCAGCGCAACCGCGGCCCAGGTCACAGCGCCGGCGCCAAGGTCCGCCTTGGCCGGAGCCGCGGTGGGCTCCGGGCTCACCGGCAGGTAGTGGTGGTAGATCGCCTGCCAGACCGGCTCGGGCAACTGCTGCTCGCGCGCATAGATCCCGCCCATCACGCCCTGCAGTTCGGCGAATTCCCCGACCATCTCGGTAGCCAGATCGGCCTTGGCCAGACGCGCCGCCGACCGGGCGTCTGCGCGCGCGTCGTCGCGACCGAGGACGTCGCGCGCGATCCAGCCGGCCAGTTCCTCCATCCGATCAGACTTTTCGCGATAGCTGCCCAGGCGCTTGTGGAACAGCACCGTCGCCAGGCGCTCGAACCGTGACTCGAGCGGCACCTTGCGATCGGCCTCCCAGAAGAACCTCGCATCGCGCAGGCGCGCGGCCAGCACGCGCTCGGCGTTTCGCGAGACGCGCTCCGCGTTCTCCGGCGCCGTGTTCGTGACGGCCAGAAACGACGGCGCCAGGCCGTTCTGGCGGGCCGCCACGGGGAAGAAGTGCTGGTGGTGAATCATTGTCCTGGCCAGGACCTCACCGGGCAGCTCGAGAAATGCTTCGTCGAACCCGCCGGCCACAACCATCGGAAATTCGACCAGGTCGGGGACTTCCTCGACGAGCGCTGCCAGCGTCGGTGACGCGAGATCCACGGCGCCACCGCACTCCTCGGCCCGCGCGACGAGCGCGCTCCGGATCTTCTCGAGACGCGCAGCGCGGTCCAGCACGACGTACCGTTCGGCGAGCGCCGCGCGATGGTCCGCAATCGAGTGCACCGTCACCGGCTCGCCCGCGCCGGGCCCGAGGAACCGATGCCCGAAGGTCACGTTGGACGCCTCGACGACCGCCACGTCTGCGCCCTCCGCCGCGGAGGTCCGCCCGATCGTGAACGGGACGATCCGGCCATCGAGCAGGAACACGAGCCATCGGATCGGTCGACCGAACGGTAGCTCGCCCTTGCCATCGTCGAGCTGCGCATCCCACTGCATCTGCTTCGGAAACGTGAGGTCGCGCAGAGTGGCGGCCAGCACCGCCGGGAGCACCTCGATCGTCGGCAGCCCGGCCTCGTGACGCTGGTGTGCGAGGTAGCGCCCCTTCGGCGTGTCGACCTCGACAAGCGCCGCGACCTCGACCCCGTGCTTCCGCGCGAATCCCGCCGCGGCCTTGGTCGGAGTCCCGTCGGGCTTGTAGCCCGCCGACACGGGCGGCCCGGTGACCAGTTCCTCGAGATCTTCCTGGCCCGCGGCGACGCCCTCCGCCGTGACGACGAGGCGTCGGGCCGTGCTGCACGCGCTCGGCGCCGAGGCGGCGACACGGGCCTCCGTGAGCCGCTGCTGTAGGTGCCGCGCGAGGTCGCGCGTCAGCCGAGGCAGCCAGCCCGCGGGCATCTCCTCGCAGCCGATCTCGATCAGCAGCTCCCCGCCGCTCCCCGAATCGCCCCTAGTCATCCGCATCGTCCTCGGTCGACACCCCGGAGTACGCCCGTGCGATCGCGACGGCGAGCTGGCGCACCCGAAGAATGTAGGCGGTGCGCTCGGTGACGCCGACGCCACTGCTCGCGTCGAGCACGTTGAAGACATGCGAGCACTTGAGGCAATAGTCCAGCGCGGGCAGCACCAGCCGCGACTCGAGGAGCGTCGTAGCGAACGCGTGATATCGATCGAACAGCTCGCGGTGGAAGGTCGCGAACTCGCCGGGAGGCTGGTCGACTTGCCCGAAGACGTACTTCGACTGTTCGACCTCCTCCTGCTGTCGCACGGCACCATACTTCACGCCAGGCGCCCACTCGAGATCGAAGACGTTGTCGACGCGCTGCAACTGCATGGCGATCCGTTCGAGGCCGTACGTAATCTCCGTGGAGATCGGCGAGAGCACCTGCCCACCCGCCTGCTGAAAGTACGTGAATTGCGTAATCTCCTGGCCGTCGAGCATGACCTGCCAGCCGATCCCCCAGGCCCCCAGCGTCGGCGACTCCCAGTTGTCTTCCTCGAACCGAACGTCGTGGGCGCCGCAGTCGATCCCGCACGCCTCGAGGCTCTCGAGATACAACTGCTGCGAGCGGTCGGGCGCCGGCTTGAGGATCACCTGGAACTGGTGGTGCTTGAACAGCCGGTTCGGGTTCTCGCCGAAGCGGCCGTCCGCCGGCCGCCGGGAGGGCTGCACGTAGGCCACCCGCCACGGCGACGGGCCGAGCACCCGCAGAAACGTCTCGGGGTGCATCGTGCCGGCGCCGATCTCGAGGTCGAGCGGTTGATGGATCAGGCAGCCGCGGGAAGCCCAGTAGCTGGACAGCGTGGCGATGAGGTCTTGGAGAGTCACAAATGGCCGTATCGAACGTCGGAGCGCCGCCGCACCGCCTTCAGTGCCGGAGCTCCTTCAGCACGCGCATCGACTTCAGTTCCTTCTCGAGGTGGGTCGTAATCAACACATGGTGGGCGGCCTCGAGTTCACGCCCCACCCGAACCGACCACGACAGGTCGCCGAGGCTCGACGGCCGCGCACGGGCCGCCTCGCGAAGAAACGCGATCGACGCCGGCGACAACGCCGGGCCCTGCGACCCGCCCAAGCACCCGGGACAGAGAAACAAGGCGTCACGGGCAGACAGCCGCGCGCCATCGTCCTGGAGGTCCGCCCCGCATCCATGACAGGCGAGCACCGACGGATACACGCCCTGCAGCCGGAGGAGCCAGTACTCGAAGTACCGCGCCAATCGCTCCGTCGGGGTGCCCACGACCATCGCCTCAATCACCGATGCACCCAGCCGGTACAGCCGCTCATTCGGATCTGCTTCGGGCGCCCACTCGTCGATCAGCTCGGCGAAGTACCCGACGTAGGTCAGGGCGTCCGGATCCAGGGCCGACCACGGCGACCGCAACATCTCGACATCGTTGACGCGCACGAGATCCCGATGTTCCCGTTCGTAGTAGGACACCTGCACGTGCGTCAACGGCTCCAGCGCACCGACGAAGCGCGACCGCGTCTTCCGGGCACCCTTCGCCACCCCCCGCTTCTTGCCGCGATCGCTCGTCAGGAAGACCACGATTCGGTCGGCCTCCCCCAACCGGTAGGTGCGCAACACGAGCGCCTCCGAAGTGAACTGCGGCATGACCAGTCGCCGAGCGGCCGGCAGGCCTGGTCGACCGACCGCTCCCCAACGCGCCGTATTCTAGCAGCCGAAAGGGGTTGGCCGCAGCCTGGGACGGCGGCGCTGGCGCCTCGACTCTCGATGCCGTTCGGCGAGTGCACGGCCACCGGCTAGCGGAGGTAGCTCAGGAACACCGTCGCCAGCCCGAGAAACGACAGGAAACCGAACACGTCGGTCAAGGTCGTGATGAAGACCGACGAGGCCAGCGCCGGATCGACGTTCAGCGCCCGCAGCACGATCGGAATCAGCGTGCCCGCCATCGCCGCCACGAGCATGTTCAGGACCATGGCCAGGCCGAGAATCATCCCGAGGAACGGGTCGCCCTGCATCGCCCAGGCGATCCCCGCCGCGAGCAGGCCGAGCACGAGCCCGTTGCCCAGCCCGATGAGCATTTCCTTCACCAGCGCCTTGCGAGAATTCCCCCAGGTCAACTCGCCCAGCGCGAT
>CEQE01148855.1_pt1 | contig 12785 bp, 13 predicted proteins | sample 356201 | NCBI WGS metagenome assembly CEQE01 (sample SAMEA2619970, study PRJEB7988) | marine metagenome | biome: marine biome (ENVO:00000447); feature: mesopelagic zone (ENVO:00000213) & marine oxygen minimum zone (ENVO:01000065); material: "saline water (ENVO:00002010), including plankton...
GGTTGCATGGTCGAAAATTGAATTGGGCTGGCTGATGCCTGTATTGTTGACAGCGGATACCGTTGGACTACAACTGGCACCCGTTGAAACTAATCCTGTTGTCTATCAGATTGATCACACCAACGATAATTCTGAGTACTTCCTCCTTGAAAACAGGCAGAAAATCGGATTTGACCAGAATATGTTCAACAGCGGACTTTTGATCTGGCATATTGATACGCAGCTCACCTCCGGTTGGGGACCCAATAACAATGAACCTCATTACGGTGTGGGACTTGAACAGGCGGATGGTCTGTATCATCTGGAAAACGGGATGAACAGGGGAGATGGCGGTGATCCATTCCCCGGAAATACCAATAGCCCGACTTTTGATGATGATACCATTCCAAACTCCCACAGTTATTATTTTGTGCCTTCACTTATTTCTGTGGACAACATTACACTTGTGGATTCATTTGCTGTAGTAGATATCCGAATGGGAACAGATCAAATCATTTCTGCCGATGCAGGAACAGGACAGGGCGCAGCGTGGGATACCGGTTCAGTATCCATAACGTTGGATAACGACTATGATATAATAGAATTTGAATGCATCATTAAGGATAATCCCAATAAATTGATACTCACTAATGTTGAATTGACCGGGAGAACGGAAGGAATGACCCTTGAATTTGTAGAGATGGAGAACGGCTTTGCCAGAGTACATTTAACAGAAGGCATTATTGAATCTGGATTCGGCGCTATTTTTACAATGGAATACTTCTGTAATTCCGGGACAGCACAGGATGTTGAATTGGAAATGATTGATGCAGACGCATTTAATGTTAACGGAGAGGAACTGGCTGTTTCTTTGAACAATGGTACATTTTATATCTATGCTGAAACACAGGTTTTGGCTGTTGAAGATTTGGGAGGTTCACCGGGGTCTGTAGTAGGTATTCCTTTAAAGTTGGAAAATACCGTACCGTTGTCACTCATTTCATTCCGGTTGACGGATCAGCCCGATGTATTTTCGTTGTATGCTGAACCCTATGAAGATACCAATAGCAATAACCAATATGATGAAGGCGAACCGTTCACCGACACTAACAATGATGGAACCTGGACGGATGTGGTAACCCTTGATGGACGGCTCGATTCTGATTGGGATGTTTCCGCTGGTGATGCAGGGGGGCAAATCATGTTCACTGCCGTGAACTGGCTGACTCCCCTTGATCCGGGACAGGAATCCCTTTTAACGTTAAATGTGGAGGTATCTCCTGATGCAAATGAAGGAAATTCAGTTTTACTCTTTTCAAATATCTTAATGATTGATCTCTTCGGGAACAACAATGTGGTTGTTATGGGTGAACCGGGGACATTTACCGTGACCTCCGCTTCGGTGGATGATTCGGAATTCCTACCCAACCAATTTGCGCTTTATCAGAATTATCCCAATCCGTTTAATCCTGTGACCACAATCAGCTATGACCTTCCTGTTGATTCAGATATTATGTTAACGATTTACGATTTAAAAGGGAGAGTGATAAATGAATTGATAACGGGTACAATGGAATCTGGTAAACATTCAGTAATCTGGGATGCAACAGAGGTATCAAGTGGAGTTTATATTTATCAGTTGACCAGCAAGCTTGGGCAATTGACACAAAAATTGGTCGTGTTGAAATAGCTACTATACCTCACCCCTTTTACAGTTCTTCCTTTTACAACTCGATAATTGATCCCCTCTCCTTGAGGAGAGGGGTAGCAATGAGCATCTGTTTACAATAGAATGATTTTGGGGTGAGGTTTAAAAGGGGTGCGACATAGGTATCAAGTGGAGTTTACATTTAAAGGATACGATCAGAATATCCCTGGTATTTTTATTTTCAACCAGCCTCTTGATTAAATACGAAGGAAGTGTTAAATTCAGTACTAAATAAGGTGTCATAATGAATACAATCGAAGCACAGGAGATTAAAAGACGTGGAATCAGTTCCGTAGATGAATCGCTGGGAAACGGCCCCGTTCATGTAATTAAAAACAACAAACCGCAATATGTGGTTATGAGTGAATCCCAATATGAGGATCTGACTAACGAAAAGGATGAGGATAGTATAAACCGGATTAGAGAGTCTCTCGAGGATTACAAAATTGGCAGAACAGAAAAATTTAGTTCTTTTGAAGAATTGATGAAGGAGATTCGCTCATCGGAGACCAGGTAGTCTATTCCATTATTGCTACCAAAAGGTTCCTCAAAACAGCAAAAAAGTTTTTCCGAAAACATCCCGATCTTGAGGAGAGATTTCAACAAGTTGTTAACTTGCTGCAAATGAATCCTTTTTCATCGTCACTGAGATTACATCCGTTGAAAGGTGATTTGATGGGACTCCATGCTGTACGGTTAACCTATCGCTACAGAATAACCATTATTGTCAGAATTGTTGCAAAAGAAATTGTGATGATAGATATTGGAAGGCATGAGGATGTCTACAGGTAAGATTTTCTTTGTGTCTTAGTGGAGATAATATAAAGCTTAAATCTCTCTTTTTTGCTCACTGATTTGTCGGTACATTCACCGTCAATTATGGGTGCGCAAACGACTCAAAAAATAAAGTGGGAAACGGTTATCGGGCTTGAGGTCCATGCACAACTTTCCACCAAGACGAAAATGTTCTGCGGATGTAAGAATGAGTATGGAGCGCCACCCAATACGAATGTCTGTCCTGTCTGTCTAGGCCTGCCGGGGTCACTTCCCGTTACCAATGAAAAAGCCATTGTTTACGCCTTAAAGCTGGGATTAGCTCTCGGATGTGAAATACGAATGTTTTCCCGATTCGAGAGGAAAAATTATTTTTATCCCGATTTGCCCAAAGGATATCAGATATCTCAATTTGAAGAACCGCTCTGCGATGGTGGAGTTGTCACTATCAGGGAAAATGGCAAATTAAAGGAAATTAAACTTACCAGAATTCATCTTGAAGAAGATGCGGGAAAATCCATTCATTCCGAAAACGGGACAGGAACAAAAGTAGATTTCAACCGGTGTGGTGTCCCATTGGCAGAAATTGTCAGCGAACCGGTTATTCATTCACCTGCCGAAGCCCGGAGATATCTGATGAGGTTGAAGCAGGTCCTTCAGTATCTTGATATCTGCGACTGCAATATGGAGGAGGGGAATTTGAGGTGCGATGCTAACATTTCTCTCCGGCTCGCTGGTGAAGATGAGTTTGGCGTGAGAACAGAAATGAAAAATATGAATTCATTCAGAGGTGTTGAAAGAGCTCTTGCCTATGAGATTAAAAGGCAGGCAGAAATTCTCGATAACGGAGGAAAGATCGAACAGGCAACACTTCTTTGGAATGAAGAAAAGCAAATTGCTGAAATCATGCGAAGCAAGGAATTTGCCCACGATTACCGGTATTTCCCCGACCCTGATCTGGTCCCTATCGTTATTGATGACGATCAATTAAAGAATTTGAAAAAGAGTTTGGGCAAGCTGCCCCATGAAAAAGAAAACACCTTAATTGAATCGTATGGGTTAAGGGAAGAGGATGCAGTCATCATTGCTTCTGATAGTAATCTTGCTGACTATTTTGAAGACATTGTAAAACAGGGAGCCAAACCGGAAGAAACGGCGAAATGGGTTCTGGGTCAGGTACTCAGAAAATTAAAGAAAGATAATATAACAATTCTGGAATTCACCATTGAAGCAAACCGTTTGACGGAATTACTTAAAGTAATAGATGAAGGTGTAATTAATATTACAACAGCAAGAAATGTTTTCAATGAAATGCTGGCAAGCCAAAAATCGACAGCAGAAATTATTGAAGAAAAAGGATGGGGACTCATATCTGACAGTGATAAGTTACAGACTGTTGTTGAAGACATTATTACCAATAATCCATTTGAAGTGAAGAGATACCGGGAAGGGAAGAAAGAATTGATTGGATTTTTTATGGGAATGGTGATGAAAAAAACCCGGGGACAGTCTGATCCCCAAGCAGTGCAGTCTATTTTGATTGAAAATTTGGAGAAAGCAGATTAATAAAAATGGGAACCGGTGGAAGTTCCATCAAGTATGTAATTCTCCGTTCTTTGCAGATAATGGCACTATTGTCAGTTCTTTCAGGACTTTATATTGGCATTCGGGACAGAAACCTGATGTTGGAAGTTCAGGCCCTTGCAGTGGGTGGTGGAATATTTTATTTAGCTCATTTATTATTAAAAAATGATTAAAATGAATCTTGACATGCATAGAATGTCAAAATAAATTGGTTTTCAATTAAAGAGTCAACTATATTAATTGTACGCAGATTTTCACTGATTTATGAGATTAATTAAAAAACAATCAGGTCAATCATAATGATCTGCATCCTAAAATAAGGAGTTGAAATGGCATCATTCTGGGACGATGTAAAAAATCACATAAAAAAATGGAGCGGTGTTGCGGCTGAAAAGGCGGAAGAATTCGGAAAAGTAGCTGCAACAAAAACTGAAGAATTAACCAAAGTAAGCAAAGTCCGTCTGGAACTTCATCAATTGCAGCGGGATTTGAGCAGGAAATACAATGAATTGGGTAAACTGGTTTTTAACAAAGCGAATGTTGATAATGTAACCAGTTTTGCCGGAAATGAGCTTTTCTTTTCAATAGTGAATGATATTCAGGAAATACAGTCCAGGATTGAATCGAAGGACGAAAAAATCGAAGAAATTAAAAAAGAATATCAATCCAAAGGAGATCAAACCCCAGGTTCTGAACAGAACGAAGAAGAACAAAAGCCAGAAGATGAACCCAAACCAGCAGAAGAATAAGATTGCCATTAATATACAAAAAAAGAATTAAATAATTTGAGTCCCCCAAAACCTGCCAAATCTAAAAGTTTTTCATTAGAAATATATTTCAACGAAATAGGCGAAAGTGAACCACTCACCCCGGAAGAAGAGGTCGAATTAACCCGGAAGGTAAGGCAAGGCGATAAACTTTCTCTTGAACGGCTCATCAATGCCAACCTCAAGTTTGTGGTAACCGTTGCTAACAAATTGAGGGTTCCTGGAATTCCCCTGGAAGATCTCATAAACGAGGGAAATATCGGTCTGATTAAAGCAGCCCACCGCTTCGACGAAACAAGGGGATTTAAATTTATTTCCTATGCGGTGTGGTGGATAAAGCAATCCATTTTGCAGTTTATTGTTGATCAGGGCAGGATGGTTAGATTGCCGGCAAATATCGCTGGGATGGTTACTAAAATGAAAAAAGAATCCATTGAACTTGAGCAAACCCTCGAACGAGAGCCCACTATGGAAGAACTGGCCCAGACTATGGAAGTGACCGAAAAAGAACTCGAGCAGGTAGTGAAATTTAATGTGAGGAACCTCTCAACTGATCAACCAATGGACAGTGAAGAAAAGACTTCACTGATAGATATACTCACGAGTGAAGACAGCCGCCCCGAAGCAGTGCTGATGAAAGATTCATTGAAAGGTGAAATTGAACGACTGTTAATGACAATCCCGGAAAGAGAAGCAGAAATCATACGTCTTTATTTTGGACTGGATATAGATAGACCCTTGACGCTTGAAGAAATCGGGAATACACTCGATCTTACACGGGAACGGGTCCGCCAATTAAAAGAGCGGGCAATACAAAGATTAAGACATGTCACCCGGGCACATTTGTTGAGAGCTTACCTTGGATAATATATTTGCAGATTTCCATTTGTTTTAAATAAATTTAGCGATGTTTTACTGGGGATTATAAATGAAAAAGTTACCTTTATTTCGAAAAAAACCTGAACAGGACAAAGTACGTTTTATGATGCTGTATGATTATGATGATGATGTTCATCAATGGTCATTAAATAAAAGTACTTTTTTTGCAATATCTATTCTCGTTATTGTTCTGGTCTCGTCATTCCTATTTATCACTGCTGATTTTTTAACTGAATTTCTCTACCAAACCAGATTAGAGGAAATTAAAAAAGAAAGTCATGAATTAAATGATTTCGTTGGTACACTTCAAAATCAGGTTGATATAATGAAGAAAGAATTGAATGAGTTGGATAATAAAGACCGGGCGTTGAGGACGTATGCCAGTTTACCACAGATTGATAAAGATATCCGGAGACTCGGGATTGGAGGTTCATCCAGTGGCAGGACAACAAAACTGGATATAATAATGCCTGATATAACGAAAAAAATATCCGGACTTGAATTGGATATTGATGAACTGATGCGGGAAGTCAGATTGGAAAAAGAAAGTTATGACAACATTTATGATGCCGTAAAATCCAATTCAGAAAAAATGAAATCAATTCCTTCCATCAGGCCGGTGGATGGGGGATATTTAAATACTGGATTCGGAACGAGGAAGGATCCATTTACCCGGGAAGACAGGTTTCATTACGGTCTTGATATTTCGGCCATAAGAGGATCACCTGTTTTTGCCGCAGCGGATGGGAAGGTGGTTTATGCAGGCTACAAAGGCAGTTTCGGTAAGACCATTAAGATTAACCACGGTTATGGATATCAGTCTTTGTACGCCCATTTAAACAGAATTCTCATAAAATCCGGGACTGAAGTAAAGCGGGGCGATTTAATAGCGGAAGTGGGCAGTACCGGACGATCAACGGCATCCCATTTGCATTATGAAGTCCATTATTACGGCAAAGCGCAGGATCCGAAGAATTATTTCTTTGCGGGATATTTGAAGTAATTCTGAATTTTCATTTTCCCCGAAGACCACAGGATCGCCTGCCGGATGAGATGCTTCACACATTTTTCCTCTCAGAGTCTTGCGACCAACTCTCCAATTATCCCATTTTCCATCTTGACTCTCGCAGAGGTGAAAAGTAATTTCAACTCAACATGAAACGTTATTTTATTGAGACATATGGCTGCCAGATGAATGTGGCAGATTCTGAACTGGTGGCCGGATTATTGGAAACAAACGGTTATACACGAGCTGATGATGTTAATTCAGCCGATGCCATATTCCTGAATACATGCGCTATTCGCGAACATGCAGAGGATAAGATTCACTCACGATTGGGAGTTCTCAAAAAAATAAAAGATGAAAATCCTGCCTTGCTCCTTGGACTGTTAGGTTGCATGGCTCAACACGTAAAAAATGATATTCTGGAAAATAAACCTTACGTTGATTTTGTTTTGGGTTCCGATTCTTACCGTCGGTTGCCGGATCTGTTGAATCGGCATGAAGAGCAAAAAAAGTCAATTGTGGATACCTACCTGTCCAAAACGGAGGTTTACGAAAATTTATACCCGGCAAGAAATGAAGGTGTCAACGCTTGGGTATCCATCATGCGGGGGTGCGACAAATTTTGCACATTCTGCATCGTGCCCTTCACGCGGGGACGAGAAAGAAGCCGAACGGTTAAAAGTATCTGTGAGGAGGTTAAACTGGCAGTAGATGACGGATTTAAAGAAATTACCCTGTTAGGTCAGAACGTAAATTCTTACTGCCACGGTGATGACAGATTTCCGGAATTGCTCGAGCAGGTAGCGAAAATACCAGGAGTATTCAGAATTCGATTCACATCTCCCCATCCTCAGGATGTGAATGACGATATGCTGTTCGTAATGCGGGACAATAAAAATATCTGCAAATCTATTCATTTACCCCTTCAGGCAGGTGCTGACAGAATTTTGAAGCGGATGAACAGAACCTACACCAAAACTCAATTCCTAAACCTCGTGGACAGAATCAGGCAAATCCTGCCGGGAGTTTCATTGTCCACAGATATAATAGTCGGATTCCCGGGTGAAACAGAGGAGGAATATCATCAGACTTTGAATGTGATGGATCAGGTGAAATTCGATCCTGCCTTTACATTCAAATATTCTTTGCGCCCCGGAACAAAAGCTGCAGAATATTCAGATCAAATCCCGGAAGATGTGAAAAAGGATCGGCTGGATCGGTTGATTCAACTTCAATTGAAGCATACGCTCATGAGGAATAAAAGTGAAGTGGGGTCAATCCATGACGTCCTTATTGAAAAAGAGAGTAAAAAATCAACAGACTTCTGGGCGGGAAGAACAGATACCAACAAATGGGTTATTTTTCCAAAGGGTGAAGAGTCCGTTAAAGATTTTGTTCAGGTGAAAATTGCGTCTGCAAAAGGGTTATCACTCTTTGGTGAAAAAATCTTGAAAAAGGATAAAATCTATGCGGCTGCTTAAAGTTTTTATTATACTGTTCATCGTTTTGCTTATGTCGTTTATCCTCATGCAAAATGCCGATATTGTTACTTTAAACCTTTTAACCAAGACTTATGAAAATGTGCCCATGTTTGCGATTATTGTCGGTACACTTTCACTGGGAATATTAATCGGTTTCGGGATTGCGCTCACCACCATCCTTGCCGGCAGAAATGAATCGCGTATAATAAAGGGAGAGAATAAAAAGCTTACCGATGAGTTGAATTCCCTGCGAAATATGGCAATTGATGAGGGTATTTATGAGATTAATGATGAGGTTGAATAATGAACGTTTTGAAGAAGTATTTTTCGAAAAGGCGTGATTCAGCCCAACTATACACGGACGCGTTAGAAAGTCTTCTTAAACACGACCAAAGAGATGCTTTTTTGAAGCTTCGTGAACTGGTCAAAAATAATACAGATAGGATTGAAGCATATATCAAATTAGCCGATATTCTGAGGGAAACAGATAAACAGGACAGGGCTGCCAAAATTCACAAATCCCTCCTTACGCGCCCCAAATTATCACCGGAAATAAAAGAAGAAATATTAACCAGTCTTGCAAAAGATTATGAAGCGCTGAAGCTGTACGATCTTGCAGAGGAAAATGCTGGTGAAATACTCCGATTGAATAAAAAAAACAGATGGGCTTCAGAATTTCTGGTAGCAGTTTCAGAAAAAAATAAAAAATGGGCAAAAGCAGATGAATATTTAAAATATTTTGAAAAAATTGCAGGAAAAACAGAAAATGAAAAAAGAGCCAAGTATCTGATGCATCAGGGATTGGATGCTGAGAATGCCGGAAATCCCAAAGAAGCAAAAACAAAATATCAGAAAGCTTCCCAGGTGAACGGCTCTTTAGGTGATCCATTCTTGAGATTAGCTGAGTTAAATGAGAAAGAGGGTGATTTAGCAAACGCCATTGAAAATTGGAAAAAGTTCATTAAAATATCACCTGATTCCAGCAGGGAAGTATTCTCAAAAATTGAAAAGGCGCTCTATAAACTGGGAAGATTTACTGAAGTTGAAAACTTATATTCTGAGTTGATTGAGGAACATCCTGATAATGTGGCTGTGTTGACCAGTTATATTAATGTGCTCACAGCAAAGGGAGAAGTTGACAGGGCACTCCGGCTCATTGAAGATGCACTTGTTAAAAATGAAGAATCCGTTTTGGCGCACTTGACAAAACTTAAACTGCAATTGAAAAAACATAATCAGGATGACCTGTCCGGTGGAATTGACAAAATTATTGAGCTGGTTGACAATCCGGAGAGTTCGGCAGAGACACTGTAGTTGTTTGTAGTAATGGTTCAAATCGCCTTTTTTTCTTTTTTTCTTACCACTTCAATTCTATTCAGTCAGGAAATTCCCGCACTGATTGATCGGGCACAAAGCGGGAACGCTGAAAGTGTCCGTGAACAGTTACAGAGATTAAAATCACAACAGCCGGACAATCCGGGTGTCATTTATCTGGAAGCGCTTATTACCGATGATGCCGATGAAGCGATGATTTTGTATAAAAAGATTTTGCAAAATTTTCCTGAAAGCGACTATGCCGATGATTCTGCTATTAAAATTGGTTCTTATCTCTTTGCGCGGGGATTGTATTCACAATCGAGTAATGAGTTGAGATTATTTGCGAAAAAGTATTCCGATTCACCCCATCTGCAGAGGGCAGTTGATTTGCACATCAATTCACTGCATGCAACTGGAGAAAAGGACAGCGCAAAAAGTTACATAAAACGTTATTCTGAAAAATTCCCTGATCTGGATACCGATTATACGTTAGAATCGGGGGAACCGTTGTACACCCGATCTACCGAATCTCTTCAACCACTTGAACCGGCAGAGAGCGTTACGATTAGAAAGTTAACACCAAAGAGCACACCAAAGGAACCTGTACTCCCCAGACCGTATGTGGTTCAGGTGGGTGCATTTTCATCTGTGGCAAATGCAATGAGGCAAAAAAGTATCCTTGAAGAATTGGGTTACGAGGTGAACATCATCCCGGTAAAATCAAGGGGGAAGACTTTACAGGCAGTTCAGATTGTGCGGTTCAGTACAAAGTCCGAAGCTGAGAAAATCGGGAGTAAATTAAAAAAGGAGTTCGGATTTAATTATATGGTGACAAAGAGGGGGGAGTGAGTAACGTAAAAAATGATTCCCCTCTAAAAATCCGCCAGTTTGCGGACAGGAAGGGTGTCCCGCGCGGGACGGGGTGTGTTGAGTAGTTCATTCAAGCAAGTAATGACACAAACCGAAATATTAAATTAGCCATAATCACATGGGCGAACACTCCCAAATCCAGCGGTTAATTCGAATACTCCAGATACTCAGCAGCGGGCGTCGAATTACGACAAAAGAACTGCTGAACCGGTTCAATAAGGAAATCTCCCTGAGAACATTACAACGTGATTTACAGACACTCTCCGAAGCCGGAATACCGTTAATATCAGAAAAGACAATTGGAAATGAAAATGCATGGTCATTGATGAGTCATTTTCGTTCATTTATTCCCATACCGCTTGAAACAAATGAATACCTGGCAGCACATGTCCTGAAAACAAATTTGAAAGTTTTTCAAAAAACTCCTTTTGAAAATGAGGTTCAATCCCTCTTAAAAAAAAATGATCAAATTGTACCGGAAGATGTGTTTTTAGAAACAGACTCTGAAAGGGCTAAAAACTTATTTGAGAATTATTCTGCAGGACTGTTTGACTACTCTCCTCACGGTGATACGATTAATGATTTAATATCCGCCATTATTCACCGGAAAAAATGTGAAGTGACTTATCACAATCCCTACGAAGAAAGGGAAAAAACGTATCCTATAGAACCGGAAAAACTGATCTATTACAATGGTGCATTGTATGTGATTGCTTATTTAAGAAAGTATGAAAAGTTCAGACTTCTCGCTGTCCAGCGAATTGTAAAATTAAATGTATTGGGTGAACAGTTTCCAGAAGATCAAAAGTTTGACCCGGCAATATTCTGGAAGAGTAAATTCGGTTTGTTCTCAGGTGAACAAAAAGATGTAAAGCTTCGTTTTTCAAAAGAAGTTCGCCAACATATTGAGGGGCGCACCTGGCACGATTCTCAGAGTGTAGAATTCGATAATAAAGGCAACCTGATTCTAAAAATGAAAGTAGGATTAACACCGGAGTTGATCTCATGGATATTGGGCTGGCGAAGGTATGTGAAAGTACTGGAACCGGAAGAATTGGGTAATGAGATAAAAAGTAATATTGACGAAATCAAGCAGTTGTATTATGATTGAAAGAGTAATAAGCAAAATTTTGTTTTAACTAAAATTATTTGGTAATATGGCGCTGACAGATTTCTAAAGAGAAAACCGTACCAATCAATGAAAAAAATGTACATAATAGCCGGACCGAACGGTGCAGGAAAAACAACAGCTTCCTATACATTCCTGCCTGAAATTATAGAGTGTAACGAATATGTAAATGCAGATGAAATTGCCCGTGGACTGTCTCCGTTTAACGCAGATAAAATTGGAATAAAAGCCGGCAGGTTAATGCTGTCCAGGATGAAAGAATTGCTTGAAGAAAATGAGACGTTTGCCATTGAAACAACACTTGCACTGCAAAGCTATGCAAACTTAATTCAAAAAGCAAAAAAAAGAGGGTATGAAATTATTTTACTTTTTTTAAGCTTAAACTCCGTGCAGCTTGCCTTAAAACGCGTAAAAACAAGGGTAGCTGAAGGAGGACACGATATCCCAAATGATACAATTAAAAGAAGATATAAAAGGGGACTGATAAACTTTTTTAATATTTATATTCCCTTGGCTGATGAATGGATCTTAATTGATAATTCAGGAGAAAGGTTTCAAGTAATAGCAAAAGGGATTGAAAATAAAACTCATATTGAAAATGAATTAATTTGGAACAAACTCAAAAGGGATTACCATGAAGAATGAAGATAAATTACAAGAATTAGAAAATAAAATAATTAAGGGACTTGAAGAAGCTTATCGAAAAATGGTAATCTTTAAGAAGCAGAAAAACAGCCCTTTAATCGTTTCCAGAAACGGGAAGGTTGTGGAAATAGCACCGGATGATATTCCTCCAACTACATCGTATAAGCGATAATTTTTATTTTTATAAATGAGTCCACTTCGAAAACAGAATTTATCAAAAGGGTCTTAATAAACCAATTAGCAAAAGGTGAATGTGTCTGGTGTACTAACGCTGGTTTAGTCAAACAAAAGGGGGATATGGAGAAGGAAAAAAGGACGCAGATACACGTAGATAAACAGGATAAAAGAAAAAAGCTTATCAGCGAAGATCAGGTAAATCAGCGTCCAAAATAAAAGAAAACAAATTGAAAAAGCCATATACAAAAAAAGAAGCAAAAGAAGAAATCACAAAATTGGTTGAGCAATTTCAAGCGGATTTTCACGATGTAAAAAATCCACAAATGAAAGAAGCACAATTAGAAGACAAATACATCAAACCTTTATTTTCTTTGTTGAACTGGAATATACATACCACCGGAATAAATAAAGGTATGGAAGAATTTAGAGTTCAAACTTCACAAAGAATTAAAAAATCTACCAAACAACC
>CEQE01145969.1_pt1 | contig 12778 bp, 10 predicted proteins | sample 356201 | NCBI WGS metagenome assembly CEQE01 (sample SAMEA2619970, study PRJEB7988) | marine metagenome | biome: marine biome (ENVO:00000447); feature: mesopelagic zone (ENVO:00000213) & marine oxygen minimum zone (ENVO:01000065); material: "saline water (ENVO:00002010), including plankton...
ATCCAATGATTAAAGTTGTTAATATTGTGGCGTTGCTGATTGTTGCCAAGCTGGGAAGTGACGGAATCTTTGGTTGATGATCGCGTGAGGCTGTTTGTATGTAGTTGAATTGTGGAGTTGCAGTTGGGATGTGAAGCAGCGCCAGAAACTGTGTGGGGTGAGTACGAGTACTGAAACGGAATGTAATAGGTCCCCCACTCAAATTCCGATTGGGGAAAGCCTTAAGCAAACGCTCAATTCATTCATTGATGAATTTGATGTGGTTTTAGGGGAGAATGCTGAGGAGCTTGCAAGGCATTACATTCAGCAAGGCAGAGGGTAGGGTTCTTGCTACCTGTTGTTCGTCAAAAAAACTGGAGTTTTCCGCAGCAAAACAGCAAGAATGATGGGCAGTTTGCCAAGCTGGCAAATGTTAGTTCCGTCACAGCGTCGGTTTTAGCGTCAAGGGGCGTGGTTTCCGCGGAGCAGGAGCTGAACTCTCTCTCAGGTCGTGAATCAATGTTTCACGATCCATTTCTTATTCCTGACATGGAGCGAGCAGTTGACCGTATCAGGCACGCTATCCATGGGCAGGAGCGCGTGCTTATTTATGGAGACTATGACGTTGATGGGATTACCTCAACAAGCTTGTATGTTGAATTCTTTCGCATGCATGGGCTTGAAGTTGCGTATCAGATTCCCCATCGATTTCGGGATGGTTATGGCTTTAATATGAATACCATCACTCAGCTTCGTGATCGTGGGATCTCATTATTGATTACGGCTGATTGTGGTACGACATCCCAGAGTGAGATAGCGTACGCTGTGGCGTGTGGAATTGATGTGATTATCACTGATCACCATGAAGTTGGCGATGATGGCATACCTCATGCCTCTGCCATTTTAAATCCCTGCCGAGCTGATTCCTTATATCCCTTTCGAGGTTTGTGCTCTGCTGCCATTGTTTTCAAAGTTGCTATGGCGTATGACCAGAAATATGAGGGTGATAGCAGCCTCCTTGTTGATTTTAAAGTGAGAGATGGTCTTGATCTTGTGGCATTGGCAACCATTGCTGACATGGCACCATTAGTTAATGAGAATCGCACAATGGTACGTGATGGATTACAACAGCTTTCTGCTGATAAACGTGTTGGTATCAGAGCACTAAAGGATGTTGCAAACGTGTCTGGTGTTTGCCGTTCAGAGACGGTCGGGTTTGCGTTGGCACCTCGGATCAATGCTGCAGGCCGGATGGACGATGCAACAATTGGTGTTTGTCTTCTCACGACACATTCGATAGAAGAGGCTCGTGCAATTGCAGCGAAGATGGATCGTTTAAATGATGAGCGAAAACAAATTCAGTATGAGACTGAGATAGAAGCCGATGGAATGCTGGGTCCATCAGTCAATGGTTTGAACCCGATTGTTGTAAGCGGTGTAGGATGGCATATGGGTGTGGTTGGCATTGTCGCAGCTCGTCTGGCGGAACGCTATTATAGTCCTGCCGTTGTCATTGCAATAAATGAGGATGGGATTGGTCGAGGGTCTGCACGCAGTATTCCAGAATTTGATCTGTTTCATGGAATTAATCAATGTCGTGTGCATCTTGATGCGTTTGGAGGGCATCAGTTTGCAGCTGGTCTCACAATACGGAGAGACAAAATTCCTGCATTTCAAGAGGCGTTTACTGCGACTGTTCATGAAGCTATGAATGGTGTCACTCCTGTGCCGAGGATCAATATTGATGCTGAGGTTGATCTTGATGCTATTTCATTGGAGGTGGTTGATGAGCTTGCGACCCTTGGTCCATTTGGAGCGGAGAATCCAGAACCCATTCTTGTCGCTAGGCGTATACATGTAAGTTCTTCTCGATGTGTTGGTCGGGGGCATCTGGCCCTTACTCTTTGTTCTCGGACAGGGCGTAGATATGATGCAATAGGGTTTGGGATGAGTGGGCTTCTGGATGGCAGTATGTTTGATCAAGGGCCGATTGATGTCGCGTTCAAGGCAGGGAGAAATTCTTGGCGTGGAACTGATCGCTTACGCTTACAACTTGTTGACGTTCGTTCAAACTGTTGAATTTTAGTAAGAGCGTGCGCAGTAGGCTGGATGTTTTCGTGGGGTTTAAATGAGTGTTTTGGCGTTAGAATGTAATCGTATAGAAGATGTGATTGGTCGAGTTCTGACGTATCATCCGACCGCCGATGTTGATCTTCTTCAGCGGGCCTATAGTTTTTCTGCACGGGCACATGAAGGCCAACAACGTCTCTCAGGTGAACCGTATCTTCAACATCCACTTGCAGTCGCGTCGATTCTTTGTGCTCTTCGCCTTGATGTTCCGCCTATTGCGGCAGGTCTTCTTCATGATGTGGTCGAAGATACAGTTTGCACCTTTGAGTGCCTTAAGCAGGAATTTGGTGAAGAAATTGCTCGGTTAGTTGATGGCGTTACTAAGATTGGAAAGGTTGAATTTAAGAGTGATGAGGAGAAACAAGCTGAAAATTTTCGAAAGATGCTTTTGTCCATGGCCGATGATATCCGGGTTATTATCATTAAGCTTGCCGATCGTCTTCACAATATGCAGACACTTAGCCATTTACATCCAACGAGGAAGGCAGAAATTGTCCGCGAGACGCTGGAGATTTATGCTCCGTTGGCAAATCGTCTTGGAATTGGGTGGATAAAAAATGCATTGGAGGACTTATGCCTCAAGTCGTTGTGGCCAGAGAAATATGCCATGCTTCGAAGCAAGGTGGCCAAGCGGATTCAGGAGCGAGAGGCCTATGTCAATGAGGTTACGGAATTTGTCAGTCAAAAGCTTAAGGAACAAGGAATTAAAGCAGATATAACAGGTCGGCCGAAGCATCTCTATAGCATTTACGAAAAAATGGAGAAGCAAGGGATTTTGTTTGAAGAAGTATATGATTTGACTGCTATCCGTGTGACTACTGACACTTTGATCAATTGTTACGGAATCTTAGGGGTGGTTCACTCGTTATGGCAGCCAGTTCCAGGTCGATTCAAGGACTATATTGGCGTTCCCAAATCTAATCTTTACCAATCTCTTCATACGACGGTGGCGGGACCTAGTGGGGAGCATGTGGAGTTTCAGATTCGTACTGAGGCAATGCATCGTGTTGCAGAAGAAGGGATCGCTGCCCATTGGCGATATAAAGACAAGGGTAAAGTTAATACGAATGACGAAAAGATTTTTACGTGGCTGCGCCAATTAGTGGAATGGCACCGTGATCTTTCGGACAATCGCCAGTTCATGAATTCAGTCAAACTGGGTTTGTATGCCGATGTGATTTATGTTTTTACTCCTGACGGTGATGTCAAGGAGCTTCCTGCAGGTGCGACGCCAATCGATTTCGCCTATGCAATTCATACAGAAGTCGGACACCATTATCTTGGTGCTAAGGTCAACGGAAAAATTGTTCCGCCATCTACGACGTTACGCAGTGGAGATTCTGTTGAAATTCTAACCTCTGCGACTAGAATTCCAAGCAAAGATTGGTTGAAGTTTGTCCAAACGCCATCGGCAAAAACGAAGATTAAACACTGGATTCGTGACGCAGAGCTGGTGCGTAACGTTGCACTTGGAAAGAGGTTGGTTGAAAAAGAAATGCGTCGACAAGGCATGACGCATCGTGAACTGATCGAAAGTCAGGAATTTATTGTCCTTGCACAACACACTGGGTTTCAGTCGGCAGAGGGACTGCTAGGAGCTGTCAGCGTAGGAAAAGTTTCTGCCGAACAAGTTATAAAATGGATGATGGATAAGTTGCAAGGGAGGCGTGATCTTGATCACAGTGAAGCCCTGTCACGTGATCGAAGTGTTAAAGTCCGGGGTGCGAGTGGTCTTCTATTTCACTTTTCACGTTGCTGCAACCCTGTCCCCGGTGATCATATTTTTGGATTTATCACACGTGGGCGCGGAATTTCAATTCATTCCTCAGCTTGCCAAAACTTAGATGTTTTAGAATGCCATAAAGAGCGATTTGTGGATGCAGAGTGGGATGTTTTGTGTGATCGCACTCACCAGGCTGGAATCTCTGTCTTAACTGTAAACCGTCCTGGGCTTTTAGCCAGTGTGTCTTCTACTATTACAGCAAGGGATGTCAATATTACCTCTGCTGATATTACGGTGACTCATGATGCGAAAGCCGTACAGAATTTTGTTGTTGAGGTTAGGCATGCATCGCAGTTGGAGCTGGTGATTAAAAGCGTTGCGGAACTTGATGGAGTGGTTTACGCGAAACGTGTCCCAGTTCGCCCTGTTGGCTCTCATCGATTGCGCCGTTCTCTTTCCTCCAAGTCGTGACAACAGTCGTTTCGTGATCCTTCTTCGTGTTTGTCGTTCATAGGATATGCTGATTGTCTTTCTGTGCTATGGTCAGTTGTGATCACTATCGATGTTTATGCGTGTGCTTGTGGGGTGGTAATACTTCTTTTGAACTAAGTGTGTATGTGTCTATGGAATGTGATGCAAAGGAGATGGTGAGATTGTTCTGACCAGGTTATGGGGATTGTACTGCAAAGGCTTAATCGAATTGTTGTTCTATTGCTATGTTGTGTTCTAACTGCGCCGGTCATCGTTTATCCTCTTCAGATTCAGGACGATTCAGGAGAGGGATTAGATAAAGCTTTGTATGTAATCGTTGTTGCTGAGGCTCCTGATGAGCAGACTGCACAGATGATGGCGTTGATTATTCGGGAAATAGTTCAGCACCCTGTTCACCTTTATCGAGATGATAATAAAATTATGATTATTCTTACTGGCTATCCCATTCCTCTCGCGGATGCAGAGATCATTGGTAACGATCTCAAGCATCTTGATTTTTTCCAAGATACCCCATACCCGCGCTTTCATCCTGTTCAGTCTATTGACTACTGTGATCAGACTCAGCGTTGCTTCGATATCGCTGATCCTAATCAAAGTCATCCGATAGCGTGAGATTGACGATAAGCTTTCTCCTCTCCTGAAACAACCTAATCGTTTCGACTAAATCAGAACGAAGCTTTTTTGGAATCCGCAAGGTCTGGGGATTCTGTGAGGAAAAATCTCCTGCTCAATGCCTAAATTTAGGGCAACCATGTGTTTAGCTGGCGCTGAGCTTTATGTTTTGCTGTCCGGTTTGTAGGGGGAAGTGATTTTTTTCATGAAAGATAGCCTCGAGCGTACCATGAAAGATAATCTCGAGCGTAGATTGAAAGCAGCTGAACGTATTGATTAAAAAGGGAAAAATTGGGTGATTTTTGTTTGACATCTGTGGAATGTGGCGTATACTCAGGAAAATGTGGATAAAAGTGGGGAATAATGGGAGTAATTATTGGATAAATGCGAAGTTTTTTAACGTGTATTGAATTGGAAGAACGGGAAAAACATGTATCGGTTTTAAGAAATGAAGTTGTTGAGTGGCTTAATGTGGGAAGTGGTGGTGTGTACGTTGATGGAACACTCGGTGCTGGAGGGCATGCGGAGGCGCTCCTGCAAGCTAGTGAGCCAGATGGAATTATCATTGGGGTCGATCAAGATGACAGCGCCATTAAGATAGCAGAAGAGCGCCTCAAGAAATTCAGCTCTCGTCTTCAGCTGATACATGGAAGCTTTGCTCAACTTGTTCAGTGTGTCCAGTCGATTGGAATTAATGCGGTGAATGGAATTGTTTTGGATCTTGGTGTTTCTTCGATGCAACTTGGGGATCCTGCAAGGGGATTTAGTTTTCAATCTGAAGGTCCTTTGGATATGCGAATGGATCAAAGGATTCCTCGAATGGCATCCCATGTGGTCAATGACAGTTCAGAATTAGAACTCGCAAGAATTTTTCGTGAGTATGGAGAGGAGCGGTATGCGCGACGTATTGCGCGTGGTATTGCGCAGTGTCGTGTTGGGAGACCAATTCTCACGACGAGTGCGCTTAAGGACATTATTCGGCTTTCTGTGCCTTTAAGCTATAGATCTGGACGTTTGCATTGTGCCACTCGGGTTTTTCAGTCGCTACGGATTGCGGTAAATGCTGAACTTGATGTGCTGCTTCGTGGTATTCAGCAGGCGGTTTTACTTCTTGCTCCGGGCGGAAGATTGGGTGTGATTACCTTTCATTCTTTGGAAGATCGCATTGTAAAGCAGAGTTTCTTGTCCATGGCGCGATCTGCGCAACCGACTGTTGTGAGATTATTCAAAAAACCAATCCGCCCATCTGAGAAAGAGCAGCATGATAATCGAAGATCGCGGAGTGCAAAGTTTCGGGTGGTGGAGAAAAGTCTACTTTGAAAGCTATGCTCTGTATAGGTCTTCTTGCGCTGATGTTATTTATTGTTTGGGAGCGGAGTGCAATGGTTCAACTGGGAATTAAAATCGAGCAGATGAAAAGCGAAAAAACCCGTCTTGAAGAGCGACAGCAGGCGTTGTTGGTGAAATACTATGGTCTCGTATCACCTGCGCGTCTTGAAAGAATTGCGACAATGCAGCTTGAGCTTATGCGACCCCAATCACGTCAGGTTATTTTGTTGTCTAAACGATAGAAGGGTGTTTCATGGAGCTATCACGTTCCACACAACGAAAGAGTGGCCGTTTTATCTTTTCCATGATATGCGTTGTGTGTGGGTTTCTTGTACTTGTGACTCGTCTTGTTATATTGCAAGTTGTTGATTCTCCCGGGCTTTCTCGTGAGGCGCAAGGTCAGCACCAAAAGATCCAATCTGTTGAGCCGGGCCGTGGGATCATCTCTGATCGACGGGAGAGTATTTTGGCAATCAATAGTACTGTACCATCGCTCTATGGTGATCCTCTTCAATGTTCGAATCCACGTGAGACGGCGAGAGCTGTTGCTTCAGTATTGGGTCTTAATGCTGATCATATAGAGCAAAAGCTTCGTAGCCAAAAATCATTTGTCTGGATTAAACGGCGGATTGATGATCATGCAGCTGATCAGTTAAGCCATATAGATGGAATAGGGGTGATTAAGGAGCCACAGCGCGTCTATCCCAATGGTGATCTTCTCGCGCATGTCCTCGGTTTTGCGCGTGTTGATGGGGATGCCCGTGAGGGCCTTGAATCAAAATATGATCAATCATTGCGTGGAAAACGTGGTCGGGTAGTGATGGATCGTGATGCACTAGGGCGGCCAATTTTTTCTAAGGCTTTTGAGGAACAACTTCCGGCCGTAGGTCATGACATTGTGCTGACAATTGATAAGAGTATCCAGTACGTGGCGGAGACTGCCCTCGACGAGGGGATTGAGTTGACACAGGCAAAAGGTGGGAGCGTTATTGTGATGGATCCGGGTACTGGGGAGATTTTGGCTATGACTGCTCGGCCAACTTTCGATCCCAACGCTATGCAGCAGCATGTGCCAGAGCAGTGGCGAGATCATGGGCGAAATCGTGTTGTAACGGACTACTATGAACCAGGATCGACGTTAAAGATTGTGTCGGCCGCAGCGGCGTTAAATGAAGGAATATTTCATTCTGATGATCGTGTGTTTACTGAAAATGGGCGTTATAGAATTCCAGGGACAAAGCGTGTTTTTACGGATGCTACCCCTCATGACTGGCTGACATTTTCAGAGATTATTGAACGTTCAAGTAACATTGGAATGGTGAAAATTACGCAGAAACTGGGGGAAGAATCGTTTTCAAAGTATCTCCACTCTTTTGGATTTGGGGAGAAGACCGGAATAGATCTTGCTGGTGAAAGTTATGGTCTCTTGCAGCCACGTGAGAGATGGAGTCGTGGTTCTTTGGCATCACTGGCTATTGGGTATGAAGTGGGAGTAACGCCGTTGCAATTGATCACAGCAGCAGCAGCATTGGCTAATGGGGGATTCATGATGCAGCCATATCTGGTTGCTGAAATCAGGGATGGAGATGGACACATTGTGAGGAGCGTTAAACCGTACAAGAAGAGGAAGGCAATCAGTACTCAAACTGCTGCAGAAATGACAGAGATTCTTAGTCGTGTGGTATCTCAAGGTACGGCAACGAGAGCATCGTTGCCTTCCTATGTGATTGCAGGGAAAACTGGAACAGCTCGAAAGTTTGATCCGGAAATTCAAAGCTATTCCCAAGATAAACTTGTAAGCTCGTTCTTCGGTTTTTTCCCCGCACGGCATCCTCAACTTATCATCCTTGTAATTATTGATGAGCCGCAGACGGCCTCTTTTGGGGGGGTGGTTGCTGCTCCGGTGTTTCGGAGAATTGCGGAGCAGGCCGTGTCCCATTTCAATATTTTGCCTGATGTTCCCAAGCGCGACTTTGTCGTAGTGCATGCTACAAACTAGCGGAGTGAGTTTAATAACGGATATTCTCCATGAGGTTGAATGTGTTGCTTGAGGGAGTTGAGCCACTGGTCACCTCTGGACTAACAAATCCTGAAATCATGGCGATTTGTGATGATTCGAGAGATGTGAAGCCAGGCAGTCTTTTTGTGGCTATTAGGGGGCTGCGCTCTGATGGAAACTGTTTTTTGGGCGATGCCGTTTCTGCTGGTGCAGTGTCGGTTGCGAGTGACAGTTGTTTAGAGGGGTTTTCTCGAGAATTCCCTGACGTCGCGGCTGTGCAAGTGCGTGATTCTCGATACGCGCTTGGAATTCTTGCACGAAATTTTTATCGTGATCCGTCATCGATGTTAATGATGTGTGGGATTACTGGGACGAATGGGAAAACAACTGTTGGGTATCTTGTCAAATCAATTTTAAAGGCATCAGGGAAAATGTCAGGGCTAATTGGAACTGTTGGGTATGAGATTGGTGATGAACGACTTACTGCGTCACACACAACCCCGAGTGCAGTAGTCTTGCAAGGCCTTCTTAGTCAAATGGTGCAGCGAGGGATAATGGAGGCAGTCATTGAAGTGACATCTCACGCTTTGGCTCTTTTGCGCACGGCTGGTTGTTTGTTTGACATTGTAGTGTTTACAAATGTGACACGGGATCACTTTGATTTTCACGGTAATTTTGAAAATTACTTCAATACTAAGTTGCGATTGTTTTCATCGGAGTTGCTCAAGCCTGCTACGGATTTTCCAGATGTTCGAGCATTCGTCAATCTAGATGACCCCTATGGGGAACGCGTGCTGCGTGCATGTAGTGTTTCAGCGTGGAGTTACGCGATTGATTGCCATGCAGATATACGCGCGGAGGATATTGTTATTACGTTTGAAGGAACTTCTTTTACCGCTCAGACACCCAAAGGCAGTTTTAAGGTGCAGTCGCCGCTGGTAGGGCGGCACAATGTCTCTAATATTTTAGCTGCGATTGGCGTTGGGTTAAGTCGAGGCTCTTCTATTGCGATGATTCAAGATGGTATTGCGTCGTTGCGGTGTGTGCCTGGGCGTTTTGAAAAAATTGATGAAGGTCAAAAATATGGCGTGGTAGTTGACTATGCTCATACAGGTGATGCACTAGATAAACTTTTAAATACGGCATGTTCTTTAACCGAGGGAAGGCTTATCACTGTTTTTGGTTGTGGGGGAGATCGGGATCAAGGAAAGCGGTTTGTGATGGGAAAAATTGCAGCCACGCTGAGTGATCTCGTGATCGTTACTTCAGATAACCCTCGAACAGAAGATCCTAATCGGATTATTTGTGATGTCGTAGATGGGATAGTAGCTTCGGATTCTTCCTCTATTTATGAGGTTGTTCCTGATCGTAGCGAAGCTATTCGAGCAGCTGTTCGAGTAGCTCGGCCAGGTGATTTGGTGGTTATCGCTGGTAAAGGACATGAAAATTATCAGATCGTTGGAGATTGCCGGTTGTATTTTGATGATCGGTGTGTTGCGCGAGAAGCCATTGTGAGTGAGCATGGCCGGATTTAAGGTTGAGGAGTTATTGTTGGCAACGGGAGGGCATTTGCTGTCCGGTTCAAAATTAGGGCATCCATCGCGCCTAAGTATTGATAGTCGTACTGTGAAACCTGGTGAGATATTTGTGGCAATTAAAGGGAGACGATTTGATGGGCATGCATTTGTTCCAAGTGCACTAAAAAAAGGAGTGAGAGGTGTCGTAGTACGTGGTGACTATCGCCCATCTTTTTCAAAAGCCCGAAGGAAATCTGATCAGGTTGTAATTGGTGTAGATGATCCCATCCGTGCGTTTCAAGATCTTGCGGGGTTTCATAGAAGGCGATTTGATATTCCTGTGGTTGCCGTTTCAGGAAGTAATGGAAAAACAACAACGACGCAGATGATTGGGAGCATCCTACGCCAAGAGTTTTGTCTGTTACAGACTAAAGGTAATTTAAACAATCATATTGGGGTGCCGCTGACATTGTTGCGTTTGAATCGTCGTCATCAGATGGGTGTGGTCGAGATGGGGATTAATCAGTTTGATGAGCTCACGCGATTGTGTGGGATTGCAAAGCCAACGATTGGTGTACTGACGAATATTGCTCGAACACATTTAGCTGGACTCAATCATCTTGATGGAGTAGCTCGCGCAAAGGGAGAGCTTTTGGCATCGCTCCCTCTTGATGGTTCCGCAATACTAAATGCAGATGATCCCTATTTCCCGTTCCTAAGGTCTCTGTCAAATGGGAGTGTGGTCTCGTTTGGTTTTTCGCCACATGCTGATGTTCATGTTACGAAAGTGTGCCTATCGCAATCGCAGGGATGGTCTTTTTCATTACAACGTCCGGGGTATCGACGGCCAGTTGCAGTGCGACTTCCAGTTCCTGGACGGCACAACGTTGCTAATGCTGCTGCCGCTTCAACAGTAGGTTTTGTGGTGGGGGTGAAGGCAACAGCAATCCGTAATGGGCTTGCGAAATTTCGTCCTATGGCAATGCGAACAGAGATTGTGCAGTGGAACGATGTGGAAATTCTCAATGATGCCTACAATGCAAATCCTACGTCAATGCAAGTTGCACTAGAGATGTTAAGTCATATGCCTGGAAGAGGACGGCGTATTGCTGTACTCGGGGATATGTTGGAACTTGGTTGTGCAGCCAAGGCCGCTCATGAAGAAATTGGATCATTAGTTGCCCATTTAGGTGTTGATAATCTCATTCTTTGTGGTTCCATGGGTTCATATACAGCTTCAGGTGCAATTAAAGCTGGGATGTGCCGTGATCATGTTGTGGTTACGTGTGATGACCAGACTACGGGGTATAAGACTCTCATCGCTTGCCTTGCTGATTGTCTTTCTCCTGGGGATACGGTGTTGGTAAAAGGCTCTCGATCCATGCGTATGGAACAGGTTGTCGAGGGATGGAGAAAACACTTTTCAAGGAGGCGCACACAAGCGCGATAATATTACCTATGGTCTATCTTTTTTTATATCCTTGGGCTGACGAAGTTCCTTTGTTTAATGTGTTTCGGTACCTCAGCTTCAGAACAATCTACGCCGTGGTAACTGCTTTTGTGATTGCGTTTGCATTTGCCCCAATATTGACGAGACGGTTGCAATCGTCTGGTTTTACAGAATCCATCAGAGATGATGGTCCAGAACGACACATTGCAAAACGAGGGACTCCGACGATGGGCGGAATACTTATTGTTGGGGCGGTGGTATGTTCGACGCTTCTATGGGCTGATCTGCGTAATCAGTATATTTGGTTAGCGTTAGGTACGATGATTGGATTTGGAACTTTAGGAATTATTGATGACTATAGAAAGGGGGCCCAGAGGGCAAAGTCTGAGCTTTCCGTCATACCAAAGCTTGTGATCCAGCTTCTCATTGCAAGTGTAATTGGGCTCACTCTGTATCTTCTCCCTGGATACTCTACGGTGATGAATGTTCCGTTCTTCAAAACGTTTTCTCCTGACCTTGGGTGGTTCTATATCCCGTTTGCCATCCTCGTCATTGTTGGAGCATCAAATGCGGTGAACTTAACTGATGGACTAGACGGGTTAGCTATTGGCCCTGTCATGGTTGCAACGCTTGCCTATACTGTTGTTGTGTATGTTTCAGGACACGCGGGATTCGCAGAATATCTATTGATCCCCTATGTTGAAGGATCAGGAGAGTTGGCTGTTTTTACAGGAGCTATCTTTGGAGCAAGCTTGGCATTTCTGTGGTTCAATACCTACCCAGCGTCAATCTTTATGGGTGATGTAGGGTCATTACCTTTGGGAGCTTCGCTTGGTCTCGTTGCTATCGTAAGCAAACACGAACTTTTATTAGTCCTGGTTGGAGGTGTGTTTGTCATTGAAGCTGTTTCAGTTATCTTTCAGGTTGCATCGTATAAAACAAGGGGGAAGCGAATGTTCTTGATGGCGCCTATCCATCACCATTTTGAATTAAAAGGATGGGAAGAGCCAAAGATTGTTATCCGCTTATGGATTATCGCGATATTTTTTGCATTGCTGAGTTTAAGTACGCTAAAGCTTCGTTAGGGCCAACATAAAAACCTTGATTCCAAATGCTGAGTCAGCGCTTAAGGGAAAGCACGTTACCGTGCTTGGCCTTGCTCGCAGTGGTCGTATGGCCATTGAATTGCTTACGTGGCTTGGTGCACATGTGACGGCTGTAGATGTGAAACCTCGTTCTGAAATGGCTGGAACAGCAGAGCAGCTTATGCATCAAGGGATTCCTTTTTATTTTGGTGGAGAGGGTAATGCAGCATTTACTACTGCAGATCTCATTGTAATTAGTCCTGGGGTTCCCTTAACGTCACAATTACTTGACGATGCGCGTTGTGCTGGGATTCCAATCATTGCTGAAATAGAACTTGCATTTCCATATCTCAAAGGGAGGCTTGTTGGAGTAACCGGAACCAACGGAAAAAGTACGACTGTAACGATGGCTGGGGAAATGTTGGATCAGGCGGGTATTTCAGTAAGGTTGGGTGGAAACTT
>CEQE01087487.1_pt1 | contig 12768 bp, 11 predicted proteins | sample 356201 | NCBI WGS metagenome assembly CEQE01 (sample SAMEA2619970, study PRJEB7988) | marine metagenome | biome: marine biome (ENVO:00000447); feature: mesopelagic zone (ENVO:00000213) & marine oxygen minimum zone (ENVO:01000065); material: "saline water (ENVO:00002010), including plankton...
TGATGGGAGCGAAATGCAACGCCATCACCTTTTGCCGCCCCGCTTTCTAATATTGAATGGCCGACAAATGTACTCGCCAGACCTTCACGCTCAAAATAAGGCGGTTCAAACGGCAGCAGCGTCATCAAATGATTGAGGATCGGCGCAATTTTTTTGGCGCGGCCCGGCTTCCAGGCCCACACTGACGGCGCAACATAATGGACAATTGGTATCGATTTCCCATGAATTTTTCTGGCCACCCGCAGCGAGAAATCCGGTGCATCAATCGTCACCACGACGTCGGGTTTAGTTTTGAGAATATGGCGAGCCGTCTCGCCAATCCGTCGCAGCAGTTTCGGCAGCCTTGGCAACACTTCTGCTAAGCCCATGACCGTGAGCTCTGACATTGGGAAATGACTGGTAAGCCCTTGCTTTTCCATTTCGGGACCACCGATGCCGGTGAAGTTAACCTCACCGCCGGTTCGTGATTTTAACGCAGCCATTAGCCGAGCGCCTAAATGATCGCCGGAAGGTTCACCGGCGATAACGTAAATCTCGGTCGCAGTCGTTATCTTTTCCTCGTCTAAAGGAACAGCTTGGATGAAAATTCCCGCTGCATTGGCAACACTCACAACATCATCAAGATCGATAACAATGCTCTCCCCAGCCTGGATGATAATACCTTTTAAGCCGGCTTCCCGGGCTTGTTCAACTGTGTCGACGCCAATTGTCGGTAAATCCATGCGCCGGTCCTGGCCGGGCTTTTTAATTTTTACTAGAATACCACCAAGCCCATTAGGCTTACGATCGCGGCTCCGTCTAATCATTTCAGCCGTACCAGCATTGTCTTCGGTAATTATAATCTGGTTGGATTTTACGATAACCGCTTGGCCAATATCCCGCTTCCCTAATTCACGCGCTGCAGCTATGCCGAATTTGATATCCGCCTGATCCCCCTCACCAATGGCGACGCTCCCGAAAACCCCTTCCGGAGCCAACAGATCATCGAGTATTTCGTCAACACCAATGACTTTAAAGCCTTCGCTTTCAAGTTCCGCTGCGGCAGCCGACAATAAATCATTGTCCCCGAGGGCCTTCATGCCTAATTTGGCGAAGAACTTTGCCGTTCTTAAATCTGGGTGTAAATCTTTAAGCGACGGCATTTTGACATCGCCAATCATCACGATTTCTTTGACGTTCTCTTGCTTGAGAATATTCAAGCCACTGCCGGCCGTACCTATTCTAATCCAACTGTGAGGCGTGCCTTCTAGATGTTCCGGTAGAGCGTGACCTTCAATGGCGATAACATAATGATCGCGTTCCAACGCACGGCAAATATCGATTATCCGCCGCGGCAGACTTCCTCCGCCGGCAATGATGCCGAGCTTAGGCTGCATCCTCTAAAAGGGGCTGGCAAATGGCGCGGCTGGAGTCTTCATTCATAAAATCAAGGATTTCCATAACAGGTTCGATGCTGGGAAAAAGTTCCGCTACATCAGCCAGTCTTTCGGTCTGCGTGCCTTCGGGAGAGAAGATAAGCCGATAGGCGCGACGAAGATCATGGATGACATCGCGCGAGAATCCGCGGCGCTTGAGCCCGACCAAATTGAGCCCGGATAAATGCGCCCGATTGCCGACAACCGATCCATAGGGAATGACATCGTTTTCGACGCCCGACATGCCACCAATCATCGCGTGACGGCCAATTCTAACAAATTGATGGACCGCAGAAAGTCCACCGACAATGGCAAACTCTCCAATTTCCACATGACCGCCTAAGGTCGCATTGTTGACCATGATAACGTTGTCGCCGATCTGGCAGTCATGGGCGACATGAGACGCCATCATAAAAAGGCAATTGTCGCCAACTTTGGTTAACAGCCCGCCGCCCGCGGTACCTGGGTTCATGGTTACATGTTCACGGATGACATTGTTGGCGCCGATTTCAAGTTGAGAACGCTCGCCTTGATATTTGAGATCTTGTGGCTGCGTGCCAATTGAAGCAAAAGGAAAAATACGGGTTCCCTCACCAATTGCCGTTATCCCGGATATAACGACATGAGATTCGAGTTTAATACCATCCGACAGCGTAACCTCGCTGCCGACACAGCAATACGGGCCGATGACAACATCCTGACCGATTATAGCGCCATCCTCGATAATGGCTGTTTCATGAATATTGCTCATTGATCCATAATCATCGCGGTAAAAGTTGCTTCGGCAACAACATGATCATCCACTTTCGCGACTCCATCAAATTTCCAAACAGCTTTACGATGCTGCTTCGTGTTAACATGTACTTTCAGCACATCGCCCGGTTGAACCGGGTGCCGGAATTTGGCGTTTTCAACCGACATAAAATAAACCAGCTTACCTTTAGAATCGCCACCCAGGGAATGGACAACCAAAACGGCTGACGTCTGCGCCATGGCCTCAATTATCAGCACACCGGGCATTACTGGCTTGCTAGGGAAATGGCCTTGAAAATGCGGTTCATTAATCGTCACATTTTTGTGTCCAATTGCACTTTCTTCGGCAACTAGATCACTCACCCGGTCGATCATCAAAAACGGATATCGATGGGGGATCATCTCAACAATTTTTTCAATGTCGATAATGGTATCTTCGGTTGGATTCGCCTCGCTATCCATTACTTACCTCTTTTTTCCTTAACCAATCTTCTTAGCATAGCCAGTCCTTTCCAGTGATCCCGGGCATTTTGCGCCGGAATGCCGGCAACGGTGACACCAGGAGCTACATCAATCGATACACCGCTTTTTGCCGCCACTTTTGCACCATCGCCAATCGTTAAGTGCCCCGCAATCCCTACTTGTCCGCCCAAGGCGACAAAATTTCCAACAACCGTGCTGCCGGACAGGCCAGTTTGCGCAACTATAAAGCACCCTTCGCCGATTTGCACATTATGGCCGATTTGCACCAGATTATCTATTTTAGTGCCATCGCCGACGATCGTATCCGGCCCAGCTCCCCGGTCAATCGTAGTGTTGGCGCCAATCTCAACCTCATTTCCAATCAAAACCCGGCCCAATTGAAGCACTTTTGTATGGCGCGGCATGCCCGGCGCAAAACCGAAACCATCCTGGCCAATGCGAACACCAGTATGAATAATAGTGTCACTACCGATGATGCAATGGATGAGTGTGACGTTTGCCGCAATTAGGCAGTTATTGCCAATAATCACCCCCACTCCAATGACAGTATTGGCGCCGATTTGGGTATTATCGCCAATTTCAACTTCAGCCTCAATTACAACCCCAGCATCTATCGAGACGTTTTTACCCGTCTTAGCTGAAGGATCGACAATTGCGTGGGCATTTATTTTCCCATCCGTAAACGCATTTTGCGGATAGAACGCCTGGGTTAATTTGGCATAACCGGTATAAGGATTATCGGTGATTAAAAGCGCCGCACTTTCGGGTGCTTGATCAACCAATTCGGGCGCGACAACAACAGCGCCGGCATTGGTGTTGCGAAAAGCTTCGATATAGCGACGATTGTCGATAAAGCTAACATCATTTTGAGAAGCGGAATCGAGTGGTAAAATATCCGAGAACATTCGCGTTTCCCGGCTTTTATCTCCAATCTCAGAACCACTAATTTCAGCTAATTGTTCTAAACTAAATGGTCCCGCAACCTTAAAAAAGCGGGGATCGGCCATAGATTACTGTCCCGTTTTTATGGGTGCAGAAGGAATCTGATATTTTTTGATATTTTTATTTAACTGCACCAACACAAAATTAGAAATATCTAAATAATCGGGCCGGACTAAAATAGATTGCGGGGAATAACGCAACACCAAATTATAACCTTGCCTTTTAGTGACCTGGGTTAACGCTTTTTGAATGGCTTGTTGTAGGGCGCGATTAGCACTCGAGCGAAGCTGGATGAATTCCTGATTCCGCAATTGAACCTTTTTTTGCAATGCTGTTGTTTTTAAGCGAAATTTACGCGCCTCTTCGGCAAAAGCTTCCGGCGACAAGATAACCCGCTGTTTTTGGAGTTCATCATTGGCCTTCCGTAAAGCTTCCTCCTCTTTTTTAATCTCATCACGAAATTTTCGCCGTTTGGCATCTATTTGACGAGCAATATCTTTAGCCATCAAAGACTGTTGCATAACCTGTTGGATATCGAGAATGCCCATTTTAATTTCACGCGTTTGCTGAGATTGAGCATTACCATCGCTGATCAAGGCAAATGACAAAATCAAAAAGAAAATTAAAATCTTAAAACTTGCGTTCATTTGTTAGAACCTCGTTCCGAAGTTTAATCTAAATAGCTCGGTCTGATCAAAGCTCTCTTTAGCGATTGGAAAGCCAAAGTCCATATTGATCGGACCAAACGGCGACACCCAGCCTAAGCCGGCGCCGGCGGATGCTCTGATACTGCCGGTATCCTGGATGTTGGAATTTGACGGATTAACTTCACCGACACTACCAAAATCAGTAAATAGCCGGCCGGAAACGCCAAATTCAGTGGGCAATCCCAGAGGGAATGTCAATTGTACAGAACCATTGTACTTCCATTCACCGCCTAATGAATCTTCCGTTGTTTTATCACGCGGACCGACGCCTGCAGTTTGAAAACCGCGCAAAGTATTGCCGCCTAAGAAAAATCTGTCGGCAATCTCAACATCCTCACCGAGCCCTAAGATATGGCCGACACCTCCCGTTACGGCAACCACCCACTTATCGAAAATTTCATGATATTGTCCCGCATTTAAACGGTTGCGCAAATAGCGTACATTGCCGCCAAATCCGGCCAAATCATTGGTCAACTTGACAATATAACCATCGGTCGGAGTAATCCGGCTATCTCTTTTATCAAAGGTTAGCGTATGCCCAACTTCAGACAAAAATCTATCTCCCGCCTGGGATTTAATGAGGCTTGATGCCGAACTATCGACATTTTCGATCGATGACGCTTCAATCGAATATCGCCAGTTCTGCCGTAAAAAAGGTGCAATAGGAAAACCAGCTCTTAAACCCAAACCGGTTTTCTTAAAATCATAAGATCGGGTATCCTGCAAATCCTGATTGGAATGATAAATATCAAAACCTGCTGCGATATCACGATCCAAGAAATAGGGTTCTGTGAAGGAGATATTTGCGGTGCTTTTCTCGGCGGCGATGGAAAGACTAAAGCCAAGCTTCTGTCCCTTACCTAAAAGATTTGACTCATTAATACCAAGATCAAAAAGCGGTCCGTTATCTGTTGAATAACCAACGCCAAAACTCAGCGAACCAGTAGATTTCTCCTCAACCTCAACCTTAACAATTGTTTTATCAGTCGAGGTTCCTGGTAGGCGTTCGATTTCAACTTTATCAAAAAAGTTCAAATCTCTGATGCGTTGGCGGGAACGTCTTAACTTGGCGGCATTAAAAGCATCACCTTCAACAACTTGAAATTCCCGCCGGATAACTTTATCGATCGTTCGAATATTGCCGGAAATATCAATCCGCTCAACAAACACGCGCGGACCTTCTCTCACATCAAAAGTCAAATTGACAATTTTATCTTTACGATTGCGGTTAACACGCGGTCTAACTTCAACGAACGCGTATCCTAAATTGCCAACCGCATCGGTAATTTTATCAATCGCGTCATCGACTTTAGTGTTGTCGTACTGATCGCCTTTTTTGAACTCGATCAACGCACGGAGTGTCTTCGCATCGAGGCCACGCAGACCGGCAGCAACATCAATATTACCAAATTTGTAGCGCTGACCTTCATTTACGCTGAAAGTGATAAAAAAAGCTTTGCCGTCTGGCGTTAATTCCGCAACAGCTGATTCAACTCTGAAATCGGCAAAACCTTCGGCCAAATAATGGCGGCGCAATAATTCGCGATCTAAAGTTAAACGATCAGGATCGTAAGTGTCATCGGAGGATAAGAAACGATACCAAATGGATTCTTTAGTCCGTATAACTTCCCGCAGATCGGAGTCGCTTTCAAATTTATTGCCGACAAATCTGATCCGCTCGACCGTCGTCAACGGCCCTTCTTCAATTTCAAAAACCAAATCCGCGCGGTTTTGAGGAAGTTGAATAATTTTAGGCACCACAGTAGCTGCAAAACGTCCATTAACCCGGTAAACATCCATTATCCGTTTAACATCGGCCTGAACTTTAGTACGGGTGAATACAACACGCGGACGCAGGACGACTTCTTTTCGCAACATGTCGTCTTCGATGCGTTTGTTGCCTTCGAAGGCTATTCGGTTAATCACCGGATTCTCGACAACTTTGATAACAATAGCCCTACCCTCGCGGGTAATCGCAACATCGGCAAATAAACCGGTCGCAAATAGGCTTTTCAATGATTGATTGATCCGACGCTCGTCAAATCTGTCGCCCTCCTGCAGCAGGAGGTATGATCGCACAGTACTTTGCTCGATCCGGTGCGTACCTTGAACGACGATTTCTTCGACGATGTTGGATTTTTGCGCTTGGGCCCCGAATGGCAAAGCAACAGCCACGCTAATGGCTGCGCACAACGCAAACATTCTAATCCAGTACAAGTAGCAACTCCCTAAATGATAGTTATCGAGTTTTATACGATTCTTACGGAAATTCCAAATGAATCCTAAAAGATTCAATGACTTATGTCAAAAGTCCCGATAAGTAAGTTGGTATTCCCATAATCCACTCGAAAAATTTTAAATGCACAAGATCATTCCACGTCACAAACAAAAATAAGGCAATAACGAACGTTAACCCGAGCCGAAACCCATATTCTTGAGCTTTCGGCCCCAAAGGACGCCCGCGTATTGCCTCGATTGTATAGAACGCTAAATGACCACCGTCTAACAGCGGTATAGGGAAGAGGTTAATTAATCCTAAATTTACCGAAAGAATGGCCAAAAAGGACACAAAGCTTGCGACCCCCAGCTCAGCGACCTGCCCCGAAATCTGTGCAATTCTAAGGATACCGCCCAATTCATCGGCAGATTGCCTGCCAACAAATATATCTTTGATGTATTCCAGTATTCGGACAGTAAATATGTAAGTTCGCTCAACCCCCATCCACAAAGCCATTGCCGGGTTTTGACGGGTATATTTCACTTCGCCCGGATGTGCAGAAACACCTAGCAATCCAATCTTAACTGGTTTTCCCGCCTTGTTTTTTCCGGTGCGAAAACCCGTTTTTAATTTTATGGTTAAATTTTTGCCGTCACGGATGATTCCTAAAACCAGGTTTTTTTCGGGATTAGCGCCAATTATTCTTTGTAAATCTACAAAGTAGGTAACATTACTGCCGTCTATATTGGTGATTTGATCACCCGATTTCAATCCGCCGGCATCCGCTGCGCTATTAGGTGATACGGCGCCAACCACGGCTAAGGGCTTATCTGAAACTTGTTCCGGTACGCCGAGCGTCATAAACAAGGCGGCAAAGGCTAACACGGCGAATATAAAATTAATAAAAGGTCCGGCGAAAACAACGGCGGCGCGTTGCGACAATGATTTGTGATGGAAAGAAACGGCTTCTTCTTCCGGCGTCATCGGACGCTCTTTTTCGTCCTCGCCCTCACCTTCAAGTATGGTTGCACTTTCGCCGAACATTTTGACATAACCACCAAGTGGAACAGCGCTTATTTTCCAACGCGTGCCGTGGCTATCGTCCCAGCCTTTAATTTCCGGTCCAAAGCCAATGGAAAACACTTCAATTTTCACGTTGCACCAGCGCGCAACGGCGTAATGACCAAGCTCGTGTACGAAAACCAATATGGTCAAGGCAACGAGAAAGGGAATGCCGATTTCCCAGATAAAACTAAGTTTTGCCAAAAAAAGGCTTAATATTTCCATTTTATATTCCGTTTAATTATCGATAAATCGCTCGACAAATTCTTAATTCAGAGAACGAACCACTTCTTCGGCTAGTACTCGGGCCACCTCATCGCAGTGGGAAATTTCATCAAGCGTTTTAGGCTCGCTCTTCGGCGTCCTATTTAAAACCTCTTCCGTCACCCGCGTGATATCAAGAAAGCCAATTCTTTCTTCCAAAAAACACCTGACGGCGACTTCGTTAGCTGCATTTAATATAGTAGGTAGCGAGCCGCCTGCTTTCAAGGTATCTCGCGCTATTGTTAGAGCCGGAAAACGTTTTAAATCCGGCGCTTCAAACGTAAGTTCGGCAATACTGGCAAGATTAAGCCGCCGGCCCGGTATTTCTAAGCGATTAGGCCACGCAAGCGCATACGAAATTGGCGTACGCATATCCGGCGTACCCAGTTGAGCCAATACCGATCCATCTTTATAGGTCACCATGCTGTGAATAACGGATTGTGGATGGACGAGAATCTCGATCTGATTTTCTTCTACTGGAAACAGATAATAGGCCTCAATTAGCTCCAACCCTTTATTCATCATGGTGGCAGAATCCACCGAGATTTTTGCCCCCATATCCCAATTGGGATGAGCGACTGCCTGGGCCGGTGTTATGTTTTTCATTTCGCTTAATGAAGTGCTGCGAAAGGGCCCACCCGACGCAGTTAAAGTCAGGTGGTCAACATTTCCAGCTTGGTTAAAATCAAAGACTTGAAAAATTGCGTTGTGTTCAGAATCGATTGGTAAAAGGGTGGCGCCGCTACGGTCAATTTCATTGAGAAAAAAATCACCTGCACAAACCAGACATTCTTTATTGGCGAGCGCAACGACGGTGCCTCTTTTTGCTGCTACTAAAGTGGGTGCCAGTCCGGCGACGCCGACGATACCAGCAATGACGATGTCAGATGGCTGGTCAGCTGCTTCTGCCATTGCCTCAGAGCCTGCGGCCACTTTGATATCAGTGTCGCTTAATCCTGCTTTGAGTTCGTCGTAAAGAGTTTCATCTCCAATCACCGCAAGATCCGGCGAAAATTCCCTCGCTTGCTGGATCAGCAGATCGACATTTTTATTGCCTGTAAGCGCAATTATATTAAATTTTTCGGCATTGTTCCGAACCAGGTCCAAGGTATTACAGCCAATAGATCCCGTGGCGCCCAAAATGGATACGCAGCGATAATCGAGGTTATTTTCAGGCGTCGCGGAAGGTGAAACCTTCATTTCCATGGAACTTCACCAATTTCATAGAACAGAACAATTAGCCCGGTTACGGGAGTGGCCAGGAGAATAGCATCTATTCTGTCTAAAACACCACCATGACCGGGTATCAACGCGCCAGAATCCTTCACTTCAAATCTTCTTTTAACCCAAGATTCCAATAGATCACCAAACTGACCAATTATTGATAAACCTGCACAGGCAATGATTATTTCTGCAGTGGCAAAAGACGGTTCGGCATAAATGTTTAAAACCAAACCTGTTACGCAGGCAAAAATTAAACCGCCAAAAAATCCGGCCCAAGTTTTATTCGGACTTATAATTGGAGCCAGCTTCGGGCCACCAAATGTTCTGCCGGAAAAATAGGCGCCGATATCAGTGGCCCAAATTACGCTAAACAACCAGATGATAATTTGCCGGCCTTGGCTATCAATGTCACGCAGCCAGATCAATATTACGCACGGCACTAAAATGTATAACAAGCCGACGATCAACCAAACAATTTGTTGCGGCTGCGGTCCATTGCTTCCAATAAGCCGCAGCCATTCCCACGCCGCCAAAACACCAACGACACCGACCATGAGTTCAAAATATGGGAAGCCAAACCACAATGCAGCAAGAGCGAGCGGCGCCATGACTAAAGCTGAAATGATGCGGGTTATCATGGATTAATAAAACCGGGCTACTAACATTTAATCAGTTGCGCCAAACCGTCTTTCCCGACGGCCAAATTCTGAAATGGCGGAGACGAAATCTTCTTCCTTAAAATCCGGCCAAAGGATATCAAGAAAAATAAATTCAGCATAAGCCAACTGCCAGAGTAAAAAATTACTAATTCTTATTTCACCGCTGGTGCGAATGAGTAAATCAGGATCAGGAATACTGGATGTTTCGAGATAGTTCCCGAGTAATTTCTCATCAATTTGCTCCGGTGCAATTTCGCCGGCTACGGTTTTCTCAGCGATCACCTTTGCCGCATTGGCAATTTCTGTGCGCCCGCCATAACTAAGTGCGATTATTAGATCTAGACGCGTATTACCAGCCGTTCGTTTTTCACACTCCTCGATTAGATCAACGATGTCAGAACTCAAATCAGAACGCTCACCAATTACCCTTAATCGAACGCCATTACTAAGTAGCTCAGCAATTTCACTTCGGAGATACCGTCTCAGCAGCCCCATCAAATCACTAACTTCATCCGCCGGCCGTTTCCAATTTTCGGAGGAGAAACTGTAGAGCGTTAAATAACGCACACCATATTTGATCGCGCTTTCAATAGCAGCCCGCACTGAATCGGCGCCGCGCTGATGGCCGGCCAGCCGAGGCAGGCCACGCGCTTTAGCCCACCGCCCGTTGCCATCCATAATAATGGCAACATGTGTTGGCACGATTAAATCGCCGTAATTTGGGGTCGGTTCAGCTTTCATAGTCACGTATCATATACAATCTGGCCGGCTAGACCTGCATGATTTCCTGTTCTTTATTGTGAAACGCATCGTCAATTTTTTTGACGTATTCGTCCGTAAGTTCTTGGGTTTCAACATCATAGTCATGATGTGCATCTTTAGAAATTTCGCCGTCTTTTTCCGCTTTCTTGAGTTCATCCATGGCATGCCGGCGTACATTGCGGACAGCGATCCGCGTTTCTTCAGCATATTTACCGGCAATTTTAGCAATTTCCGCCCGCCGCTCCTCATTAAGCGCAGGTATGGGAATGCGCACTAATTGGCCATCAGACGCCGGGTTGAGACCAAGATCTGAATCACGAATTGCTTTCTCGACACTGGCAACCAGCCCTTTGTCCCAAACCTGCACCGTCAGCATGCGCGGTTCCGGAACTCCGACCGTACCAACCTGGTTCATCGGCATTTGCTGGCCATAAGCGTCGACAGTGATCGGGTCTAATAAGCTGGTCGCGGCCCGTCCGGTGCGTAATCCGCCAAATTCCCGGTGCAACACCTCCAAGGCGCCTTCCATACGTCGCTGGATATCTTTCTTTTGCACTTCGAAATCCATTTATTCCTCCCCTTCGCCAATTACTGTCGACTTACCTTTGCCCGTCATAACATCGGCAAACGCACCTGTCGAATGAATTGAGAAAACAATAATAGGAATATTGTTTTCCCGGCATAACGAGATTGCCGATGCATCCATGACTTTCAGATCACGGGTTAAAACATCCCGGTAAGATAACCTATCGTACCGTTCGGCATCTACAACCAATTTTGGATCATCGCTATAAACACCGTCCACTTGAGTGCCTTTTAACAAAGCATCGCAATTCATCTCTGCGGCGCGTAACGCAGCTGCAGTGTCAGTGGTAAAAAAAGGATTGCCGGTGCCGGCGGCAAAGATAACAACCCGGCCTTTTTCCATGTGTCGCATGGCGCGACGGCGAATATAGGGTTCACACACGGCGGTCATCGGGATTGCTGATAACACCCGCGTTGAAACATCCATTTTCTCAAGAACGGATTGCACGCCTAAGGCGTTCATAACTGTCGCCAACATGCCCATATGATCAGCGCTTGAGCGCTCTAGCCCTGATGCAACACCCTTAAGCCCACGAAAGATATTTCCGCCGCCAATGACAAGGCAGACCTGAACCCCCATATCGCAAACGGATTTGACTTCATTGGCAATGCGCTCCATCGCCGCCGGCTCGAAGCCAAACTCCTGCTCGCCCATTAAGCCCTCACCGGACAGTTTTAATAAAACTCGCTTATAGATTGGGGATTTGGGCATGAGGCACTGAATTCCTTTAACGTTTAATTTTTGGCACAACTATGGCCCGCTGTAACGGTTGAATTGCAGCAGATCATACACCAGCAAAACGTGGCAAACTATGGCAGAAGTGTGAAAAGTTTTGGTTACTCGGGAATTCACAAATATCCCCGAGTTTCTCTTGAGTTTTAACCTTAAGAGCCACCAGCGACGGCTGCCACTTCGGCAGCAAAGTCTTCTTCTTCTTTTTCAACACCTTCACCGAGGGCGAATCGAACAAAGCCTTTAATACTTACGGGCGCGCCAATTTCCTTAGCTGCCGCTTCAACTGCCTTTTCGACATTGTTGTCGGTGTCGATGACATAGGTTTGTTCCAGCAGGCAAATTTCCTCGTAATATTTACGCAGGCGGCCTTCGACCATTTTTTCAATAATTTCTTCAGGTTTACCAGAATCTCTGGCCTGTTCCATCAGAATGTTTCTTTCGCGTTCAAGTTCGCCAGCGTCAACATCGTCGCGCGACAAGGCCAACGGGCTGGCAGCTGCGACATGCATGGCGAGTTGTTTACCTAAAGCATCAAGCGCTGCCGCTTCGCCGGTTGATTCAAGCGCGACCAGAACACCGATTTTACCGAGGCCCGGTTTCATCGCATTGTGCATGTAGCTTGAAACCACGCCGTTTTCAACTTCCAAGACGGCACTACGGCGCAAATCCATGTTCTCACCGATGGTCGAAATAAGCTGAGTAAGGTGCTCGGCAACACTTTCTCCGTCAGAATGCTTAGCGGCTTTTAAAGCTTCAACGTCGCCATCGCCTGCTAATGCAATCTGGGCCAAGGATGCGGCAAAATCCTGGAAGGTTTCGTTGCGCGCCACGAAATCGGTTTCGGCATTGAGTTCAACAACCGCACCTTTGGTGCCGTTCGTCGTCACGCCAACCAGCCCTTCCGAGGCAGCCCGGCCAGCTTTTTTAGCCGCCGCCGCAAGACCTTGCGAACGCAGCC
>CEQE01029357.1_pt1 | contig 12766 bp, 7 predicted proteins | sample 356201 | NCBI WGS metagenome assembly CEQE01 (sample SAMEA2619970, study PRJEB7988) | marine metagenome | biome: marine biome (ENVO:00000447); feature: mesopelagic zone (ENVO:00000213) & marine oxygen minimum zone (ENVO:01000065); material: "saline water (ENVO:00002010), including plankton...
GGTCCGGTGACATAACCAACGCCCTCTACGAGAATCTGGGTGATGGAACTTTCAGTAGGAACAGACAGAGTGGCGCTGAAGATGTGGGAGAAGGGATGGCCCTCTCTATCGCTGATTTTGACAATGACGGCTACTCAGACCTGTTTGTCACCAACTACGGCAACTTCGTCCTTTACCGCAATAATGGCGACAGGACGTTTACCGATATCACAGAACACGCCTTTCCCGACGGCGTGAAGGACCGGTGGTACGGCGGCTCCGCCTGGGGCGACTACGATCTGGACGGTGATCTGGATCTGTACGTTCTCGGTTATGTTGACTTTTCGCGGCGCCCTCGCTACACCAGCTTGCGTTTTCCCATGGATTTCGGCGGACTGCCTAATATACTGTATCGTAATAACGGCGATGGGACGTTCACGGATGTGACAGCGAAGAGCGGCAACGTTGACGACGCGGCCCGCAAATCGATGCAGGCTCTTTTTCACGACTTCAACGGCGACGGCCGACCCGATATATTTGTCACGAACGATACGGACGCGAACAGCATCTATCTCAATCGGGGAGACGGAACATTCAAGCCGTTCTCCGGACCCAGCGGCCTCGGCACTACAGACGGGAGCATGGGCATTGCGCTGGGAGATTTTAACCGGGACGGCCTCTCCGACCTGGTCTATACCAACTACGCCGCCGAGGTTAATATCCTTGCGCCGCTGGTGGATAATGAGAGTTCAAACGACGGTGTATTGCGCAATGCTGTATTTACGCACGATTTTGACTCTCCGCTGGTTCACAAACTAAGCTGGCCAAAGGTGAGCTGGGGAACGGGCCTGTTTGATCTGGATAACGATGTAGACCTGGACCTCTTTTTCTCAGCCGGGCATCTGAACTCTGTCAGCGGGGATAACCGGCAGTCCAACCTGCTTTTTGAAAATGATGGCAGGGGCCGGTTCTCGGATATCTCGGAGCCCGCCGGCATACTGGCAACGGGCAAGCGAATTCACAGGGCGGCGGTTTTTGCTGATTATGATAATGATGGCAAGATGGATATCTATGTGACCAACAACGGCCAACAGGTTGAAGACGGCAAGGGGAATACCATTGACGATCCTTATCAGGGTGTTGGTATTCTCTATCGCAATGAATCGGCCTCAAAGAATAACTGGCTCAAAGTGAGGCTCGAGGGGACAAAGTCTAACCGCGACGCTTTCGGCACCGTAGTGAAGCTGACTACCGGCGATGCAACCATTACTCGAGCATTGGTTTCCGGTGCTGGCTACTTTTCCGCCCACGCCAGAGAACTCCATTTCGGCCTCGGTCAGAATGAGCGGGTGGACAAGATGGAGATAACCTGGCCCAGCGGTGAGATTCAGGCCTTCAGGGAGATAACTCCAAACCAGACTGTCTATGTTGTTGAGGGCGGCACGCTCCATCGTAACACGCTCATCCTCGGCGCAAATTAAGCGCACTGGATCAACGGATGCCGCAAGGTGCGTATTAAACGGGTTCTTAGCTCAGGAACGATCAGCCGGTGATAGAAAGGTGTCAGAGGTTAACACCGTCGGGAGGGGTCATTGCTCCGTGGAGTCTGAGCTGGGAATCGGAGGGAGAGTGACCTAATAGTGGTGTATTATTGCATAGTAAAACACGCATTTTTTCTTGTTTTTCAGCAAACAGTAGTCTAAAATTTACTGCTACTAGACAAGTAATGGATTTATAGTCGGCGAAGGAAGGAGTGAGCAATTATACTACGGGCATCAGAAAGGAGATAATTCCTTCCTGACCATAGCGAGGTTTCACTCAACTTCAGATCCAATCCTTGCTCTCCAAGTATCACTGAAGTTGGGGAAAGAAAACGGGATCCCCTAGGTGATCCCGTTTTGCTTTTGAGATGAGAGGCCAAGAAGAACGTATTAAACCTTCATGATTGATCTTGCCATAGTTTTAGCATTTGTCATCTACAGTGTCTCTGCCGGTTTCCGGGCGAGATCGAAGGCCTCTAGGAATCTTGTGGAATACTTTCTGGCCGGCAGATCCATCCCGGGGTGGAAGGCAGGATTCAGCATGGCGGCCACCCAATATGCGGCAGATACACCGTTGCTGGTCATGGGTCTTATGGCCACTGGCGGCATCTTCATGCTGTGGCGCCTCTGGATTTATGCACTGGCGTTTCTGTTGATGGGCTTCGTCCTCGGCAGAGCCTGGCGTCGCTCCATGATTCTCACCGACGCCGAGTTTACGGAAGTTCGTTACAGCGGCAAAGGTGTCCTCGCCCTGAGAGGTCTCAAAGCAGTCTACTACGGCACCGTCATCAACTGCACGGTTATGGCCATGGTGCTGGTGGCGGCCATCCGCATCTCAGAGACATTTCTACTGTGGCACGAATGGCTACCTGCCGGCGTCTATGATATCATCCTCGGTTGGGTTCAGGCCGTGGGTGTGGAACTTTCATCCGGTGTCACAGGACTGGAGACGTGGATCGCCACTGCGAACAATATCCTGAGCATCGTGACAATCCTCGCTTTTGTCGCCCTCTATTCAACCACCGGCGGACTGAGAAGCGTTGTTGCCACCGATATTGTCCAGTTTTCTGTGGCCATGATTGCGACCTTCATCTACGCGGTCATCGCTGTAACCGAAGCTGGCGGACTGGGTGGCATGATTGACAAAATGGTATTACTCTATGGAGAGGTTCGTACCAGCGAAATGCTCTCCTTCAGCCCCAACAGCTGGGATGCTGTACTCCCATTCCTTGTTTTGATAGGATTGCAGTGGTTCTTTCAGATGAACAGCGACGGTACGGGTTATCTGGCACAGAGAACCATGGCGTGCCGGACGGATACGGGAGCTCGCTTTGCCGGCTTTGTCTTTACTGTTGCTCAGGTGCTGGTGAGAAGCCTCTTCTGGCTACCTATCGGCGTTGCGCTTCTGGTGCTCTATCCCTATGATCCCGCCGCAGCCAGCGGCGAGGCGTTCGTGGCCAGCCGGGAGATACTCTTTGCTACCGGCATCAAAGATCTGCTGCCGGTGGGGATCAGGGGGCTCATGCTTACAGGACTACTGGCGGCGCTGGCGTCCACCATCGACACTCATCTGACTTGGGGTGCAAGCTACTGGAGTAATGACATCTACAAGCGGATTGTAAATGAAGCGTGGTTGAAGCGGCAGCCGTCATCCAAGGAGCTGGTGCTCATTGCCCGTCTCTCAAACATCCTCATCCTTGCTATTGCTCTTACCATTATGGCCAATCTCGGCTCCATCCAGACGGCGTGGTACATATCACTCCTGTTTGGTGCTGGGATGGGGTCTGTGCTTGTGCTTCGCTGGCTGTGGGAACGGATAAACCTCTATTCGGAAGTGGCGGCCATTGCGACGTCGCTGATTGTTGCTCCGATTATTCTATTTAGCGTAAACGATGAGTGGCTGCGGCTGCTGCTCATGTCCGTATCATCAACCGTGGCTGTTCTCGTGGTGACGGTACTGACACCTGAAACGGATGAGAGCATCTTGGATGAGTTCTATAGAAGGATCACACCTCCCGGCCTCTGGAGAAAAACAGCAGCGAGACTTGGGTTTGACGCCGGACAGCCGGGCCAGGCATTTCGTGACGGTGCATATCTTGTTATAACGGTAGCGGCAACCATATTCCTTCTCCTGGTGGGAGTGGGAAAACTGATGCTGCCGGGGCCGGGGAGTTCAAGCCTGAGTGCGTGGTTCATGGTGCTACTCGGTCTGGCAGCCATATCGCTGTGGTGGAAAAAAGTACTGTTAGTCCAAAAGGAGGCCGCGCAGTAGTCTTGCCAACTTATGGGAAGATTACGATGGGATGGTGATAACGAAGCAACTCAATTCAGGATTATGGAAGAGTTACAACTGATTGAAGGCAAACAAGAAACAGGAAACGAATATGAAACATCTTGATGACTATCGCGGGACAGTATCGGATTCAGTTCTGACCGAGATCCGGGAAAAGGCGGAGAAACTGTCCGGTGCCACTATGGTGCACGTGAACGCTACCGCCTTCGGCGGCGGTGTGGCGGAAATCCTCGATAATCTGGTTCTTTTGATGAATGATATCGGTGTGAGGACTGACTGGCGTGTCCTTCATGGGACGCCGGAATTCTTTGAAGTGACCAAGAAGTTTCACAACGCCCTTCAGGGGGATGAGGAGGTGACCTTTTCGCAAGAGGAACTTGATCTGTACAGCCGTACCAATGAGAAGTTTGCCCAATTTGCAGACTTGGGTCATGATGTGGTAATCATTCACGACCCACAGCCCGCCGGGCTCGTTCGTTTTGTGGATCACGAGGCACCGTGGGTCTGGCGCTGTCACATCGATATCACTCAGCCGAACAGTCAGGCGTGGCATTTCATGGAACCTTTCGTTCTCGAATACGAACGGATGATTGTTTCAGCAGATGATTACAGGCGGGAAGATCTTGAGGTAGAGCAGCGGATTGTGTCCCCTTCTATCGATCCACTTTCACCGAAGAATATGGACCTTTCCCAGGAGGTGATCGATAGATATTTCGACAGAGAGCGAATCCCTACCGATAAGCCGCTTATTACTCAGGTGTCGCGGTTTGATCCGTGGAAGGATCCCGAAGGAGTGATAAAGGTGTGGCAGGAAGTGCGAAAGGAGGTAGATTGCCGGCTCGTTTTCTGCTACAATATGGCCAGTGACGATCCTGAAGGGGCGCGTATCTATGAGCGGATGGCACAAACGGCAAAACAGTATCTGGAATCTGGTGATGTACTGTTCGTACGCGGAGATGACCCTGTTCTTGTAAACGTGTTGCAGCGCTATTCCGCGGTAATCGTTCAGAAGTCCACCCGGGAGGGATTCGGACTGGTGGTAACAGAAGCGCTGTGGAAGGGGACGCCGGTGGTGGCTTCCAACGTCGGCGGCATCCCAACACAGATTGAAGACGGGGTGACGGGATTCTTGGTGACTCCCACAGATTTCTCTCAGTGCGCTGCGAAGATCGTCCAGTTGTTGCAGGACAGCGATATGGCCGCAGAAATGGGCGCGCGAGCTAAAGAGTCTGTGAGGGAAAAGTTCCTCATCACCCGTCACATGCTCGACTATCTGAACATCGGGCTCGAGATGCTGGGCAGGAACTAGTGTTATGTCAAGACCAAGGAAAAGGTGAAGGCTGAGGCTAAAGGGGAAACGATACGTAATTTGATGCGAGGTTAGCATGTCATCTGATTCACATTTCAAAGCGGGCATAGACCTGGGCGGGAGCAAGATTGCGGCAGTTGTCGTCTCTGATGATGGAGTTCTAGCCGGGCGCCACAAAGATGAGACGCCTCATGAGGGATCATTTGAACCCATCGCCACAGCCATGAGTAATTGTCTTGGAGAAGCTCTGGTACAGGCGGGGTTGTCGCTCTCTGACATTAAGGCGGTGGGAGTCGGCGTCCCCGGACCGGTAGATGAAACTGGAAGTGTCGCCGTCATGCCGAACCTCGATTTACAAGCTACACCTGTAGCTTCAGCACTGGAATCAGTTTTAGGCCGGCCGGTGACGGTTGAGAATGACGTGAACCTGGCAACTCTGGCTGAATACCACTTTGGCGCCGGCAAGGGGCTGCGCTCTCTTTATGGGATTGTCCCCGGAACAGGGGTGGGTGGCGGCTACGTTATTGATGGAAGAATTGTAAAAGGGAGCAACAACACCGCCGGAGAAATCGGGCACATGGTGGTAATGATCGATGGTCCTCTATGTGGCTGTGGTCAGCGCGGATGTCTGGAAGCGTTCGTCAGTAAACTGGGCTTTATTCGCGAATTGCGGCAAGCTCTGATGGAAGGTGAACAGTCACTGCTGGTCGATTCCGCCGAAGCTGATCTCGAGAGTGTTAACGGCGATGACCTGCGGCGTGCGTGGGATGAGGAGGATAAGCTGGTGAGACGGCTACTGACCGAGCAGGCGAGAATTCTGGGTGTGGCTGTGGCCAACGTTATCAACCTCACCGGGGTTGATGGAATTGTTATTGGTGGGGGCGTCTATGAAAGTCTGGGGGGAGTGCTGCTTCCTGTTGTGGAAGCTACTGCTGACCAGCACGCCATCGGCGGCGGGATGCAAGGTGTTAGGCTCACACTGGCTGAGCTCAAAGAAGATGCGGTAGCTCGCGGTGCGGTGCTGGTGGCTGTACAGGCTGAAGCATCTCCCTGATATAATTTCGGACTGCCCGCCTCGTTTGCCTGGATCTTCATGGCAATTGTGGTCGTATTTGCGTCCCTCATTAGGCTCGGCAGATCTGTAGCATATAAGATTGCAGGATACAAAAAAGGGACCCCTAAAGAGGCCCCCTAATTATAGCAACTAATCGCTGCTGGGATTAACCCGGTACTTCCGTTTCGGGAATCGGGAAAATCACAATGGTGTCTCCACGAGCCGGGCGATCGATAGGCAGCTCATCAGTTTTCCCGTAGTGCCGCATATCAATTAAGCGCTGTCCTTCGAGGAACAGGGAGTACCGCTTTTCATGTAGAAGCTGTTCCAATCCACCTGAAGTGGCATCTGCAAGCCCGTGTGCCGCGCGGATGATGTTAATCTCTGTCAATCCATCTCCACCACTGCCTATGTCGGCTTCAGCCTTTAAGAGAATCAGCTCTTCATTGCGGATGATGGGAACAGGATCATATGAACTGCTCCAGACCGTAGGTGCGAGATAACTTTCCAGCTCATCGTACTTAATTGTGTCGGCCCGGATTGAAACATTGCTGGACATGCGGAGATCCCCTTCTTCGGCATCTGTGAGGTAAGACGGATGGACCATCAGTTTCACAAAGTCCGCATCTGCGGCTTCATACATTTCGTTATCCTGGTCGTTAGATCCGGAGCTGAACACATGGTATACACCAACATCTAGATCTCCGGATTCATCGAGGAATGAATCATCGAGGGCAGTTGAAGCGGTGCCCCAATCGTCTTGGTGAACAGCTACGCGAGCCCTCAGGGCGCGGTTGAACTGGGCAAATGTAGCGGGTGTATCAAAACCGCTGAATCCGTCAGACAGTGAGAAAGAGAATGCAGATCCAGCGCCCGTCAGGTCGGAATAAGCGTCATCCAGCAAGCTTTCGATCTCCGACATTACAGCGCTCTTAGATGCAACCGCAACGGTGATATCGCCATCGTAATTCAGGCGAGCCCCATTTTCATCCGTCAGGTTCAAGATGCGCCACAGACAATAGGCGTGGAGTGTTTTTGCAAATCCATTCGAACCGCTATCAGCGTCAGGATTGTTCACTAGAGTCAGACAGTTCTGGATAACCTTGTAGTTGGTGCTCCAGGGACGATTGGCCAGGAAGCCGCCAGGATCGACCGGCCCGGTCATCAATTCACCGGTGTATCTTGGGTCTGCTGGCTCAAGGTAGTATGCCTCTCGGCCTATAACCAGTACATTCCGCAGATAAATACCGATATCGTAACGCAAGCCCGCCTCAGCCCCGGTCACAAGAGACTGGATGGTTGCCGTGTCACTGGTGGGGTTATTTGGATCGGGGAAATCCAGATCTTCACATCCTACCCACAGGAAACAGATAGCCAGCGGGAGTATCTTCACTATTTTTTTCATTTTGATTGTCATCATAATCATTTTCTCCTCGGTTAGAATCCTGCGGAAAGGGTGAAATAGGTACTCTTGGATTGCGGGTACGGGTTGGTGTCAACGGAACCGCCCACCGGCACATTGCCAAACTGACTCACTTCAGGGCTCAATCCAGTATAGGACGTGTCCATCCAGAGATTTCTTCCAGCAACGCCGATCTGCAAATATCCCAAGTTCAGAGCATCTGAAAGAGTACTCGGAAGTGAGATGGTCAGGTTGACCTCACGTAGCATGGTGTAGGCCGTTGACTCAATATATGGAGCTGTGACACCGCCTAATACGGTTAGCCTCTCATTTCCATTGCCCGATTTTGTACCATCTCCATCAAGGTCTAACTCTTCTTTGTCATAATCTCCTGTAGTACCGCCAAGATCATAGATCAGATTGGCCAGGTTGATGGCATGCCCGCCTTCTTTATGATCGATAAGAAAAGAAAAACTGACAGGACCAACACGAAGACCATTGAAAAAGGATACCGTATAGTCAGGAGTCTCATTCCCCAGTTCTATATACTTATCCCCATCCATCTCTGATCCAACTATGGCCGTAGGTGACCACCCTTCTTGAATTCGGTATGTACCCAGGAACGTTGCAAAACCACCATAGTTGTATGGATCTACATTCAGCTTTGTAACCTCTGAGCTTGTGGTATAATAGTTAGTTCGGAAGACCCAGTCTAATCCACCAAGACTAACCAGTTTAGTGGGATTCAAGGTTAACGAGAATTCTGTCCCTTTTGTCTCCATCTCGCCACCATTTTCCCAGCTGGATCCTGATCCGGTAGATGCAGGCATATCAACTTCAAGAATAAGGTCAGTGATTTTCTGGCTGAACATCGTCGCTTCAGCTACAGCGAAACCATTCATGATAGAGAAATCAACCCCATACTCCGTTTCGGCAGTGCGTTCAGGTTTAATGTCCGGGTTACCCTTTACCCCTGCGGCCTGTAATCCATTCACACCACCAATGTTGTAAGATGACATCGTGGTATACTTGGCACTAGGGCTTGGCATGTTTCCAGTTTCACCTCTGGCAAAGCGCACCTTCAGGTTATCAAAGAGTCCGGCGAATTCGCCAAACTGATAAGATGCCGCCATTTTAGGATACCATTCCATGGTTTCTGTATCACCCATGGTGCTGGAAACATCTCCACGGGCACCGAATGAGACGTAGATATTGTCTCCAACGGATATTTCTTCATGGAAGAATTGGCCTCTATCTTGCTGCTTCATTTTATCGTGATATACCGCTTGAGAACTGGCATTATCGACGTTCGTCTGCGTGGGAATCATCCCTTTGGCGTGAACAAAGACACTGTTCCTGTCCCGTGTTTCGTATTGCAGCCCCGCGGTGGTATTGAGGTTTATACCGCCCATTTTTATCTTATGGACAAGGTTCAACGACAGATTGGTATTCAGGTTATCTGTTGTGGTCATCACCGATTGTCCTGGCTCGCTCTGTGATTCTTCTATCTGCAGGAAAGGTGGTGCAAACACCTCATTTTCCTGATTATAAAAGTCTGTCCCGCCCACAGCTAGAAAATTGAGGCTTTGCGTAGACTGCTTCAACAGGCTGTAGTCGAACTGCATAGAACCTAACGCGCGGTGAGTCGTCTCATTGTTCACTAGGTACTCAGCTGTTTCAAGTGGATTGGATGGGTTCAAGGGGTGGGTAGGGAAAATACCGTCACCATCCGCATCCCTGATATCGATGAAACTGGGTGTAAATCCAATGGAAAAACCGTATGTCAGGTTACTGTTGTCATTGCCGGTCACGCCGCGATCAGCACTGCTTCTTATCAGGTTCGTAGCTATACTGATCCTCGCTTTTTCACTGAAACGGTGATCTAGATTGACGCGGCCGGATATTTTTTCGTATCCGGAGTTCTTGATGATTCCACCTTCATCCATATACTGACCGCCGACATAGAACTGGGTCTGCGCATTGCCACCCACGGCGCTCACGGTCGTCTCTTTCAATTGACCGGTTTCTCCGTAAAGTATTCCTTCATAGTCAAAGTCGTTTCCGGCCCAACTGCCACTGGCGTTATTTCCAAGGGCAGCAATATCCGCACCGAATTGATCTTCAGCCTCCTGGTAGGTTTCAAACACACGATGCCCCATTTTTTTCAGAACCGCAGATTGTCCTGCTTTCTGGGAAAAGTTAAATTTGGTTTTGCCACCGCGGCCCCGTTTGGTCCTTATAATAATCACACCGTTGGAAGCTTTGGCACCGTAAATGGCCGCGGCACTGGCACCTTTCAGCACCTCAATGCTCTCAATATCGTTGGGATTGATATCACCAATTCGGTTGGTGGGCTGGCCCTGGGGCCGGGCACTGCCGGCGCCAGTGGCCTTGGTTACTACGTCAATACCAGACTGGTTAGCATCATTGTTAACGATAATGCCGTCAATGACGTACAGCGGCTGGGTGCCGCCAGTGAGAGTAGAGGATCCACGCAGATTGACGTTGATACCGCCGCCGGGAGCGCCTGTGTTGCGGCGAATGTTGACACCGGCAAATTTTCCGTTCAACGCACCGTCCAGTGTTTGAGTAGGAGCTGTGACAAGTTCATCGCCGGAAACCGTCGCTACAGCATTTGCCAGATTGCGCCGCTTAACGGTCGAAACCAACCCGGTGACAACCACCTCTTCCTGCTTCAACACGTCCGGCTCCATCTGGATGTTCATTGGACCCGCAGCAGGATCAACTGCCAATTCCTGCGTCTTGTACCCCATGTATGCGACCATCAGCGACACGTCGGGTGACGGCACCTCAATGGTAAAGTCTCCGTTCATGTCGGATGTTGTACCAATGAAGGTCCCTTTTACAAATACCTGCGTCCCCACAAGGGGCTCCCCGGTTTGTGCGTCTGTCACAGAACCCGTTGCTGTTACTGACTGGCCAGAGACAAGTTGCATGCTCAGCAAACCTGCCGCCAGAAAGAGCGATAATCCTCGATTTTTCATAATCAGATAACCTCCTTTAACTAACCTTTCAGAAGAACCGAGGCGATTATACTTATACGAAGACCTTTAAGTCAACCCTTTTTTAACTATACAGATCCTTAAATATGAAAAGTTTTTCGCCAGAGTTTTGTATCTATGGAAAAAATTAGCAGGTGTCATCTGGCCCTTCTTCTGGGCCGCAAACCTTGGAGTTTTTTCCGCTTTTCGTGATTAAGTTTGACGTGAGGAAGTAACAAGCTGTCATGAGCAAAAGGGAAACTGTTTCCAGCCGCTACATTCGCAAGATAGCCGAATCGGCTACGCTCAGTACAAACGAGCGCAGCGCTGTGTGAAAGAATCCTCGAGGAAACGGATGTAGTCCTGCTGACGGGTTGAATGCCCGACAGGCATACGTGAATTTTGACGGCAGACAAGCCCTCGATGCGGGCAGCAGCGTTCCGCTGAATCAAGAACTTCCGCTGTCGTTCCTGCGCCAATACTGCTCTGAGACGATGGAGGCGATCGAGAGGGTGGTGGAGTGGAGCATTTAGTTGAGAGAGAAAGAGGCGTCAGAAAGAGATCTCGCAACGGCGACCCCTTAAGTACGGCATAAGTTCTGTACTGTTCTACTGCTGACACACCGTTACACTGACAAAAAGGAGATTAACTGAATCGTGAGAGAAGTAGTAATCATTGATGCGGTAAGGAGTCCTATCGGTCGTGTTGGAGGGGGTCTTTCCACCGTTAGGCCCGATGATCTCTTAGCTGCCGTGTTGAAGGGTCTGGTGGAACGTTGTGGCATCGACCCGGCGCTCATTGAAGATGTCTACGCCGGCTGCTGTAATCAGTCTGGCGAGGACAACCGGGACGTGGCGCGCATGTCAGTTCTGCTGGCAGGGTTCCCTGTGGAGGTTGGCGGTGTCACCGTCAACCGGAACTGTTCATCGGGACTGGAGGCGGTGAATCAGGCGGCGAAGTCTATCATTGTGGGAGAGGGAGATGTCTTCGTCGGGGCGGGTGTGGAAAGTATGAGCCGTGCACCATGGTCCATGCCGAAGCCCGAGCGGTGGCCTGCAATCGGCCAGCCGAAGATATACGATACGACAATCGGCTGGCGTTATCCGAATCCGAAGCTGGATGCTATGTATCCCATTATCAGTATGGGGGAGACGGCGGAGAATATCGCTGAGGAGATGAACATTACGCGGGAGGAGCAGGACGCCTTCGCTTTGGAGAGTCAGCGTCGTGCAGTGGCGGCAATCAATGACGGCAGATTTGAGGACGAGATCATTCCAATTTCCGTGCCTCAGCGGAAGAGCGACCCCGTTCTGGTGGACAGAGATGAACATCCCCGCTACCAGTCAGAGAACGGACGTTTCGTTCTCGATACTTCACTGGAAAAGCTGGCAAAACTGAAGCCGGTATTTCGCAAAGACGGGACGGTCACTGCGGGCAATTCCAGCGGAATCAATGACGGCGCGGCTGCTGTTTTGCTCATGAGTGGTGAGAAGGCGAAGGAGCTCGGACTCAAGCCGATGGCGCGGTGGCTCGGTTCGGCTGTGGCGGGGGTGGATCCCGGCGTCATGGGGTACGGTCCTGTGCCGGCCACCGATAAAGTTCTCGGCCGTCTCGGTCTGACTGTGGATGATATGGGGCTCATCGAGCTGAATGAAGCATTTGCGGCTCAGGCTGTGGGCGTCATGCGGCGGGCGGAGTTTGGGGAGGAGATTACCAATGTGAACGGCGGTGCTGTGGCCTTGGGGCACCCCATCGGCTGCTCAGGCGGCCGTATCCTGACTACGCTTCTCCACGAGATGGTGCGCCGCGGTTCCGGCGAAGAGAAGCCGTACTACGGACTGGCAACCCTCTGTGTCGGCGTGGGACAAGGGGTATCAACAGTTGTGGAGTGGATTGGTGAGTAGTGTAAAACGGCCGCTGGACAGTATAAGGGTGGTGACTCTGGAACAGTACATGAGCGTCCCCTATTGCACCATGCTTCTGGCGGATGCAGGGGCTGAAGTGATCAAGATAGAGCGTTCCGGTGGGATCTGTCTACACGGCGGAGGATATCTTTGAGTCGTCCCAGGTGAAGGCGTGCAAAGCACTACTGGACATTGATGCCCCGATGGTGGGAACTTATCGCTTTGCTCGCGGTCCGGCGATGCTGTCCTCCTGCCCTGAGCCTGAAAGAAAGTCCGCCCCAG
>CEQE01146212.1_pt1 | contig 12766 bp, 11 predicted proteins | sample 356201 | NCBI WGS metagenome assembly CEQE01 (sample SAMEA2619970, study PRJEB7988) | marine metagenome | biome: marine biome (ENVO:00000447); feature: mesopelagic zone (ENVO:00000213) & marine oxygen minimum zone (ENVO:01000065); material: "saline water (ENVO:00002010), including plankton...
AAAATACTCATACCACAAGTGGCTCAGTTATAGGGGGGCAGGACAGGGTGTATTGTAAAGAATGACTAAAACACAAAAAGAAAAACTTTTCATATATTGTAGAATTTCTGGAAGTTCTCAAAAAGAGGGTGCATCCCTAACACTCCAAGAGAAAATTGGTAGAGAAACCGCAAAGAAACACAAACTCAAACCAGAGATGTTGTTTGAAGGGGTTGCATCATCCCATCACGAATCCTTGGATAAACGACCACAATTGAGGAAACTGTTACTCAAAATAAAAGATGGAGAGGTAAAACATTTATATTCTTGGGATATAGACCGATTATCTAGAAACAAGAAAGTATCCAGTATCCTTCTAATGGATATGGAAGAAAACGGTGTCACCTATTACACCAATCAAGGGGTCGTTAGAACTTCAAGTCGTGATGAGATGTTGATGTTAGAAATCAAATCTCTGTTCGCATCACACGATAACGCACTTAGAACAGAGAGAATGAAACAATCCAAATTCTACAAAATCAAAAAGGAAGGTATTTGGGGTGGTGGTCAGATTCCTTACGGATATACCACCGTAGATAAAAAACTCACACCTCACAAAGAAGAAAGTAAGTGGGTTAAGAAGATGTTCAAATGGTATTATGATGGAAAACCTATCATTTGGATAAAACAACAACTTGATAAGAATAATGTAATTGCAAGAAGAGGGGGTTTATTTTCTACAGGTTCAATCATGAGGTTATTTAAGAATACGCACCATGTGGGATATTACCAACATACCGATAAAGAGAGTGGAGAGGTTATAGATTTAACTTGCGAACCAATAGTTGATGAATCCATCTGGAATAAAGTTCAAGATAAAGTAGAGAGAAACCAAGAGAGATATAAACAGACCGCAAAAACAAAGAACTTTTATCTACTCCGACACCTTCTTTACTGTGAACATTGTGGTTCAATGATGCATGGAAAGATAAAACCTAAGAACCGAATAAATCTATATTACTGTCCTCAAAAAGGTAAACAATGGAAAGAAGGTAAGTTAAAAGAATCTCAGAAGTGGGTTAGAGGAAAAGTTGGAGAACATGGTTGTGACAACATTCGTTCAGTCAATATCCAGTTGTTAGATTCCTTTGTATGCACGAAGGTAACAGAAACACTTTCCAACTCTCATCAATTAAAGGAAACCTTCAAAAGAGAAATCCTAAAAGAGAAAAAGGTTGGGGATAATGATACTTGGGAATATGAACGATTAATTAGGGTTGAAAAAACAAAACGAACACATTTGGAAAAACAGTTACAACAATATCGTTCTTCACTTGCAGATATAGAAACAAACCTTCTTCTAGGTGAAGTGACGGATAAAGAACTAACAATTCAAATTAAGGATAATTTGGTTAAAAAGTTTGAAGATGCGAAAACCAAATTAGAACAATCCAGAAAAAAGGTAAGGGAACTTGAACAACAAAACTCTTGGTTGGATTGGTTATCAAAATATCATCAAGATTATTTAGATTGGGAAAAATTCTCAAAAGAAGAACTACAAGATGCGATTAACAATTTCGTTGATAAAATTCTGATTAGATTTAATGAAGAAAAGAACGAACACGTTGTAACCATTTGTTTCAAATTACCCTTAGTTAAGGACAAATTAAATTACAAAGACCCCGATGATAAGAGAAAGGGTTATAGAATTAAGAAGGGAAAAACCAATTTGGAAGTCGCAGTAACCCCTGTTAAACGAGGTAAGTTCTCTGCACCCCTACACCACTATTCCACCGTGACAGATTTCGCTAGGTTCCGGGGCTGGTCGACATCGGTGCCTTTGGCGACGGCGGTGTGGTAGGCCAGCAGCTGCACCGGAATGGCGTGCAGGATCGGCGCAACGAAAGGATCAACTTCGGGAAGCGCGATTGTGTGGGCGGCAAGTGCGCCCAGTTTCTTGGCCCCGCCGGTATCGCTTAAGAAATAAACCCGGCCACCGCGGGCGATCACTTCTTGCATGTTGGAGGCGGTTTTATCGAGTAAATCATCTGAGGGCGCGATGACAATCACCGGTACGCCGTCATCGATCAGCGCAATCGGTCCGTGTTTCATCTCACCGGCTGCGTAGCCCTCGGCGTGGATGTAGGAAATCTCTTTGAGCTTAAGCGCGCCTTCCAGGGCGATGGCATAACTCGTGCCCCGGCCCAAGAATAAAACATCCCGCGCATCTTTAATTTCTTGGGCGAGTTCTTTTAAATGTTCATCATGGTTGAGCACTTCGGCAGCGCGCGCCGGTACTTCGGTTAAGGCTTCGGCGAGGGCGGCTTCACGTTCGTGACTGATGGCTCCTTTGGCGCGGGCCAGCACAATCGCCAAGCAGGCCAATACGGTGAGCTGGGTCGTAAACGCCTTGGTCGAGGCAACGCCAATCTCGGGCCCGGCATAGGTCTGCAGGACAGCATCAGATTCACGCGCAATGGTGCTTTCCGGCACATTGACGATGGAGAGAATTTTTTGCCCCTGCGCCCGGCAATAGCGCAGCGCCGCCAAAGTGTCCGCCGTCTCGCCCGATTGCGAGACAAAAATCGCCAGCCCGCCTTCCGGCATGACCATGCCGCGATAGCGAAATTCGGAAGCGATATCGACCTCAACCGGCACCCGGGCGATTTGCTCGAACCAGTACTTCGCCGTCAGCGCGGCATAAAAGGCAGTACCGCAAGCCGAGATGGTGATTTTCGGCAGGTCAGCCAGATCGAACGGCAGCTCCGGCAAGGTAATCGTCTGATCGGCCGGATTTAAGAAACTGTGCAACGTGTCGCCGATCACTTGCGGCTGCTCATAAATCTCTTTCAACATAAAATGCGGGTGCCCGCCCTTGCCGGTCGCTGCCCCAGACACTGCGGTTTCCTGGATTCTCCGCTCAACACTATCGCCATTTTGATCCCGCACTTTAGCGCCGCTGCTATTGATCACCGCCCAATCACCCTCTTCAAGATAGGTGATGCGCTGGGTCATCGGCGCCAGCGCCAAAGCATCCGAGCCCAAGAACATTTCGCCGTCGCCATAACCGATTGCCAGCGGTGAACCTTGGCGGGCGGCGATCATCAAATCATGCTCACCGGCAAAAATAATGCCTAAGGCAAACGCCCCTTCAAGCCGCGCCAATGTGGAGGCTGTTGCTTCTTCCGGAACCTGACCTGTTTCCAAGTAATGCGTAATTAAATGAGCAACAACTTCGGTATCAGTGTCGGAGGCCAGCGTGTGCCCTGCTGCCTCCAGCTCATCCCGCAAACTTTGAAAATTTTCAATAATGCCATTGTGAACAACAGCAACTTTGCCGGTAGCATGAGGGTGGGCGTTTATTTCATTTGGCACGCCATGGGTTGCCCAGCGGGTGTGGCCGATGCCGATAGAGCCCGGCAGCGGTTGCTCGGCAAGCCGTGTCTCCAAATTGACCAATTTACCTTCGGCACGACGGCGCTCAATGCCGCCGTTCTCCAGCGTCGCAATGCCGGCCGAATCATAGCCGCGATATTCAAGCCGCTTGAGGCATTCGAGCAAATGCGGCGCAACATCGCTTTTACCGATGATGCCGACGATGCCGCACATCTACTGCTTACCCTTTTTTTGGCCCTTTTTTTGGCCCTTTTTATTTCGAAGTTTGGCAGCGTAGCCGGCGATAGATTTCTGGTCGGAACGAGTAAGGGCCAAGGCATCTGCATCGACATTTTTAGTGATCACCGAACCGGCCCCGGTAATGGCGCCGTCGCCGACTTTAACCGGTGCCACCAGTGCGGTGTTGGAGCCAATAAAGGCACCGGCGCCAATTTCCGTCATTGATTTAACATAGCCATCGTAATTGCACGTGATCGTGCCGGCACCGATATTGGCTTTTGGCCCGATCTTAGCATCACCGATATAGCTGAGGTGATTGGCTTTGGCGCCTGCCGCCACAGTCGCGTTCTTAATTTCAACAAAATTACCGATATGGGCGTCTTCGCCAATGTCAGCCCCCGGACGAAGCCGCGCGAAGGGGCCAATGATTGCATTATTTTCAACGAAGGCGCCCTCGATATGGCAAAAAGCGCGGATATGCACGCCATCACAAATCTCGACGCCGGGGCCGAAATAGACGTTGGGATCAATCGTCACGTCCTGGCCGATTTTGGTGTCATGAGAGAAATAAACGCTTGAAGGATCAATCAGTGTCGCCCCATTTGCCATTGCGTCTTCACGTAAGCGGTCCTGCAAAATGGTTTCAGCTTCGGCGAGTTCGGACCTGGAATTAATGCCGATGGTTTCTTCCTCATCGCATTCAACAAAGGCGCAACTGCGTCCCGCTTCGATAGCGAGCCCGACGAGGTCGGTCAGATAATATTCACCCTTGGCATTATCGTTGGACAGCTTGCCAGTCAGACCGGACAAGATCGAGCCATCTATTGCCATAAAACCGGAATTGCAGAGATCATTGGCGAGCTCGTCGGCGCTGGCGTCTTTAGCTTCTACAATTGAAACCAGGCTTCCGGCATCATCCAAATTTAGGCGGCCATAGGTATTCGGCTCAAAGGGACGAAAGCCCAGCACGACGACAGCCGGATCATCATCGTTTGCGCGTTCATCCAGCAGGCTCGCCATGGTTTGCGGCGTGATCAGCGGGCTGTCCCCATAGAGCACCAGCACATTGCCATTGAAACCAGCGAGCGCGTTTTCGGCCTGCTGCACCGCGTGACCGGTACCGAGACGATCCTGCTGGATAACCGTTTCAACCGTAAAGCCAGCCTCGCTGACCGCTTCACCAACGGCATCCATTTCCGGGCCGAGCACAAGCACGATCTTTTCCGGCTTAATCGCTGAGAGGCTATCCAGCAATTGCAAAATCATGGCGCGCCCGGCAATGGGGTGCAGCACTTTCGGCAAATCGGATTTCATGCGCGTGCCCAAACCGGCGGCAAGCACAATGGCGGCTGTTTCAGAGTGGCTCATATAGCTCAAATCATGTGGTGTATGGCTCTATAGGGGGCCTTGTGCCACATTGCGACTCGCACGCCAAGTCAAAGATTGTTACGGATTTTTGCAAGTTGCTTTGAGCGAAAGAGCCGAAGGAGTTTTTTTAACTCTCGGACGTAACTTTACCAGCCAGCCACCGGGCCGATCTTAAAAGACGTGCATCATCGCCCTTGGGGCCGACCAGTTGAACGCCGAGAGGCAGGCCATTTTCGCCTTCCATCAAAGGCAGGCTGACTGCGGGAACACCGAGATAGGTCCAGATGGTGCAAAATATCGGATTACCAGTTGTATCCAGACCTTCGGGGGCTTCACCGCAAGCCGCGGGGGTCAGTATCGCGTCATATTCCTCACACAGGCTTTGCACCCAGGCCCGTAACGGCGGAATTTGATCAATACTGTCGTTGTAATCAATCGCCCTAACCGTAGTACCTTCCTTGATTATCGCCCGCATTTGATCGCTGAGTTGTTCCTCACCTTTGCTCACAAAATCTGCAAGATTCCGGGACATATCAACAGACATAATGTTTTGCAGGTTGCCGACAACAGCATCAAATTCCGCAGGCAAATTTACCAAGTCACAATTCCCGCCAAGGAATTCACTCAGCTCCTCAAAGGCCTCCTGCGCCGCAGAGGTTGCCTGATCCCAGACGGGGGATTTAACAAAGGCAAAACGCGGTTCAGCCGGAGGCTCCTGTTGAGAAATCTCAAGCAGGCGCGGGGCGGCAGCTACCTGGGTATCCGGGTCACCCGGATCATGAGCGATCAGGCAATCCGCGATCAGCGCTGCATCCTCAAGTGAGCGGGCAAAAACCCCAACGTGATCAAGGTTTCTGGACAGGGCAAGAACGCCTGATCTGGAGATCCGGCCATGGCTTGGCTTAAACCCTACGACCCCACAAAATGAGGCTGGGCGGATCACCGAGCCATTTGTCTGGGAACCAATTGCCAGCGGCACCATGCCGCACGCCACAGCAGCTGCTGAACCACTTGAGGAGCCCCCCGGTGTATGTTCCGGGTTATGGGGATTTCTCGTTTTACCGGGATTATAGAAAGCCAATTCCGTGGTTACGGTCTTGCCCATAATCACCGCACCAGCGGTCCTGAGCAAACTGACCGCAGTGCAATTCTCCATCGGCTGCCGGCCGGCGGAAATCACCGTTCCGTATTCCGTCGGAAAATCCTCGGTGTCAAAAATATCCTTAATCCCTACTGGAATACCATGAAGCGGGCCACACGGAGCGCCGCTGGCACGATAGGTGTCACAAAATTCCGCTTGTTTGCGGGCAAAATCATAATCCAGGTGGGCCCAGGCGCCGATTTCTTGCTCTTTGGTATCTATCCGGGCAATACAAGCCTCAACCAGTTCCAGCGACGATATTTCACCACTCTCAATCATCTGCGCCAGTTGGGCTGCCCCCAAATCTGCCAAATCCATTACGTCAGCCTCTTTAATTAAAAAATTGGAGTCGCCTTAGTTAGAGGACTTATTCCGAAAACACGAATCCCATAAATCGTAGAGGACCAATACCAAGACAGCGAGACAGATCACCCAAAACGGCAAGCCACCCCAAAATCCGGCGGCCCCGGCGGAAATACTTTGCGCCAGCCCGAGCACGAAAACGGTGATCAATGCTGTTCCGATCACGCCAAAGATTTTTTCAAGGGTATCTTGAGACATTATATTATTACTCCTTTATACCCAATTTGTTCGTTCTTCATGTAACGTGCCATCTTACTTTACCGTTTTAGGAATATATTCGCCAAAGAAATAATCCGGCAGCCACAGCGCGATCTCTGGGTACTGATACATCAAAACCATAACCAAAATGACGATACCGAGATACGGCATGATGCCTTTAAAAATATCCATCAGTTCGATCATTTTCCCCAACACCCCTTTTAAATAATAGGCCGACATGGCCATTGGCGGCGTCAGGAACGAGGTTTGCAGATTGAGCGCTACCAGCATCGCGAAAAAATAGGGGTTAACGCCAAAAGTCGGCAACATCGGCAAGAATATTGGCACAAAAATAATCAGTATCTCAGACCATTCTAGGGGCCAGCCGAGAAGAAAAATGATCACCTGCACCATGATTAGAAACTGCCAGGGTGCCAGGTTAAATCCGAGAACAAAATGTTCAATAATCTCATGGCCGCCGAGATATGAAAACACCGATGCAAATGTCCATGAGCCGACAAACAGCCAGCACACCATCGCCGTCGCCTTCGCCGTCAAATAGACGGATTCCTTCAACATCACCCAACTGAGAGATTTATATGCCCATGACAGCACGAGCCCGCCGAAGGCGCCCATTGCGGCAGCTTCCGCCGGTGTTGCAAGGCCGCCAAGAATTGAACCCAAAACCAACATGATCAAGACAGTCAATGGCACAAACGACGTCAGCAGCTGCCAATAGACAACGCCCGGGGGCGGTACATCCTCAGCGCGTGGCTTTGGTGCAATTGAGGGATTAATCATGACGCGGATAATGACGTAGACAATGTACGATCCGGCCAGAATGAACCCTGGGAGAATGGCGGCGGCGTAAAGACGCAGCGGTGAAAGTTCCGCAATGGCCGCATAGACAATCAACATGATCGAAGGTGGAATCAAAATACCGAGCGTGCCGCCGGCACAGATGACACCAGAGGCAAAACTCTTGTCATAACGAGCCTCGGCCATTGCCGGAAACGCCAGCAGTCCCATCAGGGTCACAACCGCGCCAACGATTCCGCTGGCGGTGGAAAATACAGCGCAGGTGATCAAAGCGGCGATCGCCATGGAGCCCGGTAAATTACGGGCTGCCATTTGCAGCGAGTAGAACAGTCTGTTGACGATGTTGGCGCGCTCAACTACATACCCCATGAACAGGAAAAGCGGGATCGCGACCAGAGTGTCGTTTTCCATCACGGAATAAGTATTCTGGTTCAGGAGATAAAAAATCTTGTTGTTGGCCACATCAGCAATGGCTTCGATGCTGCCGGCTTCGAAATAGGCGTAGTAGCCAAAACCGACACCCATGGCGAGCAGTGTGAAGGCAACCGGGAACCCCAGCAACACCATCACGATGAAAAGCCCTAACATTAAAATCGCAACTTCGGGGTTCGTCATCCTAAAGGTGCTCCGTAAATCCAGCTAAGCATATATAAATGAGGGTTATTTGACTTCAAATTCAACGGCCTGGCCTTTCAAAAGTTCTTCGGTTTCCCGGGCATCTTCCAGCCGCGGCAACCATTTATTTGTTTTTATCGCCAGATAGCATCGCATGCATTCGGCAATACCCTGAAGGATGAACAATCCACCGGCCAACGGAATTAAAGTTTTGAAGTAGTAAATTTGAATACGCGCCGGACTGTTCCAACTGACTTCCTTGTACCGCCAAGAATCCATAGCAATTTCCCAGCCAAACCAAACCAGGGCAAGCATACCTGGGAAAAAGAACAGGAAGTACAAAACCAAATCTACCCGAGCCTGCGACTTGACCGTAAGGAAGCGGTAAAGCACATCCGCACGCACATGGGTGTCCTGGGCAAGGGCGTAAGGCCCAGCCATTAAAAATAAGGCTCCATACATCTGAACGCTCATATCGAAAGCCCATAAGGTGGGCGCGTTAAGGGCATAACGCACGAAAACTTCATAGGCGATCGAAAGGGTTAAGATCAAGATGCACCAACCAAAGGCACGCCCAACCCAGATGCTTAACTCTTCAATTGCATGAATAATGGATGTCACGACTGGTTCTCCCGCCTAATGTTCTTGGTAAGTTTTAGAGGGACAGACTTTCGACTGCCCCTCTATAACCGATCATATTTGCGGAATAATTTCGCAAAAAAGCGTTTTGATTAACCGAAGTGATGCTTGTAAGCCAAACCGTAATCGGGCTGGTTCAGAAGCAAGTAGTTCATCACCTTCTTAGCATAAGTCTTCTGCGACTTAACCACTTTGGCAAAGAACGGATCTTTTTTCGAAATCCGGTCAACAACAATATCCCACGCCTTCAACTGTTCTGCCATGACTGAGTCTGGAGTCCGGTAGACATTGACGCCGTGTTTCTCTTTAAGCTTGATCAAATCATCCGCATAACGAAGGGTATTGTTCCAATAGAAGTTTGAGTTTTCAGCTTCGGAAGCATATTCCAGAATAGCCTGAACTTCTTTTGGCAAACGATCGAACTTCCTTTTATTGAAGGTAACTTCGAAGCACTCTTGAGATTGGTGGAAGCTGGCAAGATGGTAATGCTTGGAAACGTCCTGCATACCAAAATCGCTGTCAGAAGTCGGGTTGTTAAATTCAGCTGCATCAATCAAACCGGATTTCATTGCCGGCTGAATTTCGCCGCCCGGTAATTGAACAACCGACATACCCATTTCGGTCAAAACGTCGGCCGCTAAACCAACGGTCCGATACTTCAGACCCTTCATTTGAGACGAACCTTTGACTTCTTCTTTAAACCAGCCAAGAGGCTGAGCCGGCATTGGGCTGTTAAAGAAGCTGACGAGATTAAGGCCAAGAGAGCCCATTAGCTCATTAAAGAGGTCTACACCGCCGCCATAATGAATCCAGCCGAGCATTTCCTGCGCCGACCAACCAAAGCATGGACCGGTTCCGAACAGGGACGCCGCCGGTGACTTGGAATACCAGTATGCCGGCACGTAGTGAGCGCCATCCAAAACTCCGCGGTGAACGGCATCCTGCATTTGACTGGTTTTGACAACTGAGTTCACCGACAACAGGTCAATTCTAAAACCCTTGCCGGTCATTTTATTCACTCGATCAACATAGCTTTTGGCGTTTTCAAGGAATATACCACCGCCCCATGCTGCTTGAACTTTAAACACGGTTGTTGCGGCAGTGGCGACATTTGGCATAGCGATGGTTGCAGCCGCTGCACCTGCAGCAACGGTTCCACCCTTCTTAAGAAATTTACGACGTGATACTTTTGACTTTTTTTCTTCCATAATTTTATCCTCCCTAGGGGTTGGTTTTTTTAATTTCTAATATTAACCAGCCAGAAAAAACTCATTCCCAGCCGGTGAAGCTTAGAAACACTGGTTAATTCGCATTTTTTGTTGGTCCCGGAATTAAGTGTAGATACTTTTTAAAAAAATTCAAATATTTTTCCACAACTTGTAATCACAATTTACTGTGATTTCTAAGTATTCTAGGCGTTTGTTGCGTTTGCTCTCTCGTTAGGCAACCCGGTCAACCGGTTCTTTACCAGCAAAATACGCATCCAAATTTGCTAGTGCCCGAAAACCCATCGCATCCCGCGTCTCACGGGTGGCACTGCCAATATGCGGCAGCAGAAAGATATTTGTCAGGTCCCGGTAGCCGGGAAAAATACCTGTAGGCTCATTGTTATAGACATCAAGACCCGCCGCAGCGATCTTGCCCGAAACCAGCGCCGCATGCAGTGCCTCATCCTCGATCAGCGCGCCTCTCGCTGTGTTCACGACAATCGCGTCCTCAGGCAGCAGGGCGATGCGCTTAGCATTTAACAACCCAATTGATTCCGGCGTCGCCGGGCAATGCAGAGATAAAAACTGACACTGCGGCAATAAATCCTCGACGGTATCATAATAAGTAGCGCCGGCTTCCAATTCAGCCGGCAGCCGGCTTCGATTATGATAGTGGATTTCCATACCGAACGCGTCTCGGGCATAGCGCGCCATCACTTGACCGACCCGCCCCATGCCAATTATACCGAGACGCTTGCCAGTCGCCTGAATACCAACCATAAAATCCGGGCTCCAATCTTTCCATTCCTGCGAGCGCACCATACGTTCACCTTCGCTGGCCCGCCGCGCTGCACCCAACATCAGCAAGATCGCAATCTCGGCCGTGGCTTCGCTCAGCACATCAGGCGTATTGGTAACCACGATACCTCTGGCTTTGGCAGCCGCCAGATCACAATGATCAACGCCGACCGAAAAATTGGCGATGATTTTGATGCTGTCAGGAAGCCGGTCAATGACCTCTGCCGTCAGCTGCTCGGTATGACAGGGCAGGATTGCAGCTGCGCCCTCCGAGAGGCTGATCAATTCGTCGGTGCTATAAAGCCGGTCATCGGGATTCAGTAACGGTTGATAATTTTGCTCAAGCTGGCGTTCCACCGCTTGGGGTAATTTTCGGGTAACGAGAATTTTTGGTTTTTCAGTCATGCCGGGCAATTTGCAAAAATTTTTTGGCCTTGTCACTCAATTTAAAAGTTGCGCCAGTTGGACTTGACGCTCACGAGAATATTTGACCAATATCTCAAAAACCAGTGGGGAGTTTTAAAATGAGCAGTTTCACAGTCGCCTTTATTGGCCTTGGCGTAATGGGTTATCCGATGGCCGGACATCTATCAAATGCCAGTCACACGACACGGGTATATAACCGAACCGCCAGCAAATCCGAGCAATGGACCAAGGACTATGCCGGATCGGCTCATCCGACACCGCGGGAAACAGCGGAAGGCGCTGATTTTGTTTTTTCTTGCGTCGGCAATGACGATGACCTCAGGAGCGTTGTCTATGGTGATGATGGTATTCTCGCCGGTTTGAAAGACGACGCTATTTATGTTGATCATACAACTGCATCTGCCGATGTCGCCCGTGAAATCGAAACTGCGGTTAAAGAAAAAGGCTTTGGCTTTTTGGATGCACCGGTTTCCGGTGGCCAAGCTGGGGCGGAAAATGGCGCGCTGACGGTTATGGTCGGCGGTGAGCAAACAATCTTTGATACCGCCCAACCGGTCATGGATGTCTACGCCAAAGTGGTGACATTGATGGGTGCAGCGGGGGCGGGGCAGCTCACCAAAATGTCCAACCAAATTTGTATTGCCGGATTGGTGCAGGGTCTGTCTGAAGGGCTCAACTTTGCCGTTAATGCGGGCCTTGATGGCAAACAAGTCGTCGACGTCATATCCAAAGGCGCGGCGGGCTCCTGGCAGATGGAGAACCGTGGCAACACCATGATTGATGATGAATTTGATTTTGGTTTTGCTGTCGACTGGATGTGTAAGGATTTGGATATTGGGCTTGCTGAGGCCGGCAATAACGGCTCGTCTCTGCCGATAACGGAAATTGTAAATGGCTATTACCGGGAAGTTCAAGAAATGGGTGGTGGACGCTGGGATACATCCAGTCTCATTCGCCGTCTCACTAAATAGGGACATGCAGTCACGAGAACTTTAAATGAATAATTTTTCAATGTGCCCTATAAATCTCAGCTATTAACAACTGAAAACTGATACTCGTCGGCGGCAATTCGGCGTAAATTGATGAACAGGGTGCATGACCATGTCCAGCTATAAATCTTTCCGTTTCGAAACCGTTCTTATCCGCAGTGTGGTCGCGCTGGCCTTCGTCACTGGTTTGGGTATGAATTTCGAGGCCAAGGCCGACAATCATTTATTTTCTTTGAAGAAGATTTTCCCGAAAGGAAAGTGTTCACCTGTCGCTCCAAATTACGAGTTGCTAATTGCCGGCTTTGCCGGCGGCCAAATCACCAAATACAAGATTTATAATACCAAGGGCAAAGTGGTTGAGACCATCTCCACCTTATTCAACAAAGAACGTGATCAATGGGTGATCGTCGGATCACAGACCGATAAAAAAGTTATCTTCTGCCTATATTCCTCCGGTGTTGGTAAGGGCTCAGTCGAAAGACAATCTATAAAGTAGAATTAAACCGAGCCCCTCATCGGTATCATCAGCGCCAGCTTACCAACTCTGTTCCATCTGTATCGGCGGGCAAGGCACAGTTCCGTAGGAACAAAATACGCAGCAATCACCT
>CEQE01144917.1_pt1 | contig 12764 bp, 16 predicted proteins | sample 356201 | NCBI WGS metagenome assembly CEQE01 (sample SAMEA2619970, study PRJEB7988) | marine metagenome | biome: marine biome (ENVO:00000447); feature: mesopelagic zone (ENVO:00000213) & marine oxygen minimum zone (ENVO:01000065); material: "saline water (ENVO:00002010), including plankton...
ATCTCAGCCACCATATTTTTAACTATTTTTTCTTCATCTACTGTCATATAAAATCACCTTCTTTATTATACAAATTTTATCCAATAATAACTTTTTTAGTATCGTTAATTAATTTTATTACTTGTCTATCACTTTTTAAATTAAATTTTTGCTTTAATACTTCAAATGCTCCTTGTTCAAACACAAGCTTAACTCCAGAGTTAGGAATTGATGTATCCACTGCAAATTCAAAATAGGGTAGATTGGAGCTGCTATCATAACCATAACCCACACCTGCAAGTTCAATCTTCGTGCTAATTAATCCCAACTTAATCACCTTTATTATTTGCTTTTATATTGGGCATACTTACATCATTTATAATTCCTTCACACTTGTATGTCACTCTTTCACCTTCTTTTTTCCCTAACAGATTATTCAAACGCAATTGTTACTTTCAATCCTTTAATTTTTTGAAAGAGTTCTTCTTTTCGTTCAGCGGTGGTTTGACTTTCAACAACTTCTAATTGTTCCATTAAATGTTTTACAGCAGGCTCCTCCATCCTCATCCAAATAGCTCCTTTGGAAAAGCTGCTATCATCAACTATTCCGATGTGAATACCATATCCATTTGGCTGCTGACTACAAAGCACTACTCCCTTGTTTCCACCAAGTGTAACTACCGCCATATTTATTTCTCCTAAATAATAAAAATAATAATTAAAAAACAAAAATCAATCACTCAGTAAAATAATCAATTCCCAACTCATCACTGAATCTTTTTGATTCTATGGCTCTTGCTTTCTTGTCTGTCTTGCCAAGAATCCATGGTGAGTTAACTCCTGTTATGATTGTCATAACAGCAACTTTGCCTTTCATCTGTTCGCTTACTCTTGCGCCCCAAATGACGTTTGCATCCTGGTCAAGGGTTTCTGTGACAAGTTCGCCGATCTTGCTTACTTCATCCAGTGTCATGTCAGGTCCGCCTTCAACATGAATCAAAGCTCCTGAAGCGCCTTTGTAGCTGATCTCTAAAAGAGGATTTGATAAAGCTCCTTTAACAGCTTCTTCAACCCTGTTTGTTGTGTCAGAAACACCAACACCGATAGCTGCTACGCCACCATCCTGCATTATTGCTTTGACGTCAGCATAGTCCAGGTTGACTAATGATGGGACTGCAATTGTCTCTACAATTCCCCGAATCATTGTTGATATTAATTCATTAGCAACTGCAAATGCCTGTTGTACTGGTAAATTGCCGGCAATGTTGACTAGCCTATTATTGTCGATTACAATAACTGTGTCTGAGGTTTGTCTTAATTGTTGTAATCCAAATTCAGCCTTGTCAATTCTTGCTCTTTCAATCTTGAAAGGCATTGTAACGGTTCCGATGACTATAGCTCCTGCGTCTTTTGCAGTCTGAGCTACAATTGGGGCTGAACCTGTTCCGGTTCCGCCGCCCATTCCTGCACATACAAAAACCATGTCAGAGCCTTTTAGAACATCCTTTATCTCTTGAATATTTTCTTGTGCTGCTTTTGTTCCTTTATCCGGAAAACCGCCGCATCCTAAGCCGCGAGTTAATTCTTTTCCTATTAAAAATCGCTTATCTGCTTCTGTTACTTCTAAATGTTGCTTGTCTGTATTGCAAGCCAGAATTTCAGCGCCTCTTATTCCTTTTCTATACAGCCAACTTACCATATTGCTGCCGCCACCGCCGCAGCCGATAACCTTAATGTTGGCATTGCCTATTTGCAAATTTTCTGTTTGTGCGGCAGGTTGTTTTAGCGCACTTTCAATAACAAAATCCATTCCCATTCTTTTTCACCTCAGTTTTTTCTCTAAATTGTTTAAATTTTTGTATTTTAATATATGAACTAGTATATAAATATTACTATTTTGTATACTGGTATATGGTTAATATATCAAAAATAGGGTTATTTTCTATATTGTAAATAAAATTTAGGATTAATTGTATAATTTTAGTTTTGAGGATTAAATAAAAAATTAGGCAATAATTATATAAAAATGTGATTTTTTCTTATTCAGAATGTCAAACGTAAGTGCTCTTCTGTCAAGAAATAGAACTGATACTTCAACAGATATCCGATTGAAGCATAGAGTTAAGGTTAAAGATGCTCTTGAAGAAATTGCACGAATTCTGGGATGCTATTATATAGACAAACCAACAAATAGTCCAGTTAAATTGCTTAGGATTCCTGAAGGCAGTTTATTAGGTCTTACTGGGGTAGATAACTTGGAATATGTATATAATGTTTACAGGGGAGGCGATTCAGGATTGGTACCTATCCCTCCAAATGGAGCCTATCATGTCGAACGTGTTTATAATATAATGCCTTTAGGAGATACTGATCCAATCGGACTTTGGCAGGCATTTAGAATACAGTGGGCTTTGAGTAGATTAGAGAATCAAGATAAAATCTTAGAAGAAATTCAATAATCAAACTTAGAATCCATAGAATCATTAATTAAATCGTCTTCATCCTTGTATCTCTTGACTACCATCAATCTTGTCTTGCCGCAGAACTGGCATTTTAGCGCTTTTGGAGAGCCTTTTCTTACTGAGAATTTAAACCTGCAGTTCAAGCAGATGAAATTGACTTTTTTCTGCTCGTCAGGTTTTCCGATTTTCACTTCTTTTTTCTCAAGCTGCTGCTGATTTCCAAGGCAATTTACACAGATTATTGACCTGTCTTTAGTGTACTTTATGCTGTTAAAATTATATTCTTTCTTGCACCGAGAACATGTATGTAGGGATGTTAAAGGCATTTTCCTTCTCAATTTAAGGCAATTGATTCTGAATAATAAATATTTTTTGGTTTGGTATTAAATTTGCACCTACAATTGTCGCAAACTAACCCTTGGTTCAGGGTGATTTGTGTCAATTACTGCATAATATCCTTCTTGATATGGTCCTACTGTGACTGTTTGTAAATTATGTGGAGATAAAATATGATCTCCTACCCCGGTAGCAATTGTGATTTCTCCTTGCGGACCCATAGATGCTATTTGGGGGCGTTTATCATGGCCTCTGATCATAAGATTAAGGTTTAAAGCTTTCATTTGTTCAAAATTTTTTCTGTGGAGTGGTTCTTCAACTTGGGTATCTCTCTCATTTTGCAACCTGTACCATAATTTTGCAAAGGGGTCAGTTGAGTATACTTGACTAGTTAAGTGTCCGCCCAATGCTCCATGAAGAACCATCATTCTGTAACGATCATCATATTGTGATTCATCTAACTTACCTTCAATTGTCATTGAAGGGTTTGTTTCCAGCAACTTGCCAATAAATTCAAAGGCTTCAGAATCACTTCTAAATCTTTCCCTAACTTCAGCAAATTTTCTTGTAACATACGCAAAAATCTCATTTGGGGGTAAATTATTGGGTATAGTTCCTATACTAACAGGAGACCCACCATGATAAAGTGCATAATCATGATTTCCTGGCACAATTCCACCGTTATATCTTTGTACTAAAGCCCTTGCTTCCCTTACTGAATGAGGTTCATCAAAATCTCCAAGACAATATATTAAATCAGGATTTAGGGGCGTTATGACTTGCTGTACTAAATCTTCTAATGGCCTTCCATGAATATCTGAAAAGACGACTGTTATCATATATCCACTTAACAAACTGCAATCATTAGTGCATTCATTGCCATCATCCTCACAACACCAAACCCCATCACAATCAGATGCTGTTTTTTGAGCGCAGCTGCAGCCAAACTGGTCTACAACAGTAGTTTGAGAATCTGGACATTGATCGACAACATTTCCATATTCATCAACATCAGGAATTCTATCCCCGTCAGAATCAGGAACAGCATATGAGACACCTACAAATAGTATAAAGCTAAAAATAAATAAAACTACACCCTTTTTCATTTATATAAGATTTTAGAAGAAATAGTATTTAAAGTTTGTTTTTTAACCATATCAAGAAATCTTATTAATTATCTAACTTTCCACACATTCTCCTCGTGAGCAAATAAAACCTGGGCCATAATCTTCCTTGCAATCGATTTCAGTCTTCCTACAGTTTTCATTTTGATTACAGGAATACTGGATTAGCTTCTTTGTTCTCAACGCCCCTAAGAATCTACCGCATTTATCTTCTTTAATTTTTCCATTCTTTCCCATACATTCTCCGTAAGTTAGAGGGTCATCTTCTTCATCAGTATCTGTACAACTGTCTTCTATTTCAACACAAGCTCCTTTTACACAACCATAATTTTCGCCATACTCTTCCTCGCAATCGATTTTAACATTCATAAATGTTCCATCATCTTGACAAGAATATTCAATTAGCTTGTTTGTTTTAAACATCCCTAATTGTCTGGTGCATCTGTCTTTTTTAACTTTGCCTTTTTGATTTGTAACTTTCCCATACACTTTATAATTCAATCCATTATCTGAATCAGTGCAACTTGTTTCCACACAAGCTCCTTTTACACAACCATAACTTTTATCATACTCTTCCCTGCAATTAATTTTAGTTCTCTGGCATCCTCCTTGGTTATTACAGGAAAATTCAATTAACTTATATGAGTGATATATCCCCGGTACCCCCAATAACCAAGCACATCTGTCTTTTTTAACTCTGCCATTCTTTCCTGTACATTTCCCATAAGTTAAATAGTCCTTTCCGTTATCAGTTTCTTCGCAAGTATTAGCCTCAACACTGCAGTCAAATCTAGCATGTTCATTATCTCCATCTATGGTTGTAGAAGCTGACCCACCGCAACTGCTCCCCCACACAATAGTATCTTCTGCCTTTCCCCTTACTGTCACTACACATTGGTTTTTGCCCTCGCACGTTCCTTTATTAGAATAGCATTTTTGAGTATCTTCAGAGCCACTAAATATACACTTTACTTCTTCCGTAACACGTAGGCATCTGCCATCTCTGCAGCCGTTTGGGCAAGTATACGTCTCTGAATCAGCACTATCTCCGTCACAAAAATACTCTGTTAAAATATTATTATTGCAGGTATCCGCAGATACCACAGATACTGTGCCTTCTTCAGTAGTAGTGCCTGCTTTAGAGTACTTCTTTCCGCCATCAGTTTCAGTGCATGAACCAGCACGAACATGACTAGGAGGTTGGCATGTTAAACCATTCGGACTACAAGTAGATCCATCTAAAACAGCAGTACATGCAGCAGCTTCACACTTACATGTTGATGGAGAACCTTGGCAAGTTCTACCTGTTGATATTGGACAATTTGTTGAATCACATGCACCTCTAGGTGGGTCACATGTTAAACCATCATTATTACAAGTATATCCAGCTCCTACAGCAGTACATGCAGCAGCTTCACACTTACATGTTGATGGAGATGATGCAGAAACTTGGCAAGTTCTGCCTGATGATATTGGACAATTTGTTGAATCACATCCACCTCCAGTTGGAGGTAAACAAGCTCCATTAATATACTCCAATCCGCCATCTGAATCAGTGCATGAACCTAGAACAGGATCAGGACGTTGACATGTTCCATCTGGACTGCATATTAAATTACCTGAACATTGTGTAGCTTGTGTAGATGTACAACAAGGTTCGCTAAGTCTTCCGCAAACTACACATGTTCCTCCAGAGCAATAACCATCAGAACATGGATTATCATTATTTACCCATCCACAAGCAGCAAGACTATTTACATCACTGCAATCATCAGTGCAATCATTGTCATCAGAAGGGCAGTCTTTTTGATCGCAGTCGCAACCATACTGGTCTACAACATCAGATGAAGAAGCAGGACATTGATCATCTTCATCAGGAACACCATCTTGGTCATCATCAGGAACATCAGCATATGAGACATTTATCAATAATATAAAGATAAGAATAATCAAAAACACGCCTTTTTTCATTATGTTAATTAAAACTGGATGAAATAGTATTTAAACTTTTGTTTTTTATTTTAAACTTAGAATTGTTTTATATTTTTAAAAACTGAAATTAACCATATCAAGAAATCTATTTAACCAGAGACTATCTTTTCAGCTATTCTTAAATGAGTGGTCTTTAATTCCTGATGCAATCTGGTTCCACCGCTACGGGCATAAGAAAACATAGTTATTGCAACAACTCTTGGATCATTATATGCCTTAAGATAAACTGGCTCCTGTAGATCTACTAATGTATTGATATTAGGCCACAAACCATTCCTGTCATAAGATTGCATGATCAAGATTATCTCTTTATCTGAAGGCACTCTTGCTTTTGCCCGGTCCAAGTAATTATTAAGGTTATTGACATTAGTCTGTGAATTTGAATTTCCAGGCGGACCAACATACGCTTCTATTGCAACCCAATCAAGATTTGCAGCATTTACACTGTCTAATGAAAGAATACCTTGTCTCGCATATGTGGCACCAATTGGCTTTGGTGACAAGCCTCTTGAGCTGATTTTTGATTTTAATGTGTTAATTTTAGATTCCATTGTCGCCCTGTTCCAATTCTCCTCATGTGCAACTTCAACAAATCTTACCTTTGACCAGTAAGGGGCAGATGAATCCAGAGTAAAATCCCAGTACTCTTCAATTGTGTTTTCAGAAATTGATCCTGAGTTGATTAATCCGCCGTTGCAGCCCGCACATAAAAGAATATCTTGGTTATTGCTGACAGCATTTTGCAAGCCTTGTACGAATTCATTTCTCCAGTTTGGACTGCTGTCACCATTCCAAAAAGATGTTGGCCACGTTACATAAAGATTAGTGTAAGCCCATGCCTCTGATGTGAAATCACCATACCGCCCATCAGCATAATAATATCCAAAAAGAATTTGGTGATTTGGAGCTGGTAAATTATTAACAGGCACCTGAGTAACACAATTATTATCCTCCCAGTTGCAAGTTCCTAAACTACAAACATTATCTGTACAAGACTGCTGATCATTGCCATAAGCTTGACAACTGCTTGCTCCTGAACAAGGTAAGCAGTTGTTTGGAAACAAGAAAACATTGTCAAAAAAGCATCCACTGATAGATTCGCATTCTGACCTATCACAAAATAGTCCTAATATACCGCAATCAGAACAAAGATCTGCTTCAGATCTAGCAATAGTAAATGGCTTTTCATTAGAAATGACTTCTGGAATGTCATATTCATATTCAGGAGGACCTTTTCTAGAAGACAGCCAAACTTTTATTCTATAATTACCAGGGCTTAAATCTGATGGGATTGGAACTGTAACTTGAGTTCTATCACCATCCATATTGATTCCATTAGCCCAATTATAAGCGCTCATGACATTATTTTCATCAAAAAATAAAACAGTCCTGCCTAAGTTGATTCCATATAAGGTAAGAATTTCTCCTGTTCTTAAAGAATCTGGACTCAAAGATGTTAAAACAGGAGTTCCGCTGCATCTATTTTGATCGCCATTAGGAAATGGTGGAATTCTATCTTCATCTTCACAATTAGCAGAGTAAGTATTTGGCGGTAAACCACCATCATCTCCATTGACATCTTCTTCGTCATCGTCATCTTCTTCACCACATTCATCATTATTTACAAATCCACAAGTAGGATTTCCATCTACAACATGGCAATCATCAGTGCATACATTGTCATCAGAAGGGCAGCACCAATCTCCTTCACAATCAGATGCTGTTTTTTGAGCGCAACTGCAACCGTACTGATGGCCTATAATAGCATCATCTGGAGTGTTAGGACATCGATCTTCATCATCAGGAACACCATCTTCGTCATCATCAGGAACAGCATATGAGATATTAACAGATATTAAAAATACCAGAATAAGTAAAAACACATTTTTTTTCATGATGTTATATAATTAGGGTAAGAGTAGTATTTAAAGTTTGTTTTTACTTAGCTAGGTGGAGAACACTTTCCAACAACATTGACATTCTTTACAGCAAACTGGAATATATAAGAATTGAAATAATGATCATAATAAGTGCTGAAATCCATAAACTGGATTATTCTAGTTGCAGTATCGCTGCCAGGCTTATTATAAACATTTGTAATCCCATTTTTGTTATAATCACTGCAGTCAAAAGATATATTGTATGTATTTGGTGGTGTATTAAGTGGTGTATTTTGTGCAGTTTTTATGCGGTCTACCATTATTTTAGCGCTTTCATACAAAGCTTTCAATCTTATAGGTAATATTACGCTAAATAAACCTAACTTAGTTTCAGTGTTTTCTTTTTTGATAGTTAAAGGGTAATTGAGAACTACAGAAACATCTTCCTCATTTAAGCTAACATCAGCATTTATCTCTTCATTTGTCCTTAAAATATTTAAGCTAATATCTTCAAAAACGCTTATTTGAAAACAATTTTCAAATTCATCTTCAACATAAGTTTTTAAATCGCCATTTATGTCCTCTAAAGTTGGATAATTCGTAGATGCTCCTTGAATATAATAAGGAACATCATTGGAAACACCACCGCGTGAATAAGTTATACCTTCTGATGGAACATTAACTGGATTTATATATCCGCCTTGTAAGCCGATTTTATTAAATAAAGCCTCTTCTGTAACCATTTTTAGGCATGCTTCGGCATACGTTTGCACAATATCAGAATCTGTTGAATCTGAACTTTTAGCAACACTAACAGCACTTTCACTTTCTGCACTGGATTTGTTTATATAAAAAAAGATTCCAGAAACAACGATTAAAACAATTCCTAAAATTATAAATATTGTTATCTGGCCTTTTTTTTGCATTTTTCTATTCAAGTGTTTTTTATTTTTAAACTTTTCTAATAAAAACTAAGGATTTCCGTTTTGAGTCAAAGAACCTCTTAAATAAAAATTTCCTGACTCATCTATATAGCTTATGACTTCTCCATCTGAATTTATTATAACAAAATCATCGCTTGCTGGAGGAATTAATGATGGCTGGCTTTCAAAAAGATTTCCGCTAATAAACATATTGCCATTTTGCAATCTGACTAATGCAACAACATCTCCTAAACTATCTTTCATAACAAATTCATCCTGGTCAGGTGCCGGATTTATAGGATCCTGGTTCTGAACAAGTGTGCCTCTTAAGATTGCATTCCCATTATTATCAATAGACATTGCATTTGATGCTGCTTTCAAAATAAATTTTCCAGGAACAAAACAGACCCGCAATCCTGCGGACAGAATAAGCAGCTTTCAAAACCTTCGCAAACACTATATACATTATTAACATCTGCTGATGAGAATTTATAGCATTGGGCTGTCGTACCTGCAACTCTTTTTGTTCCATCTTTTTCCAATACAGCTAGTGCATCTGGACTAAAATCAATATCTGGTGGATCATTAGAATCAGTTGTAACAGGTTCTGGACCTTCAAAACATACCCAAGATCCTCCTTCTGTAAAACACGTATGATACTTACCATTAACATTGTATGAACGAGTTACTGCCTCGCCAAGATTTAGATCCAATCTTGTATTTCTCCCTTTTACATAAATAACATTACCTTCAGTCAAAAGTCTTTCAGATTCAGTAACATATAATAGATTATAAACAATTTTATATTCTAGGTTTTGAGGAACTGTTCTTGTATCTTGAACTTGTATCGGTTCATCAATTGCTGTGTCTTTTCCATCACTCTTACTACATCCAATTAAAAAAATAACAAGAAATACTAGAATCACAAAATAAACTTTTTTCATTATAAAGGTATTTTGACGTAAATGTTTAAATATTTTACTATTTAATAATCTTGTATAAATCAGAATTCATAAAAACTTTCTCTGTCTTCACTGCCAACCCCCTCTCACCAAGCATTTCGTTTGAATCCATTTTTGCAGTGCCTAAAGCAACTAATTCATCTTTTAAGGTCATGATAGCAACAGTTTCTTCCTTGTTTATTTTATCATTTACTTTACTTATCCCGGGAACTTTTAGATCAGATCCGTGGCAAAGGCTTTCGACTGTTGTGTCAAAAACCCAGACTTTTGGAAGATGTGAAACTCCATTTTCAATCGGCTGTATGATCTTTCTTAAAAATTTATCATTATTTTCCTGCTTCCAGAAATAATATGCATCTGTAAGTTCCTGTAAAGTGCATACGCTTGATTCAGTAAATGGACCTGCTTTTGTTCTTCTTAATTCTGCCATGTGGGCCCCAATTTCTAGTTTCTGGCCAATGTCGTGGATCAATTTCCTGATGTAAGTTCCTGCTTCAGATCCAACTTTAAACAAAACATCCTGGTTGTCAATCTCTAAAATATCAATATAGTAAATTGATCTTGTTCTTAGCTGCCTTTTGATAGAACTTTTTAACGGAGGCATCTGCTTTATTTTTCCAAGAAAATTTTTTTCTATTGTTTCTTTTAATTTATTTTCATCAATGTTTTTATGCAGGTGCATTATTGCAACATATTCTTTTCCTGCTATCAATAAATTCTGAACAATCCTTGTTGCATTGCCTAAAGCTATCGGAAGGAGCCCTGTAACAGCCGGATCCAGAGTTCCAGAATGCCCGCTTTTGTTTATTTTCAATATTTTCTGGACAAAATCAGAAACCTGATGTGAAGTTGGTCCTTTTGGTTTGTCTATGTTGACAATTCCGTAATTGATTATCTCCTCTGTTTTTCTTTCTTGTGGTTTACATCCTAATTTGTTGTCTGTTTCAGCTTCTTGTCTGACAACAATTTTTCTTTCTATTTTTTCAAAAGGTAATAGGTTTTGCATGAATTAAGAAATAGTTCTTGATTTAATAAATTATCTTATTGGCTTTTTGGAGCGGTGGGCTGGACTTGCTGCTGTTTTTGCTGTGCAGGCATTTTTTGTGGTTGCTGTCTTGGCAGTTCCTTCCTTATTTCTTTTAATTCTTCCTTTTCTATCTTCTTTTTTTCTTCATCCTGTTTTTCTTCTGTTTTCTTCTCTTCTGGCTTTTCTTCTTTCTTGGCTGGCTTTTTTTCTTCAACTTTTGGCTTTTCTTTTGGAGCATCAACCAGCTCAACAAAAACCTTGCCTTTATCATCTTTTGTAGCTATGATCTTGACTTTATTCGGAGGATTTTTTATTCCGTGCTCCCAGATTTTGAGGTTCAAGTATCTGCCGACTGAAATATTGTCTGACTTCATGTGCCTCGTGATAAACTCTTTAACTGTCCTGACAGCTTTTTTTGCCTTTCTGTAATAAGGTGTTTTCAAGGTCTGCCTTCTAAGAGGAATTACATAAGTTCTTTCCAGGATTGTTTTTGGTTTTTCTTCTTTCTTTGCCATTTTTTAAATTGGATTTATCAATAGTATTATTTTAGCCAGTGTACCTAATGGTTATCCCATAACCGGGACATAATAGACTTGCAAATGATTCAACCTGCCTTCTCTCAGCAGTCGGTAGGTCATCTGCACCTACATTAACCATTATATCTAAAGTATGAGCTTTTCCATTTATTTTGCCATGAAGCCACACGACCTTCCCATCATGTAATAATTGCCTTCCATCGTATTTGGCAGGTGTATCAAATACAACTCCTGTAGGGGTTTCCACTATCATTTTATCACGCCTTGGTCTTAGTCCTTCTCCAGGATCGTTTTAGTTTTGTGTGTCTGCCTGGGTGAACTCTTCTTGTTTTTCCGTACATTTTTGGCACTGTCCAATAAGGTGCCCATCTGGTCTGCTTTCTAAACTTAGCCAGTCTTTTCTTCCTGCTTGGATGTTTGTAACGTGCCATTTTGTTATTTGTTATATTTGAATTTTATTTTTCAAACTCTCTTTATCTTGAAATCTCTTTTCTTTGGTGTTAGTTTTTCCAAAAGTTGTTTCAAGGTTTCATCGTCAACTTTGCCTTTGATCTGTCCTGCCTGGATTGCCTGGAATAAAACCAACAGCAACTGCACTGCTTTTTCCTGATGAGCTGCTTTCAGGTTTCCATATCTTTCCAAAGCTTCTTTTGTCAGCAATTGCTTGACGAGGGCTTCCATTTGCTGGATTTGCTGCTGCAGCTGGGCTTCTTCCTGCCCTTGCTGCTGAACTCTTTCCTGCTGAAGTTTCATCAATTCTTCCAGTTTTCTCTTTTTTATCTCATCTAAATCTGACATTTTATTTTTCTTCAGCTTTTTTTACTTCTTTTTTAGGTTCAACTTTTTCTTTTGTTTCTTCAGGTTTTTTTTCGACTTTTTGATCTTTTTTAATCTCGATTTTCTTCTCAGTTTTTTGCTCCTGTTTTACTTCTTTTTTAGCTTCGGTCTTTACTTCTGTTTTTGGTTTGATTGTTTTTTGTTCTTTGACATCAACTTTCTGTTCCTGCTTTACTTCTGCTTTTTTCTCTTCTGGTTTTGGCTTTTGGCCTTGAATTTGAGTTGCAATTTTGTCCAAGAAAGCTTTTCCTTTTGGAGTTACAATTCTTCCTTTATGTACTCCTTTTTCTGCGAATTTTACAAGTCCTGCTTTTTCAAGTTGCTGCAGTGATTTTCTTAGAATATTTCCCGAGCCCCTGAAGAAGTGTTCCTTTTTTACGCCTCTGTTTTTCTTTCCGCCGTATTTTGTCCTTAATTTTGAAACTCCAACAGGACCTAAACGATAAACTATCCTTAAAACAGAGGCTATTCTAAAATACCACCAATCTTTGTCCAAGGGAGCCCTTTCCTTGTGCATCCCTGTCTTGACAAAAGTTGCCCATGAAGGCGCTTTTATTTCAGGAACTTTCTTCAGCTCTTCAGCTGCTTTAGAATTCAATTCCTGTGAATCTACATCATACATTGTTGTCATTTTTTGTAAATTTTATTTGCCCTTATTATTTTAAATCCGTTCGCAGCTTCGCTGCTCACAATATTTAGTGCTCAG
>CEQE01148129.1_pt1 | contig 12756 bp, 13 predicted proteins | sample 356201 | NCBI WGS metagenome assembly CEQE01 (sample SAMEA2619970, study PRJEB7988) | marine metagenome | biome: marine biome (ENVO:00000447); feature: mesopelagic zone (ENVO:00000213) & marine oxygen minimum zone (ENVO:01000065); material: "saline water (ENVO:00002010), including plankton...
GCGCTGAGCAGCGCTCCTACACTGCCAGCCGTGCTGGGTCCGTCGGAAATGGCAGAATCGCTGTACCGCGACATGGGTTTCGACGACTTCCATCAGTTCAGGGTATGGCGACGCAGGCGCGCGCGATGAGCTCTACCGGTCATGAGATCAGGAGATTTCCCGTACGATTCAACCCACGGGAACATCGGCGCCCGACTGAATAGTTCGAGCTCGACCTCCGCCTGCAAGCTTTGACATCATTGTTACACGGGATTTGAAGGCCAAGCGACCTCTTGATGTCCGAGACCGACTCGCCCAAACGAGCCGCCCCGCAAGTGCATTCCACTCCCAAGAATTGCGACTCAGACTCGACGCCGGACTCGTCCCAGAGCGGAGCCGTCGGCTCCGCGACAACCTCGTTCGGTGGAAGGCTAGGATGCCCCCGCGGGCAGGTCGTTCTTCGTTACATCGTGCGAAGGGCTGGGAGCGACAACTCGGCGGTGATGTCGCTGAACCACTCGATGACTTCTTTGTGCAGCGGGATGCCGTTCTGGCGACGCTCCGCTTCCTCTTCGTGTTCCGACACTCCCGGGTAGATGACGGCGTCGTGGCCCGGAGCTGGCTTGGTCGCTTTCAGCGTGCCCAGCATCTGGTCCATGTTGTCTTTGAACTGTTCGAGATCGCAGAACGCTTCGATGTTGTAGGCCGCGAAGTAATGATGGCTGCCCCCGGGGCTGCCCTCGACCATCGTCGGAAGGTCGCCGGTCAGCATCGTGGACAGCACCTCCGCCATGATGCCGAATCCGTACCCTTTGTGCGACCCCTGCTCGCGCGTGCCGCCAAGTGGGAGTTGGTAGTATTGCCCGCGCTCGGGGAGCTTGATCTCGTCCATGATCGGGTCGCCGTCGAGGCCTGCGATCCAGCCGGGCATCATGGAGGCGCCGACTCGGTCAGCCAGCCGGAGCTTGTTGCCGGCGATCGCGGACGTCGCCGCGTCGAACAGCAGGAACGGCTCGCTCCGTGCGGGCGCCGCGATGGCGATGGGATTGGTGCCCAATCGAGGTTCCGCCCCGAATGTCGGCACGACCAGCAGTCCGCCGGATGTGGCGACCATGCCCACCATGTCGTTCTTGGCGGCGAGCATGGCGTGATGGCCGATGGCGCCCGAGTGGCCGGCGTTGGACATCGTGACGACGCCGACGCCCACGTTCCGCGCCTTCTCCATGGCCATCTCCATCGCCTTGGGGCCGAGTATGACGGCCAAGCCTTTGTCGGCGTTTACGTTCGCGATGGCGGGCGAGTCGCTGACCACCTTTACGTCCGGCCTGGGGTTCAGCGTGCCGGCCGTGTACCCCTCGACGTAGGATCGCAGCATGTTCGAGACGCCGTGGGTCTCGACGCCACGCAAGTCCGTCGCGACAAGCACCTCGGCGCCCAACGCGGCGTCATCGGCTTGCACTCCCATCTTCTCGAAGATGGACGTCACGGTCTCAGTGAGCGCGTCGTGTGCGACCCGGACCTCGTCATCCTTCGGGACCTTGAATCTCTGAAGCATCTTCACTCCCCTTGGTTAAGCTGCGGTGGCGTCGGTTCGTCTTGGGCGATGTTGGGTTTAGGCGGTTTGGCCGTAAACGGCCAGAACACCGGTCTCCTGCTGGTGGCCTCGGTGTTTACGCCGAGCCTTTGCTCAGGGGGTTTGGCCCCGATTCTATCGGGATCAGAACACCTGTCGCTCTTTAGCGTCGCGCCGAGCCCGTCTCCATTCGCTGGGTCGATTTCGCGATGCGATTGTACCACGTGCCAAGCGCTGCTCGGCGCTTGCCCGATGGCGTGCAGCGCGCTTCGGCTCGCTCACAGATCGGGTCACGAAATTGGTCGCCAAAACTCGCCAATGGCGGCGTCAATCTGCCGGTGTGGGGGTTGTGCGGGGCCGCGTTTTGGCATAGAATAGGGATTGAAACGGTGGCCGTGACAATAGCAGCGGCGCCGCAAAACAGTTGAATACTTAGTCTCCCTTTAAGACAGTCCTGCGAGGCTGGCAAGGGGCATCTCGCTAGCGAATGCGTGCGATCACACCGGCGCGTGCACATGCTACACCACAAGCCTCTTGCCTTGACAGGTAAGAGGTATTTTTATTGGCCCAAGATGCGTCAAAGGCAAGCCGGACCGAGGCTGGACGAAAAATCCTGACTTCAGACGAGATGCGACGCGCCCTGCGGCGGGTCTCCCACGAGATACTCGAACGCAACGGCGGCGCCAGCTTGGTTCTGGTCGGGATGCACACCCGGGGCGTCCCATTGGCCGAACGACTCGCGCGAGCGATGGGCGAGATCGAAGGCGAAACGGTTCCTGTCGGCGCCGTCGATATAGGCCTGTATCGCGACGACCTCGCCGGGGGATCGAGGCCGTTCATGCAGCCCACCGACTTGCCCGACATCGAAGGCCGAACAGTCGTGCTCGTGGACGACGTGCTGTATACCGGCCGCAGCATTAGGGCGGCCATGGACGCGTTGAACGACTTTGGGAGACCGAAACAGATACAGCTCGCCGTGCTCGTCGACCGAGGCCATCGGGAGCTGCCCATCCGCGCAGACTACGTGGGCAAGAACGTCCCGACCTCTCGGAACGAAGAGGTGGACGTGCATCTGGTTGAGATCGACGGCACGGACGAAGTCGTGCTGGGCAGGAGGAATGACGCATGACCGGCGCTGAACAGACAAAGACGCGACCAGGGACGAACGGACAAGACTCAAGCATGCTCTCGGCGCCGTCCCCGACAGGCCCCGTCGACCCTCCCAGTACCGCGGCCCGGTCTGGCCGTCGCCACGTCCTCGACATGGACGACTTCTCGCGTGAGGAGATTCTGGGCGTGTTCCAGAACGCGGATGCCATGACCGAAGTGCTCAACCGCGACATCAAAAAGGTTCCCACGTTGCGGGGCAAGACGGTCGTAACTTTGTTCTACGAGGCGAGTACAAGGACCCGTGTTTCGTTCGAGCAAGCCGGCAAGGTTCTCAGCGCCGACGTGATCAACGTCTCCGCAAGCAGCAGCAGCGCCAACAAGGGCGAATCCCTCTACAACACGGCTTTAACGCTCCAGGCCATGAACGCCGACATCATCGTCATTCGTCACGGACACTCGGGCGCGCCCCATTTCCTGGCGCGCCACCTGGACTCGTGCGTGATCAACGCCGGCGACGGCACGCACGCGCACCCGACGCAGGCACTGCTGGACCTGTACACCATCCACAACCATCTGGGCGACATCGACGGGATCAAGGTCGCGATCGTCGGCGATGCGCTCTATAGTAGGGTTGCCCGATCCAACCTCTGGGGGTTGACGACCATGGGAGCTCAGGTCACCCTCTGTGCGCCGCCCACTCTGATGCCGGTCGATTTCCTGGACGGCAGGCGATCCGAGGAAGGCCACCCATTCGCCTCGGTCCGGGTTGAGTCGAACGTCGAGCGGGCGATTGAGGACGCCGACGTCGTAATGGTGCTCCGGCTCCAACTCGAACGCCAACACGCGGGCCATCTGCCGACGCTTCGAGAGTACTCACGGATGTACGGCATCAACGAACGACGGCTGGTGTTGGCCAAACCCGGCGCCCTGGTGATGCACCCGGGTCCGATGAACGAAGGCGTCGAGATCGACCCGGAGGTCGCCCACGGAGCGCGCTCGGTGATCGAAGAGCAAGTGTCGAACGGCGTAGCGATCAGGATGGCGTTGCTGTATGGCATGGCAACTCCCGCACGCCAAAACGCCGCGACGAGAGGCGGGTAGGTGGTCGGGAATGACCAGATGGCGAGGCAAAGAGCGACGGCCATCGTGGTGCGCGATGGGAAATGCCTGCTGGTCCGCGACCGCGGAGGACGCACGTTCGCACTGCCTGGCGGAGGCATCGAATCAGGAGAGGAGCCTGTCTCGGCCATGGCCCGCGAGCTGCACGAAGAAACAGGTTTGGAGGCAGTCAGCATCGACCGCCTGTTCATGTTCGGTGGCATATTCGAAGACCATCACGTCTTTCGAGTCGAGGCTTCGGGAGAGGCTCGGGCGACCGGCGAAGTGGAGGGCCTCACCTGGTGGGACGGGAAGGACGACACGCCTGTGTACCCACACGTGAGGGGCATCCTCGATATCTGGTCCGCCAATTCGACTTCACCGGGAAAGCACTCATGACACCAACACTCATCAAAGGCGGACGAATCGTAGACCCATCCCAGGGGATGGATCGAGTGGCAGACCTTCTGATCGAGGATGGGCGCGTCAATGGCATCGACGATCAGATATCTCCACCGGACGGCGCCGCGGTAATCGACGCTGCCGGCCTGGTCGTCTGCCCCGGTTTCGTCGATCTTCACTGTCACCTGCGAGAGCCGGGGCTCGAGTACAAGGAGACGGTCGCGACTGGCACGAGGGCGGCCGCGAAAGGCGGATTCACCACGGTGTGCGCCATGCCCAACACGGTCCCGACCATGGACACCAGGGCGACAGTCGACTACGTGCTGCAAAAAGCCAGGACCGAAGGGGCCGTCCGCGTGCTCCCGATCGGGTGCGTCACCAAAGGCAGCCTGGGCAAGGAACTCGCTGAGATGGGCGAACTAGCCGAAGCCGGATGCATCGGTTTCAGCGACGACGGAAACCCCGTCGCCGATCCCAACATCATGAGGCAAGCGCTAAGCTACAGCTCGGCGCTGGGCCTGCCGATCATCAACCACTGCGAGACGCCGGAGCTGTTCCGCGGCGGCCACATGAACGAAGGTTGGGTCTCGAACAGACTGGGCATCCGAGGCGCGCCCAACTCCGCCGAAGAGACGATGGTGTCCAGGGACATCTCGCTGGCCGAAATGGTCGGCGGCCGAATTCACATCGCACACATCAGCACCGCGGGCGCGGTCGAAATGGTTCGTCAGGCAAAAGAGCGCGGCATCGCGGTTACGTGCGAGGTCACGCCGCACCACCTGACGCTCACCGACGAGGCGGTCATGGGTCGCGCCGAGACCCAGAACTCGCCGTACGGCGCGTTGACGTCCGCCGCCTACGACACCACGGCCAAGGTCAATCCGCCGTTGAGGGCGACGCCGGACATGCAGGCGATGGTCGCTGCGTTGGCCGACGGAGTCATCGATTTCGTGGCAACCGATCACGCGCCGCACAGCAGCGTCGAGAAGCTTAGCACGTTCGAGGAGGCCGCATTCGGCATCAGCGTGCTGGAAACCGCCCTCGGATCGATGATGACGCTGGTGCACGCCGGACAACTGCCGCTGGCGACGATGATCGAGAAGATGACCTCCGCGCCAACCCGATTCCTCGGCCGAACCGACCTCGGTACGCTGAAACCCGGCGCCGCAGCCGACGTGGCGATCTTCGACCCGAACGCCGAATGGGTCGTGGACGCCGACGCGTTCATCTCACGCGGCAAGAACTCGCCGCTCCACGGCGCGACGCTCAACGGCGCGGTCGTGGCGACGCTGGTGGGTGGCGAAACGGCGTTCAGTACGTCGGATTGAAGGATTCGGCCATCTGTACGTAAAGTCAGCAACGGAGAGCGCGATGAAAGTTGTCTACGACCAGGAAGTCGGCGTGCTCCGCATCGTGTTCAATAACGCTGAGATCGAGGAGAGCGACGAGGGCAAGCCCGGGGTGATTTTGGATTACGACAGCGACGGCAACATAGTAGGGCTCGAGGTGATTGAATCCTCGAAGCGCATCGAAGATCCCCGAGCCCTGGATTACGCCGCAAAAGGTTAACCGGACGATCTACATACAATGACAACAGCCTTCCACAATGCAATCCTCGTCCTCGAAGACGGGTCGGTTTACCCCGGCCAAGCCTTCGGCGACACCGAGTCCTCGACATACGGCGAGGTTGTCTTCAACACGTCGATGACCGGATACCAGGAGATACTAACCGACCCGTCATACGCGGGGCAGATCGTCGTGCCGACGTATCCGCTCATCGGCAACTACGGGATCAACAGGCACGACTTCGAGTCGCGTCGTGTCAGGGTCGCCGGATTCGTCGTGCGGGACCACTGCGACGCGCCCAGCCATCCCGACAGCGAGATGACGCTGGACGAATTCCTGGCCTCCCAGGGCGTCATTGGCATCGGCGGGGTGGACACCAGAGCGATTACGCGCCGGATTCGGACACGAGGCGTCATGATGGGAATCATCGCCGTCGACCAGTCCCCGGAACAGGCGCTTGCTCGGTTGCAAGAGCTGCCCTCTTATGCGGCCACCGACTTCGTGAGTCGCGTGACCACCGCGACTCCATACTCTTGGGACCAACCGGTGCAGGGCGCGAGAGTGGGCCACATGCCCTACCGAATTCTGGTCAGCGATTTCGGGCTCAAATACAACATCCTGCGACTGCTGAAGACTCGCGGATGCGACGTCGTTGCCTATCCCGCCAGGGTGTCGGCGCAAGAGCTGTTGGACTGGAAACCCGACGGCATCCTGATGTCGCCCGGACCCGGCGACCCCGAACTGCTGGATTATCTGACTGAGACCGCACGAGGCTTAATCGGCCACGTGCCGATTATGGGCATATGCCTCGGCAACCAGATCCTCGCCCGCGCGTTCGGCGGCGACACGTACAAGCTCAAGTTCGGTCACAGGGGCGGCAACCATCCGGTGAAGGACCTGGAGACCGGCCTCGTGCACATCACCGCCCAGAACCACGGCTATGCCATCGACGGCGACAGCCTCCCAGCCGAACTCGAGGTCAGCCACGTCAACCTGAACGACGGCACTGTCGAAGGATTGCGCCATCGCTCGCTGCCGATCATGAGCATCCAATATCACTCGGAGGCGTCCCCCGGCCCCAGAGACAACGAGTATCTTTTCGACCGGTTTCTGAAGCTGGTTCAGGAGTGCAAGGGGTGACCACGCCAATTGTGCACAGAATAATCGAGGCGTTGCTATGCGGACCACGCTGAACATCGATGACAGTCTCCTGGAACAAGTGATTGATCTGACCGGTGAGAAGACGAAGACGAGGGCCGTCAACGGGGCCCTGACGGCTTACGTCCGAGACAGGCGCATTCAGCAGCTTCGTGACATGTTGGGAACAATCGACTTGGTCGATAATTGGTACGAGCTCCGTCACGGATTCCCTGAACCGTCGCCACCAGAAGAGCGCAAAGACTGATGGACCGCATAACGGGCATCAAGGCCATCACGTTCGATCTCGATGGCACGCTGTGGGACTATGACACGGTGATGCGTCGATCGATGGCGTATGCCCTCGGCGAACTCGGCAAGCACGATTCGATTGCAGCTTCCAGGCTGGACGTGGACAGGATGGTCGGCATCTGTGAAATGGTGACTCGAGAGATGGTCCCGCCGGTCGTGGACCTCGGTCTCGTCCGATTGGAGGCGTTCAAACGGACGCTCGTTGAAGTCGATCGTCGAGATGACGAGTTGGCGGAGCGCATCAACGCGGTCTACCTCCGCCACCGCTTCTCCAACGTCGAGTTCTACGCCGATGCACTGCCAGCGCTGGAGGATTTGGGTCGTCGATATAACCTCGGAGCGTTGTCGAACGGCAACAGCCGCCCGGACTTGATCGGCATCGGGCACATGTTCCGCTTCTCCGTGATGTCTCAGGACCATGGCGTCGCCAAGCCGGATCCGCGCATCTTCGAGATCGCGGTCGATCAGGCAGGTTGCGCCGCACACGAGATGTTGCACGTAGGCGACGACGTTGAGCACGACATTCTCGGCGCCGTGAACGCGGGCGTGCGAGCGGTTTGGGTCAACCGCAACGGTGCGGAGCGGCCGGATACAATTGACGGTACGCGGGTAGTCGCCAACCTGACCCAACTAATCGGCATGCTGGAGGGCCGGCAGGCGTGAAAAATGCCATTCTCTGACGCCATTCGCGCACTGAACCAGTTGAAGCGCCGTAGGATAATCAGAGACTACGCGCTAATGGGCGCTGTGGCGGCGGCCGCGTATATCGAGCCGATCTTCACGCAAGACCTGGACGTCGTCATCCTGGTGGGCACAGACGAGGAGTATCTGAGTACATTCAGGCGGGTTGTCGAAGAGGCCGAGGGTATCGAAGGGATGCACTTGGTTTTTGCCGGAGTCCCTGTCCAGTTGTTCCCAACGACGGTCAGCGCGCTGTACAACGACACGGTAACGCAAGCCCGGACCGTCAGAATGGGGAACTTGCGCGTCAGGGTAGCATCGCCTGAGCATCTGATATTGCTCGGCCTGGAGGCCTTCCGGGATAAAGACCAGCTTCGCGTGCGGAGTCTACTTCCGGAGGCAGATATCGAAACAATCTTGGAACTGTTGGAGAAATTCGATGACGATGGGACGCTTGCCGCCAGATTCCAAACGCTACGCTGAACTCGTCTACGAAGCCAAAGAGGTTTGGCATCGACGGCAAGCACGGATGAGTTTCATTAGGAAGCTGGAGGTACTCGATAGGATGCGATCCAGCGCCGACGTCTCCTTTAATTGGGAGCCGGTGGATTCGAAGGAGTAATCAAAGAGTAACAATGCCATCCAACACAGGGTTCCTGAATATCGCGCACAGAGGCGCGTCGTCGTACGCGCCTGAGAACACTTTTGCGGCGTTCGACCGAGCGCTGGCCATGGGCGTCGACCACGCCGAGCTCGACGTGCACTTGACCAGCGACGACCAGATCGTCGTCATCCACGACGACCGAGTCGACCGCACGACCAACGGTTCGGGACCGGTAGCCGACCACACGCTGGCAGAACTAAAGGCGCTGGACGCCGGTACATGGTTCTCGCTTCAGTACGCGGGCGAGCGCATCCGATCTTTTGCTGAGATACTCGAGCACTACAAGAGTCGCATCTATTTCCACGTCGAGATCAAAGCCCGACCTGGGACCGAAGGCCTCGCCACCCGGACAATCGACATGGTTCGGGGCTACGGCATGACCGACAGTGTGACGATCACGTCGTTCTGGAAGCAGTGGCTGGAGGAGACCCGAGCGTACGCGCCCGAGTTGCTCACCGGATGGCTCGTGCCCATGGGTCCCGGCAGCCAGTGGGACGACTCCATCGTCGACCAGTCGCTGGAGATGGGCCTGACACAGGTGTGCCCTCGCGCCGATATCACGACGCCCGAACTCGTGGAGATGCTGCACTCCAAAGGCTTCGTCGTCCGCTGCCACGGCATCTTCGATGAGGCGCTCATGCGTCACGCCGTCGGCTGCGGCGCGGACGGCATGACCATCAACTTCCCCGACAAGCTCGTCGAGTATCTCGAAGAAATAGGACGCTGACTGAACACATGCCGAACAATCGACCCCAAAAAGTCCTCGTCATCGGCTCCGGGCCCATCGTCATCGGGCAGGCGGCGGAGTTCGACTACGCCGGCACTCAGGCGTGCAAGGCGCTGCGCGAAGAAGGCGTGACGACCGTTCTCGTCAATTCCAACCCGGCCACGATCATGACCGACGAGGGAATTGCCGACGTCATTTACATCGAACCGTTGACGGTGGAAGTTCTCGAACGGATCATCGCGGCTGAGCGTCCCGACGGCGTTTTGCCGACCCTCGGAGGCCAGACCGGTCTCAACTTGGCCGTCGACTTGGCCGACGCCGGCATTCTCGATCGATACAACGTGCGGCTGCTCGGGACACCGCTTCAGACCATCCGCAACGCCGAGGATCGCGAGTTGTTCAAGCGACTCCTGACCGACATCGGCGAGCCGACTCCCCCCAGCGCCATCGTGGAGTCGATGGACGAGGGGCGCCGGGCCATGGCCAACATCGGCCTGCCGTTGGTCGTGCGACCCGCGTACACCCTCGGCGGCACGGGCGGCGGCATCGCCGGCACGATCGAGGAATTCGAGAGAATCGTCACCAGCGGCTTGGCGGCGAGTCCGATCACTCAGGTTTTGATCGAGAAATCGCTCGTCGGCTGGAAAGAGATCGAGTACGAAGTGATGCGGGACGGCGCCGACAACTGCGTCACCATCTGCAACATGGAAAACATCGACCCGATGGGAGTGCACACGGGCGACAGCATCGTCGTCGCGCCCAGCCAAACCCTGTCGGACAACGACTACCAGCTCCTTCGATCCGCCAGCCTCAAGATCATCCGGGCGCTTGGCATCGAGGGAGGCTGCAACATCCAGATGGCGCTGGAGCCGGGCAACGATGTCGCGGAAACTCTGCCCGACGTCGGGCGGGCCGACAGTCGCTACTACATCATCGAAGTCAACCCGAGGGTGAGCCGCAGCTCCGCATTGGCATCGAAAGCGACCGGTTACCCCATCGCCAGAGTGGCCGCCAAGATCGCGGTGGGCAAGCGCCTAGACCAGATACCCAATGCCGTTACCCAGCAGACGCTCGCCGCGTTCGAGCCCGCGCTCGACTACTGCGTCGTCAAGATTCCTCGATGGCCGTTCGACAAGTTCCCACGAGGCGACCACACGATAGGCACGCAGATGAAGGCGACCGGCGAGGTCATGGCCATCGACCGCTCTTTCGAGGCGGCGTTCCAGAAGGCCGTGCGTTCGCTTGAGATTACGAACCGAAATCTGCTGTGGGAAGACTCGAATTGGCGCGACGATCCTTCGACAAGCTCAGAACAGGCGCCGGCGAACGTGGTCGACGGACTGCCGCTGCATCCCAACGACGACCGACTTTGGGCGCTGATGGCTGCTTTGCGTAGAGGCCTCAGTCCGGATGAGCTGTCGCGCGTAACGGGAATCGATCCTTGGTTCACCCGCGCCTTCAACCGATTGTGCGAGATGGAGAACCGCCTGCTCGCCGAGAACCTGACCCCCCACTTGCTATGGAGCGCTAAACGACTGGGCTTCGGCGACGAAAAGATCGCCGTGCTCACGGACCGGTCTCACGAACAGGTCCGCAAACTCCGGGGTGAATGGGACATCCGGCCCGTGTACAAGATGGTCGACACCTGCGCGGCTGAGTTCGAGGCTCAAACTCCGTACTTCTACAGCACCTATGAGCAGGAGAACGAGGCGACGCCCATCGAGGCGTCCAAGGCCATCGTGTTGGGCAGCGGTCCCATTCGCATAGGCCAGGGCATCGAGTTCGATTACTGTTCGGTGCATGCCGCCTGGGCCTTGCAGGAAGAGGGAATCCGCAGCGTGCTGGCCAACTCCAATCCGGAAACCGTTTCCACCGACTTCGACACCTCCGATCGGCTCTACTTCGAACCCCTCGACGAGGAGAGCATCCGCGACATCCTCGAGAACGAGACGTTCGTGAACTCAGACAACGACATCGAAGTCCCGCCGTCGATGGTGCAGTTCGGCGGCCAGACCGCCATCAACCTGTCGCAATCGCTGGACCGAGCCAGGCTCCCGATCCTCGGCTCGACGGCGCAGTCGATAGACACGGCGTCGGACCGTCATCTGTTCGAGGAATTCCTGGCCCGAGTCGACATCCCAAATCCGCCGGGCGCCGCCGTGTCCAGCCTGGAGAGCGCGCTGAACGTTGCGCAGGAGATCGGCTACCCGGTGCTCGTTCGGCCCAGCTACGTTCTCGGCGGCCGGGCAATGGAGATCGTCCAGAACGCAACCGAACTCGTCCGCTACATGACAAGCGCCCTGGAGGCGGGCATCGGCAGGCGCGTGCTGATCGACCGCTACTTCGAAGGACGTGAGGTCGAGGTCGATGCGGTGTGCGACGGCGAAATTGTGCTGATTCCGGGGATCATGGAGCACGTCGAGCGGGCAGGGGTGCACAGCGGCGACTCGATGGCCATCTACCCCGGACTCACCCTCAGCGAAGACGAGGTCAACACCATCGTCGACTACACCACGCGGATCGGGTTGGAGCTGGAAGTTCGAGGCCTGATGAACATCCAGTATGTCGTCGTCGGCGGACCGGCCTATCGCAGCCCTGGCGTCGATAACGGGGCGAGCAACGGGAAGACCGAGGTCTACGTCATCGAGGTCAACCCTCGATCCAGCCGCACCATCCCATTCATTTCGAAGGTCACCGGCGTCCCGATGGTCAAACTGGCCATCAAGGCAATGTTGGGCAAGACGCTGAAGGAGCTCGGGTACGAGGGCGGACTCTGGAAGCGACAGAAGCTCGTGGGCGTGAAGGCGCCCGTGTTCTCGATGTCCAAACTGGCCGGAGTGGACACGTATCTGGGTCCTGAAATGAAATCCACCGGCGAGGTCATGGGCATCGACACCGAGTTCAGACCAGCCGTGGCCAAAGCCCTCATGGCGGCTGGCTTGACCGTGCCCAAGGGCGGATCCGTGCTGCTGAGCATCGCCGACAGGGACAAGGCGGATTCGGTGCAGATGATCAAAGACCTGGACCTGGCAGGCTGCAAACTCTACGCAAGCGAAGGCACCGCCGACCTGATCAAAGGCCTTGGCGTGCACGTAACCGAGGTGCCCAAAAAACTGAGCGAGGGCCACCCAAACGTTCTCGACGTGATCATGGACGGCACCATAGACGCCGTGGTCAACACCGTCACCGGGGACCGAGACGTGCTGCAGGACGGCTTCCGCATACGCCGCGCCGCCGTCGACATGCGAGTGCCATGCTTCACGTCGCTGGACACCGCCCGAGCCGCCGTCGAAAGCATGTCCGGCACGGGCGTCGAGTTCAACGTCAAACCGCTCCCAGCCTACCGCAACGGGACGTAGCGCTGGTTGACCTTGAGGCTTGATGCCAACGCACTTTGGGTGTTGGGCGCGGGTGGTTCGACAAGCTCACCACGAACGGAGCAGACTACTGGCCCGTTCGCCCTGAGCAACGTTATGTCCGCGGGACGGACAATGTATATGACAGCAA
>CEQE01324447.1_pt1 | contig 12756 bp, 8 predicted proteins | sample 356201 | NCBI WGS metagenome assembly CEQE01 (sample SAMEA2619970, study PRJEB7988) | marine metagenome | biome: marine biome (ENVO:00000447); feature: mesopelagic zone (ENVO:00000213) & marine oxygen minimum zone (ENVO:01000065); material: "saline water (ENVO:00002010), including plankton...
TGGAGTACTAATTCACCCGCTCGCGCAGTTCCCAGACGAGCGAGGTACGGTAATGCACATGTTGCGGTGTGATGATTCACACTTTCAGAAGTTTGGGGAAATCTATTTCTCGACAGTGTATCCGGGAGTCATCAAGGGATGGCACCTTCATAAGGAGATGACCCTGAATTATGCCGTTGTTTCTGGAATGATCAAGCTCGTGTTGTACGATGATCGGCCGACATCATCCACGAAGATGGAGGTGAATGAATTGTTCATTGGCGAATCTAACTATGTGTTGATCAGAATTCCATCTGGTGTATGGAATGGTTTTAAGGGGGTAGGTGTGACCCCTGCAGTGGTTGCAAATTGCTCTACGCTTCCATATGACACGAACGAGATTGTGCGTCGTGATCCTTTTGATCCCACGATCCCATATGATTGGGAGTTGAAACATCAGTGAAGCAGAAGATACTGATTGCGGGCGGAGGAGGGATGTTGGCATGGGATTTTGACCGCATTGCGGTCAAACATGGGTATGATGCTCTTTCCGTCTCGCATGGGGAGATGAATATTACAGATCCATCGTCTGTTTGGACCGTGATTAAGAGTTTTAACCCCGATTATGTCGTCAACGCTGCAGGCATAGACGTTGATGCTTGCGAAATTAATCCGAGTGATGGATATCGAGCCCATACGTGGGCTGCAACTGTACTTGCACAGGCTTGTGAACGTATCAATGCTACCTTTGTCTATGTGAGTTCCTGCGGACTTTTTGGTGATGACCTCACCTTCTATTCTGAATATGATCCAGTTGTTCTTAAAACAAAATATGCGCGGTCAAAACACCTAGGGGAATTAGAGGCGCAGCAACATTGTCAACGAGTATTTGTGGTGAGATGTGGCTGGTTATTTGGTGGCATGCCTAGCCATCGACGAAATTTTGTATTTCAGCGCATTAAGGAAGCACAGCAAAACACGGTGATCAACAGTGCAGGTGACAAATACGGCAGTCCTACATTGACCAGTGACCTAGCCGAAAAAATGATCACCTTGCTCTCTACTGATTTATATGGAACATACCATATCTCAAATGCGGAAGGGTGTTCCCGTTACGAGTACACAGCCTATATTCTTCACTCTGTTGGTTTGACGACTCACGTCGAAAAAGTTGATTCCTCTGCATTCCCGCGCCCCGCTTCAACTCCAGATTCTGAAATGCTTGAAAACCAGAATCTAAAATTTGCCAATATTGATATATTGGGGCCTTGGCAAGAGGCGATCGAACGATACGTTGCCTCCCTTAAGAAGGACGTGTGCGTCTGATGCCTGCTGTAAGTGTTCTCATGACCGTATATAACGGAGAGGAGTTTGTAGCTCAGACGATCGACAGTATTCTGAGTCAAACGTTCGGGGATTTTGAGTTCGTCATAGTTGATAACGCTAGCACTGATGATTCTCTGAAGATTGTAGAGTCGTTTGATGACTCACGTATTCGGCTTGTACGGAATGTCGAAAACCTTGGGCAAACGAAGTCGCTTAATATTGGACTTCATCAAAGCTGTGGTAAATATATTGCTCGCATTGACGCAGATGATCTCGCATTTCGACAGCGCCTTGCGATGCAGGTTCTGTTTCTCGATGCGCATCCAGAAGTTGCGGTTGTTGGGAGCCATGTGCATTTGATTGATTCTGATGGTCAATATTTGTACACTCAGCTGTTTCCTGTAGAATCTCAAGATGTATTGTGGATGAGTCTTTTTACTACCCCATTGGCTCATTCTGCGGTTGTGATGAGGCGTGATGTTGTGTGTGAGGTCGGCGGGTATGATGAAAATTTGATTCGAGCACAGGATTACGCGTTGTGGTCAAAGCTCATCAATAACGGGCACCTGGTTACAAATCTTTCTGAACCGCTTGTGTCTATTAGGGTGCATAATGATCGTAATTGGACGAAATCCAATATAGGGAATGCAGGTGTGGAGGCCTCAGTAGTGATGAGGCACAATATCAAAACTAGAGTTGGTATGGATATAAGCCCTGAAGATGGGGAGAGCATGTATTGGCTTGTAGGCCATTTTGAAGGGGCATGGCGCAGTGATGAGGACTTGTCGAGGCATCAGATATTGGCCACTCTACGTGTGCTTCACTCTATTGCACATGCATTTCGAATTCAAGTAAATCGCCAGTCATTTTTTTATATTCGAATGCTCATCCGAATTGGATTATTTCGTGCGAGGGTTCCTTTTTTTACTCGTGTTGCAATTGTAGTCAAGGCCTTGTATTTGATGTGTTCTCCAGAGACAGTTCCAAGTGTGGTTGTATTTGTCCGAGACCGTTGTAGCAGAGCTAGGCTATTTGATCTTATTCGCCTAGTGGCTATGACAAGAAGTGTGAGACGCTCTGGTCCTGCTACAAAGTGATTCCCAATGAGTCCGGTGTTAGGGAATAGGGTAAAAAATGAACTAACCAGGTAGTTGTTTCGTTTCCGAACAAAACTTGCTTTTCTCTCTACTGCCTATCGTTAATCATACGACTTTACGTTTATCTATCCATCTTGCACAGGCTGGCGCAGTAATTTCTTGTGGACCTAGCGTCCACAAGTGTAGGGTTTTTGCTAAAAGGTATTCGGTGCGTGAGAATGAAACATTCAGTCATTATTCCTTTATACAATAAAGAGAGATACGTTAGACGCGCTATTGAATCTTTGTTGGTGCAGACAAAAAAACCGTACGAAATCATTATTGTGGATGATTGTAGTACGGACAATAGCCTAGTAGCAGTGACAGATACGCTTCACAGTAATCAATATCTTTGTCGGAATATCACGATTCGCCTCATCAAGATGGCAAGCAATCAAGGCCCAGGAATAGCCCGTAATCGGGGACTTGATGTTGTTCAAGGAGAGTATGTCTCGTGTTTGGACGCTGATGATCGATACGATGCCTCTTATCTACAGCGTGCGGACGAAGTGATAAGAAAATGGGGTGTAGATGTGTTATTTGTTGGGTTGTATTATGAAGATAGTGGCGTTGTGTGGCCATGCGCGAAAGGAGTTGGTGAATTTGAAACAGAAAAAGAGAAGGGCGTATATGCAATATTGCATCCTACCCGATCGTTTGTCAGAGGAGATATAGTGCCAGGAGGGGGGAATGTGATTTGCCGCAAACAGGTGATTGCAGAGATTAGGTATGATGATACAACACGTGCCTATGAAGATGTCGATTTCTGGGATCGTGTGTTAAGAAGTTCTACGCAGGGAATGAAATTGAATATATATACTATTGTGGATTCACTCTTATATGTTTCTGAAGTACGAGGGAGCCTTTCTCGGCGAAAAATAAGTGACGTTTCGGAGATGAGTTCTCCTGCCATAGTTACACGCTTGTCGGGTTGTCGAGACATGGATGACATCAGGTTTAGGAAAATTGTTTGTATGCGATGGTTTTTTAGTTCTCTCATGCAGCTTGTTGGGGTGAGGCAACGGATTAGTTTTGTTGTAAAGTTTAGACGGATGATTATTGAGAACCTTACGTGGAATAGATACTTTTTTGGTGCTCTGCTTTGTATGTTGTTTGGTTCAGTATTGGCTGAGGTTGTTGGGGAAGGGTATAAGCGACTGTATTACAGTAGAGTATCTCGGTCGTCGATTTGAATATGTCATTTCTCACTGAAGGGTTATCATGATTTCTGCCATGATGCAGCCTGTACATGTATTTGGGTGGCTGGTGGTGCTTTATAGCTCCTTACCGTTGCTTCTATCTTTGCGTTTTCTGCGGGGATCTCATCTGGGCCTCGGTTTTTTTCTTGTGGTTGGGGCACATCATTTTGTCGCGATAGTGAACACATTTGTCATGACGCTTCCTGATGCTGGGGGAGATGCAGAGCGATTTCATGGAAGGGCACTTCAAATTGCAAGAGGCCTGAGAGAACTCGAATTCGTAACAGGGTCCGAGGGATACGATAATTTTCTTGGGCTGATATATACAACTTTCGGCAGCTCTCGATTTCTAGGATCGGAGGTTTCTATTTTTGCGTTTATGCTTTCTTGCATATTATTTATCAAATTGATGGATACATTGGGAATTGAATATCGACTAGGTACATTTTTGGTGTCGGGGTTACTTCCGACTCTGCTTATACATACGTCTAACACCATGCGAGAGGCATGGGAAATCCTGTTTTTTATGGCAGTAATCTATTTTGGGTTGCGTTACCACATTCACCGGCAGTGGAGATATATTTTTTATTCTGTTTTCGCGGGTATGTTATTGGGCATGCTACATGCAGGATTAGCTGTTGTGGTTTTATTTTCATTGCCTATTATTTTGTTTTGGCCAATTGGGCATCGCAGTTGGGCCAGAGCTTTTATGACGAGGCCAAAAGCGATTTTTGCGTGTTGTATGCTCGTGATGGCTGTTTCCGTTGGTCTGGCTGAAAAGGCTAATTTAGGGTATGTCGGGTCGCTTCTCCAAGGGGAAATTCTTCATGAAGCAACGGGAAACAGGGATAATCGAATGAATACCGGAGCCAGAACAAATGTTGAAGCAGATTTGGAGACTGACACTGTGCATGGGTTTAGTGGATCAATTGGAATAATTTTTATTCATTACATGTTAGAGCCGTTTCCGTGGAGAGTGCAAAATGCTTTAGATGTATATGCAGCGTGTGAAGGCTATTGGCGAGTTTTGCTGCTCCTATGTTCTGTGTTGGCGATCCGAAGAGCGCAGGGTCCTATGCGGCAAATAATGGAGTTGTTATTGCTTTTGTATATCACTATGTCTGTGATGTGGGCTGTTGGTACGGTGAATTATGGTTCGGCTTTGCGACATCACGTAGTTGGCTATTGGATTATTGTTCTTCTGGGATTCCCAGAGTTTATGCGACGTATGCGCGTTTTTCTTTTCATGCTTATTTCGAGACAGAGGCAGCTATCATTCAGTATCATAGAGCGATCGTAGGCTATTGTCTGTATCACGGAATATCGATGAACGAGAATGCTCCTTTGTTCTGATGAGCAGTGGGATATAAAAAGTAAAAGATGTGTGGATTTGCAGGTTTTCTTGGAGTTGGTACATGCAACGAAGATACGTTGCAGCGAATGGCTGCTGCACTTCACCATCGTGGTCCTGATGATCATGGTGTTTGGTATTGCCAAAGATCTGGAATGGGCTTTGCCCATTCTCGTCTTTCTATCCTTGACCTTTCACGTGAGGGGCATCAGCCGATGGTATCGTCAAGTGGACGGTATGTGATTGCATTTAATGGAGAAATATACAATCACATGTCGCTTCGCGTGGAACTTGAAAAGGATCGTCCTGTGAAAAATTGGCGAGGTCATTCTGACACCGAAACCTTACTAATGGGGTTTGATGTCTGGGGGATTGAAGGAACGGTTCGGAAATCTGTCGGTATGTTTTCTTTTGGGGTGTGGGACAATGACACACGCACTCTTACTCTTGGGCGGGATCGTTTGGGAGAGAAGCCTCTCTATTATGGGTGGCAAGATGGGATATTTCTGTTCGGTTCTGAGTTGAAAGCGCTTAAAGCACATCCGGATTTTAAAGCAGAAATTGATCGCAACGCGTTGGTGGCGTTAATGCGCTACAGCTATATTCCAGAACCGTTATCGATCTATCATGATATCCATAAGCTACTTCCAAGTTCGCTACTTACGGTGAAGGCGGGTGTGTATAACGAATGCAAGCCATCTTTGTATTGGTCGTTGTTGGATGTGGCATCTCAGGGTTTGCAGAGGCCATTTTTAGGCTCTGACGCTGAGGCAATTGAATGTCTTGAAGCTAGGCTGTCTGATGCGGTGGCACTTCAACAGATTGCTGATGTGCCTCTTGGGGGGATTTTGTCTGGTGGCATTGATTCGTCTATGATCGTTTCACTGATGCAGGCACAGGCAAGCCGCCCAATTCAGACTTTCACGATTGGGTTTAGTGATTATCAGTATAATGAAGCTATCCATGCCAGTGCTGTGGCCAAACATCTTGGAACTGATCACACGGAACTTTATGTAAGCCCGGAAGAGGCGCGTGCTGTTATTCCTCGCCTCCCCGTGCTCTACGACGAACCTTTTGCGGATTCGTCCCAAATCCCTACCTTTCTTGTTAGCCAGCTCGCGAGGAGCAGTGTAACTATTGGTTTGTCCGGTGATGGGGGGGATGAGCTTTTTGGGGGATACAATCGCTATACATGGACGAGAAAAATTCTTAATGTTCCAGTACCACTACGTCAAATGCTGAAAGTTGTGATTGCATCTTTGAGCCCGACTCAGTGGGATCGGTTGTATGGTGCTCTGCAGACCGTCTATCCTAGCGCGCCGGAGATGCGTATGTTTGGCGATAAAGCTCACAAGCTTGCGTCAGTGTTGTCGGCGGTATCTGGTGAAGAGATTTATCAGCATTTAGTGTCAATTTGGTCAGATCCCACAGGACTGATTGTGGGTGAGTATAATGACAAGGCGCTCTCTCCCATTTGTGAAGAATTGCTTTGTTTTGATGCTCCAGAGTATTGGATGATGGCGCTCGATGCGGTGACATACCTGCCTGGTGATATTCTCTGCAAAATTGATCGTGCATCAATGGGAGTGTCACTGGAGACGCGAGTGCCATTTTTGGATCATCGGGTGGTGGAATTTGCTTGGAGCCTTCCTTTGCATATGAAGATTCGTAATGGTAAAGGGAAGTGGCTCTTGCGGCAACTCCTTCACAAGTATGTACCTAATGAACTGACGGAACGGCCAAAAATGGGGTTTGGTGTGCCTATTGGTACTTGGTTACGCGGGCCGTTGCGTGAATGGGCAGAAGATTTGTTGGATGATTCGGTTCTGAAAAAGAATGGTTTTTTCAATCCAGTACCTATCAGAAAGAAATGGGCTGAACATCTTAGTGGTCATCGTAATTGGCAATATCATTTGTGGAATGTGCTAATGTTTCAAGCGTGGCTGATGGAGCAAGGCTAATCAAAACAAGAGAGTGCTGATTTCATGCAGGGGGGAACTTTTCGTAAGAAGAAGTTGTTGTTTGTTGTGACGGAAGACTGGTATTTCATTTCACACCGTCTTCCTCTTGCTATTGCTGCCAAAAACAACGGATATGACGTTAGTGTTGCAACTCGTGTTCGTGAAAATGGGAAGGTTATTCGTGATGCTGGATTGAGGCTTATCCCGTTTGAACTTTCGCGGGGTGGCATCAATCCGTTGACGGAACTTTGGGCACTCCTGCGGTTAGTCTTTCTGTATGCACGTGAACGGCCAAACATTGTGCATCATGTTGCGATGAAGCCCGTATTGTACGGTAGTATTGCTGGGAGAGTGGCTCGCGTTCCACACGTGGTTAATGCTCTAACTGGGATGGGGTGGTTATTTACTTCAGGTGCAGATGTAGCTAGATGGCTGAGGCCCATTGTGGGGTGGGGCCTTGCCTATCTGCTGCGATCTGGGGTGGCTTTAGTACAAAATCCAGACGATGCGGATCTACTAGTTCAGTTAGGTGTTCCAGAATGGCGTATTCGCCGTATTGCTGGTTCAGGGGTTGATTTGGAACATTTTTCTCCACATCCGGAACCAACTGGAATTCCAATGGTTGTTTTACCTGCACGGTTGTTGTGGGATAAGGGTGTGGGGGAATTTGCCACAGCTGCACGTTTGATTCTTGAGCAAGGGGTTAAGGCACGTTTTGTGCTTGCTGGTGAGCCTGATACAGACAATCCGTCATCAGTGCCTATGGAGCAGATTGCTCGGTGGAGTGAAAATGGCATTATCGAACATCTAGGATGGGTAAGTGATATGCCAAAATTGCTAGCTGAAAGTCACATTGTGTGTTTGCCTTCTTACCGCGAGGGTCTACCAAAATCTTTGATTGAAGCCGCGGCATCTGGGCGGCCTATTGTTACTTCTGATGCTCCGGGTTGTCGGGAAATAGTGAGGAACGGAGACAATGGACTTCTTGTTCCTCCGCGAGATTCTAAGGCTCTGGCAGAAGCAATTTTTATGTTGATTAGAGACTCCTCAGTACGGCAGAGAATGGGTGAGCGAGGGAGAATTCTCGCAGAAAATGAATTTGCTTTGGAAACGATCATTCGGCAAACGATCATGTTGTATAAGGAGACGGCAGGGCCAATATCAGAGCAACCTTCTCAACCTGTATTGGAATGGAGCAAGCCATCTCAGAATCAACGATTGTTTGCAGAATCTGATCATGAAAACTTAGGGCTGAAAGTTTTGGTTACTGGGGCAGGAGGATTTATCGGAGGAAACCTCGTTGAAACTCTTCTTCATATGGGATGTAGTGTGCGGGCATTTATTCGTGACCAAACAGCCCGTTCGGCATGGACAGAGAATGTGGAGGTCTCTATTGGGCAGCTTGAAGATATTTCCAGTCTTAACAAGGCTATGATAGAGAGTGATACGGTTTTTCATTTGGCAGGAATAGGCCATCAGATGTTTGAAATGGAACATATGGACGACACCTATCATAAGATTAATGTGGAGGGTACTCGGAATGTTCTTGATTCTGCGATAAGGTGCGGAGTTAAACGGTTCGTATTTTTTAGTAGCGTCAAAACTATGGGAGAAACCACACAAGAGTGTTTCAGTGAATCTGCAGAAGTCAAGCCAGTAACGAGATATGGAAAATCAAAGCTTGCTGCAGAGGAGTTAGTATTTGATTATGGAAGTCGTACTGGATTGCATACGGTGTGTTTGCGTCTTCCTTTGGTTTATGGAATAGGGAATATAGGTAATTTGTTTCGCATGATAGATGCAATTGATCGCGGACTCTTTCCTCCTCTTCCTGACGTGAGGAATTTTCGTAGTATGGTTCATGTTTCCAACGTTGTGGAAGCGGCTATTCTAGCGGCAACGAAGTCACAGGCAACTGGCCAATGTTATATCGTGACAGATGGTGTGCCATATTCAACTCGTGCGCTATATGAATGGATTTGTAGGGGGCTCGGAAAACAGGTTCCTACATGGTACATACCGATTGGAGCACTTAAGGCTTTGGGGTTGCTCGGTGACCTATTTGGGCATATCCAGCGGAAAAGGTTTATGTTTGATTCTTCAGCGCTTGATAAATTAACCGGGTCAGCGTGGTATAGTTCTGATCGTATCTCAGCTGAGTTGGGTTACAATCCATTGATATCATTTCCTGACGCGTTACCAGAGCTTATTGCATGGTACCGAAAGGTGCGGGTGTGAACCTTGAGAATTTTGTCGTCGCTGCGTTTGTTCTTCTATTATCGTACTGTTTGACTTTCCTTCTCGCCTCATCTAGATCCCGCCTTTTTTATCTTCTTGATTATCCCAATGAGCGCTCCCTCCATAGCCATCCTACGCCTCGAATTGGAGGGATTGCGATATTAGGGAGCCTTTTTTCTGGACTTCTGTTGGCCTATGTTGGTCACGGCTTAGGATGGTTTCGTGAGTCTATTTGGGCGCATTCCGATCCATTGCAGATGCAGCAGATCCAATGGATTCTTCTCTTAACTTTATGTATTGCTGCGGTATCGTTTGTAGATGATCGATTCGGTGTACCATCTTGGATTCGATTCGGAGTGCATGCGGTGGTAGCAGGCAGTGTGGTTTATGGTCTGGGTGTCAAAATCGATATCATTGCAATTCCGCTTCTTGAAACATGGATGCTAGGAGATACGGCGGCACTGCTAACTATTTTTTTTCTTATGTGGATTGTGAATTTGTATAATTTTATGGATGGGATGGATGGTTTTGCTGGGGGGATGACGGTTTTAGGATTTGGTTTTCTCAGTGGAAGTGCTTGGATTGGAGGGAATGAAACGCTTGGAGCACTCGCGCTGTTCATTGCAGCTTCGGCTGGAGGATTTCTCGTATACAATATGCCTCCAGCCAAAATTTTCATGGGAGATATAGGCAGTACTTCACTTGGGTTCCTTGCTGGAGCACTTTCTGTCGTAGGGATTAGCGCTGGGGTGTTTGACGTGTGGGTGCCGATCTTAATTTTCTCTCCATTCATCATGGATGCGACCGCCACACTTTTACGGCGCCTCTTTCAAGGGAAGAAAATATGGTTGCCTCATAGAGAACATTATTATCAGAGGTTGGTTTTATCTGGGTGGGGGCGCAAAAGGACGGTGTGGGCAGAGTATGTGCTGATGTGTGTTTGTGGGTGGGGTGCAATTCTGTACGTGTTTTTGAGTGATGGCGCACAACTCGTTCTTCTGAGTGCTTGGGTGGCACTCTATGGGTTTTTAATGACGGGAGTACAAATAGTGGAGAGAAAATTCTCAAAAGATGATCGGAACCAGTGATTGTTGTGTTGTAGATGTATTTTTAATCGTGATTGATAACTGTAGTCCGGGAAATCTTGATTTGATTATGGATGTTTTTTCCTCGCTGTACCACTCGCTTGCTAGAAATATCATTTTAGCATTACTGGGAGCAAAGTGAGATTTGGGTTATGTACTTATGTACTGCAAAGGTGTCAAATCATCGACTGGTGGGGTATGATTGGCCTGCAACTGGATGTTTCCGGAAGATATAATGCGAAAAAATGTAAAATTTCCATAACAAGGGTTTTGGTGTGAAGAAATTTCTCTTGGAATATCGTCGCCCATTTGTAGTTGTTTTGCATGTGGGTTTGATCGTTTTGGCAAATTTTATTGCCTTCTGGCTAATGTTTGGGCCAGTCATTCCAGGTCAGTTCCTAAGACAGTTCGTCGATATGCTTCCATGGCTGGTGGTGATTCGAGGACTGACTTTTCTTCCGTTTCGGCTTTATGAGGGATTGTGGAGGTATGCCGGCATCTACGATCTTCGTAATATTATTGGAGCTGTTCTTGCCAGCACACTTGTTTTCTATGTGGTGATTTATTGGGGGTTGGGGGAAGATTCGTATCCCGAGACGATTGTCATGATTGATGCGCTCGTGCTGATTGTTTTGCTTGGTGGTACTCGGATGGCACGACGAGTATATCGTGATGTGGGTCGTATAAAACCAGGGAAACGGATATTGATTTATGGTGCGGGAGATGCTGGTGAACGGATTGTTCGCGATATGCAAAATAATTCGTTGTACGAATTTGATCCGGTTGGGTTTCTCGACGATGACCCCGCAAAGATTGGTGCACATATTCACGGGGTCAAGGTGTTGGGGACGAGTGGTGCTCTTGCCAAGGTAGTGGAGGACACTCGTCCTAATGCTGTTCTTATCGCGATTCCTTCGGTGAAGCCTGGTCCAATTCGGGAGATTGTCCGGGTGTTGGAACCATTCAAAATTCCAATTAAGACATTGCCTAATGTTCGAGATCTGTCTAAAAGTGATGTCAATATGAGTAAGGTTCGGGGCCTTTCCGTCAATGATTTGCTGGAGAGGGCACCTATTGGGCTTGATTTTGAACCAATCAAACGATTGATTCAAGGAAAACGAATTATGGTGACTGGCGCGGGTGGTTCTATTGGCGCCGAGTTGTGTCGGCAAGTTATTTCGTTTCACCCCTCAGCGCTGATTTTGTACGAACGCTATGAGTATGGGTTATATACGGTGGCAAGTGAATTGACCGCAGAAAACAAGGCATGGCCTGTACACGCGGTGATTGGGGATGTGACAGACAAAAAACGAGTTGACTCGGTTTTTTCTGAACATCAACCTGAGGTGGTTTTTCATGCTGCGGCTCATAAACATGTTCCGCTCATGGAGCTGAACCCTTGCGAAGCGGTTAAGAATAATATTATTGGGACTCAAGTGATGGCGCAGGTGGCGCAACGTCATAATGTACGACGTTTTATCCTTATCTCAACAGATAAAGCGGTAAGTCCTTCCAGTGTAATGGGGGCCACGAAGAGGGTAGCAGAATTATTGGTTCAAGGAGTTCCATCCAACAATGGGAATGCGTTTACTGGAGTACGGTTTGGCAATGTGTTGGGAAGTGCTGGTAGCGTAATTCCTCGTTTTCTGGAGCAAATTAAATCAGGTGGTCCGGTGACGGTGACGCATCCTGAGATGCGACGATATTTTATGCTGATTCCTGAAGCGGTGCAGTTGGTGTTGTACGCTGCAGCACTGGCTAAGGGAGGTGAACTCTTTGTGCTTGAAATGGGTGAATCGATTAAAATTGTCGATTTGGCTCGGAATATGATTCGCTTGTCTGGGTTTATCCCCGAAGAGGAAATTTCAGTCACCTTTGTGGGTCGGCGCCCCGGTGAGAAATTACAGGAAGCATTAATTGATACGAACGAGACGCTTGAACCTTCATCGGTTGAGCGAGTATTTAGAATTCGACCAAGTTATATCCCTGAATCGGTGTTTTTGTCCAAGACTATGGAAGAATTAGAAAAACGTGCAGGAGCTGGGGACGCTCGAGGTGTGATCGATGCTCTTAAAAAGGTTGTTCCGACGTATCGACCTGTGGATCCGCCACTTTCTTCTCACGTCCCAGTAGTAAAACAGGCTGGGAAGTGAAAAGGTCAGGCTGTTGACTCAGATGGAATGTTAGTTTTTATTTCATCTAACTCTGTGGAGGGGAGAGGGTTTATGAGGAAGCAATGGATATTGTTCATAAGCAGCATCCTGTTTGGGATTACGGTGATGAGCAGTGTGGTTGCTGCTTATGCGGATCACAATGTCAATATCAACACTGCTACAGTGAATAAGCTGAAGACAATTTCAGAGATCGGAACGGTACACGCTGAGAGAATTGTCGAATATAGAGAGAACGAGCGGCTGTTTAAGACTGTAGATGACCTGTTAAACGTCAAAGGTATTGGAAAAGAAACGGTGGAAAAATTTA
>CEQE01148662.1_pt1 | contig 12755 bp, 12 predicted proteins | sample 356201 | NCBI WGS metagenome assembly CEQE01 (sample SAMEA2619970, study PRJEB7988) | marine metagenome | biome: marine biome (ENVO:00000447); feature: mesopelagic zone (ENVO:00000213) & marine oxygen minimum zone (ENVO:01000065); material: "saline water (ENVO:00002010), including plankton...
GCGATGTCGATGCCGCTCAGCAAGGTGGTGACGAAGCCGCCGGAGCCGCCGCCGCCCGTGAACCGTCGGTACAGCTCGTGCCAGAGACGGTCGATATTCTCGGGGTTTTGGCCGATCAGCGATTGGCGGAAGTCGGTGGTGACGGTGGAGTTACGAAGGAAGCGGGCCATGTTCCCGACGACGATGCTGCCGCCGCCGCCCGAAGATGTCGCCTCGCCGATCCCGGATATGCCCTCGTCGGTGTCGATCCGAAGAAAGACGAACGATCGGCCCGTGGGTTCGGGTTTCGTGACCCAAACTTTGAGATCGGTGATCTTCATCGTGACATCTGCCCCCGAGCGTGATTTTGCGCGGCGCGCTGACCGCTCGGGTTAACGTACACGCGCCAGGTCACACGGTCAAGGGTGACAAAGAGCGCCAGATGTGGGGCGAATCCGATCCCGTCAGGAGGCCGCTGAAAGCATCCTGTTCGCTGCGGTCGCGTTGACCTGCCCTGGGAGCGGCACACGGTTCGGGTTGTGCTGAAGCACGAGCCGAAGCGTGTTGAGCGCGGCCCGTTCCAGCCTGGAAACGTGCATCTGAGAGATGCTGATGATCTCGGCCGTTTGTCGCTGCGACAACGAGCTGTAGTAGCGCAACTTCAAGATCGTCTTTTCTCGCTCTGGCAGTGTGTCCAACGCTGTGGCGAGGGTCAGACGGTCGAGCGAGACGTTGAAACCCTCGTCCTCGTATCCCACGTAATCGGAGAGCGAGGAGCCGTCGTCGGATTCATCGGACTCGAAAGACTCGTCCAGCGATCTTGGGTCGCCGATTCGACTGAGTCGCGCGGCGTCGTTGATCTCCCGGGTCGTGAGGTCGCACGCTTCGGCGACTTCCTCCGTCGTGGGCCAGCGACCCAGAGTGGACGCCATGGCTTCGGACGCCTTGTCCATGGCCAGCTTGTTGCGCCGCAGTCCGCGAGGTATCTTTAGAAGGTTGCCATGGTCGCGAAGATAGTTCAAAATGGCGCCCATGATCTCTGGGATAGCCAGAGATGAGAAGCTGCAGCCGCGCTCGGGGTCGAATTTCTCGACCGCGTTGAGCAGGCCGATCATCCCAACCTGGAACAGATCTTCCTGCGGCTCCCTGGAAGAAGCGAACTTCCGGCAGAGGCTGCGAACCAGAGGCTCGTAGTTGCGAACCAACGTTGCCTTCGCAGAGTCGTCGCCAGTCTCCCTGTAGACTGCAAGCAGTCGGAGTGTTTCTTTTGCTGTTGACATCGCCATTATGACGCTCCTCCCCTCCCTGAGGATGACGGCTCATCCCGAGTTTCGAGCCGCTTCCACAGGGCACGTCACATCTCCTTCGCAGTTGCCTGGTCGGGAGATCTGTTAACGATTTGTTTTCATAGACTTAAGTTATTACAGGGCTTTGGCTGACAAACCCGCGCCGCCACGGTAAGTGAGTAGGCGCCAGCACCAATGTCACCAATGTGCACGCCACGGGGAAGCATGCGAACTGTGCCGCCTACGACACGCATAGCGGCGCGAGGCGCCGGGTCCCGAAGACGCCAGAGGGCGTTGGTTTAGACGCTGCATAGGCGCAAACACAACATCGACGTCGAGTTCGATGGTTTTGAGAGAGGCTTGCCATGTCAAAGTTGATCGGAGTCGTCGTAGACGCGGAGACCGGACAGCGAGTGGAGTCCAGGGTGCGGGTGTTGGCTCCAAACGGAATGTTCGCCCACCCGACCGACGCCATTCTTAAGGTGGGGCCCGGCGCGCCCTTCTTCTACTCCGACGGATCGTTCGAGGTGGAGCTTGGTAAAGGGCCCGTGCAGATCACCGTCGAGCGCGGCACCGAATACGAGCCGGCGACGGTTCCGGTGCAGATGCCGTCACGAGGCGTGAAAACGGTGGAGATCGCTCTGCGGCGCTGGGCTGTCTTGGGAGCGATTGGGTGGCACCCAGGGAACACCCATATCCACTATGACGAGAAGGAGACCCGACCCGACGACAGGCTCGCACTTGATCCCAGAGTGGAAGACTTGCGAATGACCGCCGTGAGCATCCTGAAGCGCCGAGAATTGGACTACGCCACGAACAGATACGCCCCTGGATTCCTGACGGAATTCTCATCGGCCCACCACTACGTCCAAAGTGGCGAGGAGTCTAGGCACAACTCCCAGCCGTGGTCGCCCGGATACGGGCACATAATGCTGCTGAATCTCAGAAACGTTGTGGACCCGCTCAGCCGGGGCGTGCTGGTCGACTCGTACGATCCTGACTATCCGCCGCTCTCCTACGCCTGCGACGATGCGCACCGACAGGGCGGCATCGTCATCTGGTGCCATAACGGACAGGGCATGGAAGCGCCGGTGGCCGCGGCCCTGGGCAAACTGGACGCGTTCAACCTTTTCGACCCCGGCTGGAACGACGCCGAGTACGACATCTACTATCGCATGCTGAACGCGGGTTTCAGGCTTCCCGCGTCGACGGGGTCGGACTGGTTCATCAGCTCGGCTAACCGCGTGTACGCGAGCACCGGCGCCGCGTTCGACTATGCTGACTGGCTCGGTGCGCTGCAGGCCGGCCGGACGTTCATCACGAACGGACCCGCCGTGTTCCTGTCAGTGAACGGAGAGGCGCCAGGGTCGGTGGTAGACGCGTCCGGAGACGGCAGGCTCACGGTCGATGTTCGATGGGACTCGCACTACCCGGTGCACACCGTGGAGGTGATGGCAAACGGCCAGGCGATCGGATCGAGGGTGTTCGCTGATGGCTCGAAGTCGGGCGAATTCACGATTGAGACGGAGGCCGATTCCGACGGATGGATCGCGGCAAGGCTCTCCAGCGACGCACGCGACAGCTTCGCGCAACCGGTCTTCGCCCACACAAGCCCGGCATACGTGGCGGTCGGGAGGGACGGCCCGCACAAACGCGCTGCCGGCGCTGCATTCGACCAAGCCATAGAGCGATCTCTGGAATGGGTGAACGTGAAAGGGAGATTCTACTCCGATTCCCAACGCCAGGAGGTCGTCGACCTGTTCAGAGAAGGTCAGCAGCTCTATAGAGGCATGAGCCTTTAGGGTCGGTCACAGATGATCGTCGCAGAAATCGGGGATACGTAAAGGGTGGGCGAAACAGAATCCGGCATTGAGGGCGAGGTGTGGCGGAATGAACCCAGTGGCTTGACCCAGCCATATATACCCTGCTAATGTATACGCAACCAATATATAGGAGCGCAATATATGGCGCTACAGACTGCACCAGACCTTCGGGACAGCGAATACTGGGAGATGCTCGTCAAGAAAAGCGTATCCCGATACTTTTTGTTGGACGCATTGTCCAAACGCCCCATGCACGGCTACGAGATCGCAAACACCATCCAAGGCTGTTGCGAGGGCTGGTCGAGGCCAACTCCCGGGATGATCTACCCGGCCATCAAGGATCTGATGACCGAAGGGTACATCGATTGCACCGAGGAAGTATCTAACGGCCGGATCAGAAAGATCTGTCATCTCACGGAGAAAGGCAGGGAGGCACATGAGACCGCGGCCGGTGTCTGGGCCGATGTGCTGCCGTATCTGGCGAGATCGGTGCACGAGGCGACGGGCATGCCGCAGGCGTCGCTCTGCTGCCCTCCGAACGCCGTCGCGGTTGAATTCGTGGACGAACGGCGATGCTCTGAATAGTGATGGAAAGCGACGCCAATCTGTATCGGAAGTAGACAATTTTAGGAGGCATAACGGATGACACAACTGGACAGCGATCAGATCAAAGGAGTCGTCAAAGAACGCTATGGCAGCCTGGCGCGCACTGCTAGCGAAGCATCTGGCGACGACTGTTGCGGCACGGATTGTTGCTCCACCGCCAGCAGCGAAGAGGCGTTGACCCTCTACTCGTCGGCCGAGACGCAGGACCTGCCCGCCGAGGCGCTTGCGGCGTCCGCGGGTTGCGGAAACCCCACAGCGCTCGCCTCGATGCAGCCCGGAGAGACAGTGGTCGACTTTGGCAGCGGCGGCGGCATCGACTGCTTCCTGTCCGCGAAGGCGGTGGGGCCTTCCGGCCGCGTGATCGGCATCGACATGACCGAGGACATGGTCAACCTGGCGCGAGCCAACGCTCGCCGGCTGAAGCTCTCCAACACCGAATTCCATCTCTCGGACATGGAAGACACGCCGCTGGACGAGAACACAGCCGACATCCTGATCTCCAACTGTGTAATCAACCTGGCCCCAGACAAAGACCCAGTGTTCCGTGAGGCGTTCAGGATTCTGAAGCCCGGCGGACGGCTCATGGTGTCCGACATGGTGTTGGTGGACGACATACCAGAAGATCAGGCGGCAGACACCTCCAATTGGGTCGCTTGCCTCGCCGGCGCCGAGAAGAGAGAGGTCTACCTGGGCAAGATGCGAGACGCTGGCTTCGATGGAGTCGAAGTGCTCTCCGAGACGCCGATAAGCGGAGACGAAGGTTGGCGTTCAAGCATCCGCAGCATGAACATCAAGGCGGTCAAACCCGCCTCCTAACCGGAAATCTCGGCAAACTTAGCCGTCGTACAGTACAACAAACGCCTCTCCGAGAACCGGAGAGGCGTTTGTTGTTTGCCGTGTGGGTTGCTCGCCGTCAGACGTTATGCCGAGATGGCAAGCTCCGGCGAATGGAACTCCGCGTCTTTCGGCAGCGAGTCGATCCCCCTGCGGATCTGGCCCAGAATTTCGGAGAGCTGCTCTTCAATGCTGAAGAGCACTTCGCGGGCGTACTGGTCGGCTCCGTCTCGTCGACTTGAAGCGATGTCCTCGGAGTCGGAGATCGTCCTGTAGGCTCGTTTTTGCGCATCCTGAACGATGTCCTGCGCCTCGGCCATGGCTTCGTCTCTGATCTCCTGCGCCCTGACCTCGGCGGCCCTGACGATCTCGGACTCGTCGACCTTGAACTCATGCTCTTGCTGGGCGGCCTGCATCTGAGCGCTGACGCCGTCTTCGGCGTCACTTTTGAGCCGCTGCGACTCCAGGTATGCCTGGTTGAGGATGGAGTCTTTCTGCCGCAAGACCTCTTGGGCTTCCATCATCTCGTGGGGCAGCGCCGATTTGAGGGCGTCCACGAGTTCGGCAAGCTTGTCGCCGTCGACCATGGTCTTCTTCCTGAAGCCTGGGACGCGAGTGCTGCTGCCGTGGAGCTGCTGCAATTCCTGGATTGCTTGTTCGAAATCCACTCTATTTCCTCCTCTGGTTTGTGTCGCTGTCCATCGTTAATTTGAGCTTAGTTTGTTGTGAGCGTCGGTCATTTCACCAGTTTTGCCAACAGCGCTCGGTTGACATGGGCCGGAACCAGGGCTGACACGTCCGAGCCCAATGCGACCACTTCCTTGATCCTGCTGGAGTATACGAATTGGAATTCGAGCGAACTCAGTATGCATATAACGTCGATGTCCGGCGCGATGTGCTTCCACATAAGCGCCATCTCAAACTCCAACTCGAAGTCGAAACCCGCACGAAGTCCCCTGAGAATGAATTTGGCGCCCATCTCGCGCGCGAAATCCGGCGCCAAACCCGTAAATGGCACCACGCGTATGTTCGGCACGTCCCGAACCGACTCCGCGAATAGCTCGACGCGCTCGTCGGTGTCGAACATGAGGGCCTTGGTCGGCGGGGTTTTGTACACCCCGACGATGACCTCGTCGAAGGCTGCCGCCGCCCTCGTTGCGATGTCCGCGTGACCGTTGTGCACGGGATCGAAGGTTCCAACATAAGCCACTTTAGGCATGGGCGTCTCCTGCTTCGAGTATCGTTATCGCGGCGCTGCCGTACCTCCGATCGGTCAACCGTCGGAAACCGGCGACTGCGTCTATCGAGCCGTAATTCGCCCGATACTCGAGGACGACGGTCCCTCCGTCAGCGACCGTTCGGCAGCGTATTAGATCGTTCAAGACTCGGTCCATCTCCTTGGAGTCGTAGGGCGGATCGGCGAAAACCAGATCGTATTGTCCCTTCAGATTTGGCAGCGTCCGGTGTACCTTGCCCTGGTGCACGTTCGTTTTGGCGTCCGGCGCGAGTTCGTTCATGAGCTCGCGAATGGCTCTGCAAAGCACCGGATTGTGCTCGATGAAATCGACTCGTGAGGCGCCCCGACTGAGAGCGTCGATGCCAAATGCGCCTGTGCCTGCATACAGGTCGAGCACCCTTTTCTCTGCAACGCTGTCCGCCCCTATAATCGAGAACACCGCCGCTCTGACCCGCTCTGTTGTCGGTCGCAAATTGACCGACTTCGGCGTCCTCACCACCCGGCCTCTGTGAACGCCACCGCTGATCCTGGTCGTCACGGGAACCGTCCTCATGGCGGACAAGGCCAGTGTGCCCTGACTGGAAACGTAGTCAAATTCAGGTCAGAGTATGAGAACTTTCCGGCCCCATACATCGGTATTCATGGTCCGCTCAATGCAAATGCTAGCATGAGGTTCGTTCCTGTGAAAGGACTTATGCGCGCATCTTTTTGGGAATTGTACAAAGATTCTTCGCGACAATCCTCGGCATTCGATCAGCGCACTGGTCCGATGCAGTCAGTCGTTGGACGATTGACACCTTCGATAGGCGGCGAAGCGCGATGAACGGGGTTGACGTCGATTGCTTGACTTCGCGGCGCCACGAGCCTACCGTTTACCGATAATCACAGCCTCACACGGCGACAGCAGTCTGAACTGACCTCAACCTGGGCGCCGCTGGCGCCGATCGCTCGAGCGTCGTAAAGGTGAGGCCTGCCCTTAGCGATCGCGGCGCCAGGCAGGAGATGCGGATGTCAGCCGAGCCCGCCAACACAGGGTCCAGCCAGGTCCTGAGGCAGGTCTCCGGCTTCGTCGTCGAATACGTTGCCCGGACTCGCGAGTTCAGCCGCAACGCCAACCTCTATGTGTTGCACGTGATCGGCATGGACATGATCCACGGCTCGTTCACGGTCCTGTTCAACCTCTACCTGCTCGCGCTCGGATTCGACGTCAAGTTCGTGGGCCTCCGCCTCACAATCGGGTTCGTCGCGACCGCCGTCACCGCCGTGCCGGCGGGGTTCGTCTCCGACCGAATCGGTCGAAAAGCCTCATTCATCCTCGGCGACGGGGTCGGGGCGATCATCGCCCTCGTGATGATCCATACACGGAGCGAGGCAATACTGCTGGCCGGCCCCGCGTTCGTGGCCTTCTTCAACAACCTTCATCACACCTCCGAGGCTGCCTTCATGGCCGAGAACAGCCAGCCCTCGGAGCGGGTCCACCTGTTCTCCGTGGCAGGAAGCTTCCGCACGATGTCCGCAATGGCCGGGGCGCTGATGGCCGGCCTGTTGCCTTTGATGTTCATCGACGAGTTCGGGAAGGTAAACGCTTACCGATTCGCGACGTATGCCGGGTTGGCTCTCTGGTTCCTGTCCCTGGCGCCGGCGTTGCTGCTTCGTTCTTTCGAGGCGGTCGAGAGGCCTGAGCTGGAGGGCAGTCCGGAGTCAAAACCCGAGGGGTGGCGCAGGTTGACGGCCGATATAAAACATCCGCGCAGGATCGCCTACTTCGTCTTGACCAGCGCGATCATCGCCGTCGGCACCGCAGCCGTGGTTCCGTTGCTTAACGTGGTCTTCCACGAAGGGCATATGCACGCGGACGAAGGCGAAATCGGCGTGCTGTTTGCGGTAGGCGAGCTGAGTCTGGCCGTCGTTACTTTGCTGGTGCCGCTGCTGGCGACGAGGATGCTCAAAGTTGACGCCATAGCCGCGACCAGGATGATGGCCGTCCCGTTTGTTCTTGCCATGGGACTGCTGCCCGTTGCCTTTGGCGAGGGAAGCATTCTGCTCGTCCTGATGGGGATAGCTCATGTTGGAAGAACCGGCGCCTTCAGGATGAGCTTCCCGCTGGATGACGCCTTCAACATGTCAGTGCTGGAACCGCGAGAACGGGCAACGAGCACCGGCATCGAGATCGCGGTGGGCAGCGCGGTGTCGGCTGTCGCCATTTTCGTGAGCTCGCGGATAATGGACACTGGCGACTTCGCGACGCCGTTCATGGTCATGGCGGCCGCGTACCTGGTCTCGACGATGATCTACTGGAAGGTGTTCAGACCGATCGAGGTCGATGCCGAAGAAGCGGAATTCGAAGACGACGAGCTCGATGAATTGCAGGTCGCTGAGGGTGAACGCACTGACTAGCGATCTCACGCCGTAGCGCCGTTTCCGCCAGAACTCCGTTTCTCCCAAAGATCAAGCGCCGACCTCCCGTAGTTGGACGCCTTCGCTCGACGTTCTATAATGTCGCCGCAGATACTCAACGTCGCTTAGCCATGGGGGATTTCATTGCGAATTACTGACGTATCGACTCAGCGGTTCAGCTACAAGACGACGGTCGTGCGCGACTCCGAAGGCCACACCCATGCTGGAGACGAGCACGACGCAGTCCAGACCATGGTCACGATCGCGACGGGCGAGGGCGTCGTCGGACGCGCGTTCGGCGGCACGCCCGAGGCGCTCGTCGAAAACGTCTTCAAACCCGCGCTGGTGGGCGAGGATCCGCTGATGCGCGAAAAGCTGTGGCAGCGGCTTCGGCACTGGCAACGGGCGCACCGCGATCTGACCGACCGAGAAGTCGGAGTGATCGACATGGCGCTCTGGGACCTGGCTGGCAATGCGTCCGGCCAGCCCGTCTACAAGCTGCTCGGCGGGTACCGGGACAAAGTGCTGGCCTACGCCTCGACGATGTGCGGAGACGAGATTCCGGGAGGCCTGAGTTCGCCAGAGGACTACGCGCGGTTTGCGGAGTGGTGCATGCAGCGAGGTTACAAGGCTTTCAAGCTCCACACCTGGATGCCGCCCATAGCGTGGGCGCCGGATCCGAAGATGGACGTCAAGGCGTGTGCAGCGGTTCGCGAGGCCGTGGGGCCCGACATCCCGCTGATGCTGGACGCGTACCACTTCTACTCACGTGAGCAGGCGTACTACATTGGCAGGGAATTGGAGAAGCTGAACTACTGCTGGTTCGAAGAGCCGATGGACGAGCACAGCATCTCTTCATACGCGTGGCTGTCGCAACAGCTCGACATCCCGGTGATCGGACCGGAGACCGCCGAAGGCAAGATGTACACAAGGGCGGAATGGATCGCGCGCGACGCGGCGGACATCAGCCTTGCCGGGGTAGGGGACGTCGGAGGCATCACGCCGTTGATGAAGATCGTGCACTTGGCCGAGTCGTTCGGAGTTGCCATGGAGGTCCACGGAGGCGGCGCCGGAAACCTCCACGCGCTGGGAGCGATGGGCATACCCGGGGAGTTCTACGAGCGTGGGCTGCTTCATCCGTTCATCGACTACGACGCGGTTGAGCCCTGGCTGAACGCCAAGATCGACGATCTGGACGCCGACGGCTTCGTCCACCTGCCGCAAGGTTCCGGACTGGGCCACGGCATCAATTTCGACTGCATCCAGGCTAACTTGGTCTGATCCGGAAACCGTCTCACCAGTGTACGCGGCTCGTGGCAGTGCGGGCCTGGTTGACATGCTCCCACCAACGTGTGAGCCATGGCTCGTCGATGCCCTTGGACCGGGCCGCGTCCACGAGATCGTTTCGCAGCCCTTTGAGCTCCAGGCTCAGCGGATTTTCCGATTCAGGACCCGGAAAGCGGAGAGCGTCGGCGGCCAGGTGGTCCATGATGCGGTTCACGGCCGGAGCGATTAGTTGGCCGGTCGGCGTTCGAGAGGCGGCCCTCCACACCCACTTTTCGTAAGGATAGGGTTCGCCGTCCAGAGACAGACAAGCCCTCAGACCGTGCGCCAGCGCTTGAGCGGAGTTCATGTACGCGGCGACCCCGTCATCGCGGTTCATCGGGTTGTCGCCGGAGCGATGGAAGCTGCGCAACTCGAAGTAGTGGTAGAAGAAGAACGCCTGGCTGACATCTCGCTTCATCGGCTGGCGCGCTATGGAGATCAGCGACCCTGCAGCGCCCGCGGACTCGCTCAGCACGATGGCATTGCGAAGCTCAGAGATCAGCGGCATGTCGCACCTGTCGATCCTGACGCCCCAGCCGTCGACAGAAGCCACCATGATCGAGCCCAGTTTGCCGCCCAACGTGAAATCGATGTATCGAGTAGGCGACGCCTCGTCAAAAGCGGCTACATCTTCGTCCGACAGTGCCAGCTCGAGGTCCAGATCGGAGAACTCGTCGTCCACTCCGAGGGACGTCGAGCCACCGAGCACCAGGTCGCCGCGTTCACATACGCGAGAGAGCGCCGGGTGATTCGCCATGAACCCGGGGGCGAATTCCGACAGGCGCTCCGCCCACATTGTCGCCTCGGGAGGGTGTTGGGCGTCCACGGATCAGGAGTTCCCGCTACTGGCCGACGTGGTCGTGAAGGGCTTGGAGGGTTTGCGAGTTCTCCTCCAGCGTAAACCCGTCGACCTTGTACTCCTGCTTGGCGCTCATGCCGTCGACGGCCCCCAGATCGACCGTCTTCTTCATCAGCGCCTGCTCTTCTTCGATCGAAGGCAGCAGGTTCCGGCCCTTGGCCTGAGACAGCGCAGCAACCAGGCCATAACCTCCCCAGTTCGACACGGAGCTCAACACGAGCTTCGTCGTTCTGGTCACGCAGGGTTGTTTGACCAATGTCTCGATCTTCGGAATCTCGTCGGCCAGGTTGCCCATCCCGATCTCGTTGCCGCCGTCGCCAATGCCGACTGACGGGCGGTCTTCGGTGAAGATGTGGTCGATCTTCGCGTTGTACGCGCTAATGTCCTTGCCACGCATGTTCCGGTACAGACCTTCGTCGGTAAAACCGCATCGCTCGATGGATATGACGATCGACGGGTCGATTTCTGCAAGCAGGCCCGCTGCGAACTGGCTGCTGACGTCGTCTTCCATGATGGGGAACTCGACGACTCGGGCATGCTCCCCGCCGGTTTTGGCCATCAACGAAGCAGCAAAACGGTCGGTGACGTACACGACGCTGTAGCCGAGCTCGTGGAGCGCGTTGCCGATGGCCACGGCGCCGGGCGGGCCGTCGGTCTCGGCTGCCGCCGCATCGAGTATGTAGAACCCGGTCGTGATTATCGCCGTGCCCGGATTGTCGAGGATCAGCAGCGCGGCTTCCTCGGCGAAATTCGCCGGGACGAATGGCCTGAGCGATGAGATGCCCCGCCGGTCGTTGTCCAGAATGATGTCTTCAATAGTCATCGAACACTCCGATTGGCTTTGCTGGTCCGCATTGACGATTCATTGACGGGCACGGTCGGCCTTCAGGCCGGCGCCGCGCCGCCTATATCACGGCCATGTCTTCGTCCTGCTTGTCGGTGATGAACATGTAGCCGGGTGAGTGTGTGATCATCAGCGGAGGCTTGGAGTTCATGGCAACAGCTTGCGGCGTCACTCCGCACGCCCAGAACACAGGGACCTCCCCTTCTTTGAACTCGGCGGGGTCTCCCAGATCGGGCTGTGAAACGTCGCTGATGCCGATCGCCGCGGGATCTCCGATGTGCACCGGCGCTCCGTGGACCGCTGGGAATCGAGACGTGACCTGCACCGCACGCACAATCTGCTCGCGCGGAATGGGGCGCATCGACACGACCGTCGGCCCCGAGAACGCTCCGGCGGATGTCGTTGGGATGTTCGTGATGAACATCGAAACGTTGACGCATCTTTCGATGTGTCGCATCTCGATCCCGGCGGTAATCAAGGCGCTCTCGAACGAGAAACTGCAGCCCAACAGGAACGATACAAGGTCGTCGCGCCAGAAATCCGTGATGTTAGACACTTCAGCCGTCATCTCCCCGTGCTCGTAGACGCGGTACTTGGCGATGTCGGTGCGGATGTCCGCGCCCGGAGCAAAGACTCTGGGCTCCGTGTCCCCTGCCTCGATGACCTCGAGGAGCGGACACGGTCGGGGGTTGCGCTGGCAGAACAGCAAAAAGTCGAAAGCCGCATCCCGGGGGAGAATGGCCAGGTTGGCTTGGATGTGGCCCGGCGCCATTCCGGCGGTTGGCTGGACCAATTCGTTTGCCCTAATGAGCTGTCTTACGTCAGACGGTGTGGTCGGAAGCGTCGAGACCTGCATGGGCGTCCTCCAAGCTGTGTGCGGCCCCGACGGGTCGGGGCCCCCGGAATGGGTTGGCTAACGAAGCACGCCTAGAATAGTACGAGGCGCCAATGCAGTCAAGCATCAGGCGCGGGCGGCGCGTCAGTCGGACGCAAACGGCAGCGACGAGTCGTTGAAAGCTCCGGGACCGCTCCAGAGATCAGGGGGTGACGCCAGTTCCATGAACCTCGCTTGGGCGTCCGATTGGAGCCGATCTTTGAGGCAGACCATGTGGAGGTTCAGCGGCGCGCACAGTTGTGGCAGGTCGATGATCGAAACGGGGACGGCGATCCCGGCGCCGCCCAAACATGAGCGAGGCACGAATCCGATGCCCGCTCCAGCCATGACCAGGGCTCTGATGGCCTCGTGGCTGGCCGCTTCCATGGCGATCCGGTCGGACAGGCCGTGCTCCTGGAGCAGCCGATCCGTGGTGTCGCGACCGGTCGATCCTTCCTCGCGCACGAAGATCATCTCATGCATCAGGTCTTTGGGTTTGAGCCCGTCGGCGCCGGCGAGAGGGTGATCCGCGTTCACGATAGGCACGATCTCGTCCACCAAGACAGGCTGAGAGTCCAGTTCAGGGCGCGTCGACGCACGCGAAATGAATCCGACGTCTACCGTCCGGCCCAGGGTCATCTTCTCCTGTGAAGGGCGGAGAGATAATGTACCACCAGGGCGGCTCAAGAG
>CEQE01132921.1_pt1 | contig 12748 bp, 11 predicted proteins | sample 356201 | NCBI WGS metagenome assembly CEQE01 (sample SAMEA2619970, study PRJEB7988) | marine metagenome | biome: marine biome (ENVO:00000447); feature: mesopelagic zone (ENVO:00000213) & marine oxygen minimum zone (ENVO:01000065); material: "saline water (ENVO:00002010), including plankton...
TGAGAACGCGCGCTCATACCAGACCCGCTCCTCTATCGAGACGCTCTTCTCTACGCCGGACAAGGGACTTTCAACGGCGAAGGGAACCAGAATCTCGCCATCCCATGCTTCCGGTTTGGGTGCTGTGCGGGGAGCGATGGCATACTGCCAGAGACCGTTGAGATTCAGCCAGGCTTCACGTTTGAGTTGCGGGCGAGGATATTCTCCCCATACGTTGTTTGTTAGCTCGGCACGACCATCGGCTCGCCGTACAGCTTGCTGTACGCCTTCTCCCCATCTGGTTAACATACGCTTCCTCTTCTGCTGCGTAGGTCACTTCCGACCTCTCACTTTGTTCAGGGCATTATTGCGCCATACATGAATCGTAGCAATCCCACCCGGAAGATCTGGGAACGATACCGAATAGGCCCCGAATGGGCTTGACATGATTGAACAATTACACCTATATACAGCTGAAAACCGAAGGATTCCGTAATGAGATGCCCAAAGTGCGACGACGACGTGGTTCGCATCATTCACCAGGAGATAGAAGTAGATCGGTGCAATCGCTGCAAGGGACTGTGGTTTGACGCGATGGAGAAAGAGGAACTGCTCGAAATCGAAGGTGCGGAAGTGGTAGATTCGGGCAGTGCTGCCCGTGGCCGGAGGTACGATCAGCTCCGCGACGTCAAATGCCCACGCTGTCATGTGAAAATGACACCCATGGTGGATGAACAGCAGATCCACATCCGCTATGAATCCTGCCCGCAATGCACAGGGACGTTCTTTGACGCAGGAGAGTTCCGGGATCTGAAGGAGTTCACGGTGATCGAACGGATTGCGTCCATGTTAAGGTCGAAGCGTGATTGACGATCGTGCGTAAGAATTCGTAATACTGAAGTGGTGTTTTTCGGGGGAGTTCTGAGCGGTTGAGTGATATCTTGGGGACTGACTATGGTGTTCTTGGTTCTCTTCGCCTTCTATTCGTTGATCGCAGGCTGGTTTGTCTTGTCGATCTTGGCTGGTTGGTTGGCCAGGCGCCGGGGGCGTTCAGGGTTTGGGTATTTCCTTCTGTCTGTGATCGTATCGCCGTTTGCAGGCATCGCTGTGGTGCTCATATTGGGACGGAAGGGAGAACATAGCGGAGCTCCTCATTGCGTGGAACGCATCGAACCTGAAGCGGACGACTGCCATATTCCATCATCACGTTAACGAGCCGCTTACGCTCCTCCGTTCAGTATGGATTCGAGGGAGTGAGGTCCCAGGCATCCAGCGAGTGCACGTGCGTTTCTCCGCCGATCGAAAACAAGCGAACACCCAGGCTGTCACTCCGTGACGGGTAGATTCTGCGCATGACGGCCTGGCGACGATTCGCGAAAACTTCTACGACGGACTTGTCAACGAACACACGCAGTGTCAGCCGTTCGCCTGCCCTCAATTCGAAGGGAGCGGCCTCAACATCTTTTGGGGTGCCTTGCGGTCCAGATCTGCGCGTATCCACCTTCAGCTTCTCATCAGTAGCGTCATAGAAGATTGAGGTCGCCTCTTCTCCATCTGGAGAGGCACGCACTTTGATACCAAATTTTGGCGCATCGCTTTCCATGTCGACGATCAGTTCCAGACTGTTGCCGCTGACCTCGTCGATAACCAGATCTTGACCGGATGTCAGCCTTATCGACTCTTTCTTCACCGCGCGTTGGCGGAGTGCTTCGATTTCCGCAGGAACATCCATGCGCAGTTGTCCGTCATCGCGTAGGGATAGGATGCGCGGCAGGCCCATGGTACCCGACCACCCGTGGTCCGACCGGACTCCGAATTGGGGGCTGTCAAATATCCAGGCCCACATGATGCGGCGCCCCTTGTCGTCTTGCAGACTCTCCGGGGCAAAGTAGGAGTTGTCCACCCAACTCATCTGAGCGTGGCTTTCGGGGTAGAACTGTTCATTCTTCCATTCACCCAGGTAATAACGGCAGCCGAGACGGTGGCTGATACACAGGAGCATGTCCTTGTCACCGAGCCTGAACAGGTCCGGGCACGAAACGTCCTCGTCAAGCGATACCGCCTCGACGCCATGCGCAAACAGATCTCCCACGTACTTCCATTCTCCTTCAAGAGCGGGCGACTTGACGATGCCCGGGTGCTTGCCGCCGAAGATGGCATAGTAAGCGTCGTCTTCGTACCAGCCGAAAGGATCCCATGAGCGGTACTTGCCGTGGTGCTCGTCCCCTTCAACGGTCGTCGGAGTAATCGGGTTCGAATCGAGTTTGCGCCACTGGTTCAGATCATCATCGAGAGCGACGGCCATGGCATTTCCCTGGCCCACCTGGTGGTAGCACATGGTGGGCCGGCCATCCCTGTTGATGAAGCAGTTGCCGCTGAACATGCCATCGACGAGTCCGGTGGGATGATGACGCCAGTGAAACAGGTCGGTGCTCGATACGTGACCCCAGTGGTGATGTTGGTCTTTCTTCCCGTCTCTCTGAGGGATGGGTTGGTCCTGGTATATATAGAAGAGGTGATAGCGACCCTTCCAGTAGATGGCACCATTTGGATCGAACGGCATGGCTACGCCTTCCGGGATCACGAAGTGATACCCCGGACGGCTCGAGTCGCTCAGAATTCTCTCTCTGAGATCACGGGCAATCTGCTCAGGTGTTGCATGAGGAAGGTCCGGAGACTTCGTTGTCTTGGTCATTGGATCATCCTTGCCGCTGAGAACGGGAGATTCCTGACGAGCCTGTGCTCGGAAGGTATTTTTGAAGTCTCTCCGCTGCATTGTCAAGTTGGTCTGAATGGATGCAGTCTTCGCGGTGATACTGAGCCACCCGATGAGCTGGCGCGCCTGACTCGCGCCGGCCCGGTCAGCTCGTTTACGCATGCTGGTCATTAGGCTTTGTCGTCCGCTTCGCCCAACGATCAGCACTGCGATCACGATAGGCACAGCAATGCCGTGATGGCTACGAAGTCATGAACTCAGCGCCTGCGCGTCGGATACCCTTTGAGCACCTCATCAAAGGCCGCGGCTATGGCTATCTTTGCCTCACCCAATGGCATCGATTCGCCTGGCACCACGTTATGTATTCGACCTATGCTGCCAGACCAGATCAATTCGTTAGTCGTTGCTTCATACACTTCTATCAGCATGTCTGCCTGAAAACGTGTACTGTCTCCCGGCGCCAGATGTTCAGAGAACTGATCCTTCGAGAAGGGCACGGTCAGATTCACCCGTAATAGCTTCAATTCAACGACCAGGTCCCTGTTTGCCTCGTCTCGAACCATCCCCTTCTTGGCAAAAGCCACGCTAAATTCCTCCTCCATAACGGTTTTCAGGAACTCAGGCGTGTCTTCGAGTGTCAGGCCATAGGTGGTATAGGTCGCCTGCTGCGAACAACAAGCCACCACACCAGGATCCACACTGATGCCCTTGTGGCTGCAGCCACCGGTCACGACGGATACGGCGATGATGGCTGCACCAAGTGCTACTTTTCCCATTTTCATATCACTCTCCTTGTGCTCGTGTCCAGGGAGTATCACAGTAAATATATCGTCAGTCCGCTTCGTCCTAACGACGCTGTCGAAGGAGGGGAGCGCATAGTACCGAAAGCCCTGGCGCGGTTACGTGCATTCGGGCGAGGTGATTTCTGCTGGACGGTTTCGGCTTCCAGGCGGGATTGCAGGTCGTCCATGAAGACCTCGACTACGCTACATGAGGACAGACAACTGTTCTATTATGAACAAAGACCGATATCTTGTCCGTGATCTGGATCAGATGACGGTTTTCTGTGGGACTGCAGAGGCTGGTATCTGGTTACTTTCTGTCGGTTGGAGGAAGGGTCAGGCGTGGGATGTCGTGGGGGAGAAAGCTCCGACTTGGCTGCAGAAAAAGTACGTTACCTTTACCGGCCCGCATCGTTACCCAGCATGAATTTGGTGGCGATACCGACACATAAGCTATTCGAAGGTATAGATGGGGTATACTCGCTCCCTCGTGGAAGCCACAGGACACCTTCATCGAGGATGGCGCTGCTCGGCTCCACCACACTCGTACACAGGCACTACTGAAATCGTAATGGGCGTCCTGAAAATCGCATTGTGGGTAATGCGTCTCCCGTTCCTGGCTCTGACACCCGTCTGTGTTTTGCTGGGTGTCGGAACCGCAGTCTGGTCACAAGGATCCGTTAGCGTCGCCCACGCTATATTGACCCTGTTGGGAGCGCTCTCCGCCCATATCTGTGTTAATTCTCTCAACGAATACTTGGATTTCAGGAGTGGATTGGATTTTCGCACCGTGCGGACCCCATTCAGTGGTGGTAGCGGCGCTTTACCCAGCGAACCCCAACTGGCTCACGTGGCACTCGCCGTTGCGGTGGTCACCTTTGTCGTCACCACCCTAGTTGGTCTCTTCTACGTGACAGTACGGGGCCCGGCGCTCCTGCCGGTCGGGATTCTGGGGCTGGTTGTGATCGTTACCTACACACGATTTCTTGCCCGAAAGCCCTGGCTCTGTCTTGTGGCACCCGGGCTGGGGTTTGGACCGCTGATGGTGCTCGGAACGGATTTCGTGTTGACCGGCGAATATACGAGAACGTCAGTTGTAGCGTCGCTGGTTCCCTTCTTCCTCGTCAACAATCTACTGCTGTTGAACCAATTTGTGGATGTGGAAGCAGACACGGGTGTCGGCCGGAATACTCTGCCGAGCGCGATCGGTAAGCATGCCAGTTGTCATGTTTTCTGTGCATTCATCGCACTGGCGTTTCTGGTTCTCCCCGTCGGGGTAGCACTCACCTGGCTTCCTGATACCAGCCTGATAGCTCTCTTGGGTCTGCTGATTGCCATACCCACACTGATCGGCGTTTACCGGCACTCCGAGGAGATCGGGGAGCTGATCCCCTTCATGTACATGAACCTGGCTACAACGCTTTGTACGCCGTTGCTGTTAGGTGTTGCGCTGTTGCTGAATCAGACTTGAGATTGCGAACTGCGAGCTTGTTCCAGCCGTGTGGTCCCACTCTATGACGGCGTCCGTTCAAGCGCGGCATGAGCCGCTGCCAAGCGAGCCATGGGTACCCGAAAGGGCGAACAGGAGACGTAATCCAATCCGAGTTCATGGCAGAGCTGTATGCTGCGAGGATCGCCGCCATGTTCACCACATATTCCGATATGCAGATCCGGATTCTCTGCACGCCCCTTCTCTGCTGCCATTCCCATGAGTTGACCAACGCCTTCGCGATCCAACGTCTCAAATGGATTGTCCTTTAGTATCCCGTGGGTCTGGTATTCGCGCAGGAAACGCTCGCCATCATCGCGACTGATACCATAGGTCATTTGCGTGAGGTCATTTGTACCGAAGGAGAAGAATTGCGCCACGCGGCCAATCTCATCTGCTGTCAAGGCTGCCCGGGGGACCTCAATCATGGTTCCGAACCGGTATGTCACATCAGGATGGTTGTATTCTTCCAATACCTGCTGTGCCTCATTTTCCAGGGTCTCCTTCTGCAGTTTTAGCTCGTTTACATGGGAGACGAGTGGAATCATGATCTGCGGTTGTACATCGACTCCGTCGCGCTGGCAGTGAATGGCTGCTTCGAAGATCGCCCTAACCTGCATGCGCGTGAGCTCCTCAAGCAAAATGCCCAGCCTCACACCGCGCGTACCCAGCATGGGGTTTTCTTCCCGCAATGCTTCGACCCGCACGAGGTAATTCTGCTTGACCCGTATCTGATCCAGGGCCGTGTCGATCGCTGCCATGCTGTCAAAGTGCTGGATCTGCACCTTCAGATCCGACAATTCGTTGACCAGTTGGTCATGGGACGGCAAGAACTCGTGCAGTGGCGGATCGATCAGCCGAATTGTCACCGGACACTCTTCCATCGCACGGAACAGGCCTTCAAAATCGGATCGCTGCAACGGCAGGAGTTCGCCGATCGCCTCGTTTCGCTCACCTACATCCCTTGCCATAATCATTCGTTGTACGATCGGCAATCGATCGGCTTCAAAGAACATGTGCTCGGTACGACAGAGACCTATCCCTTCGGCACCATACGCTTTGGCACGTTCGGCATCTCGCGGGTAGTCTGCGTTGGTCCACACACCGAGCTGACGGATCTCATCCGCCCAACCCAGCAGCTTGAGCAGATGCGGGCTGCTCAGATCCGGCACCAAGGTCGGCAGCTGGCCCAGATAAACGAGTCCATTGGTACCGTCAATGGAGATCCAATCTCCTTCCTTGACGGTTACGTCGTCGATATGCATTTCCCGCTCTTCAAGGTCGATTGACAGGCCTTCAACACCAACCACAGCAGGTTTGCCGAACTGCCTTGCCACCAGGGCTGCGTGGCTGGTGCGGCCACCACGGCACGTCACTACGCCCTTGGCGGCCAGCATGCCATGAACATCATCCGGTTTAGTCTCGGGACGCACCATGATCACGTCCCGAGCTTCCTGATTCGCCCAGCGCTCTGCTATGGTCGCATCGAATGCAACCACACCAACGGCAGCGCCGGGAGAGACGTTGAGACCGCGAGCAAAGGGAGCTGCATCCGGTAGCGCAGCCGTGTCCAGCTGTGGATGCATGAAGAAGTCGACCTGTTCAGGTTTCACGCGCTTTACCGCGTCAACCTGGGTGATCAGACCCTCTTCAACCATATCGACAGCAATTCTCACTTCGGCCTGGGCGGTGCGTTTGGCATCGCGGGTCTGGAGCAGCCACAATTTGCCCTCTTCAATGGTGAACTCCATGTCCTGCACGTTTCGATAGTGCCGCTCCAGTCGGTCGGCAATTTGCACAAACTCGGCGTGGATATCAGGGAGATCATCCTCCAGTTCAGCGAGCGGTCTGGTGTTCCGAATTCCAGCAACAACATCTTCGCCCTGAGCATTAAGCAGGTAGTCGCCCTCAAGTTCCTTCTCGCCAGACGCTGCGTTGCGGGACATGGCGACTCCGGATGCGGATCGGTCCCCCATGTTGCCAAAGACCATTGCTTGAATGGTAACAGCGGTCCCGAGGTCGTGGGAGATCCCCGCTGCATTGCGGTAGTCGATCGCCCGCTTACCGTTCCAGGAATTAAAAACCGCGGCCACGGCCAGACGCAGTTGCTCATACGGATCCTGGGGGAACTCCAGGCTCGTGTGGGCACGGTAGATTTCCTTGAAGCGTCGAGTGACCAGACGCCACTGTTCACCACTCATTTTGGAAAGGGATTGGATTCCCAGGCGCTGCCGTTCATCGGTAATGACGGTTTCGAAAATGTCGTCCGGCAGACCCATGACGACGCTGCCGAACATCTGGATGAGGCGGCGATATAGATCAAATACAAACCGTTCGTCGCCGCTCAACTCAAGCAGTCCCTGTGCAACCACATCATTGAGCCCCAGATTCAGTACGGTGTCCATCATACCGGGCATGGAGAACTTCCCTCCGGAACGACAAGATACCAGGAGAGGATTCGCAGGATCGCCAAATCCCTTGCTGGCCTTTTTTTCCATCTCGGTGACCACTAGACTGATCTGTTCCCACAGGCCCTGCGGAAATATCGATTCATTCTCAAGGTAGTCGGTGCAGGCGTTCGTCGATATCACAAAACCCGGAGGGACGGGGACACCGAGGCTATACATCTCGGACAGATTGGCACCTTTACCGCCCAGCATGCCGCGTACCGCGTCCCAGTCGCCTGCTACCAGATCTTTAACCCGATCGAGTTCAGTGAAAGAGTACACAAACTGTTTTTCTTTTGTGCGGATTTGGTTAGGTACGCTCACATCTCTCGCTCCCACATGATCTCGTTAATCTTAGCCTAATGATCCTGTCGACTCTTTACCTTGATCTACGCCAAGGCCAATTCATCTTCTACCGGTTGACAAGGTCTCAAAATCCCTCTCAGCGCATCGATGTTGGTCGCCCCTGACTACACGGAGGCGACCTCCAGCCATTCACTTCTGACTTGTTGGTTCTGCATCAATTCGTTCGGAGTCCCTTCGTACACCATTCGCCCGTGCCCCATGACATAGACTCGTTGCGATATCTTCAGCGCGATGGCCAGCTTCTGTTCGATCAACAGAATAGATACTCCGCGGTCGGTGATCTCCTGCAGCAACTCGCCTACCTGTGCTACCAGTTTCGGTGCCAGCCCCTCCGTGGGTTCATCGATCATGATTAGATCTGGATCGCCTATCAATGTACGGCACATGGTGAGCATCTGTTGCTCGCCCCCCGAAAGCGCGCCTCCCAACACATCGGCTCGTTCACCCAGGTTGGGAAATATCGCATACATATCATCGGTACTCCAACGGCCTTCCCGCCGGGTGCTCTTCCTGCCCAGCACCAGGTTCTGCTCAACCGTCAGTGTTGGGAATATCTCTCTGTTTTCAGGAACATAGCCCAATCCGCGCCAAGCGATCTCATGCGGCTTTTTCCCGGCGATCTGCTCCCCCTTGAACTCGATTGAACCGACCGGTGAGACTTCTCCCATTATTGCTTTGATTGTGGTAGATCTGCCGACGCCATTTCTGCCCAACAAGCTGACGATTTCGCCGCTGCCGACGCCGAAGCTCACGCCCTGCAATATGTGACTCTTGCCGTAATAGGCGTGCAGATCGGTTACCTCAAGCATGCTGCTCATCCAGAGAACCAAGGTACGCTTCCTGTACATTTCTGTTGTTTCTGATCTCTTCCGGCGCACCGGTAGCGAGCATCTCTCCGTACACCAGCACTGAGATGCGATCCGCGAGATTGAACACCACGCCCATATCGTGTTCGACAACCACCAGGGTCTTTCCCTCTGTAATCCTCTTGATGAGTTCAACCGACTGATCCGCTTCCGTGTGGCTCATGCCGGCTACCGGTTCATCCAGCAATATCACATCAGCACCACCAGCTATGGTGATTCCCAACTCCAGTGCCCGTTGCTCAGCGTAGGTCAAGACGCCCGCCAACATACCCCTTCTGGCGCTCAAACCGATCTGCTGCAGAACCTGTTCGCTGCGTTCATTGAGCTGTTTCTGCCTTCCCAGCAAGTGCCAGAACGAATACCCGCATTGCATGGACCACATAAGACCGCAGCGAATATTCTCGAACACAGTCAGATTCGGAAAGATGTTTGTTACCTGAAAGCTTCTGGCGAGTCCCAGTCTGTTGATCTCAAAAGGTTGCATACCTGTTAGCTCACGATCGCGAAGCCTTATGCTGCCTTTTGAAACGGCATAGCGACCGGTTATCAGGTTGTACAGAGTCGACTTACCTGCTCCGTTGGGACCTATGATGGCGTGACGCTCACCTTCGATGATATCCAGATCTACTGACCTGATAATCTCAGTTGCATCGAAACTCTTACTGACTCCTGCAAGGGAGAGAATGCCGTTCACGTCTCTGCTCTCTCGAGTGGTGCGTTGGCAGTCGCCCAGGCGCTCTGCAGTCGTGGAATCGACAACTTGACCATGTATCCCGCGCTTGCGCCAATGAGCAGCGTCACGACCCACGGCCAGGCTGAGGAAGTGTCGATAGCCAGGAACAATAGGCTCATCTCATATTCACCGGCTATGCTGTGACGGTAGAACTGCAGCATCTCCAGCAAGCCAATCATGGCGCACAGAAAAGCCATGGCCGGAATTCCCACGGTTATGTAGGGAAGAATCAACCGTTTCAGGCGACCGGTCCGCCAGGCGATGGCATGTATCATGAAGACGCCGGTCAATCCTGCGGGCATGAACATGACGGTGGCCACAAACAAAAGGCCGACATAGAGTTGCCACAGTTCCGTATAGTTGCTGAGCACCGTTTGCAGCAGGGTCAGCAGCACCGCACCCACGATGGGACCTGCAAAGACACCGGTACCCCCGATATAGGTCATCAACAGTACGTTGCCCGACGTGATGGCATTCAGGTTCTCTTCGGTCAAAATCTCATAGTTGATGGCAAACAGCCCGCCTGCGATACCGGCGAAGAAACCTGCGCCGCAGAATGAGATGAAGCGCACCATTCTCTGACTGTAGCCGATAAACTCCGCCCGCTCCGGATTGTCTCGAACCGCATTGGCAATCCTGCCTGCCGGAGTTTGAGAGAACAGGTACATCAGCATGGTTGCGACGAATACCCATGCTGCGATCAGATAATAGACCTCTATGTCCTGAGCGAAGTCGAAGCCGAAGAATTCCGGTGCCATGGTCCTGTCTCCGGATATGCCCTCTTCGCCGCCGAAGAAGCCGACGAAGATCAGCGAACAGGCGGCGATCATCTCGCCGATACCCAACGAGATCATGGCAAAGACGGTTCCAGCTCTGCGGGTGGAAAAGCTGCCGATGAAGAGAGCGAACAGCAAGCCGAATAATCCGCCGATCAGCGGCAGCAGGATGACCGGCATAGTGAACACCTGCTCTTCGATGTAGTTGAGCGAGTGCACCGCCATGAACCCGCCCAAACCGAAATAGACTGCGTGACCAAAGGAGAGCATGCCGCCCTGCCCCAGCAGCATGTTGTAGCTGAGTGCGAAGATGATGGTGATGCCCATCTGATTGAGGATGGACAGGGACAAGACGGAGTCGAACAGTTGGGGCAGCAACAGTAGAGCCGCCAGGAAGGCGATCCACAACAGAAATCTGCGCAGCTTAGCCATCACGTTTCCCGCTTAACCATTACGTCTCTCGCTTACCCAGCAGCCCGGTGGGTCTGAATATCAGAATCAGCACCAGCAGCAGGTACGGCAGTACAGGTGCGATCTGGGGCAGAGAGAGGGTCCACAGATCGCTCAGAACATGGTTCGCATCAAACGAAATACCGAACAGCGCCAACAGGTCGTTGACAGCGAACTCCAGTGCGATGGCATAAGACTGCAGTAGGCCGATCAACAACGATGCTATCAGCGCACCGGTAAGCGACCCCAAGCCTCCAACGACCACGATAACAAACACGATGCTACCGAGCACCAGCGCCATGCCCGGGAACGTCGTCAGTACGGGCCCGGCGATAACGCCGGCAACCCCTGCAAGTGCCGTACCCACGCCGAACGCACCCATGAATATCAGCGGAACGTTGTGTCCGAGGCTGGAGACGGCATTGGGATGACTGATCGCCGCTTGAATGATGAGCCCGATGCGGGTGCGCGTAATGACCTGATAGAGTCCGATAAATATCGCAACGGAGATAAAGATCATGAATCCCTTGTACGCGGGAAAGTTCTGCCCGAACAGGGTAAAGAGGGGAAAGTCGAGGATCTCGGGCTGCTGGTAGCTTTTCGTCTCCTTACCCCAGGCGAACTGCACCAGCTCTTCGATAAGAAAGGCCAGCCCAAACGTAAATACCAGCTCTGCCACATGCCCGGATCTGTGAACGTAGCGTAAGCCGTAACGCTCCACCAGGGCGCCAAGCACCCCGACCACGAGGGGCGCCACGATGAGTCCGGGCCAAAAGCCGACATAGAGACTGATGGAATAGGCGAAATACGCACCCAGCATATAGAAGCTGGCGTGGGCAAAATTCAAGATTCCCATCATGCTGAAGATGAGCGTCAGCCCGCTCGCCAGCATAAACAGCAGCAGACCGGTCACCAGGCCGTTTAAGGTTGAGAAGATGACGATCTCAACCATTAGAGATGGATTCTGGCTGGGGAAACATCGAAGAGCATCAACGCTCGGGACGGGTCATCTTGCAGCTGGTTTCGACCAGGGTATTTTCGAGGGGTACGCTCTGCTCCGTCATCAAGCCAAAGCCGGAGTTGTCGCCGTCAAATTCGATACCCTCATCGGTGTGGACGGATATCTGCAGGGGTTGAAACAGTTGATGATCTTCACGGCGCATATAAACGCGCTCGCCGGCCAGGGTCGTATGTTCGATTCCCTCAAGCGCTCTGGCCACCAGCAGCGGATCGGTAGCGCCGGCCTTGTCGATCGCTTTGGCCAGGATCTCGATCACATTGTAGACGCGCTGGTTGGAAAGATCGTGATCGGGGTACTTTGTTTTGAACGCACGATGGTAGTCCCTTAGTCGCTTCGTTGGGACAGGATTGTAGTGACCCTCGTGCACCAGTCGAATCTTGCCCTTGCCCGCCTTACCCATAGTGGCAGTGACACCATCGAAGGCAGCATAGTAGGTATAGATGGGCACGTTCATGCCGGCGTCCACAATCGCCTTGCCAAGCCCCACCATATCGGCGCCCCAATTGCCGGTGATAACGGCATGGGAGCCTGAAGATTGTATCTTGGTCACATAGGGGGTGAAGTCTTTGACGCGACCGATCGGATGAAGCTCATTGCCGAGGATGGCGATATCAGGCCGTTTTTCCCCCAGATATTTCACAGCAGCCGCTGCAACCGCCTTACCGAACGAGTAGTCCTGGCCAATGATATAGATCTTCTCTATGTTTTCTTGCTTGGCGATCACGTCGGTCAGTGCGGCCATCTTTATTTCAGCATGCGCATCGAAGCGAAAGTGCCAGAAGTGACACTTGTCGTTGGTCAGCGCCGGGTCGACCGCCGAATAGTTGAGATAGAGCACCCTGTTTGTCGGATTGCGGCGATTGTGCTTCCTGACGGCATCCGTCAGCGCATTGGCTACCGCCGAACTGTTGCCCTGAGCAACGATCTGAATCCCCTCACCAATCGCCCTCTTCAGCTGTATCTGGGATTCCCTCGGACTGGCTTTGTTATCCAGGGCCACAATTTCAAGCAGCTTGCCGCCGAGCACACCTCCCTTCTTGTTCACCAACTCTTCAGCGGCAAACTCAAACTGGTGCAAAGTGTTGGTCCCAGTGGCGGAAAACGTACCGGAAATCGGATCGAT
>CEQE01089009.1_pt1 | contig 12743 bp, 3 predicted proteins | sample 356201 | NCBI WGS metagenome assembly CEQE01 (sample SAMEA2619970, study PRJEB7988) | marine metagenome | biome: marine biome (ENVO:00000447); feature: mesopelagic zone (ENVO:00000213) & marine oxygen minimum zone (ENVO:01000065); material: "saline water (ENVO:00002010), including plankton...
ATTTCACCGCTCCCCCGCAAGTACCTCTGATCTCCCCCGGTCTCAAGCCTGGCAGTGTCCCCGGAATCCGCACCGTTGAGCGGTACGATTTACCCAGGAATTAACCAAGCCGGCTACGAACGCTTTAGGCCCAATAATAGTGGCTACCACTTGAGGTGCCGGTGTTACCGCGGCGGCTGGCACCGGTCTTTCCCACCCCTTACTCTACCAGCTTTTTAGGCTGGCAAACAGTCCATGCAATGCATGGACACTTGGAGTTCCCTCGTCACAGTTTCCTGCATTGCGAAGTTTTCGCGCCTGCTGCGCCCCGTAGGGCCTGGACTCGTGTCTCAGAGTCCATCTCCGGGCAACCTCTCTCAAGGCCCGTACCCGTCGTTGGCTAGTCAGGTCCTGACCCTGACTACTACCTGATAGGCCGCAGACTCATCCTCGGGCGCCGGAGCTTTGGGCACAGATGCATTCCAGCCTCCTGTGCCTATGGGGTATTAGCCTCACTTTCGCGAGTTTATTCCCCACCCGAGGGCAGATTGTCCACGTGTTACTGAGCATTCCGCCGGTGACCGAAGTCCCCTTGACTCGCATGGCTTAATCGAACTCCAATAGCAGTAGCCTTCGGCAGGATCAACCGAAGTTTTACACACTTTTCTAGAAATTTTTGGGTTTACTGCACTGGTTTCACCATATCTTCGAATGTCAGACGACAGCTCCCGCAGGAGTTATTGCCATCTCCACAGATTTATGCAACAGCGGAAGACATCCATCATTGGAGAATCAGGATTCAGCCGAAACTGCTGCCACCGCAAAAAGCGGCTGCCCGGTGACGGCAGGGCCGGTCGGGCTCGCGTCCACCCAAGGTGGTGTATTTAAGCCGAATGGCTCACTCGTCGAGCTGCAATCTGGTCGCACAACCGGTGCAATTTACTATCAACGGACGTTGTGAGCTGGTCACTTTCAGCATAGTACTGCACTTGGGGCACTGCAGAGTTATGGCCGCCATGGCTGCGGCGGGACTGGCTGCTGGTGGAAGAATTGCATCCTGCGAACGCTGGTAGACGAACCAGGTTACACCCAGGCCGCCAACGAGCACCAGCCCCACCAACACCAGTATCAGCAGCGGGCTGCCCGTATCGCTGCTGCCGCCCGGAGCGACCGCGGCGCTGCTGGCCGCAACGTCAAAGCGCAGGCTGCCACCATTATCGAGTAGCGCTGCCGGACCACCCGCCTCCGCCGGCTGGATGTTGGCCAGCTGCACCTCGATAGTCACGTCGCCCGACATACTTCCCGGCACGTTCCACACCAGTTCAGGATACGCCTCACCGTTGGCCACGATATCGAATGTTCCGATGATATCAGAGTGGCCACCATAGACCACACGCACCTGTCCAGTGGCATCAGTGCCACCGTCATTGTAGATTGCCATCGAGATTGTGGCAACTTCGCCCGCCGTTGGCTTGGCAGGAGATATTGTGAGGCTGCTCTCATCAAGCAGCAATTCAGGTGGCTCAGCCACCGTCACGGTCGTGGATTCGTCGATGAACTCCAGCGCTTCGGGGTCCCATAGCCCTTGCTCTTCCTCGTTTACGGAATTGATGTTGAAGACGCGCGCCTGCAGGGTCCAGTCGCCGTAGAGCAGCTGCCCCATTCCTCCTTGCGATTCTGTGAAACGGACCTGAAATTCGAACAGCCGCTGGCCGTTTCCGAGGAATTCCTGGCCAGCCCAGTATGTCGGGTCGGCGGTGATGACCCGGGTGCCCTTGACCAGTTTGACTTCGACGCTCGTCAGGACATCGAACGAACCGACATTCTGTAGAGTCATGCTGAAATCAACCAGCGAACCGTCCGAAATCTGGTCCGGAGTCCAGCTCACCTCGAGCATGGCGAAGCGTGCCAGTATCTGCACGTCAAGGTCCAGAAAACGCTCGTCGAGCGTCTCGCCAGTTTCGTTGTCGAGCAGCAGCAGATATAGCCTGTCAATTTCTTTCACAACCCAGTCAGCACTCCACTTTTTGGGAGTATCTACATCAATCTCGAAGCCCAGGTGTTGCATAATGAGCGGGCCATTGGAATCTGACTCGCGCACCCACAGGTCTACCAGTCCGCTCCGCTCGCCGCGATTGTCTATTTCGACCGAAACCACATTCGAAATCAGTTCAATAGGCGTAGTCACAAGATAGAAACCATCATTGACAATGTAGATGTCGGGATTGGTTGCCGGGATGTCGACATTCACCTCACGATACCAGACACTGGCGCTGGCGGTCGAATCACCGGGGAAGGTTTCGATGACCTGCACTATGATGGTGTGCTGTCCCTTCGGGATATCGTACCAGGTTGCCTTAGCTGTCCAGTCATCTCCGTCGGCGTAGACGTTGGTCGAGAAGTTGGCGATGCGATGCTCGAGGTCCTTGACGTCGTACCAGAACGCGACTTGTACGCGGGCGTTCGCGGCGCCGGTATTGCGCAATTTGGCTGTGATTTCGAGGTCTTCGCCCTGGCGCGGATTGGAGGGTACCAAATGCAGGCTGCGCAGTTCGACATCGCACTCCTCAGTCTCGATGGCGAGGTTATTCACCAACACGCGTCCCTGCGTCTGCGAACTGACGTAGAGCGTCGCGATTGCCACCTCATCTCCCCGGTTCTGCGCGTTGGTAACGCGTTTGTTGAGCTGGTCGATCAGGTTTTGATTCGTGATGGTGAGCGTGACCTCATATTCCACTTCCATGTTTGAAAGCCAGATAACACCCTTACTGTCACTGCTCACGGTAATTGGTATCCGGGCCATCTCAACTCCGTATTCATCAACAAACGTGTCCGCATTGGCTAAAGCATCAACAAGGGATGCACGGAATGATTTTCCAGCAGCCCCAGGAGATGAGTCGGAATCCCATCGGACGGGTGAATTATTATTGTTAAATTCACCTGCCCACTGCCATTCGTACTGCCCACTGGAGCCTATATCGATTTTGGGGTTAAGAGGATAGTCACTGCCTTTGGTAGTTCTGACGAAAATATCGCTGTCATCCTTACCTGCACCATCAATATCTCCATTATCGCGGAAGGCAAGGTACGTTCGTTCACCTATTGCCAGTGCTGGAGCCTCGTTACCGAATGTGAGTTCGCCCTCTTCATTATCCGAGACGTGCACGAAATCTGACCAGTTCTGCCCCTGATCCATCGAAAATCGCATGTACATATCGAATGTAGTGGCTATGTATCCGCCAAATAGAACCATCTTTTCGGCTGTGACATCATATGTCATGTCATGATAGTAACGGGCAATAGGGGTGGTATTAGTCTCAAGAAGAGCCCAAGAACCAGTTGTTCCATCAAGCACCCAAGTATCATCAGAATAGTATGGGGCACTAAGTTTGTATCCTCCAAAAACAACAATCAAATCATTTTCACGATCATGTTTCATTGCGTGGTATCGCAGGGATTCTGGATGGGTAGTAGATTCCACCATGGTCCAGTTGCCCTCCCGGTACCGCCAAGTGCTTTCATCGTAACCAACTACGTCGATATATCCACCAAACATCATAATATTACCACTGTGATCACCAGCCATTTTGTGATAACTTCGCTTGCCTGGGTTTATTGTAGTGTTAATTTCGTTCCATTTCTGAGTTTGAATGTTGAAGGCCCAAGTATCATTGAAACGCTGATAATAGCCTGTTTCGTTCATGCCGTAGCCACCATACAGTATGACATCACCCGTAATATTGTCAAAAGCCATGGCGTGCTGGTAACGAGGTGCAGGGCCTCCCGCATCTGGAATCTCTAACCAGAGGTCCCTATCAGCATAGTAAATCCAGGTGTCATTGCGATAAGCGTAAAATCCTGTGTCATTAAGGCCGTACCCACCAAACATTACAATCTGATCGCTATTCCAGTCGTTGGCCATTGCATGGAAATAACGTGCACTGGGGGTATCCTCACTAAAACTTTCCATCCAATTATTGTTGTTGTAGTAGTAAATCCAGGTCTTGTTGGTATAACCTGTGTTAGTTGACCCCCCAAACATCACTGAACTGGTAAAACCAGAAAGTGACACGCCAGTGGCCATTGTGTGATAATAAGTTGGTTCGGGATGGTTGCTTGGTGTGCGCTCAGTCCAGTTTTGTTCATCAAAATCAAAACCCCACGTATCATCGATACGTCCTGATGCCGGTCTTTCCATCCAGAGCGCATAGAGCAATCCGTTTCCAGCCTTGAGACTGGCATAGGTCTGGGCGTTAGACATGTATGGGTCATCATCATCACTTATAACTACGGTAGATTCCCAGGTCGTACCATGGTCCAGAGAGGCAATCATTACCAGGTCGTAGTCAGCAGTGCCGTCCTTGTCAAAATCACCATAATCTCGCCATGCTACAAAGACACCGGAAGCATCGGCAGCGAGACAGGGATACATGGAGGATTCTGCAGTTGAATTGGTGATTCTGATGGGCTCGTCCCAATCGTTACCTTGGTTACTGGAACGTGTATAGTGGATTTCATAATCAAAACGTTCCCCATCATTATAATATGATTCCCAGGCAATATGAACTTTACCTCCACCTATATCGATTGATGGGCGATAATTACTATCACCATCAGTTATCCTTTCACCGTAGCCCCAATTTACCCCATAATCGCGTGAAGTACGGACCATTATCTCTGTCCCTTCCCGGTATGCAACGTGAACTCGTGCTCCTTCAGCAGCGATTACCGGATCATAAGAAAAAGTATCCTCGCGAGTTACTGCTATGGGCTCGCTCCATGACCCCCCCTGGTCGCTGGAATGTGCGAAAGCGATGTACCAACCGCCGCCCGTGTCGATCGTACTTGGCACGCTCGCAATCCATATTACATACAGGTGATTACCGGTAGCGACCATTCTTGGCTGATACTGAAAATTTCCGTGAGGGTTATAGATTATCTGGTCTCCTTCTTCTGAAATAACACTCGGGTCGCTCCAGGAAGCACCGTTATCATCCGAACGGCGATAAAATATATCTCCATCGTCATTGTGAGCATTGTTGCCGTTATCACCTATTTCTCCACCATCCCAATAGATAAGATGCAGATAGTTTTCCGTAGCAGCCAGAGCAGGCATGCTTGATTCAATTGATTCATAGTATTGTTCTGAAAGATAGACTGGTTGCGACCAACTTTGTCCCCTATCGCTGCTCTGCGATACAGAAATATCCATATCTCCACCGGTTCCAGAGGCCGGTTCCCGGTCCCCCCAGGCCATTACCACATCATCACCATCAATGTCTATGCTGGGCCAGTCCCTGGCGACAGAAGCTGCACCAGAGTTTGCCTCAACAGGCTCCCCAAAAGAACCTCCACTATTTGTTGATCTTACAACCATAATTCCTGGATCGCCGTCATTCTGTGTCCTTGCCCAAACGAGAATCACCTCGCCCTCCGAATCTGCTCTAATCTCGAGTGGATTGTAAGGAAAGGCGTAGAATCCATCATCATTTTCATCCGAAATCAGGTTTATTGCTCCAAAAGTAAGGCCCCCATTGGATGAACTGCGCATCTGGACTTCATAAGTTCCCCTATTATTAGTGAAATATTCGTACCATCCTACATGAACATAATTACTGGCACCCACAGTTGCAACGGCAACCATGGGTCGATAGCCACTATTCTCAGTCCCTGCTTCGTGCATCTGGTAAGGGATGGACCATAATTGGCCATTGTTAGTAGAACGGCTGTAGGATGTAATGTAACGAGCCAATCCGTCGCTTGTGAAATTATATTCAGTCCATACTGCATGAAGGTTTTCCCCATTTGCTGCGAAACGGCATTGGTATGATGTACTGGAACTCGAGGGGGAATTGACTTGCACTGGGTCACTCCAGCTGACACCGCCATCACTGGTGTATCGGTGATAAATATCATAGTCAAAACCTGAACCAGACATATTGCCACTATCACTCCACAATAGGTGTAGATTATCACCTTCTTTTACAAGATCATAATCGTATATGTAATTTCCTCCATTGGCACGAATAGACTTGAAACTGGACCATGATTCCCCACCATTTACTGAGGTGATCCAGGTCAACTTGTTGGGATATGCGTTGTCTATCCAGCTGAGGTAGAGCGTACCATCGTCCTCGAATATCCAGGGCATCAGATAGGCTGTTGTAGTACGGCTGAGAAGCTTTGCATTATTCCAGCTTCCATCCGTATAGCTCCTGAAGATAATGCTGTCATACGTTGTGCTTCGGGTTTCAAGGTCTCCATCATCAAGCCATGCAACAAATATGTCACCGTCTGAATTCCGGGCTACAGCCGGTGTCTGCGATATGGAGCCGCCATTAGTTTCTGTAGAGGCGAGTTTGTAAGGGTTGAGCTCCCCGGTGCCGTAAGCGTAACCTGTAATGTTCAGGGTGGCTTCGTGTATAGTTGCGTTGGCAGGAATCAGTATCCCGGCATTGACCTCGTCAGCAGTATGGAACACCGTCGCCTTGCCGGGGCCGCCACTGTCAAAGGTCTGCTGCATCCCGAGCGCGCCGTATCCCTGCCCGGAATAGCGCCACCTCTCATTACGGACCTGCACCTCGATGTCGGAGGGATACGCCCCGTCAAGCGCTTCACCGGTCACTTGCAGCGAGGCAGAGGTGACGGTCGAAGCAGGGAATTCCAGCGTCACCGAGCCGTTGCGGTCCGCTTCGCTGAAGTCGTAAACGACCGAGTCCAGCTTCTGTTCATACTGAGTGAATTCGCTGGTGGTTTCAGCTCCAGCCAGCAGGGCGAGGTCGGCCCCCAGCAGGCAGAGCACGACGAAGACGGGCAGCAGGCGCATGGGCTGCCGAAAGTAGGCTGCTATAAATGAGTACGGATAATCACTCCAGCTTCAGATGGGTCTGGCAGCCCGGACACGCCACGGTCAGCGGCCGACGCGTGTCTGCAATTTTCAGCTGCGTCTGGCAGCCGGGGCACTGGATGGTTACTGCGGCGGCCGCGGCTGGCGCTACCGGGGCGGCTTGAGGCGCAGGTTGGGGAGCCGCCGGTGCGGCCGGAGGTGGTGGGGGCGCGGAGGCGACGGGCGGCGCTGCCGGAGCGGGCTCGCCGAGCGCATCTTCCTCGTCAGCAGGCTGGTCGCCCCCCGTGCGCTGGAAGTAGAAGAAAATTCCGCCCAGCCCAACCAGTAGCATGGCGAAAACCAGCAGGAAAAACGTCAGATTGCCGAGGTCACCCTCGCCTTCGCTGCCACCACCGGGCTGGGTCACCTTGCCTTTGATGTCGAGCGTGGTGGAAGCGCTGTTATCCTCGGTGCTGGCGCCCTCCATTTCAGCCGGTGTGATTGATACCAGTTCGGCCTCGAACGGTGTTTCGCCGTCGATATTCGGGCCGACAATCCATTCAATCGTAACATCAGTATCGGCAAAGTCGCCCGCAACGCTGAACGGAGCGGACTCGATGATGGTGCCGGAGCGAACGAGGTTCACGACGCCGCTTGCGGGCGAATCTCCGCTATTGAGCACCGTGATGGTGAAGGTGACGGTATCGCCAAAGCTGGGTGTGGAAGGCGAAGCGGTGAATGAGTTAATCGAGAGGTCAGGCGGCTCCGCGACGTTCAGCGTGTAGCTGGTGTCGATGAAGTGCATTTCTTCCGGGTCCCAGAGGCCTTCGTCAGTGCTATGCTCGGGGCGAACTTCCTTAACGTTCACCTCCAGCGTCCACTGGCCGGTAAAACCAGAATATTTCGAGGCGTCAAACTCGAAGAGCGGCAGGTTGCCATCCTGCGTCAGGAGCTGGCTCTGCCCGGCGGGGAAAAGCACGTTGGGGAAATAATTCGGTGCAACATCCTCCAGCCGGTTGTTGCCGCGCGTCAACGAAATCTCGATGTCGGCCCTGGCATCAAAAGAGCCGCTGTTCTGGATCATAATCTGCGCATATGCCTCCACACCGTCGGTAAAGATGGTGATCAGGTTCTCGTCGGCGTCCTGCCACTCCACAGAGATGACGTTGAAGTCTACCAGTGTCTGCACCGAGGGAATCATAAACTCCCGCACATACACGGTGCCGTCGTCGTGGTCAACAACCAGTAACAGTAACTCCTCAACGTCCTTGTCAGCGACCCAGTCAGCACTGCGCTGCTTGGTCTCGTCCTCATTAATCTGCACGCCCAGCTCGGAAAGAACGGCAAAGCCGTCCTCATCATCCTCGTATACGTAGATGTCGACTGTCCCGTACCGGTCGCCGCTATTGTAGAGCTCGACAAGCAGTTCGGTCTCCTCGCCATCAATGGCAGTATCATCAAGCCGGAACGTTTCGACATCGAATGCCGGAGAAGTTGCCTGGAATTCGTAGTACTGCCGCCAGGTGTTGCCGGCCGTGTCGCTGTCGTCTGGCACCGAGTCGACGATGCTGACAATCAGCTCGTGGCTGCCGGCGGGCGGGTCCTGCCAGATGGCTGAGACCTGAACATTGCCGCCGGACGGCACGGTTACCGACGACACGTTTCCGAGCTGATTAGACAGAGAAACCTCATCATACCAGAAAGCAATCTGGGCAGATACATCTCCGTCCCCATCATTCGAAATAGTCGCGGTAATCGTCAAATCATGGCCTTGGCGCGGAGGGTCGTCACTAAGTTGGACCGAATCGATTTCAAGTTCAGCATTGGTCGTTCGGAGATTGAGCTCCTTCAGGACTACGCGCCCCTGCGTGCCGGCGGTTACCGAGATAGCGGTCTCAACAGTCTCGTCATCCTCGTCAGCATTATTGACCAGTGAGTTGAGCCGGCTCAACAGGGTGGCGCTGCCGAAGACGAGGTCGACGTCGTATTCCACCGAGAGCGAGTTGAGCCGTACTACTCCTTCGCCATCACTGTGCAACTGTAGCTCAAGCCGTGCCATTTCGACTCCGTACTGGTCCACTTCCGTCTCAGCTTCTGCCAGAGCGTCGTTAAGTGCGTCCACGAGCGATTTCTGGGCGCCAGGTGAACCACTGTCGCTCCATGTCACTGGCGAATTGTCATCATTCAGCTCACCACCCCATTGCCAGTCATTACTTCCGTCGCCATCCATATCAATTGAGGGATTGTCGGGATACTCCTCACCCAGGGTTGTGCGCAGGAAAATGTCTGAATCATCTGCCCCGGCGCTCGCAATATTTCTTCCATCGGCCCACGCGAAATAGGCACGATTTCCTATCGCTGTGGCAGGCGCCATGTAGTTGTAGCTGGACTGGCTGTCACCATTGTATTCTGAAATGGGGAGTATATCCGACCAACTCTCTCCGTCATCCTGAGTAAAACGGAAAAAGTGCTGCCACTCGGTAGTACTGCCATCGGTCAGGTCCTGCCACGCGACATAAGTGATTCCGTTGCCTGTGACAAGGGCGGGAAAGGTGTAGTAGAAATAGGCGGTGGAATCATCACTGACAACAAATGCTTTGTCCCAGGTTACGCCACCATCCTTGGAATGCTTGACAATCACATCGTAATCAGCTACGGCATCACCATCGTAGTCACCATACTCGCGCCAAGCCACGAACAAACTGTCGTCCTGGCCGCTAACAGAAGGTGAAAGTGATGTAGTGGACGACTCCTCTGTGTCGATTGTCTGGGGCTCGCTCCAGGTCGCACCATTATCGTCACTGTTACTGTAAAGAATAGTGTACTGGTTAGTGTTAGTCCAAACCAGCTGGATTTTTCCTCCAGCAAGCGCCATCCAAGGCTGGTCATCCCAGTCCCCATTATCCGCAGGAACGACTATGTCATCCCAGTTTTGGCCGTAATCGGCAGAATGCCGGAAGGCGATATCATAATCATTCCCACTGCTGTCAACATTCCCGTCTTCAACCCAAGCTATGTAGACGTGCGCGCCTTCCGAAAGAACAAACGGAGCAAACGACCAGTCGTCAGAGCCATGATCGGATATGATGAATGGCGTACCCCAGTTTGATCCCCTGTCACTGGATACGGACATCAGGATGTCATAGTCAAGGAGGCTATCCTCGTCGTATAATCCATAATCTACCCAGGCGACATAGACATAGTCCCCACTAGCGGATATCGAAGGGCGATAATCTGTCTGCTCAACGCTGTTACCATTAGTATCTGCATCTCCATCAAAATGTGAGATTACAATGGGGCTGCTCCAACTCTCACCATCATCGCTGGAATGGCGAAAAAATATATCGCCATCATCACCATGGGCATCATTACCGTTGCTATCGGATTGCTGATTAAGGTCACCTCCATCCCAGTATGCGAGGTACAACGAATCTCCTGAAGTAGCGAGCGCGGGCATCCACGAATCCGCTTCATAGTAATGTTCGGAAATCTGATTTACGACTGACCATGAACTGCCTCCATCGCCAGAAGTGGCATAGTGGATGTCCTGCTCACTCGAGGCTCCACCGCTGCTGTCACGGTCCGACCAGACCACAGCAATGTCCGAGCCCTCGGCAGTGACCCAAGGTGAGGCGCGGAAGTCAACCTCTACATCGTTATCAATTGTCTCGGGGTCGCTCCAGGTCGTGCCGCCATTGGAGGAGTCGCTGATAACAATCCGGTAGGGCTGGTCTGCATCCACCGTTGTACGACGCCATGTACTGTAGAACCCCCCGTCGCCATCAGCCGCGACGGAGACGAACGCAACATTGTTGTCATCGGAAGTTGAGAGGGTACTCTCAGTACCGAAACTGGTTCCCCCGTTCGAGGAAGCTCTTGCCTTGACGGAAGGCTGGGCGCCAGTCTCGGCGTTGGAATCTATCCATATCACGACCACGCGATTTCCGTCATCGACATCGATGTTGCAATCATTGACGGTACGGTCGACCGAACTCAGCTGCTGTTGCGTGCCGAAGGTAGTGCCGCGGTTACTGGATTGACGGTACTGGACTGTGTAGTATGCGTTGTCACTGTCATACTCCATCCACACCACGTAAACATTACTGCCGCTTACAGCCACTGCAGGGTAGAGGCTGCTCTGATCGCTCGACGAAGACACGAGGGTCGGTGTGCTCCAGCTATCGCCACCATCATCGGAGGAAACGACATAGATGTCGGGGTCTGTGCCCTGATTACTCATATTATTGTCATCGGCATAAACCACGTAGACATACCCGTCGGTAGCAGCCATGGCAAGACCATAGGTTAGGTTACTCTCATCAAGATCAACTTTCTTGGTCTCGGACCAGCTGCTGCCGCTATTGGTAGATACACGCAAATGAATCTCATCGCCTTTCACGGTCAATAAGCCATATGATTCCCAAGCCGCGTAGAGGGTTGAGCCATCGCGTGCCAGAGTCTGGTAGTCCAGTATGGGTGAGCTACTGGTGCCGCTACTGGCGAGTACGACAGCATCATTCCAATTACTGCTGGTGTAGCTACGGAAGAGGATATTCTCGTAGTTCACATCGCTCAGGTTCCCATAATCCTGCCAGATTACGAATAGGTCATCGCCATTATTGACAACTTTCGGGGCATAACTGACAGAACCACCATTAGTATCGATTGAGGATAATCTGAAATCATCTAACTCACCCGAACCATAGGGCAATCCGCTAATGTCAACCGTGGCGTCCGTCACGGTTGCATTGGCCGGAATAAGCATCTCAATCGTATCATCACCGGCGGAGGGGAAGCTGGCGCTGGCACTGTTGCCGCCGCTGACGAAGAGCTGCTGCCGTCCCAGTTCGCCATAGCCCTTGCCACTGTACCTCCAGGTGCTGCTGCTCACCGCGACTTCGATGTCGCTGGCGTAATCGCCGTCGTCATCGGCGCCGCCGCTGATGGTGATTGCTGCCTCGAGCACCTCCGCCCGCGGGAAGAGCAGGCTGGTCAGCGCATCCTCCTCGCCGCTGGTGAGGTCGAGGCTGACGCTGTCGGTGTACGCGTCGTCACGGTAATACTGCGTGACGGTCTCGCCCATGGCCGGGATGTTCAGCACCAGCAGTGCGGCGAGCAAAAGCGAAAACAGGCGTTGGGAGTACATGCGTGGCCTCGACCCCTCCTGCTCCAACGCCATTTTAAACTTCACGCGCTGGCACGACCGTGACTGAGCAACTGCACATGGCCTCGTTCGAGGGCACCTACACACGCCAGTTCTCGGCGACGGTCGAGGCGGTCCACCCGGGAATCGTCGAGCTGGACCGCACGGCGTTCTACCCGTTCGGCGGCGGGCAGCCGGCCGATACAGGCCGGCTCGAATGGGAGGGCGGCACAGCGAGCGTCGAGGACGTACGCAAGCGCAACCGCCTGCGGCACATGGTTGCGGGCGACCTGCCGGAGGTCGGCACGACGGTCGAGGGCGCCCTCAACTGGGAGCGGCGCTACGCGCACATGAAGATGCACTCCTCACAGCACCTCGTCTCGGCGGTCGTCGACCAGCTCCACGGTGCACGCACCGTCGGTAACCAGCTCTACGCCGACAAAGCGCGCATCGATTTCCAGCCGCTGCGGCTCTCCCCCGCGCAGCTATCCGAGGTCGAGGCCGAAGCGAACCGCTACCTTGCGAGGGACTTGCCGGTCACCATCACCGAGGGCGAGCGCAGCGAGCTGGAGCAGGACCCGCTGGTGCGCTCGAACCTCGCGCTGCTCCCGCCATCAATCAAACGCCTGCGCGTCATCTCCATCGGCAACCTCGATACCTGTCCCTGCGCCGGCACGCATGTCCGCTCCACCGGAGAAATCGGCCAAATCGAGTTCACCAAGCGCGATAACAAGGGCAGCGGCAAGCAGCGGCTGACCTACGCGCTGCGCGACCCCACCCCTTAAAACCGGCTCG
>CEQE01072218.1_pt1 | contig 12732 bp, 9 predicted proteins | sample 356201 | NCBI WGS metagenome assembly CEQE01 (sample SAMEA2619970, study PRJEB7988) | marine metagenome | biome: marine biome (ENVO:00000447); feature: mesopelagic zone (ENVO:00000213) & marine oxygen minimum zone (ENVO:01000065); material: "saline water (ENVO:00002010), including plankton...
GGGCGGATTGCCTTCGATCGACCGCATCAGCGCGCTCGACTCGCCGGACACGAAGATGCCGACGTCGAAGTGCAATTCAACCTTGAAATTGAAGCCGGATCCGAGAATGTCTTCACCTAACAATCCGTATTCCTCGGCTTGGGCGAGGGCTTTTTCGATGTGCTCGATGAGCTGCGGAGAATCATGACGGGTGTAAATAAATCCCTGATGTGAGCCGATCGTATAGGCGCCGATGATCAAGCCCTCGAGCACCTTGTGCGGATTGCCGGTGAACAGGGCTCTGTCCATGAACGCGCCCGGCTCCCCTTCGTGGCCGTTGACAATGACGTACTTGTCATCACTGGGCGCATTCTTGGCCGTCTCCCATTTCAGACCGGCAGGGAATCCGCCACCACCCCGGCCGCGCAGGTTGGCCTTCTTGACCTCCTCGAGGAGCTTGTCGGGGCTCATCTCGAAGAGCGCCTTCGACAACGCGGCGTATCCTCCGAGCGCGATATAGTCTTCGATGCTGGTCGGGTCGATTTTAGGATTGTCGCCGATCAGAACCCGCGTCTGCTGCTTGTAGAACGGCACCTCGTCGAGATGGACCGCCTTCTCACCGGTTTCCGGATGGGTGTACACCAGACGATCGAGCACCGTCCCTTTCGCGGCGTGAGCCACGACCTCTGGGACGTCCTCGGGCTTGACCTCAAAATAGCAGATCTCGCCTGGGCTAACGATGACATTCGGTCCCTTTTCACAGAACCCATGACAACCGGTCGCTCTCACATCAACCTTGGCTTTCAAACCCGGTTTCCTGACTTCTTTTTCGCAGGCGCTGAGGACACTGCGGGAGTCGAGGCCATGACATGCCGCGCCCGCGCAGACCGCGATGCAGGGCTTGTCGGGGTCCCGGCCCGACAGGATACCCGCTCTAAGTTCTTCCAGTTCGCCAGCCGAGTGGAGCCTTGGCACAATCTTCACCTACCGATAGAGTTTCAGCATGTCTTCCGCCTTGTCGGGCGTCATCCTGCCGTGATGCTTCCCATCCACGATGATCTCCGGCCCGAGGCTGCAGCTGCCGAGGCAGCTTCCAATCTCCAGGCTGAACCTCGCCTCGGCATCGGTCTCTCCCGGTTTGATGCCGATCAGGCTTTGGACCGCGTCCAGCAACTGTGCCGCGCCCCTCAGATGACAGGACATGCCGGTGCACACATGCACCTCGTGACGTCCTTTCGGGGTCAAGCTGAAAGTCTTGTAGACGGTGGCGATCTGCATCACCCGGCTGAACGGCACGTCCAGGGCCTCGGAGACGGCGCGCAGCACGTCTCTGGGAAGCCAGCGATTCTGGTGCTGGATTTCCATCAGCACGTGGATCAGGGAGCCGGGCTTGCCTTGGTGCTTGCCGATGATTTGTTCTATTTTGTCGTCACTCATCAATGTCGTCTCAACCTGCTTGTCCGGTGGCGCTTTCGGCATCGCTGCTCCAATTGATTCACTCATGCGGCCGCCACCAGGGTCTGATCTTCATCGAACCATATGAGTCCCTGCTGGGCTAAATCATGGAGATGTCTGGCGACCTGCGACGGATTCAGGCCCAGGCCCTCGGATATCGCTCCGGCGGACACCGGCTCGGTCCGCACGAAACCCATGATCCGGCTCATATCCAGCTTGTCCAGAATCAGCTCGTCGAACAGCCCGTTGAACGCGTCACTGGCGAAGAATTCCCGGTATCCCTCGTCCGTCCTGACCGGGACTCTCAGCCTCTCCCTCTCGACCAGCTTGATGTAGGGAACCAGCTGGTTGGCGGCCTCAAGCCGAGACTGCAATTCAGCGGTCTCGATGCCTTCGGATGACCCGAACGGCCCCAGGCTCTTCGCCTGGGTGGAGAGGTCGTTCATGATTTCGGCGAAACGGATGCCCTCGCCGGCGGAGACCCATTCGAGCCTCAGCCTTTCGGGGTTCACGTCCACATGCTCCAGGATTCGCTTGGCTATCAGGGTGTTGCCCAGCGCATCGTAGTTTCCCTCGGGGTTGTAGTGGCAGTCGTTCAGATGACAGCCACCGATGAACACCGCGTCGGCGCCTTTGATGAACGCCCGGAAGATGAATTCCAGATCGACCCTGCCGGAGCACATCAGCCTGATCACGCGGAGAAATGGGGGAAACTGAAAACGGGAAACGCCGGCCAGGTCGGCCCCCGCATAGCAGCACCAATTGCACAGGAATCCGACGATGGTTGGCTTGAACTCTGTCGCGATTGCCATGCTCAATTCACTCCTTTGGTTAGCGATGCCGCCTGCGTTGTCCGCACGACGAGGTTAGCCTCCGAGCGCCGCGTCAATCTGGCTGAACACTTGGTCGTTGGTGTAATGTTTCAGGTATATGGCCCCTGACGGACACTTTGCGTTACACAGGCCATCTCCCTTGCACAGAACGGGATTGATCACGGCTTTCTCGCCGCGCGGCGTGTCGTGGAACTCGATGGCGCCATAGGTACAGGATGAAATACAGGCCCCGCATGTGACGCAGGCGTTCTCGTTCACCTCGCACACGGAGCCCGAAGCAATGACGGTGTCATTGGAAAGAAGCGTCAGGGCCCGGCCGGCCGCGCCATAAGCCTGGCTGATCGTTTCCGACAGATGCTTGGGATAATGAGCCGTCCCGCACAAATAGATGCCTTCGACGGCAAAATCGACAGGCCTCAATTTTACATGCGCCTCCTGGAAGAACCCATCCGGGCTCAGCGGCACCTTGAAAAGCTGGGCTGTTTCCTCGCTGCTTGCGGAGGGAATCACGGCGGTGGACAGAGCGATGGAATCGGCCTCGAGCTCAAGCTTCTGGCCCAACACCGGATCGGTGACCGTCACCTTGAGGAAACTCCGGCCGTCCTCCTCGACGGCTTCCACCTGGGGTTTGTCATCGGGCTCAAAGCGGATGAACTTCACGTCCTTGCTTGACGCTTCCCGGTAGTAATCCTCGCTGAAGCCATACGTCCTTATGTCCCGGAACAGCACGTAGATGTCGATCTCCGGGTTGACGGATTTGAGCTTCAAGGCGTTCTTCATGGCCGCGTTGCAGCAGATCCGGGAGCAGTAATTCCGGTCTTCCTGCCGGCAGCCGACGCACTGGATCATGACCAGGCTCTGGGAGTTGGTCAGCCGTTCATCCCCCGCGCTGATCTGTTCCTCCAACTCGAGCTGGGTCATGACCCGGGCATCGTCGCCGTAAAGATATTCGCTGGGCTTGTACTCGTCGGCACCGGTCGCGAGGATGGCGGCGCCGTGCTCGATGTTTTGTATCCGGCCATTGGACTTCACCCGGGAGACGAAATTTCCGACATAGCCGGAGACGTGGGTGATGGTGGCGTCCGTCATGACGTGAACCAACTGGTTCCGGTAGACACGCTTCTTGAGATCGCCGAGATAGGCCTGCACGTCGAGGCCCTCGAGGGTGTAGTGTATCCGGCGCGCCATTCCCCCCAGGTCTGAAGCCTTCTCCACGAGGTAGGTCTCGAATCCCTGTTCGGCCAGCGCCAGCGCGCTGGTCATCCCGGCGACGCCTCCCCCGACCACCACGGTGGCCTTGTTGACCGGCAGCGAAAACTCCTCCAGTGGTTCGAGCAGAGCGGCCCGCGCCACCGACATCCGAACAATGTCCTTTGCCTTGCGCGTCGCGTCTTCCGGCTCCTTGGAGTGGACCCAGGAGCAGTGCTCGCGAACATTCGCCATGTCGAAGAAGTACTGGTTGATGCCGGCTTCCCGGAGCGTGTCGCGGAACAGCGGCTCATGCGTCCTCGGGGTACACGCGGCGACCACGACGCGATTGAGCCCCTTGTCCCGGATCGTGTCCGAGATATCCTGGGCGGTATTCGTCGCGCATGCGAACAGGCTCTCCTCGGCATGAACGACATTGCCCAGCGTCTCGGAGTACTCGACGAGCGAAGGTATGTCGACCACGCGACCGATATTGGCGCCACAGCGACACACGAAGACGCCGACCTTGGCCTCGTCCTCGGTGACGTCCTTTTCCTCCGGGTACACCCGATCCTTGGTCAGCTTGCCGCGCCGGGACTTCAGCAGTTGGGCGGACATGGCCGCCGCCGCGCTCGCGGTCACCACCGATTCCGGAATGTCCCTAGGCCCCTGGAAGGCACCGCTGATGAAGATACCCGGCCGGGTCGTCTCGATCGGGTTCACCGGGTTCGTCTTGCAGAACCCCTGCGGGCCGAGCTCAACGCCGAACGTGCTGGCTAGCTCCTTCGCATCGGCAGGCGGGTTCAGTCCGACGGACAACACCACCAGATCGAATTCCTCCTCCTTCACTCCGTCCGCCGTGGCGTACCTGATCGTGATGTTCTTGCTTTCCGGAATTTCCCTGCCGATCGCGACGTAGCTTCTGATGAATTCGACCCCGGGCAATTGCTCTGCGCGCTGGTAGAAGCGCTCGAAATCCTTGCCATAGGAGCGAATATCGTTGTGGAAGATCTTCGCCTCGAGGTCCGCGTCGTGATCTTTGGCCAGGATCACCTGTTTCTGCGTGTACGAGCAGCAGACCGCGGAGCAATAGGTGTTGCCGCCCGGAATCACCTGCCTGGAACCGACGCAGTGGATCCAGGCGACCTTGTGCGGATGCTTGTTGTCGGACGGACGCAGGATCTGCCCCTCAAACGGTCCGGTGGCGCAGAGCAGCCGCTCGAAGTCGAGACTGGTGACGACGTTCTGGTAGGTCCCGTATCCGTAGTCTCCCCTGATCCTGGGGTCGAATGTCTCGTAGCCGGGTGACATCACGACCGCCCCGACCTTGACTTCAATCTTCTCCGCCTTCTGGGTGAAGTCTATGGCGTCGTTCTCGCAGACTGCCTCGCAGATCGTGCAGGACTTGTCCTTCAGATGGAGGCAGTCGTCATCGATATAGCTGACAAGAGGTACCGCCTGTGAGAAGTAGATGTGAACCGCTTTGTTCAGCGACAGGTTCTGATTGAACGGATCCGGGATCTTGACCGGGCAGTACTCGTTGCAGGTCGTGCAGCCGGTGCATTTGTCCTCGATAATGTATCTGGGCTTCTTGGTCAGGGTCACGTTGAAGTTGCCGGCCTCCCCTTCGACGCTGGCGACCTCCGTGTAGGTCATGATCTCGATATTCGGCTGCCGGTCGCACTCGATGAATTTAGGAGATTCGATGCACATCGAGCAGTCGTTGGTGGGGAAGGTCTTGTCGAGCCGGGCCATCTTGCCGCCAATGGTCGGCGTCTTCTCCACCAGGTAGACCTTGAACCCGGCGGTGGCCAGATCGAGCGCGGCCTGAATGCCGCTGATGCCCCCACCGACGACCATCACGTCCCCATGGCGGTCGGCGGCGGGACCGTGGGAAGGTTGCGCAACCAGTTCGAGTGCCTCTGTCATCGTTCAATGTCCTCGGCAACGTCTCAAATTGCCTAAATCGCCTTCCGGATGATTTCGGTAAGCTCCCTGACCTCGATAACCTCTTTGAAAGGGGTGATCGTTTCCATTCCCGTTCCTGACCCTGTTCTCACGCCCGAATGTCCTATGACTTCGATGTCCGGGCGATGGTGTCCAGTACTTGCTGCAATCCAAACTTGTCGAGCAGCGATTCCACCCCGGTCTCGACGTCACCCGGGCTCACCTCCTCTTCGTCGACCTCCTCTTCCCGTTCTTCGTAAATCAGGGCATCGTTCAAGCACCACTCGACGCATTTCGGCTCCTCGAGCGGCGGCTCGTCCTCGCACATGTCGCATTTCAGCGGCAGACCGGAATCGGGTTCCTTGAAAAGGTTCCTCGATGGGCACGACGCCCGGCAGAAATCGCATTCGGCGTATTCCTTGCCGTCGAGGATGTACATGGTTCTACCGGTACATTCCGCCGCGGTGTACTCACCCGCGTAGACAGGAACGTAGATGTCCTTCAGCGGCTCACGAACGATCCTGATCCGCGACCGAGCCGGGTTGCTGCTGCTGTACCTCGGCGCCGCGTGAAACAAGGAGCAGGCGAGTTCGCATGCCCGGCAGCCGTTGCATAAGTCGGCGTTGATCGTGATCGACTTGATCGTCTTCTTAACCTTGCCCATCGCTGATGATCCCTCTCTGCTCCAGGTCTTCACCAACGAAGTCCATGTCCAATTCGTGCAGGGTTGCTTTCGTGGGAATGCCCTGGTCATTCCATCCCTTCTTCTCGTAATACGCATCCAGCAGCTGCGCTTCGAGCTCGGGGAACCGCCTCTTCCAATGGTTCTCGGGCGGCTTATCGTCTTCGCGCCGCACGCCTCTTCTCACATTAATGGCTCTCAGCAAGGTTCGGTTCCTGGTGGCAGCCTTCCAGAGGCCGGCTTCATCGATATCGATCCCGGTCGCTGCCGAGATGAAGGCCGGGAAATTGTGGATGTGATAGGGGGGCTTCAGGGGAAACGATGACAAGCCGGCGCATATCCCGAGGGCGTCGTCGATGTAGTGCATCATCTCCTGCCAGTCGACGATATCGCAACTGGCTTCGACCGTTGGGTAATGGGGATTGGAGAATTCGCCGCGCGGTTCCCATTTGAGCAGGTAATCCTTGAACTTCTCGTCAGGGACGTGGATCCAGTCCTTGACGAACGCCTCCCGCTCTTCAACGGTCGGGAACGGCGCTTGCGGGAACTGCCCCTCGATCTGGGTGATGTTGAGCTTCTCGCCGGTCGCGTACATCAGGTAATAGACGGGATTGAGCATTCCGAGCTTGATCGGCATCTGCTCATGTTTCTTGATCGTGTTGTGATCATATTCTTCCGCACCCTTGCCGATCCGCTGGGCCGCCCAGTAGACGCCGTCGGCCAGCACATCCCCAATGCCCTCTCGCCGGACGATGCGCTCAAGCAGCCAGAAGAACCGCCCCTCGCTGTCGGACGGCATTCCCGGAACGTCCTCGTCGGTCAGGATGCCGGCTTCATACAGCTCGAGCGCGAAGGCCATGACTTGCGGGGCCGTGAATCCGTCGACGCCATATTCGGTCGCCCGCTGAGCGATTTTGAATCCGAAATCCAGGTCCGAATAGGCCGCCATGGTGTAAGTGAGCTTGGAGAAGCATTTCATCATGTAAGTGGAAAGGCCGGGGACGGAGATGGTGGCGCCGCATCTCATTGGACAGTTGTAGCAACTGATCAAGCGCGTCCGGACGCCCTCCTGAGTCTCTCTCCACTTTTCTTCGACTTCCTGGTTCCAGTAATCCTTCAGCCGCTTGCGGGAATTCCCCCACATGAAATTTTGGGTGTGCCATTCCTCGTCGACGAGTTTCATCTCCTGCGGCGAGCCAAGCCCGGCCAGGATCGGCATAACCCCTGGAACCGGCTTGTCTTCGCGGTCCTGAATGTAACCCATCACCTCTTCGCTAAGGTTCATGAGTTCATCCGGTCGGGCGACATTGATGTCCTTTGTTCCCCGAACGGCGATCGCCTTGAGCCCCTTGTCTCCCATGACCGCGCCAACGCCGAGGCGGCTGGCGCTGGACCTGCCATGCTCGATGGAGGCGAAAAAGACCTTGTTCTCACCGGCCAGGCCGATCGCGGCCACCTGGGCGTACGGCTCCTCCAATTCCTGTCGAATGCACTCCTCGGTTTCGATGGCGCCTTTGCCGTGCAGATGAGAGGCATCACGGATTTCGACCTTGTCGTTGTGTATCCACAGATAGATCAGATCGGGTGACTTGCCGCGAATGATCACTCTGTCGTAGCCGGCATGCTTCAACTCCGGCGCCCAGAATCCGCCCATCATTGAATACGCCATCAACTTAGTTTGAGGAGAATACGTCGTGACGACGGTGCGATTGGAACCGGGAGCCGCGGTGCCAACGAGAAGGCCGGTGCTGAAGATCAAAAGATTGTCTTCGGAAAAAGCTTCGGTCTCGGGAGGAACCCTGTCCCACAGTATCCTGGCGTTGGTGCCGAGCCCACCCAGATGAAGCTCGGTCAGCTTGGGGTCGGTTTCCATCCTGTCAACGCTTCCGCGGGAGAGATCAATTTCTAAATCGAACCCTGTTTCTGCATACCGCATTGCTCTGGTCTTCCCTTAATCCCGCCAGCGGTTGCCCGAATCCGGCGTTAATCATGACAGAGGTACTCTGAAATCTTTATTCGTAAACCTCATTGACCAAAATCAATGCCGTCGGGAAGACCGGCGAGGACTCCTCGGGTATCTATGTCAGCCCCAAATGTTATTTCTTTTTTTTTCCTTTCTTATTGTCTTATTTCTTTTCCTTGTTTGGTTTATCTGCCGTTAAACGTTGGCGCCGTCTAATTAATGTCCAATTTAGGCATTGTCAGACTAAAGCGAACTGATCTGCAAAACTAAAACCCGGCAAGTATCAGATCATAAGTTGACGCCACTCTACCAATGCAACGGAGCGATTAAGTTTGAAGGTTTGGCGGTTTCTCAGCGTCTCATCTCCTGGGCGGTGGTTCGCGCCAAAAAGAATGGTGGTGGACGCAGTCCTGAGAGAACCCGTCTCAGCTATATTTCCCTGTTCCGCAGGGAATTTACAGGGAAAATTTTCGAGATTTAGATCTATCTGGAGAATCTCGAGTCTCCACGGCGCGGAAACACTGCCGTTCTGAGCAAAATTCCCTAAGCACGAAATCAGGGAATTTTTTGCGAATATCAGTGAACCTGAATTCGCGATCAGGGAACAACGTTATGGGAGTTGCGAGAGCAAATTGCGGCGTTGTTGGCTGTTATCGCTGCCCTCAGCGACCCCTTCCCTCTACCCTGACTCGTCAAACTCCGAAGACACCAACTCATCGATAAAACTAATCATTTCAACCAGTGCATCACGAGCACTCACCATATTCTTCATCGTCAATATTTCGTGGCGCCCAGCTATCAATAAAAAGACCTCTAGCACCTCGTCCGAATGATGGACCAGCTCGATCAAGTTCTCACTGCTCGGAGAATTCTTCCCTTCGAGCCAGTTCTTGACGGTTCGTTCGCCGGCCCCAGTGATGCGCATTATAGATTTGGCAGCTGCTCGATTATTTCCGAACGCGTCCCGCAATGTTTCGGCAATTAGGCTGGTGAATGTGGCGAATTCCGCATCCTCGATCTTACCTGACGAATTCGGAAAAGTTCTGCCAGTTTTGGTCCGAAAATTTCGGACCTTTTTAGGAAAAGACATACCTATTCTCCGTGACTTAGTTTCAAGGGACGGAGATGGACAATGGTCGATCGCGAAACGGCGTCGACGCTGATTGGTCAAAGAGACCTTCCTGCTATTTTTGGGTGCGGGAGAAATTGAATTGGAGGCAGATGATTTTGGGGTTCGGTTCTGGCAAGGAAGGAGGTGATGACGAAGAATCGGGTTCAAATAGAATCCGTGCGGCGGAGTACGTCCGCATGTCGACAGAACACCAAAAGTACTCCACCGAGAATCAGTCGGACATTATTCATGCCTATGCGAAACGGTACAATATGGAGATCATTCAGACCTATTCGGATGCCGGCAAAAGTGGGCTGAAAATAGAAGGGCGAGATGCCCTCCGACAGCTGATCGACGACGTTGAAAATGGCATTGCCGAATACAAGGCAATCTTGGTCTATGACATCAGCCGATGGGGGCGTTTTCAGGATGCGGATGAGAGCGCCTACTACGAATACATATGCCGAAAAAACGGCATCGCTGTTCACTATTGCGCAGAGCAATTCGACAACGACGGGAGCCCGGTCTCAACCATCGTCAAAGGCGTTAAGCGCGCCATGGCAGGCGAATACAGCCGTGAGCTTTCGACAAAGGTATTCGCGGGTCAATGCCGCCTCATAGAACTTGGTTATCGGCAGGGAGGCATGGCTGGTTACGGTCTAAGACGAATGCGCATCGACCAAAACGGAATCCCCCAAGGAATATTGAACCCAGGTGAATACAAGAGCCTTCAAACGGATCGGGTAATATTGGTGCCTGGTCCCGATGAAGAAGTCGAAATCGTCCGCCGAATGTACAACGATTTTGTTGAGGGCGGAAAACTCGAGAGCGAAATCGCAGCTTCGTTGAATGAGCAAGGCGTCCTAACCGACTTGGTCCGTCCTTGGAGCCGCGGAACGGTCCATCAGATCCTCACCAATGAAAAGTATATTGGGAACAACGTTTACAATCGTCGCTCTTTCAAACTGAAGAAGATGCGCGTCGAAAACGACCCTGAAATTTGGATCAGATCGGACAACGCCTTTGAAGCGATTGTTGATCCGCAGCTCTTCTATACGGCGCAGGGCATGATCCGCGAACGCCACCGAAAATTTACCGATGAGGAAATGCTCGAACGCCTCAAACGGCTTTTCGATAATCACCACTATTTGTCAGGACTGGTTATCGACGAAACAGACAACATGCCCTCAAGCGGTTCCTATCGGCACCGTTTTGGGAGTTTAATTCGAGCCTATGATCTGATTGGGTTCAAACCTGATCGAGACTATAGATATATCGAAATTAACCGGACGCTCCGAGCTCTCCATGGTGATATCGTTACAAACACGATCGAAGCCATCGAGGGTCTCGGTGGCTCGATCGTCAAGAGCCCTGCGACGGATTTACTAACCATCAACCGCGAGTTCACGGCATCTATCGTCGTCGCCCGCTGTCACCAAACATCTACCGGCTCATCACGGTGGAAGATCCGCCTCGACACCGGTCTAATGCCTGATATCACCGTAGCAGTTCGGATGGATACTGAGAACAAAGACCCACTGGATTATTATTTATTACCGTTCTTCGATATGTCGGCCGACCGTATCCGCATGTCTCACGACAACGGTCTCATGCTCGATGCGTATCGGTTCGGGTCTCTGGATTACTTCTTTAGCATGGCGGAACGCACGCGCATTGCAGAGATCGCGTGATGGCAAAAGACTCAAATCCCATCAAAGTTCAAATGGTTCCGGTCGAGAACATCAACGTGCAAAATCCACGCGCAAGAAACCAAAAGGCCTTTCGCTTGATCATCGATAGTATTGCAAGTGTCGGGCTCAAAAAGCCCATCACGGTTGCTCTACGTGAAAAGAAAAACTCGGACACGCCATATGACCTAGTTTGTGGTCAAGGCCGCCTGGAAGCATTCAAGTCTCTTGGCGAATCCGAAATCCCGGCGATCGTCATAGATGTCGCTGAGGAAGAGGCGTTGGTTATGAGCCTTGTGGAGAATCTGGCTCGGCGTCAGCATCAGCCTCTCGAGCTACTTCATGACATCGGTGTCCTCAAAAAGCGTAGATACTCAGACAGAACGATCGCCAAAAAGACCGGCTTATCATACGAGTATGTGCATGCTATTTGCCATCTTCTCGAGGAAGGTGAAGAACGCTTGTTGGCCGCGGTTGAATCGGGCCAGATCCCTGTGAGTGTGGCGATCGATATTGCGGAGGCAGACGAAGAAGGTGTGCAAGAGGCGTTAGCTGACGCATATCAGAGCGGTCATCTGCGCGGCAAAAAACTGTTGATCGCCAAGAAACTCGTCGAGCGACGGCACAAACTGGGAAAGGCACTCAAGCCAGGAGGTTCTGAGGCCGGGCGCATCCGCGTATCTTCCGAAAATCTCGTCCGAGCGTACGAACGGGAAGCTGATCGCCAGCGTCTCATCATTAAGAAGGCAGAGATCACCCAGAACCGCCTTTTGTTCATTGTCGAAGCGGCCCGAAAACTTTTGGCAGACGAGAATTTCACCACATTGCTCCGCGCCGAAGGTTTAGAAACCATGCCTCGGCCGTTGGCGGATTTGGTTACAGAGCGTGGGACCAGGTAACAATGCCAAGCAAGATTGGCATGGCGTTCGAACCAGAAAGCGTATTCATCGAATTGGCTAACCTCTTGCCCGTCAAGCTTGTTCACAAGCGCGTAAAGAATACTCGAAAATATCGGCAAATAGCCGCGTCGATCGAAGACATCGGCATAATTGAGCCACCAATAGTAGCGCGAAACGGACCAAAGGATAGCGCGTTCCTGCTCCTCGACGGCCACCTCAGAATAGAAGTTTTAAAAGAGCTCGATGCCCAGGGCGTGACCTGCCTCGTCGCCACCGACGATGAGGCTTTCACCTATAATAAGCGCATCAATCGCCTTGCAACAATTCAAGAGCATCGGATGATATTGAAAGCCGTTGAGCGGGGCGTTCCTGAGCACCGGATTGCAAAAGCCCTCGACGTCAATGTCTCAACGATCAAACAAAAGCGACGCCTACTCGAGGGCATATGCCCCGAAACGGTACAATTGCTCAACGATAAAAACTGCCCCGTTAGCACATTTCTATCTTTGAAAAAAATGAAGCCCATGCGCCAGGTCGAAGTTGCCGAACTGATGATTGCTATGAACAGCTATTCGGCCACCTATTCCAAAGCACTTCTTGCTGCCACTCCTCAGGAACAATTGATGGAATCCGGAAAGCCAAAAGCATTCAAGGGTGTTTCACCAGAACAGATCGCGAGAATGGAACAGGAAATGGCCAATCTCCAAAGCGATATTAAGCTAATCGAGGACAGCTATGGACCTGATCATTTGAATTTGGTTTTAGCGCGCGGGTATCTGGTTTCGCTATTGGCAAATGAAAAAGTCAGCCGCTTTCTCGAACAGAACCATCCCGAAATATTGATCGAGTTTCAGAGGATATCCGAGATCGAAACTTGATCCTCGGGAAAAGGTCACCTTGGAGACCAAATATTATGGGGACCGGGACCCGATAAGCGCCGGGAGCGTCGGAGAAGCCGTCGGCAGGGGCGGATCAATGGCGGTGATG
>CEQE01128869.1_pt1 | contig 12717 bp, 10 predicted proteins | sample 356201 | NCBI WGS metagenome assembly CEQE01 (sample SAMEA2619970, study PRJEB7988) | marine metagenome | biome: marine biome (ENVO:00000447); feature: mesopelagic zone (ENVO:00000213) & marine oxygen minimum zone (ENVO:01000065); material: "saline water (ENVO:00002010), including plankton...
ACATAAATAAACAATTTTTTCTCCAGAAATTTTTTTTGCTTCTCTGGGATCAATTGGATCTATTATATTTTTTAAATATCCACATTGTTTTGCTGCTTTATATATTCTATGCATAGATCTTCCAACTAGAGAAATTTGTCTACCAATCTTTTGTGCACAATAAAATATGGACTCCATTCGAGCAACATTAGAAGCAAATGAAGTAACTATAATTTTTTTTTTGAGCCTACTCATAATCTTTAGTAAGCTTTTTCTAACATCTAATTCAGATCCAGATCTTCCAATACTAAAGACATTTGTTGAATCACAAATCATGGCTAAAACACCTTCATTTCCAATTTTTTTTAATTTTTCTGAATTAATTTTATCTCCAATTAGTGGATTAGGATCAACTTTCCAATCACCTGTATGAAGAATCACTCCAGCAGGAGTTTCAATTTTTAGACCATTTGGTTCTAATATAGAATGTGTAAGAGTTATATATTCAATTTTAAATGGATCTAAATTTATTGATCCATTTAAATTCACCGTTTCTAAACTATTGGTAATATCAATTTGTTTTTCTTTAAATTTTTCCTTTATCAAAACAGCTGTAAAAGGAGTCGCGAAAATTTTACATTTTAATTTTGGCCAAATATGAGCTATGGCACCAATGTGATCTTCATGCGCATGAGTTAAAATTATTCCTAGAAGATTACTTTTTTTATCAATTATGAAACCTGGATCAGGATAAATCAAATCAATACCTGGATAAGTATCATCTGCAAAAGTTACACCAATATCGACCATGATCCATTTGTGACTAGAAGGTTTTCCATAGGCGAATAAATTCATATTCATACCTATCTCACCGGAACCTCCTAGAGGACAAAATAGTAATTCTTCTTCCATTTTATTTAATTAATGAACATGATTTAATAAGACCTTTAATTGTAATATCTTTGTTAATTGTAGTTTTATTTTTTATCGATCTCTCAAACAAATATGAAAATCCTCCAGTAATTATTATTTTAAAGGTTTTTCTGGTTTCTTTCTTAATTAAATTTAAGATATTGTCAATTAAACCTATATAACCCCAAAAAAAACCAGATCTAACAGCGGTTATAGTATTTATACCTATTACTTTTTCCATTTTCTTTAAATTTAAATTAGGAATTAATGATGCGTTAGAAATAAGTGTTTTTAATGATAGTTTGACACCGGGAGCAATTATACCTCCATTATAAACATTTTTAATTAAAACATCAAATGTAGTTGCAGTTCCAAAATCTAAAATAATATAATTATCTTTATTATTCATGACTCCTATTGCATTGGCTAAACGGTCAGAACCAACTTGTTTTTTGTTAACTTTAATTTTTATCAATTTTTCAATTTTTAAATCTTTTAATTCAAAGCAATTAATATTATAAAATTTTTTTAAATGTTTTTTTATTTTTTTAAATGTTTTTGGAACAACACTACAAAATAAACATTTTTCAATATCTATATTTTTCAACTTAAGAGATTTAATTATTTTTTTTAGTTTCAAATCACTTAAATTCTTTGAAGTAAAAATTATTTTTTTATAAATATTTTTATTTGAACTAATCAAACAAATTTTAGTTTCAGTATTTCCTATGTCTCCAAGTAATAACATTTTATAAATTTTTAATTGTTTTTAAGTTAAATCTTGAGAACTTGCTAATAAAATTCTCATAAATAGTTTTTATTTCTAATACGATTTTTTTTTTATTAACATTTTTCTTTGTTAATTCTTCTAGATTTGTAGTGGGGTAATTATTTATATTTGGACTTTTAATCAAATTAATACCAATACCAACAACAATATATGTTGTACTAGCTTTTATTAATGTTTCTTGAAGTATTCCACAAATCTTCTTTTTGTTTATCAAAATATCATTAGGCGGTTTAATTGATATTCTATTTTTGTAATATCGTGATAATATTTTTTTTATTAATAGACAGTTTATTTTTGTCAATTGTCTTAAAGTTAAATTAATTCTTTCTAAACTATAAAATATACTCAAAAATAAATTTCCTCTATAAGATATCCATTTTTTTCCATGTTGTCCTCGACCTTTTTTTTGTTTATCTGCAACAATAATTCCAAATTTGGTTTTTGTGTTTTTAATTATTCTTATCGCTATATCATTAGTACTATTAACATTTTTAAAACTAAATTTTCTAATTTTCATTAAATAATATTAATTTTAATCACTATTTCTAATAATGTGCTGGGAAATATAAAATATAATAAGATTAGCAACGTTGACAATGCTAATGAAATTTTTAAACCTATACTATGATCGCTATCATATTTTTCTCTCTCAGGATCGAAATAAATAATTTTAATTATTCTTAAATAATAGAAAGCTGATATTACTGTTGCTAACAACCCTATAATAGCAAGAAAATACATTTCTTGTTTTATTACCGAAACAAATACATAAAATTTTGCAAAAAAACCTGCCATTGGAGGTATTCCTGCTAAGGAAAATAAAATAATTAATAAAGAAAATGATATTAGTGGATGATTTTTTGACAAACCTGATAAGTCATCAATATTTTCATAATATTTATTATTTCTTTTCATCATAAATAAACAGCTGAATAATCCTAAATTCATTATTAAATAAATTGAAATATAAGAAACTGAACTTTGAATTCCTTCATTTGTTCCTACTGATAGTCCAGCCAATGCATAACCCATATGTCCTATTGAACTATAAGCAATTAGTCTTTTTAAATTTTTTTGGCCTATTGCAGCAATAGCTCCAAAAACCATAGATGCAATTGATAAAAATATTATAATAATTTGCCATTCATTAATCACATTAAAAAAAGGCAAATATAAAAATCTTATGAAGACTGTCAGAGCTGCAATTTTAGGAACTATTGCGAAAAACAATGTAACTGATGTTGGTGATCCTTCATACACATCAGGTGCCCACATGTGAAATGGTACAGCTGATATTTTAAATGCTAAACCTACTAAAATAAATACAATTCCAAAAGTTAAACCATATTCCATGGAATTAATATTTTCAGAAATTATTAAGAAATTTGTTGAACCTGAAAAACCATATAATAAAGAACAGCCATATAATAATATGCCTGATGATAAAGCACTTAATACAAAGTATTTTAGTCCAGCTTCTGATGATTTTAATTGATCTTTATTGAAAGAAGCCAAAACATATAATGCCAGAGATTGTAATTCCAGACCAATATAAAATACCATTAAATCATTAGAACTGATCATAACCATCATTCCTAAAATTGAGCAAAGAATTAAAATTGAATATTCAATTTGAAATATCTTAAATAATTTTAAATATCTTGCTGAAGTAATTAATACAAAAATACCTGATCCCATTGTTAAAATTTTCATAAATGAGGATAAATAATCAATTTTATAACTATCATTAAATAAGTTTATGTTTGACTGAATAGGATAGCTAAGAATCAAAGCTAAAGTGCCAATTAAAGTTATAATGGATAAATTAAAAATTAAGTTAGAACTATTTTTTTTAAATGCACCCACTATAAGTAAAAACATAATTGATAATGAAACAAATATTTCAGGATATATAAAATTTAAATTATTTATCATTTCTGAAATTCAATTTTTTTTAAATTTTCATTAAGATTAAAACAAGCAGAACAATCAACAATATCCATTGATGTTTTGTTTTTCTGTTTGTAAATATAAGAAGTCAAATTTGAATCGTACATTTCAATCACATGTCTTACAGAGACTTCAACTGTATTTATTAAAGGTTTTGGATAAAATCCAAAAAATAGAATAGGTATAACTAAACTCCACAAAATAAATATTTCTGAACGGTTTAAATCTGCTATTTTCAGTAATCTTTTATTAATCAAACTTCCAAAGATAACTCTTTTATATAACCAAAGCATATAAGCTGCTGCAAAAATGACTCCTAAACTTGCAATAGTAGCAACTACAAAACTCTTTTGAAATACTCCAAGTAAAACTAAAAACTCACCAATAAATCCACTTGTTCCCGGTAAACCTATTGCAGCAAGTGTAAAAATCATAAGGACCACTGAATATCTAGGCATAATTGAAACTAAGCCCCCATACGTGCTAATCAACCTTGAATGTGTTCTATCATAAACAACTCCAACACATATAAATAATGCAGCAGAAACAAGCCCATGACTAATCATTTGAATTATGCTTCCTTCAATGCCATGTTCGTTTAAAGTAAATATACCCAGTGTAACAAATCCCATGTGTGCAACAGATGAGTAAGCTATTAATTTTTTCATATCATCCTGCATTAGGGCAACTAATGATACAAATACTATCGCAATTAAACTTAAAAAATAAATTAACGGTGTAAAAAAGTCAGAAGCTATTGGAAACAATCCTAGAGAAAATCTAATAAATCCATATCCTGCTAACTTAAGCAAAATTGCTGCTAAAAAAACAGAACCAGCTGTTGGAGCTTCAACATGTGCATCTGGTAACCAGGTGTGAAATGGCCACATTGGAGTTTTAACTGCAAATGAGCTAAAAAAAGCTAACCATAATAAATTTTGATATTTCCAATCAATGCCTAGGTCATAAAGTTGAATGACATCGGTAGTGCCGGATGTCCAATATATTGTAATTATCGCAACCAACATCAAAATAGAACCTAACAAAGTAAACAAGAAAAATTTAAATGCAGAATAAACCCTTCTAGGGCCACCCCAAATACCAATAATTAAAAACATTGGTATTAATCCACCTTCAAAAAACAAATAAAATATTACAAGATCTAATGAACAAAATACGCCTATCATTAAACTTTCCATTACTAGTATAGCTATTAAAAATTCTTTCGACCTAGAAGTAATAGAATTGTTTACAGAAATGATGCATAGGGTAGAAATTAATGTGGTTAGTAAGATAAATAATATAGAAATACCATCAATTCCTACTTTATAATTTACATATCCTTTTAACCATTGTTTTTCTTCGACAAATTGAAATTCATAAATTGAATTATCAAACAAATACCATAAATAAATTGAAATCAAAAAATTTGCAAAAGCTGTAAATAAAGCAACATATTTACTACTCTGATATTTTTTTGCACTACTACTTTTTACAAATAATATAAATACCGCTCCAACAGTAGGTAATAAAATTAATGAAGATAAAATTGGAAAATTCATTACGTTAAAATCAAATATGTAAGTAGAGCAGAAAAACCAAGTAACATAATAAACGCATATTGGTAAATGTGTCCAGTTTGAAATTTTACTGCTTTGGTTGATAAATTTTTAATTAAATTAGAAACTCCATCTGGGCCATACTTATCGATAATTTTTACATCAATATTTTTCCAGAAAAAAATTCCTATTTTTTTAAACTGCCTAACAAATAAAAAATCATAAAACTCATCAAAGTACCATTTATTTAGTAAAAAATTGTATAATGGTTTGTTTTCATTCATTAACCAATTTGGAATATTTTTATTTTTAACAAATAGATAGTAAGAAAATGGTATGGATAAAACTACCATCACAGGAGTAGAATAAATGATCCATAATGGTGGATGATCAGAACTTAAAGGTAATAAAAATTTTATAGAATCTGACCAAAAAACATCACTACTATAATGCCCTATAAATAATTCTTTAAAGAAAAAACCTGAAAATAATGCTCCAATTGATAAAATTATGAGTGGAAAAATCATCACTAATGGGGACTCATGCATTGTCCCTATTTTCAATTTTTTATTATTATAAGTGCCGTGAAAAGTTTTAAAAATTAATCTCCAAGAATAAATTGCGGTCAGCAAAGCTGTAAAAATACCAATAATTGCAGCATAATAACCTGTGGCGTTTCCCCTTAGATATGCATATTCGATGATTGCATCTTTTGAATAGAATCCCGATAAAAATGGAAACCCAGTTAGTGCAAGTGTTCCGATAATCATCAAAATCCATGTGTAAGGCAATTTTTTCCATACACCTCCCATTTCATTAATGTCCTGCTCATCCTTAAATGAATGAATTACTGAGCCTGATCCTAAAAACAACAGAGCTTTAAAAAAAGCGTGAGTAAATAAATGAAACATCGCAGCATTATAAGCGCCAACACCTGCTGCAAAAAACATATAACCTAACTGGCTGCATGTTGAATAAGCTATAATTTTTTTTATATCATTTTGAACTAAAGCAACAGTCGCTGCAAAAAAAGCTGTGCTAATACCAACTATAGTAACTATGTTTAATGCTAATTCAGAATATTCAAAAATAGGTGAACATCTGACAACTAAAAACACTCCAGCTGTTACCATTGTTGCAGCATGAATCAGTGCCGAAACTGGAGTCGGTCCTTCCATTGCATCAGGTAGCCAGGTATGTAATAAAATTTGAGCAGATTTACCCATTGCTCCCATGAACAATAGGATACAAATTAAGTTTATAGAATTAATATGAATTCCAAAAAAAGTTAAATCATTATTAAGGTTTTGAGGAATTTGTTGAAATACTTCATTGTAATTTACAGTGCCAAACAAATAAAAAATTAAAAATATTCCCAATGCAAAACCAAAATCCCCAATTCTGTTTACAATAAAAGCTTTAATAGCTGCAGCATTAGCTGAATCTCTTTTAAACCAAAATCCTATTAAAAAGTATGAACAGAGACCCACACCTTCCCAGCCAAAAAATAATTGTAAAAAATTGTCGGAAGTAACCAATGTTAACATTGCAAAAGTAAACAATGATAAGTAAGCCATAAATCTTGGTTTGTGTGGATCGTGAGACATATAACCTATCGAGTAAATATGTACTAATGCAGAAATTAAAGTTACCACCACCAACATTACTGACGATAATGGATCTATTTTAATCGACCAATTAACACTTAAAGATCCAGTGTCAATCCAAGAAGCTATAACAAAATTATTTTCATAACCTTCTAAAATAACATCATAAAAAATGAATAAAGACAAAATAGCTGAAACTGAAACAAATAAACTAGTAATTATCTCAGAAATTCGATCTCCAATGTATTTTCCAAAAAAACCTGAAATTATAGCTGCAAATAATGGAAGAAATAATATGGGTAATTCCATTTTATCCTTTTAAATTATCAATTTCTTCGACGCTTATCGTTCCTGAATTCCTGTAATAAACAACAATAATAGCTAAGCCAATAGCAGCTTCTGCTGCAGCTACTGTTAATATAAAAAGTGTAAAAATTTGACCAACTAAATCGTTTAAGAAAATTGAAAAGGATACAAAATTAATATTAACAGCCAACAAAATAAGTTCGATGCTCATTAATATAACAATAATATTCTTCCTGTTTAAAAAAATACCGGCAATTCCAATTGTAAAAATAACTCCACTCAGAGTTAAATAGTGTCCAAGACCTATATCAGTCATCTATATTGACTCCTTTGTTGCTTTCAACTTCAACTAATTCCACGGCATCTATACGTTCTCTTGAAATTTGGTCAAAATATTTTTGTCTTTTAAGGCCTGATCTTTTTCTAAATGTAAGAACTATTGAACCAATCATAGCTACTAGCAAAATCATGCCACTTAACTGGAAAAGATGAATATAATCTGTGTAGAGAACATAGCCTATAGAATGAGTATTGCTGACACCTTGATCTATAGTAATTAAAGTTGAATTGACTAAATCAGGTTTAAATTTCCAACCCCCTAGTACAACAATTAATTCCATGAAAATAATTACACTAATAAGCAAGCCCATAGGTATATGTGAGGAATCTTTAATTGAAGTGAACCATTCGTTTTGTTGTTGAGCTACATTTAACATCATAACAACAAATAAAAATAAAACAGCTACAGCACCAACATATACAATTAACATAATCATTCCCAAAAATTCAGCACCGATCATAATGAACAAACATGAAATACTTATAAAATCCAAAATTAAAAATAATACAGAATAAACAGTATTTTTTGAAACAGTTACCATTATAGCTGCAATAATTGCTATTAATGAAAAAGTGTAAAAAAATATTGAATGAGCTATCATGATATTATCTATAAGGACTATCTGCTTTAATATTAGCTGCTAAAATACTTTCCCATCTGTCACCATTATCCAAAAGTTTTTGTTTATTGTAATATAGTTCTTCACGTGTTTCTGTGGAAAATTCAAAATTAGGTCCTTGAACAATTGCATCAACAGGACAAGATTCTTCACACAGACCACAATAAATACATTTCATCATGTCTATGTCATATCTAGTAGTTTTGCGGTTTCCATCTTCTCTTTCAGTTGATTCAATAGTAATTGCTTGTGCTGGACAAACTGCTTCACATAATTTGCAAGCTATACATCTTTCTTCTCCATTAGGATATCTGCGAAGCGCATGTTCACCTCTAAATCTTGCACTTATTTTACCTTTTTCAAAAGGGTAATTAATTGTTTTTTTATTTTTAAAAATTTGCTTAAAAGCAATAGTTAGACCACTTAAGAAATCTAATAAAAAAATTGTTTTAATTATTCTAGAAATTTTCATAATTAATTTTTCGGTAATAGATCAAAATAAAATAAATAACTTGCAGTTAAGACAACCCAAATTAATGATAAAGGTAAAAATATTTTCCAACCCAATTTCATTAATTGATCATATCTATATCTTGGAACTATAGCTTTTACTAAAGCAAAAAGTATAAATAGAAATAATATTTTAAAAATCATCCAAAGTGGTTCTGGGATCATATTAAATGGAAAAATTTGTATTGGAGATAACCATCCGCCCAAGAAGAGTATAGTTCCCATCGCACACATTAATAATATATTTGCATATTCGCCTAACCAAAACATAGCGTACATCATTCCTGAATACTCTGTTTGATAACCTGCTACTAATTCTGATTCAGCTTCAGGCAAATCAAATGGAGGTCTGTTTGTTTCTGCTAATGCTGATATAAAAAAAATAACAAACATTGGAAATAATGGTACAACAAACCAGATATTTTGTTGTGCTAAAACAATGTCTTTAAGATTTAATGATCCAACACATAACAATACATTTATAATAATTACACCTATTGACACTTCATACGAAACCATTTGTGCTGCAGACCTTATTGACCCTAGAAATGGGTATTTCGAATTAGATGCCCAACCCCCCATAATTATTCCGTAAACACCAAGAGATGAAACTGCAAATAAGTAAAGAATACCAACATTAATATTCGCTAATACCTGAGTTTCACTAAAAGGTATTACTGCCCAAGCTATTAAAGCTAATGTCATTGTAACAATAGGCGCTAAAATAAAGATAACCTTATTGGAACTTGCTGGGATAATTATTTCTTTAAAAATATATTTTAACGCGTCTGCTAGCGATTGTAATAATCCAAAAGGCCCAACAACATTTGGTCCACGTCTTTTTTGAACAAATGCCCAAACTCTTCTGTCCAACCAAACAATCATGGCTACAAAAACCAGCAAAGGAACTAACAAAAATAAAATTTTATATGTTTCTAAGATAATTAGATTTATATACTCCTGCATTATTATCCTTCAGTGCCGGTTGACTTAAAAATTTTTTTTTCTTTTCTACAATTAAACATTGTTTTTGAAGCTCTGGCGATTGCATTAGAATAATAATAATCATTATCTCTAACTATCATTTTTTCACTAACAAAATTTAGGTTATTTTTTTCAGAAAAACTTCCTGATAAATTTTTTTCTTTAAATAAATTTAAGTAGTTAAGCATACTGCTCTCCAGTTCGTCTTTATTTTTGAATAATTTTTTCTGATTTATAATTTCAGATAATTCATTTATTATTAGCCAATCTTCTTTGGCTTCACCTGGAGGATAAGAAGCTTTATATGCTTTTTGTAATTTTCCTTCTAAATTTGTAAAATAACCATCTTGTTCAGTATATGCAGAACCTGGTAATATTACATCAGCAATTCCTGCTCCTTTGTCACCATGGCTTCCTTGATAAATTATAAATTCATTTTCTTTATTAAAATTTAAGCTGTCTTGGCCTAATAAATATACTATCTCATATTTTCGATCTTCCAAATTTCTTAAAACTTGATTCGATCCTTCTATATTATGATAAATTCCCAAATCAAGACTGCCCACAGTAGAAGCGTTTTCAGAAATTACATTTAATGAATTCCAGTCAGCGGAAATTTTTTTGTTATTAAATAAATAAGTTTTAATTTTTTCAAAAATATATTTTCCAGATTTAGAAACTAAAACTGATTGTCCAATAATAATTATTGGTTTTTTTGCTTCTTTGATAATTTTTGAAACTGCGTGTTTATCTTCAATAATTTCTTTCATAATATCTGTATTACCTTCTAAATGCTCATATGGATAAGTCAAATTTCCAACATTGTTTAATGAAAGTATTTTTGTTTTATTTTTTAAATAAGATTTTCTAATACGTGCATTTAAAATCGTAGCCTCTAATCTTGGGTTAGTTCCTATTAAAAAAATAAAGTCACTTTCTTCAATTCCATTGATCGACGAATTAAATAAATAATTTTCTCTTTTTTCAGGATTTAAATAAAAATGATCACTTCTGCATTCTAAGTCTTTTGAGTTTAATATTTTACTAAAAAACTCTTTAAATATATAAAGTGTTTCCATATTCACTAAATCGCCAGAAATTCCACATATCATGCTGTTTTTTTTAGATTTAATTTTGTCGCTAATAATATTGTAAACTTCTTTCCATGAAGCTTTATCAAATTTTCCACTTTTATATTTAATATAAGGAGTATCTAGTCTTTGATTTAGTAAGCCATCACATGCGTATCTTGTTTTGTCGGAAATCCATTCTTCATTAATATCTTCATTAATTCTAGGCAAAACTCTTTTTACTTCCCATCCATAAGTATCAACTCTTATATTCGAACCAACCGCATCCATTACATCAATTGTTTCAGTTTTTTTAAGTTCCCATGGTCTGGCCTCAAAAACATAAGGTTTGGATGTCAAAGCTCCGACTGGACACAAATCTACTACATTAGCTGATAATTCAGACTCCATAGATTTTTCCAAATATGTAGTGATTTGCATATTTTCTCCTCTACCAATAGCTCCCAACTCTGGTATTCCAGCCACTTCAGTAGCAAACCTAATACACCGCGTACAATGAATACATCTGGTCATTTGTGTTTTGATCAAAGGACCCATGTATTTTTCGGGCACAGATCTTTTATTTTCTTTATATCTTGATTTATCAATTCCATAGAACATTGACTGATCTTGTAAATCACATTCACCTCCTTGATCACAAACAGGACAATCTAATGGATGATTTGCTAATAAAAATTCCATTACCCCTTTTCTAGCTTTCTCAACTAGTGGAGTGTTGGTCTTAATATTCATGCCTTCAGTGGCAGGCATAGCACAAGAAGCTATAGGTTTAGGTGATTTTTCCATTTCAACCAAACACATTCTACAATTTCCAGCTATTGATAATTTTTCATGATAACAAAATCTGGGAATTTCCACTCCTGCTTTTTCACAAGCCTGTAAAACTGTTAATCCTTCTTCTATTTCTACATCGATATTATTAACTTTTAATTTAAACATTACCTTTATCCAATAAATGTTGATCAACTAAATAAGGAATATTTTTATTTTGTTCAATAAGGGGACTAAAATTATTTTTCTTTTCAACTTCTTTTTTAAAATGTCTCAGTAAACCTTGAACTGGCCATGCTGAGCCTTCTCCAAAAGCACAAATTGTATGTCCTTCAATTTGTTTTGTAACATCCATTAGCATGTTTACTTCATGTTTAGATGCCTCTCCTTTTGCCATACGTTCAAGCATTCTCCATATCCATCCTGTTCCTTCTCTACATGGAGTGCATTGACCACAACTCTCGTGTTTATAAAATCTTGCAATTCTTGCTATACATTTAATGATATCTTGGTCTTTATTAATAACAACAACTCCAGCTGTACCCATTCCGCTTTTTTCTTTAATTAGTGAATCAAAATCCATTGTTATAGTTTCGCATATATTTTTTGGAAGTAATGGCATAGAAGATCCTCCTGGAATAATTGCTTTTAAATTTTCCCATCCGCCAATTACTCCCCCTGCGTGAGTTTCTATTAATTCTTTTAGTGATATGCCCATTTCTTCTTCAACGTTGCATGGGTTATTGACGTTTCCTGAGATACTAAATATTTTAGTCCCTGTATTTTTTGGTTTACCTAATGACGCAAACCATTTTCCACCTTTTTTTAAAATTGTTGGAACTACAGCAATTGTTTCAACATTATTAATTATTGTTGGACATCCATATAATCCTATTAGAGCAGGAAAAGGAGGTTTTAATCTTGGTAGACCCCTTTTACCTTCTAAGCTTTCAAGCAAGGCTGTTTCTTCTCCACAAATATATGCGCCAGCACCATAGTGTATATATATATATAAATCCCAGCTTGTTCCGGAGGCATTTTTTCCAATTAAATTTTTCTCATACGCTTCATTAATTGCTTCTTGAAGTTTTTTTCCTTCGTTAAAATATTCACCTCGTACATAAATATAACAAACATGCGCATTAACAGCGTAAGAAGTAATCAAACATCCTTCTATTAATTTTTGTGGTTCGAATCTTAATATATCTCTGTCCTTACAAGTTCCAGGTTCTGACTCATCAGCATTAACAACCAAATAATGTGGTCTAGAGCCTAATTCTTTTGGTGTAAAAGACCATT
>CEQE01099605.1_pt1 | contig 12711 bp, 16 predicted proteins | sample 356201 | NCBI WGS metagenome assembly CEQE01 (sample SAMEA2619970, study PRJEB7988) | marine metagenome | biome: marine biome (ENVO:00000447); feature: mesopelagic zone (ENVO:00000213) & marine oxygen minimum zone (ENVO:01000065); material: "saline water (ENVO:00002010), including plankton...
CTGGCACTGCGTTATTCATCCTTTAATGTCGTCTCGATCATGACCGGAACGGGTTATGCAACGACCGGTTTTGACAACTGGGGTAACTTCGCGATCCCGGTGTTTTTCTTCATTATGTTTATTGGCGGCTGCGCCGGTTCAACTACCTGCGGCATTAAAATATTTCGTTTTCAAGTGCTCTATGCGGCGGCGAAAACCCAATTTCAAAACCTCGCCCAGCCGCATGGCGTGTTTATCCCTTATTATAACCGCCGGCCTATTCCCGAAGAGGTTATCGGGTCGGTCTTAAGCTTTTTCTTTGTCTTTTTCCTCACCTACACTTTGCTGGCAATTGCGCTGGCGTTCTTAGGCCTGGACTTTATCACCAGTGTTTCGGCGGCAGCTTCAGCCATTTCAAATGTCGGTCCTGGGCTTGGTCCGGTGGTTGGGCCGGAAGGAAATTATGCCAGCTTGCCGGCAGCCGCCAAGTGGATTTTATCGATTGGCATGTTACTGGGCCGGCTCGAGCTGTTCACTGTCATGGTGCTCTTTACCCGCGCTTTCTGGAGAGCCTAGATGTCGCAAATGACTTATGAAGAAATTCTAGGTCGTTTGATCGGTTTCGATACGGTATCGGCCTATTCCAACAAAGCGTTGATCGAATTTGTTGCCGACTATCTGGCTGGTTTTGATATCAGCTGTAACATCGCACCCAATGATGAAGGTACTAAGGCCGATCTGATCGCGACCATCGGGCCCATGGTTGAGGGCGGCATCGTGCTTTCGGGCCACACTGATGTCGTCCCGGTCGAGGGTCAGGATTGGCACACCGATCCCTTCAAGATGATCAAAAAGAAGGGAAAGCTCTATGGCCGAGGTGCTTGCGATATGAAAGGATTTATCGCGGTTGCTTTGTCTCTGGTGCCGGAGTTTCTCGCTCGGGATTTGAAAATACCGCTGCATCTGGTGTTTAGCTATGACGAGGAAGTGGGCTGCCTCGGCGCACCGGCGCTGATAGCGCGGATGTGTAAAGATGTCCCGATGCCGCAAGCTGCTATTATCGGCGAGCCCTCCAGCATGAAGCTGGTTAACGCCCATAAAGGCGTGGCGTTATTTGAGACCACGGTCACTGGGCGACTGGGTCATTCCTCGCAAACGCATATGGGGGTCAATGCGATTTCCTTTGCCGCTGCGTGTATTCACTACTTGGGCGAAATTGCCGAGGAGTTGAAGACCAGCGGTGCCATAGATGAGCGCTTTGAGCCGCCGCACTCAACGATTTCTCCCGGCACCATTGAAGGCGGCACGGCCCTAAACATCATTGCCGAAGAATGCAAATTTGTTTGGGATTGCCGCAGCATTTCGGGCGGCGACGGCGACTTTGCGCTCAGAAAATTGGAAGAATATTGCGCAGCGACTTTGATCCCGAAAATGCGTGAGATTGCACCAGAGGCCGATATCGTGACCGAAACCAAAGTGTCGGCGCCGCCTTTGGAAACGTCGGATGACAATCCGGCTGAAGCCCTGGTCCGGCAATTAACCGGCCAAAACCAAGCGGGTGTTGTTTCATTTGCCGCCGAGGCCGGGCTTTTTCAAGAAGCCGGCGTACCGTCGGTCATTTGTGGGCCCGGCAGTATCGACCAAGCCCACCGGCCGGACGAATATGTTGCGCTTTCGCAACTCAAAGAATGCGAGGCGTTTCTACTCAAACTCGCCGATTGGGCAGTGGGGTAGGACTAAGCGGCTGATCTCACTTCTTTTTTTATTTTCGCCCCTAACTCTTTTTTTGCCATGGCGAGATCGTGTCTCATTTGTAGGTTGAGCCAGAATTCAGCTGAGTTCTCAAAATACTGAGCCAGTCTCAGAGCGGTATCGGCAGTTATTCGCCGTTTGCACCTGATAATGTCATTTATTCGTGGCGCATCGACACCGAGACATTTGGCGAGGCCGCTCGCGCTCATATTTCTGGCATCAAGTTCTTCTTTAAGTAATTCTCCGGGATGAATTGGGATACGCATTTTAGTATTTCCGTTTACGATTAATGATAGTCGACGATTTCAACATTTATCCAACCGCCGTTTTCGTCTCTTAGTGTTACATATTTAATGCTTTACGTTAAATATTATTCATTATTAGCGTCATTAGCCATACCTACCGAATGTGATATGGCGGGATCAGAGGCGGTTTTACCGGCAATTTGAATTTATTTTGATAATGAGAGTTGGCGGGAAGGTAATTTTTATTTCGTGTAAGCCAGCGGCAGGCTGGTTGTGTATTTAATTTTTTCCATGGCGAAATTGGAGCTGACATCGGCGAGATCGGCAATTGAAATGAGACGCTTATAAACGTCATCAAATCCTTCGATATCCGGTACCACGACCCGCAGCAGGTAATCAATGTCACCGCTCATGCGGTAGAATTCGACGACCTCATCAATTCGTTCAATTTCTTTGGCAAAGTTTTCCAGCCAGTCATAGCTATGCTGATTGGTTTTGACGCGGACAAAGACGGTCACGCCAACATTGAGCTTTTCTGCGTTCAGCAGCGCTACGCGTTTGCTGATTACGCCGGTTTCTTCGAGAATTTGAATGCGCCGCCAACACGGCGATGTCGAAAGGCCGACACGGTCGGCAATTTCGGTAACCGAAAGCGTGCCATCTTGCTGCAACTCGCTTAGTATTTTTCGATCAATGTCATCCATTTAGAAAATTATATTAAATAAAAACAATTATTAATATAATTTTCTAATTAAATTGAAAATCATGGTTAACTTCGAAAACTCTTTTCAGCGGATTTTCCCTAGAATTCCAGGCATAAAATCAACCAAATGGATAAGGTCCCAGGAACATGATCAACAAGCTATTTATCGAACATCCAAATTCTGTAGGTGAAAACTACTTCCAACACATGGCCAGCGCCTTTTCATTCTCATTTCGCATGGTAGCGGCGGGTCTGGCCTGCCTGATCCACGGCTTTTTGCCGTTTCTATTTGTGCGGACCGGCAGTATGACGGTTAGCGGATTACACCGCGATATGGTCACCCACCGTGACCGGCGGGCAAATAAAACGCAAACAGAGATGGCTTAAAACAAATAGCCTTGAAAATTATTATTGATGCTGTTTTCGATGGCCGTATTGAATTGCGCCATGAGTTTCTCCACGAGATTGTACCAAATCTTGCGGCGGTCGGTGAGTGGTGTCGCTTCTGAAACCGAAATAGATTGCTCGGCTTTAGCGGTAACGAAGGCTTGGCGAATATTGCGCTCATCTAATATTTCGAGCTGGGCTTCGATAAACGTGTCATAGCGTTCAGATTGCTGGTTTTTGAACACGCCTTTGAAACTTTTATCCAATTTAAGTGGAATTTCCTGGGCATCGGCGCGCAAGATCGTAAAGCGCGCGGTGTTTTTCTTGCCGGCAATCAGCAACCGGTCTTCGGCCCATTGGATTAGAGCCTTCTCCGGTGAAACCGGGAATTTATGGGCGACATGAGGCGCATCGGCGCTACGTTCAAAATTTGACACCAATTGAATATCGATAACCCGCAACTGGATCGGCGATAAATGCTTAAATGTCATCTCAGGCAATTGCTCGGGCGGTAAATTGGCCTGACAGGCGGTGAGCAGCAGCACGGCAATGACTATAAAAATTCGTGAATAAGGTTTTTTCATCATGCGCCCATGTTGGCATGGAGGAGGGCCATAAAACAAGTGTGTTTCAAGTTAACTTTAACTGTTTAGCGGGCGCGATGAGCGGCCAAGGAGTCATCATCGAATTTGTATTCGGTGAGGCAAAATTCGCAGGTCGCGACGATCAGACCGTCATCGGATTTCATGTCAGCCAGATCTTCGGGTGAAAACGACGCCAATGTCGCCAAAACTTTTTCCGCCGAGCACCGGCACTGAAACTTAAGCGGCTTATTGTCATACAGCCGGACCCCGGTTTCGTGATAGAGCCGATAAAGCAAATCCCAGGAACTAAGGCCAGGATCAAGCAACTCCTCGGTGGTCATTGAACTCATCAGAATAACCGCGTCGCGCCAGCTCTCATCGTCTTCTTCTGGTGTGAGTTTAAGGCGTTGTTCCGCACCTTCCCCGGTCGCCGGCATTTTCTGGATCATCAACGCCGCCGCCCGTTTGTTCGCTGCGTCCGAGGTCAGCAGTAGCGCCGTCTCCAATTGCTCGGATTGACGGAAGTAGGATTGCGCGCATTCGGCAAGGCTCGCCCCTTCAAGCTCAGTGATGCCCTGATAGCGTTCGGTATCCGGGCCTTGGTCGACGGTGAAAGCAATATGGCCGCTGCCCATAATATGCGGCACGGCTTTATCAATCTCATAGCCAGCGGCAAAACTATCACTGTCATGGCGTGCATAACCTCGTATGGTACCGTCGCTGGTAACGTCAACGACCATCATGCTCACCGGACCATCGCTCTGGGTTTGCAAAATAAAGAGCCCGTCATATTTGAGCGAATTGGCCAGCGCCGCGGTCATGGTCGTGAGTTCTCCCATGAGATTGCCGACCGGTTCCGGATAGTCGTGAGAGCCCAAAATTTCACCATAAGCTTGCCCTAGCCGCACCAAGCGGCCCCGCACATTGGCACCTTCAATGCTGAAGGGTTGAACTTCATTTGGGAATTGGGTGTCGGTCATAGTTGGAAAGCGTTAAAGCACATCCAGGCAATAGGCAAGAATACCTTTTTGCGCATGCAAGCGGTTTTCGGCCTCGTCCCAGACGACGCTTTGCCGGCCATCAATAACCGTATCGGTAACTTCTTCGCCCCGGTGCGCCGGCAGGCAATGCATAAACAACGCCGCCGAGTTAGCCTTGGCCATCAAGGCGTCATTGACCTGATAGGGGCCGAGTAATTCAAGACGTTTGTCCCGCTCATCATCATCGCCCATAGAAACCCAGGTATCGGCGACGACGCAATCAGCGCCAGCGACCGCATCCTCAGCGATATTGGTGACGGTTACATCACCGCCTTCGGCATTCGCCCATTCGATCAGATGATCCGGCAATTGAAACTCAAGCGGCGTCGCAATATTGAATTTGAAATTGAACTTAATCGCCGCGTGGAGCCAGCTCGCCGCCACGTTGTTGCCGTCGCCAACCCAGGCAATCGTTTTGCCCTCGATTGGCCCCCGATGTTCTTCAAAAGTCATCACGTCGGCCATGATCTGGCAGGGATGGCTGTCATCGGTCAGCCCATTGATCACCGGCACTGAAGCATATTCCGCCAGCCATTCAAGCTTTTGGTGAGAATCGGTCCGGATCATAATCGCATCAGCAAAACGTGATAAGACCCGCGCCGTATCGGCAACGCTTTCGCCGCGTCCGAGCTGCGAATCCTGACTGCCGAGGACGATGACATTGCCGCCCAATTGCTGCATGCCAACCTCAAAGGATACCCGCGTCCGGGTTGAGGACTTCTCGAAGATCAACACCAGCGTATGGTCGGCTAAAGGTTTTGCGTGACCGCGCCCTGCTTTTTTTAGTTTTGAGGCATGATCGAGGATGGCGCGCAACGTCGCGCTATCGAACTGGTCGATATCGAGAAAATGCCTTGGCGTTGTTTCGGGGGTCGACATGTCAGCCACCCATCTCACCGCAAGCTTGATCAAGGATTGCCACACCTTCATCGATTTCGGTTTCGCTAACGATCAGCGGTGGCAATACCCGGACAACGTTAGCACCTGCCGGTACGGTCAGCAGGCCTTTGTCTTCGGCGGCTTTAACGAGATCGAGATTAGTGACACTGTCATCACAGGTGACGCCGGCCAACAGACCCTGGCCGCGGACTTCACCTAAGAAAGCGTGCTTGCTGGAAAGCTCTTCGAGTTGGGAGCGGAGATAAGCGCCCATCTTTTGGACATTTTCCAAGAAGCCATCGGCTAAAACTATATCCAACACGGCGTTAGCGGCTGCTGATGCCATTGGATTGCCGCCAAAGGTGGAGCCATGAGTGCCGGGCGCCATGGCAGCGGTGGCTTTGTCATTGGCCAAACACGCGCCGACCGGGAAGCCGCCGCCAAGTCCTTTAGCGGTCGCAACCACATCCGGCTGAATCTCCGCCCATTCATGGGCAAATAATTTGCCGGTTCGACCGATACCAGTCTGTACTTCATCGATAAACAGCAATATGCCAAATTCATCGGCGGTATCTCTGAGCCGTTTAAAATACTCCGGCTCAGCATATGTTATGCCGCCTTCGCCCTGGATCGGTTCAACCAATATGGCGGCGGTTTCTTCGGTAATAGCAGCCCTCAGCTCATTTAAATTGCCAAACGGAACCTGATCAAAACCGTCCAGCATCGGCGTAAAGCCGTCCATATGCTTTTCGTTTTTGGCAGCTGATAAGGTCGCCAATGTCCGGCCATGAAAGCTGCCGGTACAGGTGATCACCCGGAATTTATCGGGATTGCCATTTACATCATGATAGCGCCGTACAATTTTAAGGCCGCACTCGACCGCTTCGGCGCCTGAATTACAGGTGAACACCGAGCTGGCAAAACTATTATCGACAAGGCGTTGGGCGAGAGTTTCCTGGCCTGGGATGCGGTATAGATTGGAATAATGCAATACCTTACCGGCTTGTTCCTGGATGGCGGCGACCAAATGCGGATGCGAATGGCCGAGCGAGCTGACAGCGATACCCGAACCGAAGTCCACATATTTCTTGCCGTCGGTCGAAAATAGATAAACGCCTTCACCATGCTCGAAGGCAATATCTGCCGGTGCATAGGTGGGCATAATGGCGGAAGTCACGTCGCTCTCCTCAAAAAAAATTAAGGACGGCACATTTTGGGTATACCGTCCGGGAAAGCGGCGCAGTATCTAAATCTCAGCCCTATTTGTCAACAAAAATGGGTGTTTAGCCGAGGTTTTCTTTTATTGTTTACCGCTTCAGATTGCGGTAAAAATTTTCGTGTGACCCAAGTGCCAAAAGTTTAATTTCGTCCTCGTTTTCGAAATATTCATAGGCTAATAGATTTAGATTGTTGTTTATTCTGAATTTAAAGACTCTAACCCCAGCCAAATCGCCAACTTTAGCTTCACCACATGCGGGGTCGGCAGCGATCTCCTTCACGGCGTCATCAAGAACTTGTTTTTCTGATTTGTGCAGTTTTTTAGCGATACGTTTAAAAGTAGGCGTTTGAAGAATTTTTGGCATTAGCCGAAATTATACTCTTCATCAGCATCTTCCTGGCGGGCAATCAGAATATCTTTGATCACCGAGAAAGGGAGGTCCGGATTTTCTTCAGCGACCTTGCCCATATGGGACCAATATTCAATTTGTTTTGGTGTCGAACGATGGTGAATGGCAGCATATTTTTTTGCATCCGCCACTAGATCATCTGCGAGTTTAACATTTACAGCCATAGTATATTCTCCTGAATTTAGGAGTATAATAGACCTAAAGTGACCAAAAAGGAACCTTTTGTTTACTTTAGGACTTCAGCTTATAGCCGCTGGCGAATAATTTTATGCAAGCTGCCCAGGAAATCGCGATCAGCACGGTCAATAACACGATGCCGGTGGTCAGTGAGCCGTCATGCAAGCCCAAAAAGCCGTAGCGAAATCCATCGATCAAATAAAAGAACGGATTGAAATGGGCGATTTTTTGAAAGGTTTCGGGCAGGTGTTCGATCGAATAAAAGGTACCGGACAGGAATGTAAACGGCAGAATGACAAAATTATTGACCGAGGCGACATGGTCAATTTTATCCGCCCAAATTGCCACAATCAGGCCCAGCAAGGCCATCAACATCGAGGCGGCAATGGCGTGAAACAAAACAAAAAATAATGAATAGATTTGGATATCGGTGAAAACAGCCATACCAATGATCACCATGAGGCCGACCAAAAAACCGCGCGTCGTGCTCGACAAGACATAGCCTGCGGTCAGTTCTGCCGGGGTCATCGGCGGCATTAATGTATCAACAATAGTTTCGACGACTTTTTCAAACATTAGCGAGAATGACGCATTGGCGAAGCTGGCCGTCATCACCGCCATGAGGGTCAGGCCCGGCACCAGAAACCGGACGAACGGTATATCGCCGATCGAGCGCCCTTGGCCGGCAAAAGCGAGGCTGAAAATCGCCAGGAACAACAACGCGGTAATAACCGGGGCGACAAAAGTCTGGCCGGATATTTTAAAAAAGCGAAGCACTTCTCTTTTATAAAGCGCCCAAGTACCCAGCATATTCCATTGGCCGCGGCGGGGACGGGTATCTCCTATCTGCATCCGCTCAATCCTTTATCTTGTAGCCGGTCTTGAACATGGCGTAACAAATCGCCAACAGAACGGCGTTAATCACGATGACAAAGGCAACGCCGATTTCAACCGAGCCAGTTGACTGACCGGTAAAGCCAAAGCGCAGGCCATCAATGAGATAAAAGAACGGATTAAAGTGGCTGACACTCTGGAGTATGTCCGGAAAGCGGGTGATTGGAAAAAAAGTGCCGCTGAGGAAGGATAGGGGCAAAATAATAAAATTGGTGACCGTCGATACCTGATCGAATTTCTCCGCCCAGATGCCGGTCATCATGCCCATCGCGCCCATCATCAGCGCTGCGCCGACGGCAAAAAACACGATCGCGGCGACACTGTGGATGTGCACGGGTACGATAAAAGCAAGACTGGCGCCAACGCCAATGGCGACCATCAGGCCCCGCGTCGCGCCGGACATTACAAAACCGACTGTTAATTCCAGTGCGCTCAAGGGCGGCATTAGCGTATCGACGATATTCTCATTGAGTTTTTGCTGGATCAGCGAAGTTGACGTGTTGGCAAAGGCGTTTTGCAAGATTGTCATCATCAAAAGGCCCGGCGCCAGGAATTCGACATAGGGCAGTCCGTTGATGGTGCGCCCGCCGCCGAAGGCGACAGCGAAAACTGTCAGAAACAACAATGTGGTGATAATCGGCGCCAGCAACGTCTGGCCGAATATTTTGAAATAGCGATGGACCTCCTTGGTATAGAGCGTCCACAAGCCACGCCAATTGGCGCTGGTGAGTACGGGCCTAATATTGAGTGGATTGGGCTTAGCGGATTGATCCGGCATTATATATCTCGTTTAGTGCCATGTGATTTTACTGGGCAGTTGATATAACCCTGTGATACAGAAATCCAAGCTTTTTGTGACACATTAGAAGAAAAATTCGGTGACCGAAGACTTAAAAAGACCGCAGCGTAAGAAAAAAGTGCCCCGCAAAGCGACGCCAAAATCGCTGGAAAATGCAGCGCTTTACTATTTGCAGCGCTTTTCTTCATCAAGTGAGAATTTGCGCCGCGTCTTAATGCGCCGGGTCCAGCGTTCGGCTTATCATCATGACACAGACCCCGAAGAGGGAGCGGAAGTAATCGCCCAGCTGATCAAGCGTTACAATGAAGTCGGTTTGTTGGACGATGCTCAATTTGCCAAGGTGCGGGCGGAAGGTCTTAATCGCCGAGGCTCATCGGCGCGCGCCATCCGGGCCAAACTCGCCGAAAAAGGGGTCGCTGCCGATCTGATTTCCGCGACCCTGGAAAAGTTGAAGGAAGAGGATCAAAACCCGGAGTTAACCGCCGCCGTAACCTTTGCCAGAAAACGCCGCATTGGCCCGTATCGGAGCGCCGATGACCGATCGGAATTACGGGAAAAAGATCTCGCTGCCCTGGCCCGCGCCGGCTTCAATTACGATATGGCGCAAAAAGTTATCGACGCCGATACGGCGGCAGAGCTTGAAGATGAAATTGAACAGAATACTTATGGTTAAGAATTAGTTTGCAATTATTGGGATTTCGATTGATTAACGTGCGGGCAATTAACGGATTATTTGATGAACGAATTTAAGACAGTTTGGAACAGCGATTTTTTCGGTGTCACCGTTGGTGAAATGGCGATCGCCGCCATTGTCCTGTTCATATTTATTTTGATGCGCAAATTTTTTGCCCGCACCGTGATCGCCCGCTTAAAACGCTGGTCGAACCTTACCGAGACCGATGTCGATGATAAGATTATCAAGGCTTTGCAACAGCCTTTGATGTTTTTGTTTTTCATTCTCGGGCTTTCCTTTGCCGTGCAATGGATTTCCTTTGGTGAGCATGTTGAAGAGATTCTGGTTCGCATCATTAAGTCGCTGATTGCGTTTACCATATTTTGGACCGGCTTTCGTCTGGTTGATCCGATCTCGATCTTTTTTGACCGGATGTTGGTCAGGCTGGCCGGCCCGGTCGCCCACGAAGTTAAAAACTATCTTCTTAAATTTCTTAAAATATTTCTTTTTGGCTCGGGCATTGTTGCCGTGCTGGCGCAATGGGGGATTAATCCGTGGCCGTATTTTGCCGGCATTGGCGTGCTGTCGCTGCCCTTTGCCTTTGCCGCCAAAGATACCGTCTCCAATTTATTTGGCGGCGTTAAACTGATCCTGATCGACCGCGTCTTTAAAGTTGGTGATTGGATTGAAGCGCCGAGCATCGGTCATGGCACGGTTGAGGAGATCACCCTCTCGACGGTTAAAATCCGCAAATTTTCGAAAGCCATCCAAACCGTGCCGAACGGCGTTATCGCCAACGCCCCGATTACCAATTGGTCGCGCATGAGCAATAGGCGTATCAAAATGGATATCGGGCTGGTTTATTCGACCACCGCTGATCAGTTTGAAAATATCCTTGAAAGGTTCCGCCAATTTATTGCCACTGATGACCGGGTTGATCATGGTGTCACGGAGATGGTTCATATGGTCGCGTTCAATGCATCCAGTGTGGATATCAATCTCTATTATTTCACCAAGACCACTGATTGGGTGACGTGGCGGGACATTGTCGAGGAACACATGCTGGCCTTTATGAAAATTGTTGAAGAAGCAGGGTCGGGATTTGCTTTCCCATCACAGTCGATCTATGTCGAAGGCGTGTCCGAAACCAATCCCCTAAATTCCCCGAACGCCATAAATGCGCAGGAAGTCAAATAGATGGCGATAAAATCCGTATCTGTTGATATTGCGCCGGGTGAGTTGATCGATAAAATCACCATTCTCGATATTAAGTCCGAGCGCATGGATGATGCGGCTAAGCTCGCCAATGTGCGTCACGAGCTGGCTATACTGACAGCAACCCGGGATAAGGACATCGCTACGTCATCTGAGCTGGAAGAGCTGACGGCCAAACTGAAAGCCGTCAATGAAATTTTGTGGGAAATCGAAGACGATATCCGTGAGTGCGAAGCAGCCAAGGACTACTCGCAGAAATTTGTCGATTTGGCGCGTGCGGTTTATGTCACCAATGACGAGCGCGCCAATTTGAAACGCGAGATCAACATGCTGCTGGGCTCGGACATCATTGAAGAAAAATCCTATAAACCTTATTAGGAAAACCGCCATCGCTGTGTTACCTGGGCGGCATCAAATATATTACTGATATCACTGACGCGCTTGAGCTTAACCATATGAGAGGCGCAGCTGCGGCAATCTGAGCTGCCGAAACCCGGCACCGGGATAACGGCCCCCGGCATCGAGAGTGCCCGCTCAACAAAGCGGCATTCCGAGCCCTTCGCGATTGCTGCCGCGGCAACAAATTTCCCGACGCTGGTGACATGATCAATATGCCAATGAAGCTTTGACTTGGGCCGAATATGACGTCCCAGCCGGGCCTTTAACCCCCCGGGGCCGAAAGCGCTGCCACCATAGAAATACAGGCCTTTTGGCAGGCTTACCCGGTCAAATTTACCTATCTTTAGGGTTAACGGTTGCGAAAGTCGCACCACGAACCCGTAGGCGCCGGTTTGATCTGTTATTTGTTCAATAATATCAATGGGTTGTGACATTAACTATTTTAACGGAAATAACGCTTAATTGGCAACATAATTGCATTGTTTAGAGCCAGAAACCGACTTGAAACGCAATTTGGACCATTTAGCGAGCCGTTAATCATGCAAGGCATGGAAAAAATATACGCCGATAATGAGATTATCTTCCGTGAAGGTGATCCGAGCTCGTCGGCTTTTGTGATAATTTCCGGCCAGGTTGAGCTGCTCAAAAATGCGCCGAATGGCAGGATCCGCTTGGCGATGTTATCAGCCGGCGAAATTATCGGTGAGATGGGGATTGTCGATAAATCCGCCCGTTCCGCGACAGCCCGCGCGGTTGGTCCGGTAACTTTGGATATCATCGAACGCGAAGGTTTCCTGGCTTCGCTCAAAGAACAGCCCGATGTCGCGCTGGCCGTCATCGGTAATTTAGCCGAGCGTCTGCGTAATTCCAACGAAATGGCGATCCGGCCCAAAGTCGCCAACGTTAACAGCGTGCCATCCGCCAAGCTTGCTACCCTTTCGACAGCGGGAAAATTGTCGGGAAATTTACCGGGCGCAGCGGGGCAAATGTCGCTGTGGGATGCCATTCTAAGTCTGTTTAAAAAATCGCCCACCAAACGCCGGCTCCTGGATATCCGAGTTGCCCGCCTCGCCGGTGACGAGGATGGTAGTCAAACCAACCTGTTGGTGCAGGCGCTGTCCAACCAGCCGGAACTGCGGGTCAAAGCCTATGACGAACCTCTGCCGGTCGACAATAACGATGAATTAACCGGTGCATTTTTTCAAACCGCGATGTTGACGGGGCGCCGCTGGCTCGCCAAAAACAAAGCCGATCTTTTGATCTGGGGAGACGTCAACGAAGTCAGTACGGTTATTCATTTGCGCTTCATATCGCTCGGTGGTGAGGCGGATCACCCCGGCGGGTTCTTGATATCTGA